>Ga0209092_10000517_pt1 | contig 38193 bp, 26 predicted proteins | sample FraStrMetagenome_FD_187446 | JGI IMG/M metagenome (GOLD analysis project Ga0209092, IMG submission 187446) | Marine eukaryotic phytoplankton communities from Arctic Ocean - Fram Strait ARC3M Metagenome (SPAdes) (version 2) | ecosystem: Environmental > Aquatic > Marine > Oceanic | place: Fram...
GTTGTTGTTGTATATGATTTGTTTAAACTGATTTAAGTGCCTTCGTTCGTCGACGGACCGCAAGTATCAGACACCGTCTAATTTCAAATATTAAAATCCGTTACCGAATGTACGACATCGTGTAATGTGCATATGCACGAGCACTAGCGTAGCTAATAATATCCCATAGATGGTGGGTGAGTTTATACAACGAAAAAGAGTAAAAAATTTCGTTTATTATAAGTATTCCTTCATCAATGAACTACGGTACAATCTTCTATTACAACTAACTATGCTTCTCTCTTGTTCTTTCAATTTGAAACTGCAGTTTGAGAGTAATGAAAATGAAGCGAACCGTACTGCATGATATCATGTATATTGTATTTTTATCAATATGTTTAATTTTTTACTTCGCATGTGTTTTCATGAGCACCAAGAAAAGAAAGAAGAAATTGTTGTCCCTGACACATCTTGTTTGAAGAATTTAAATGAAAATTAAATTATCACACAATAAAAGCAATTTTTTTTGTGTTTGATAACCTCGCCAAGAATAACTGAACAATTTACATTATTTGCGGCTTCCTTTGTTTCTAAAACTCTTTAGAAAGAGATAAACCACAAATTAACCCAAATTATTGCTGCTTGGAATAAAATCATTAAATTAGATGAGTTAAAAGATATAACAGGATTAAGTATTAAGAAATATTGAAGGTTTCTAGAGCTTTGAATTGAGCATGGTCTTATAACAAACACAAAATAAAACATTATCCAAAAAGATCATGAAGCTTGTCTTGAAGTCGAAATTGAATTCGGATTGTATTCTTGTGCATGGATCCTCCGAAAGGTATGAATTTTGATTTCATTATTCCACAACAGATCTTATGAACACGGCTTTTCTTTATTTCATCAATAACGGGTACGGAGGTGGCCGTATATATTTTTTGTCCTTGTATATACTTTAAGGCAGGAAAGATCTTTCTGACACAAAAATGTCACATTCTTGAGGCTAAAAATCGATTCTCTTTTGATATGGAAGAATGTAGAATAGCTCGATCTTCGGAATTCCAGAAGAAATATTCAAGCATATTCTCAAACTCGACTCAAACAAAACCGATGAAATATACGGAACAGTTTTTCGTTGCACTATATTGTAGCTATATGAGAGTATTCGTGAAATCTTTTTATATATAGCTAAAGTACGTCATTTGAATCACTCAAAAAGATCAACGTAAGTGAAACCCTTGATATATTGATTGGGGGAGTCATTGAAGAGAGAATTAGAGAAGGGGAGAATTGATTGAATCCTTCAATTCCAGAAAACTCATCTTTTTCACAATTTTAATTCGCATCATAAAATAAGAAAGCACGAATTAACAACAAAAACAAATTCTACTACCAAAAAGCTCAAAAAGCTATTATGACAAAGCCCGCGTAAGTCACTAAATGAATTCAATAGGACCAAGCAACAAGTAGAGCGATAGAAATCGCTTGGGAATAACCTCTTTTGATAGTTTGCGGTCTTTCATATTGACGAATATAAATCAGCAATTAGAATTGAAGGCAAGCTGAAGAAATTGATGAGACTTCCAATCACGGCTATAAATAGGACACAGTTCCAAGTTTCACTGTCACTTTACTACATCAACTAATCTCACAGATTTATTCTTGTTATTATCTTAATAAAAATAAAATTGTCACAGAGTTGACCCAAGAGATTACCACAAAAGTAAGCATGCCGCCCCCGATACTATGAAGACTGAAGAAGGCTCTTCTCGTCGCAATATTGTTCGCAGTCACGACTACGATCCCAGAAGGTTAGTTTTTGAAAGACAATGAGTCCGATTTTTCATTGTAAAGAACTGTATTCTCAAACTCTTGTTTATTTTTTGCTATTTTTGTTCCTGTTATTATGACAAAAAGGAAAGAGAAGAAGCAACATGGAGGTGCTGGCGGCAAAGGAAAGTGGAACGTTATCGACGATGGCACAATGTGAATGGATTTAAAAAAGATGGGTGGGTGTACCTAGAGGTCAATTTTAGAGGAAAGAAGGATAGTTGTGAGCTATCATATCATTCGGTTCCAAGAAATAATTTCTACTTAAAAGTTATTTTTGTAAATAATCATCATCTAGTTTATTCATCATGATTCTCAAGTGGATAATGTGTGCATTATCTTCCAACTTTTCCATTTTAATGAAATAAAAAGTATAGATTCGTTTCATTATTTTTGCATTCCAAATCTTTCAGAACTCGAAAGTAAGCAGAAAATATCTTGACACTCATTTATTTATTTTTTTTAAGTAATACATGAGCATGTCAGAGATGTTCACGTAGATCTATCTACATATATATTTTTTACTTATCCTATATAAATACTCATCTGCTGTCATTCCGGTTGGAAATTCTCACCATGACAACTCGAAGAGTAAGATATGGAGCAGATATAACGCCATTTAACCGCTATTATGTATTTCCATTCCTTTTGTTATTTAGATTTTCGCTCACGTGAATATCTATAGAGTTCAAGATACCATGGACTACTTAACATTATTATTATTATTATTATTACTCTCGTATTTATTAGAAAGATAGTCTCTTCCATCAATCATTACAGTTTGCTGCTGATAAACTTATTGCATGTGTGTTCAAAAAGACCTGAACAACACTCAATAGCCTGAAACAACAACGAATCAGCAATTTTCGTGCTGAATAGTGGAGATATCCAATATACTTATTTTAGAGAAAGGTTTAATAACCATGAGTGCTAGTGGAATGAGATGGGGAGATAGTTGCAGTAGTGATGAAGATGAGATTAGAGTCCAGTTAAGAAAACACGAACCATCGTCTTCCGAAAGTGAAGATGAGGATGATCGCCAAGGATCTTCTCAGCCACCAGCAAGATTTGCTTCCAGAACGAATTGTGGAAAGAATAATAATAACAATAATAATAGGAGAGGTAGTGATGATAGATGGGAAAATCGTGGAGTAAATGTAGGTAGAGGAGGAGGTCGAGGCGGACGCGGTGGGAAACAGGGCCCGCCATCCAAAAAAGGTCCTCGAGGAAAGAAGGGAGGTAAACAAAATCAATTTTCTGTAACTATTGGCGCTTCTGAATGGAAGGAAATGGCAAAAGGTGCTAAAAAGTATGGAGGTGCGTTAATCATATATTTCTATTTTATTGTGCAATAACCTACCGTGTTTTGTCACGAAAATTATATATATATGACTCAAATTTGTATATTTCTTCTCATACATGTTAGGAGAATCAAATGCATCCACAGTAGAAGGAGGGAATTGGATGGCGCTTCGACAAAAGAAAGCGAATGAACGTAAAGATCTAGAACGTCAGAAACGTGGGCAGGAACTAAAAGAAAAGCGTAAAAATCAAACAGAAGCATTAAGGGTGCGTAATTTTGTTGAAAGGCATTCTAGACTTATTTTTACATTATTTATGAAAACTTACTTTACCCCACCATCATAATATGTGCAGGCAGCTGTAGAACAAAAGAAGAAAGAAAATAGTTCCGTAGATAAAGTAAATAAGCCGAAACAGTCTTCTGATTCAATTGCCAATTCCAATAACATTGATCAACCAAAGAAGATTATATCATCAAGCTTACAGCAGCGTGTACACGATCCATCCATCAATCAACTTGAGCAAAAAATGGCATCACATTCTCTTTCGTCAGGCCCTGCGAATACTCGGCCAAAATTAAATCTCAAGCCTAGAACTCTTCCTGTTCCAAAGACCGATGTAGTTTCCACAACACCTGGTGATGACTCAAAAGATGAAAAATCAGGAAAAGATAATTGGGAAAAGAAGTGCCACAAACATGATTCAGAGGAGGATGAATCCATTGTGACAGCATCATCTAGATCTTCACTTAGAGGGGATAAAAGAGGTGATAGAAAAAAGAGGAGTGGTAGAGGACGTGGACGAGGAAAGGGGCCACAACATAACAACTCTAGTCTTAGACAAACCAAATCCAATAATGCGAAAAAAGACAGAATCCCTCACAAGAAACCTATCGCTGTAAAGGGTGATTTGATGCCCAATGGAACTGTGCGACTATCAAAGCATCCAACGGCCAGTAATGATGATGACAGTCACCATCGTAATGTAGGTAAAAAAAATAACAAAGCTCGCGACAGTAACAAGAACTTGAAAGCTGGTGGAAGAGGGGAAAAGAATGCACATTACAAAAAAGGTGACAAGAATAGCTTTCGACAAGTAACAAGATTAGAAATTGGTGGAGGAAGCTCATCCGCACAATATTCGCATGGAAAATCAAAAACAGATGAAAAGGCTTCAAATTAGGTTGATTTCGATCTTGCTGGATTTAATCCGACTTGTCACACTGGGCTGTTGTATTAATACATGCGATATATATGGAATGTTTTAAATAGAAGTTTCGATATGGATGTGATGTTATTGTATTGCAAAGTATTGTTTGACTTTTTCATGGTTATTCATAAAATAATGCATTTTCTAGAGAAAAATTTTCAAGTAACAAAACTGGATACCAATATTCATATATAATTATGCTATCCATGAATAATGTGTAATTCTAGAAGAACGGAATCTTACCTTTGCTGAGAAGTATGAGGCTGGTAAATGTAATAATTATACCTTCCATCCCGCCAAAAGAATGAATTCTATCTTTCATGTGTTCACCATTTCGTTCCATAGAAATTAAAATACCTATTTTATTCGTATTTATCTTAAAGTCCTCTATCCAAAGGCAAAAGTGCCAAGACATAAGATGATACGCAAGGAAGTAAGTCCTGACTTGAATTGTCCAGGATATCCCCCAGTGTATGTACCACCGAGAGTATCAAATAATCCTGGTGCAGAAGTCAGTTTCTATTTAGAGCACCATAAACGAAACGCTAACGGCAGTCAGAATTTGTACACTTCCAAACTAGCATGTTCCTTGATCGGGGCATTTCATAAAGTCGCAAGTACAAAAACTGGTCAAGTACTTGGAATTGATACTTCCAAGCCACTCATTATTTTGTGCCATGGAATCCATAGTTGGAGGAATCAGCTTTTGATTTATCACATGGCTTCTGGTCTGGCAGATAAAGGATTCCACACCCTAAGATTTGATTTTGAAGGACATGGACATTCAAATAAAGAAAATGTTGGGGCAGATCTGAAAGATAAGTTTTCCACGTCTACTCTTCAGACGATTGTAAAATTCGTTCAAAGTGAGCTTCACTGTAGAATCCATTGCATTGTAGGCCATTCTATTGGTGCAAACGTAACTATGAAATATGTTGAAGAACTAGAGATGAAATATCTTCAAGGTGATATTGAGACTGAAACTACAATTCGCCTTTTTGTGAATCTTTGTGGGAACTTCAACATATTCAATATTGCATTTGATACTTTCATGCAATCACGTTTGATGACTATTCACGGGGACAACGATACAATTCATTTGGTAGAGGATGCTTATAAAATTGATGATATTGTCCATAAGCATCATATGGAGATCCTAAAAGGCGCAAACCACAATTTTAATGGCTTGCTTCATATGAACAAAATGGTGTCACTGATTGCCAATTTTGCAGAAAAATAACAAGCTCTTTCACAATGACAAAGATAATTTCAAGTTTAAAATAATCATGGTGTCAAAATCTTAATATTTGTTTCATATATTCTTTTAATAATAATAAGAATGTTTTAGTAAAGGTTATTTCTACTTAAGAATTCTTACACTAGGGAGTACGTACAACATTCTTCTGGAGTCGAATTATTTACACCAGGTTTCCGAACTCAGAGGCAATGCATCCTACCTTCCACGTAGCATTTAATTGGTGATGGTCAGAAAACAATCCCCTTTCCCTTTCCCATCCAAATCAAAATGATGTGTCATGAATGTCGTCACTGAACTTCGACTCTAATTAGGCAAAGCTCATATCTGTATGTTGCTGTGGCATGTTGTCTATATTGAAATACACTGACGCGTAAAAATTTGTTGAACAGTAAGTAAAGGATAGGGGATGCCCATTACATATGTGATTGAAATCACTCATCTTGAACAACGCATCAAATAAAGACTACGCACCCAACTTAAAATAGAATACAAATTACACCAAATTTGAATTCAACATAAAGCAAAGACCTAACAAGTGAGAATTTTCATCTACATCAAAAAATGGTATCAAAGACAACACTAGTATCAGCACTACTCCTTCTTGCATCTGCTGAAGCTTTCACTCAATCTGCTTCCAGTTTTGCAGGAAAGAATGTGTTCGCAGCCACCCAAATGAGAAGGCAACATCAATCTCCTTCTGGAAGAGGTGAAATCACAATGAAAAAAGGAAAAGCAAATGTTCCACCAAATATGCGCTCTCAATTCAAACGTCAGCAAGAGTTAGGAAAAATGCGCGATGAGATGGTTGCTGCTCAAAATCCAGGTGCTGACGGATTACCTGTATTCAACCTTTTTGTGAGAACGAAGAGAGCTAATGTAAGTTGAAGTAAACATATCATTCGTTCTTCGAACACTATAGAACATTTCTTTGCGTCTGCACGGACAAAACGAATTTGATGCGCAGGTTAGATTATCTCGAAGCCTTCTACATTAAAAAAATGAAAAATAGTAGGAAAAGATTATTCTCACCTTATTTCTCTTTCCTCCATCTTCAGATGTGGTACCCATGCGGAAGTTTCAAGGGAGATGAACGCTCTATGGCTTTGGCTTCTTCTTGGCGAGATGATGGGCTTCTCGCTGGTGTTTCTAAAAATCAACTTGATGCAGGAGTTGCTGGTAGCCTTGCCTCTGATTTGAACAAATTGAAAGAGACAGTTGTACGTGCATACCCCCAACTAAGAAAAAGTCGTGAAGATCTTGAGTTTGGATATAAATTAGCTTTTGATGGTTTAAGTGATGAACAGAAGAAAATTAATTTTGTGGAACCTAAGGAAAGAAAGGGTTTCATGGATAACTTCACAGGTATGTTTGGAAATTAAGTTCAAATGCTAAGACGATTTTCATCAAGGACTTTAGGACAAATATCAGATAAACTTCATAAATCTACTTTATGCTCTATGTCTTTACATTATTACTCTATCTACACGCTTTCAATTGTTTCTCCCAAACTATCATAAGTGTCGAGCATCAATTCGAAAAGAGGATCGTTTTCAAGGATCGGGTTACCCAACTCATCAAGTAGTATCTTATCTATACATTGAAGCGAGTTCTTATCCTCATTGAGACCGTCACGTAGTTCTTCACACTCCATTTGCTCTCTACTTCCTTGACTAGAACAGTCTCTGTGTTGAGAAGAACTAGAAAAAGATGAGGGATAACCTTCGGTTTTTTTTTCACCAATTGGAGTGATAATATTATCTTCAAAGAGTGTTTGTAGATTATCTAGGTCTGTACTCTGATATTTTTCGTCACCTCGCCTTGGGGTTAGTGGTGGTGTTGGAAGTAGATCGCCAGTTTTGAGAAATTCTGGAACTTCATCAGGGACGCTAAGAATGCCAATGCTATCATCGTCTACATCATCCAATGGCGAAGTACTATCGAGACCTGGTGGGCCCCACAATTCCCTAATTTTGCTCATTTCACTTTCATCAGAATTTGATGTTTCATTTTCATCACATGAATCCTCGAAATAAGAGAAAAGATCAGTATTTTTCTCAAAAAAGTTTTGTAATTCGTGAGAGTTCTTGCGTGTGTGAGAAGCAGAAACAGGTTTTGTATTGGACAAGACATGGCGTTGTTTTCTCTCTGTGGTTGATTTGGATTGTTGTAGTATTTGCTTGTCAACAGAGTTTAGATGATAGGACATTGGATTACCATGCACGTTTGTTTCTTCAAAAGATTTGCTAACCGTGTTATACACCGAAGGTTGACAGTAGTTTAAGCCAAACTGTGGCTCATAGCAATTTGAATATGTCATTCCATACGGTGATTCTCTCATGGATGGGGTACTCATCGGTATGGAATGAAATGAATGGGCATTATTTAGAAACGGATAGTGCTGGTGCCTGTACTGGTGGTGAAAATTGATTGTATTATGAGGAACCTCTGAATAAGAAAGTTGCGCACTTGCTTGTTGATGAGGGTGGAGTGTATAGTTGGTATATAAAGGTTTCCCTGTCTTTTCTCTTAGCTTTTCTTTTCTTTTTACCATCAATTTCTTTTTTGCACTTGATTCAACATCATCGATCTTTTTGTCTCTGTTCTCGACAAGGAAAAGAAAGTCCAAAAAGTGGTGAGGCTTCTTGCCACCTTCTACGGTGGCTTTTAGATTCCTTTTACGGACATTTGTTGTCCAGTTCACAATTTGCGAGTATGATAAATTAGTTTTTTCGCACAATTGATTAATCTCAAAGGCCTTCGGAAAAGGATTTTTCTGTAAGGAAGTAGACCCATTGAAACGATTCATAAGATCGAAAAGAAGTGATGAAATCTCAATACATGATGTTGGTAATTAGTTGCACATACCCTGTTGTCTATCATCCACTTTATCAAAACGTCAGTTTGCTTTTTTGAATATTTTATCGCGATAGCATCATTTTGACTTTCCTTTGACTTCGCCTTTTTTCTTGGTTTTCTTTCATCATTTGCCATCTTCTGAATACTCTGTATACATTCGTGCAACTGATTTTTCAGTATTTGTAAGGCATCATCAATCAATGAGTCCGTCTCCTTATGTGTACCACGAAGGATAATTTTTGTGTTTCCATCAGGCGAGGCCTTCAATCTAATATTTTCCCAAATGTCCTTAATGTTCTTGTTTGCTTCTACTTTATATGACAGGTTATTTTTAGATGGCATTGGAGAAGATCCATCAATATACTTCTTCATCGCCTTTATCTTAGACGATAATACAAGGATATATTGAAAGTCTTGATGGCTGACCATAAGGTTGAATTCATCTTTATTTTCGATGCTGTTATGCTCAATGTCAGACGTTTCTTTCTCAATCGTGAAGGATCGTGACGATCCATTGTTTGGTGCTTGAGTTAACTTATTTGTATCAAAATTGACTACTCTATGTGAATTCATCGTATTTCTTTTGAAGGGGGATATTCCAGAAAAACGTCTTTGAGATACAATTATTGGAAATTATGATGGGAGACTCATCACGGCATTTTTGGCGACAGAAACGCCATAATCTTTTGAATTCACAATAAAATCTCCCTTTTCGATACGACCAAAATTCTTCATTTTTGTGACAAATTGTGACCATTGTGACAAATAATGATTGATGAGAAGTACACGCCGTAAAAATTATGCTAAAGTTTCAAATTTGAAAACTGTCTAAATTACACAAGAACGCATAAATTTACCTATGATGAAATCAACTTCCTACTTCCCTTTGTAATTGCCAAGGATGTTCCGCCACATTTATATGAAATAAGAAAATTGATTGAAAAAGAATAGAATGATATAGCCTTAAGATCTCTTGGAAACAAATAATAAAAACAGACTCCGATTATTATCATTTTGGTAGATTAAATAGATATGATGAAGAATAATTTAAATTTCAATTCAATGATTGCATGAGATGAAATCTGCCAACCTATTCAAAAAGGAAAAGCGTATATGAGCAAATAAAAAGTTGAGAGATCTATTGCAAACACCTCTTTGATTTAGTTTTGAATTCGCACCCTTCTCAGATTGAAAAACTATAGGCTTTGAAGGCGCATCTCTATAGTAAGGTAATGAGGACAGCAATGAAAAAATACCTTGCTTTTCTCCATCAAGGCAATGATCTCTACTTTATTATATTAGCGATATTTTTCTAATTTTTTTGAATCAGAAGTGCTTGTTGAAATGAGGGTTGGGAGCATTAAAATAAGTACTTGAATCATTCATGAAAGAATAAATGATGAACATCCAACCTTATGATAGCTAGTGTTCTTTTGACGATATTAATCTTATTATTTGTATTTTCACTTTTTTATTAAATTTATTTTCGTATTTTTACGCGAATTAATCGTGCTCTCTGACCTCAAACGTCCAAAACACTAGAGGTGATCCTCACTGAAACCCTATCACTGGAATATGAGATCCGTTATCTTAGCGGTGGCATTTCTCCCTTGTCTCGTTTTAGCGTTAGCAGAGAATGAACGAGTAGAAGAATATAAAAAACGCGGTCACGTATGGCCTCCAAAGAACGAAGATTTTGTACCCAACACACCAGGCTGGAGAAAAATCATGATGCGGAGATTAGAACAAGTACATCATATTGAAGACACAGCACATAAATACAATGGTTTTATGGGATCTGTTTATTCTTCCCTGATTTCAAAAAACTTCACTGAGAATGGATGGGCGTTGACCCGAGCACCTCAAAATCTTGTGGATGACCTAAAGGTGATTTTGGAGATTGGAATGGTTAATAATCCAAGATTGGAGGGTATTAATGGTGCGATTGAACAATCTAAGTATCCAGGTAAGGGGCCATTATTCGTAGAAATGCCTAATGGCTTTGCAGATAGGATTCTAAAAGATCTAAAACCGATACATGAAGCATGGGTTAACACTACTCTTGTTGGAAATAACGCATACGGATTAAGAATTTATAGGAATGAGAGTACTTTGAATATGCAGTAAGTAAATACAAACTTTCTCCTTATATCCTCCTTCTTTCTTATGGAATTTTTAAACCAATATTATTGATTGAATTTGGTCAGTATTGATAAAAAAGAGACGCATATTATAAGCAGCATTTTGCACGTAGACCATGATCCTGATAGCGAACCTTGGCCTATTGTTATTGAAGATTTTCAAGGGAACTTAAATGAGGTCCATTTGGAGTCTGGAGATATGTTACTTTATGAATCTTCTAAGTGCTACCATGGTAGACCAAAAAATTTCAATGGAAAATGGTACAGTAGTGTGTTCACCCATTACTATCCGGCTGATTGGAATCCAGATGAAATCACAATGGACACTCATTACAGAATTCCTCCAAGCTGGAGATCAAAGCCTAACCATGACCTCGATGAAAACGATGAAATTATTGTTATAGACACTAGTGTAAAAGAGCCATCTTGTGAGTATGGTTGGTGTGGACTAAAAAATTCCATCAAATGGGATGCGAAGGGCATTGAAGGAAGTGTAATAAGTAATGATGGTATACCAAGAGAGCTTGAGCATGATGAATTGTAGTTGAGTTCACAATGAAAGAAATACTGTATTCGTTCAGTATTTCAAAAAAATAAACAATCATATTCCGATCATTCATCAAATGTTTGTTCAAAGATCCCCCCATTGGACCTATTTAATTTGTAATCTTTGTTCAGATAATAGAGCATTATTCATTTTTAAGAGAAACCCTAAACCATGGCCACGATAACCTTGTTCACAGTAATTTTGATTACATCTGCAAGGGCTCTAAATAATTAATACCATCAATTGCGTAAAGTCGTGGTAGCAAAGCTAATGAGTTAAAGAAACGGCATTGTAAGCCCTTTCATTCCTGAGCAATGTTTCGAATATTGAGATAAAAACTTTTTCCATGAACCTGCGGTAACATATTTTTATGTTAATAAAATGAATGATAATGAATCAATAATTCAATTTGAAAGTATGTTATGTTATGTTATGTTATGTTATGTTATGTTCTAAGATATTTTTTTAACGAGGGTTCATCCCCTGCACTGCGGCAGAATTGGTCAGCTTCCCTCAATTTCATCCTACTACACCTTAGTATGTAGTAAAATGGATCGTGCATAAGTAAAAAATGGTTAAAATGTTCTAAACAAGACTGCTGTCTCTTCCTAAAAAATGTCTTTTGATGTAGGTAGAAATATATTGAAGCGTTGAGTTCATCATTTTTGAGTCAATCCCACAAAATATGAGAGAAATTTCTTGGGAATGGTTTTCTTGCATAAATATTTTTCATTCGATACAGTATTGTCCATCTAATTTGAGTCACGATGGAGAACAGCGAAGAAGTGCACCAAGAAGATGACTTGGAGCCAATGGATATCGAAACATTGGATGGATCTTCGGTGTCATCTCTATCAGACTATGAGTACGATGAGGAAAGTATTGGAATGACACCCCCACCACATGAAAAAGTAGCCATTTTACGAACATCATTCTGTGAAAACGATTCAGATTATATTGCAAGTTTGGAACAAAGAATCTCAAACCTTAGGGAAAAGAATGAAGTGCTCCGTGCCGATAAAGCAGTGCTGGAAGTAGATCTCCTGGAAACTCAACATGAAACTTATTACATCATTAGAAATTTAAAAAGACAAATATTTGGATTAAAAGAGTCAAAAGCACAGGAGGAAAAAGACCTTATGAATATCATTATAGCCCAGGAACAAAAAATGAAGGAAGATCAAGTACGATTTTTGGAATTCTTTACAAGAAAGGACAAGGAAATCGCCAAGCTCCAAAGAAAAGTAAGATCAACGCGTAAATCGAATAAAGATCGTAGCCAAGAAGTCGAAGCGATAGCACCATCTGCGCCTACATCTCCTAGCGCATCACCTTCGCAGTCAAGTGCGTCAACAATATTAGAGCAATTTGAAGTTTCAAACCAAGATAATGCTTCATCTGATGATGACTTAATCACTGTAAATGGAAGAAAGGAACACATAGACACGTTTCCAAAAGTAGCTAAAACAATGAGCAAAATGAGCAAATATAAGCTCTCTTCGGTAATATCTAATGATGAGCCTATTGTTGACCAAATGAAGGAGAAAATAAGTTCACGGTATTCAAGCATAGGCCGAATCTTATCTAAAAGTACATATCAAAAAATGGAAAACAATGACAAAAACGACTGCATTACCTCTGATGATCAAGGTGATAAAAAACTAAGTATTCTATTAGATGAAAGAGATCGAAATGTGGAACTCATGGCAAAAATGCAACGCACTATCGAAACTCTTTGTGAGGCACTTGAACGCCAACAGCTCCAGAAAAACGACAATATAAAAATTCTCGATTCCCAAAAATGTAGTCATGGGAAAATTCATCAACAGGTTGTGGAAGTATAATGTAGTTATAGATTGAATTGATATAAAAAAAACTTGGATATACAGCAGTAATGACAAAATTAAAACAAAACAACATTTCAGAAAGAAATGAATTTTTTAATTGATAATCATTGATAAAATTGAATCAGAAAAAGTGGAATGTGACAACTCCAACAATTATTTTTTCTCTCGTATCTGTTACTTACCTTGTGGACCTCCAAAACAGTCGTGCTACGGTATTGTACTAGAAATAAATCCAGCCAAGAGATGAGGATATATTTGATTCGTCGTTCACAGCATTCTACGGTATCTTCCAAACATAACCATCAGATTGAAAAATGATTGTATCGAGACATCTTCGATGCAAAAGAAGTCTAGCTGCTATATTTGATGTCAGAAAAAATAGAAGTTTTTCTGCATCGAAATTTTCATCAAAGCAGTCATCAAATAGTATACAGCGTGAGAGACTTACTGAAATAAACTCATCCTATTTCGAAACCAGAAACAAACTAAGATATGGCACTCTCCATCTCCAGTCTACAAGTCTCATTTGCACAAATCCTTTACAACAATTATGGATTCCGAAGGGCGTCCAATTGCGATGGTTTCGAACAGAAATGGATTTTCATACAGTTGCAGATGAGACCCTGGAGACAATCCAGGATACTCTAGAGGAAGCCTTTGAGGACTGGTATGATAGCATTGATACAACAGAAACTTTGCCGGAATTAAATTACTCGTCAGGAGTTCTAACAATTAAGTTTGGGGAACATGGCACGTGGGTTATGAACAAACAAACTCCAAATCGGCAAATTTGGTGGTCGTCACCCATTTCTGGTCCTAGAAGATATGAGTATGATGCAGATGGTGAAGTTTGGATATACACACGAGCTGGGATTGATGGAAATCAAGAAACGCTCGGACAAGTTCTAGAAAAGGAAATTAAAGAAATGTACGATATTGAAATCCCACTCGAAATATAATCAAAAATATGTTGATGCTATACCAATGTACAAGATGGTTTACGATGAAGATGTCATATGTATTGATTAAATAGATTTCACATAATATCTGAAATGTGTGAACTCAGCTGGTTTAAATACTATAAAGCAAATTGTATCAATCTGCCTGAATCTCTTTTTGTCTCTATTAGTGTAGATAAACTTCATTTAACTTATTGCTCGAAGTTGATGGTGGAGTTCTCGTTATAAACGAGAATCGATCTTCCCTCACTGAACGATTAATAATTTTTCAAGAAATACCTCTTGTTCAAAGGACAATAATGGAAGATTTCAGTGACAAAACGGAAGAAATTACAGAGATTGTGAAAGGTTTACAATTTTTCTACTTTTTCTTTTAATTCTTTCTTAATTTGAAAACTAAATGTAAGGGTCTGTCATTTACACTCTCAAAGAAATCTGGATTCATTTTCATATGATCTTCTTTCACAGCTGCCTCTTCCATATCCAAAATCTCAAATCCAGCTTTCTGGATTGCTTGAAAATAATCCCTCAATGTCTTGTGCACACTCATAATATTTAATTTAGTTCCATCAATGGTAGAAATATGCCCTAGAATCTTTTCATTCCTAGAAGAAAAATACCCTTTTCCCTCACTCTCCAATCGAAAAATGGCATCTTTGTTATGGCAATAAATCATAGAAGGATGTGGTACACTGAAGACAAAAATGCCCCCGGGTTTCAACGCTTCATAGATTTGTTGAATGGTAGACTGCATCTCTTCTGTCGTCAAGTAATTAAATAAAAATACTGCTATTGCAACATCAAATTCATTAGGAATTTGAATTCCTTCTTTCGTTCTTTCTATTTCTATATTCTTCAAAAGGTCTAAACTAGAAGATGTATAATAATGAAAAGCAGATTCGTCTCCCTGAGATTTAGCAATAGCTGATGCACCTTTAATCATCTCACTGGATATATCACTCCCGACCACTAGAGATGCTCCTAAGTCTCTAACCTTTCGGGCACAGTATCCTTCTCCACATCCGACATCTAATAAAGTAGCGCCTTTTAAATGTGGTTCTAGGAAAGAAAAAACTACCGGTCTACCTTCATATATCCAACGGCATTACACAATAAATACTGTTAGGAAAAATTTTAGTTTGATTTCCCACAAATCATTTCAATGAATCTATACCTGTAAAGTCTGATAGACAGCTTGGTTTCATACGGCTCCAATTATTGGCTTGTTTATTATACATGGAACGTGACATGTCGGCACTTGATGGCTCATCATTCGGAGTAGATTCACCACCTCGAGGAATCGATAAGAAAGTGGATACTTTCGGGTTGTTATTGAATGGAGTTATGGCTAGAGAGAATCCAATGAGGGTTGCCAAAACTATGAGGTTGGTGCATCTCATCCTGATAAGCTGTTGCAATAGGTAGGAAAGCTTAAATTTACATGAAGAATTAATTCATATGTGTTGTTTCTTGTTTCAATATATATGATGACATGCTGCAACTGCTCATTCAATCTATTTTATTGAATTGTTTTTTTTCATTTTCAGGAATAAACATGATATTTTGTAACTTTGAATCCAGTCCCATAAAATTCGTTTTGTATTTTTGTTACAAAGTAGGCTCCGCGTGTAAGATTTGTGCGGTAGATATTGTATCTCTGAATGAACCTTTCCAATATAAAATTTGGGTAGAAAGATACGCACTTTATGATATCAAGTTGAAGCAAAGTACGTTTATAGAATTCCTAAAACTTAACGTAGGATTATACTGTAGATCAATGGCAATATTGGCAATTCATCCAATTATTGGAGAGCGATTGACACATGGATGCAAGCTTTTACTTTGCTAGCCTGCTGTTAAATTGGTGTTAAATAGAGATTTCGCCTTTTTCTCTCAGGTTACATTTGGAATATTTGTGTTGCCCTTTTCTCAACAAAGCAGCATCACCTTCATAATTATTTAATTGCTGAATCTGATCGAAAAGCTCGAAAATGAAGTTGCTCACAAATGCATGCCTAGTTACTCTACTTTCGACAAACTTCAATGTAGATGCATTTGTCACTCCCCATAATTTTGTGAAAAATGGAATGCCACAAACGAGAATGAGTATGATAAACGATGACGAGGCACTATTCCAGTCAATCCTCAGTGAGGGAAAAACCACCTTGGCGAAAGTATCTCAAAATCAAAATAATCGCGTTGTCTTACCTGAATCGTCTATGGCACCTGAGGTAATGCTTACTAGTGCTGTAGTTGCCCCTCCTGATGTTTCGTCGTATGTCGAAGATGAAAGCTTAGAACAAATGGAAAGCGATAGTGACTTTTTATCTGGAGCATCGGAAGATTCCATGTCGTCATTACAGCAACAAGCACCTTCTTCTAGGAGCGCTAAACAGCCACAACTTCGTTCTCGTAAGATCTTCGGTATTCGTTTCTCAGATTCTGGTGAAACTCTTCAATCTCGTCTTCAAAATAAAGACTACAATGGAATCATCACCAGTTATATCGTTCCACTTACTTTGTTGGGAACTGGTGCTGTTTGGTCCACTCGTCAACTTATCACAAAATACAATGTGAAAATGGAAACTGTATTGACTTCTTATGCCAATGAGATGATTTACCATGATGGTGATTTTGAGGAAATGCAAATGTGTTATAATGATTATAAAAAACGATTGATGACCTTGGGTCCACAAAAGAAGTCCAAAATGTTGACAAACTATCTTGAAATCTATGCCAAGAAAAAGCCCGTTAGTCCACAGGCCATAAGCTCTTTATCACATGCTTTTTCCATGTTCAAATTATCAGAAGAAAATGCCGCCAAAGCTTTGTGCAGTGTCGCTGAAGAATGCATGAAGGATAAAGTAGCTTCTGCTGGAAAACTTTTATTCTTTGGAGAAAGAATTCTTAACAGCCCCGGGGGACAAAAGGCATTGCAGCCCATCAGGGAAATGTTGGAAGGTTCTTACAGAGCTGGTGGAAAACAGATTGTTGCCACATCACAAAAGTGAGTATTATAGTCGAATTCTTATGGAATAACTCAAAATGAAATCAAACTAACATTATCTTTATGTCATTTTTAGAGCCATGGGTGAAGCTGCCTACCGTACGGCAATTTCGGCAGCTGGAAAAGAGCAAACTTCGCTTACACCAGGATGGGAAATTCTTGGCCTAGTAAAAGAAAGAGCAGAAGAAATCTATGATGAAGTTGCCGAAACAGGATTTAAAAGCAGACGCGAACAAGAATACAGCGGAATGCGACAAAAATATGATGATAAAGGTCGTAAGGTTGATGACTCAGGTAGTTTGTTGGATCCCACTGAGGCAACTGATGATGGCGATGACGATGATAATAGCGGAAGTGGAGCGGGATCTGTTTATGAATGTACAAACTGTGGCTACACACTTTTCCCAGCAAAGGGAAGGGAGTTCAAGTTCTTCCCTGCTAGTTTCACATGTCCAGAATGTGGAGCAGGAAAAGACAAGTTTGAAGACCGTTCAAAAAAATAAATATCGCATTCCTTAATTATCATAAATAGTTTTGTACTACAACCAAAATCTTGAAGTGGACAATTAAAAATAAATCCCAAATTTACAATGCTAGATATCTTGATGCAATAGTGACAAAATTCAAATGAAACAGTTGCTCTCCTCAGAACTCTGCATTTTTTTTTGATGAGTTGAAATATCGAAGTGTAGGGACAACATTTGAAGTCACCTCAAACGTAAATAAGAATGTTAAGAATGTACAGGAATATGCAAAAGAAGTCTTATTTGTCAAAAATTAGGCTAAATCATGTATTTGAAACAGCTCAAGTTTGACGTCAGAACTTTCCTCTTCAGGTCAGCTACCATCAACCCGTCTTTCAACGATTGGTTATTAGTGTATATATAATTATGAAACAACAAATTTTGAAAAAGAGATTTTGAAACGACCAGATCTCTCAACTTTATTTTCGCTAATGATCAAACCAACAATCAACACGATAACATCGGTTCCCATAACGACAGGGTCCTCTACTTCCACCGCCACCTTTTGTATGATAACCTCTACCACTGTGCAACCTAGGATTCGCAAAAATCTGCCCCGCTTCCGTAAGAGACACATCCCTACGAAAGAGCTGAGTCTTGCCCTGCCTCGGATGCTCTAGGTAAGACCCCACCGTCCCGGTAGTAAGCCAGAAATTGAGTCGGACCGCCTGGAGCTTGTAGGATGCCATGGGGCTCGTGGAGGAAGAAGTGTCCAGGATCTGATAGCCATGCAATCGCGCCATTTGATCCAGCGCAGATCTGTCCAAAACGAGGTTGTGGTTGCGATGGTGGCTATCATCGTTTCTGAAAGTATTTTCCGCAATGACCAATCCAGAAAAATGATAGCCTTGGTTTTCGTGGGAGATTTCTTCGGAGGAGTCAGATTCGAATCCATTTTCATATCTCATACGATCCAAAAAGTCATCCATATGATTTGGGTCTGATGGATCTATACCATTGTCGATGTAAAATTCTGCAATGCTCATTTCTTTCTTGCTCAATACTTTCTAATAAAATACAAATAGCAACACTTACTACTTGTTTGGTGATTCTCCTATTTCTCGAGGATGTTTTTGTCAAAAAGTATCTTTGTGATTGTGATGTTCTCAAATGCGGGAAAATTTGTAAAGAACAGTAAAAAAACAACGTCATTCTTTTATCGTTAGTAAATTTATATATAAATTATATATGCATACTTACCCATTCATCGGCAGGCACCAATGGTGTAGTGGTAACATAAATGCCTTCCAAGCATTTGCCCTGGGTTCGATTCCCGGTTGGTGCATTCTTTTTTTGTGTAGATGTAGATAATTATTATTATATGGATATTGTTTTCATTATTTGGTTTTTTTCCACAAACAACAGCCGAATCAATGTTTTTGAGAAGTTCCTTCGGTAGCAATAGTGTAATACAAAATGTGTTCACAGCAGTAATGCTCGTTGTGACATTTTGCCTTTTTCCAACATCATCCCTTATTATTGGTAGATATATTCCTTTGAAATCAAACGTAAATTCATTGCACAATTCCCACAATGTAGCACACGAAAGATTTTGGAAGGGAAAGTCGAGTATCTTCTCTAGAAAAAAAAATGGTTCGGACTCGTCATCAACATATTCGGAATGCGGTACTTCATCTCATATCAGTAGCATTAAATCAAACGATTCATATTCACGCCAGGAAGTCATCTCGATTATGCAGCAGGTCTTCTCTATATCAACTTTCATCACTTTGCAAAGTCCTACAGTGAACTGGGCTGATATCAGTAGTGATTCTATCAATAGTAACACTCAGAGTAATTCCAAACTATTTCCGTTCGTTGTTGGAGGGCCAATATCGTACGGAGATGAATCTATCATGAGTCAAAAAGAATATGGGACCACAGCTCAACCTGTTCAAACAAAATTACGATTTGGTGTATCCCAAAAATTGGCGGATAAAATTTGTTGTCATAATCGTTATTTTGCGGAACTTGGTGGATATTATAAGGAAACTGATTTTGAAAGTAATTTCTTGGCCTCCAAAGGACCACTGACATTTTATGATAGGTAAGGAAATTGTTCCAATGATCCAACATAATAAGATATATTTGAATTTCATCCATATTATTTCATTTTCATTCCTATACAGTGTCACTGGAAAAGCGCTCTTTGTAGCGCCTATAGGGAGATCACAAGAAGAATTTTTATCCGAAAGTAGTAAGCATGGATGGCCATCTTTTCGTGATTCAGAAGTTGTGTGGGACAATGTGAAACTTTTAAAAAACAACGGGGAAATGGTTTCCGTGGATGGAACTCATTTGGGACATAATTTGCCAGATAAAGTTGGGAATCGGTATTGTATTAATCTAGTATCAATTGCTGGATATAATATGTAGTAAATGTGATTGGTATTTTATTTTATTAGAAAGGTATATAGTAAATCCAAAGAAGTGTTCGACAATCTGCGGTGTCCACTATTGGTGTATTTTGAGTTCTAAAGTAATTAATTTGTGTGCATGATCTTCATTCATAGGAATTTAGACATAACGATTAAGGATCATTTCATACAATTCCTGTTGTCCACTTTTTTGTTCTGGTTCCCCATGTTTCAAAATGAAGCTTTCACAATCTTCAAGTGAGACTTTCCTTTCTTCCACTAACTTTCCAAACCCATTATCAAAAGATGAATAGCGATCCTTGACCATATTGCTCAAAACTCCTTCCTCCTTCATCCGAACAGCATTTCTCAAACCTCTCGCAAACGCATCCATGGCACCAATATGTGCAATGAACAAATCTTCATCGTTCGTACTTTCCCTTCTAACTTTACAATCGAAATTCAATCCTCCCGGAGCTAGTCCGTCTTGTTCTAAAATGACCGACATGACGAGGGTAGTCTTTTTCACATCCATGGGAAATTGATCCGTATCCCAACCCAAAAGGGGATCACCAGTGTTAGAATCGACACTTCCCAACATATTGTATTGACTTGAAATCCAGATATCATGTTCATAATCATGCCCTGCAAGGGTAGTGTGATTGGGTTCAATATTAAGTTTAAAATGATCGGATAGGTTGTAATGACTCAAGAAGGCCATGGAGGTTTGAGCATCGTAATCATATTGATGTTTGGTAGGTTCTCTGGGTTTTGGTTCAATAAGGAATTGACAAGTATAGCCCATTTTCTCTTTGTAATCGACTGCCATTTGAAATAAGGTGGCCATATGATCTAATTCACGTTTGACATTTGTGTTGAGGACTGATTGGTATCCTTCTCTTCCTCCCCAAAAGACGAGATTTTCTCCCTTGAGGATATGATTCACATCCATTGCTTTTTTAATTTGAGCTGCAGCATAAGCAAATACGTGTACGTCTGGATTAGTTCCTCCTCCGTTCATATACCTGTTCCATTTCGAAATATGTATAAATATGTAAAGAATGTGGTTTCATTGTGGTTAAGGTTAGAAATGATAGAAATCAAAACACAAACATAAAATGTAGTTTTTTTCTTACCTAGGATGAGAAAATAAATTCTGAGTAGCCCATAATAATTTAATTCCAGTTTTTGCTTGTAGCGATTGAAGATGAGAAACCATATAGTCCAAGACTTGATTGCTTTCCTCCAAGGTGTCCATTTCAGGTGAAACATCACGATCATGAAAGGTATAAAAATCTACACCCAATTTCGCAAAAAGTTCAAATGCAGCATTGGCTCGTTCTTTGGCATTGGCTAACGTATTCTGTTCATTGTCGTAATGACGCGTCATTGTAGGAAAACCAAATGGATCAGCACCCTTTCCACGAAAGGTATGCCAGAAACAAATGGAAAAACGTAGCCATTCTTTCATTGGTTTTCCATGAATGATTTCCTCTTTGTTATAATATCGATAGGAGAGAGGATTTAGAGAATCAGGGCCGAGGTATGGAATGCTGGATGGAATAGAAGGAAAATATTCCATGGAAGTGTTTGCAGAAGGAGATACTTCTGCAACTTCATTGGAGCCGGAGGTTGGTGCAAAGCTCATTGTGATCGATAACCCCGTTCAAGTAATCTTTTCCTGATGACACTTGTGAAATTGTATCTTTTGGAGAGCAAATAATGACATCATATCTGAATAATCGTAAAATTGTACGACGTAATTTTACCTAGTTTATTATCATCTTACGAGCACTTCATTCAGTATCTATTTAGATAATCTTTAGAAAGATTGCATCACGAATTTGTCTCGCTTACGTAATCTTGCAATTTGAGTACGCACTGAGGAACTAATGATACTGTATCAAGGCATGAATCATGCTTATGTGGTTTGCTGCTGGTTCTGTCATGTTTTTTTGAGTGATGAATCTTTTCTTATACCCACTCATCAGAACAATTGAATCAACTTTTTTTAAATGAAAAATGACATATTCTTCACATTGTTTTGTGAAAAGAATATAATAACGCAAATCTACAAATTCATTCCAAATTCCTGCTATATTCATATAAATCAAAGAACATTCTCCTTCATCAACCGTAGTATTCGCGATAATTATTGTGATGGGAAATATTGGCTCAAGAGATACAACATTCAAAATGTTACAACCAATCATTCTTTACTCAGTTACTATATTACACTTGTTTCTTGCGATTCAAGGCCATGCTTTCCAATTCTATCCTAATCGGCAGAGACCTTCAATTTCCTCAAAGAACACTTTTGCAAATGCCATTATATCAAGAACCTCGAGAAGCACTATCAGAGAATATCCACACAGGACGAAACTTCAGGGGCAGTCCAAACACAACTACCCAGCAAATGACTCCTTTTCAAGAAGAAGATTCAGTAACAGCACCACCCTGAACTATTCCACAAATGATTTCTATCAGCATGCCAATCATAACCAATATAGATACCCTACCAATATCAACACTAGCCCAAATCCATCCTATAATAGCAATGATTCCTACGGCAAGTCAAGATCCAATAATAATAATCATAGAAAACATAAAAATCGTAGATGGTCCTCCCACTCAAAACACAAAAAGAAAAAATATCAAATAAATAAAAGCGTCGGAGAAGGAAAATTAAAACATGCCCAACAAATTGAAAGTCGTCTAAGGGTGTCACTCGAACAATTGCGTTCGAGTGTCGCTTCCTCATCTACTGCCATATCTATTTCCACCGCCACTGATGCTACTCCAAACTCAAATATCAATAATACTCAAAACCTTTCAGCATCATCATTATCACCATCTCTCATTATATTCCCAACTACAAGAGAGTGTAATACTGCCATGGCGACCTTTGGAGATAACAATGAGTTTTTAAGAGCATTGCGTATATTTGTGAAAATGCGTAAATCGGTCTACCTTGCCAAGAAGCAACAGCGGCTCAATTCATCATCTCGTGATGCTACTACTTCTCACAAGCAAAAGAAAAATTTAGTATTTTTACAATATCCCTCACCAACTCTCGTGACTTATTCTACATTAATGTCACGAGCTGTACAACAGGGAAAACCGCATGTTGCCTTACGATTATGGCGTCTCATGACGATTCAATCTAATTACTTTTCGAAACCTCCTCCTTCTTCTTCACAAACAATTCAAGAAAATCCTTCATCACAACCAAATTTATCGGATATACATCATGCCAATGCAGCCATCATGGCAGGACAGCCTCCTATTATACCGGATGTTCGTGCTGTGAATATATTAATGAACGCTTATGCCAAACTTTCAGATGCTGAATCTTGTCAACTCATTTTGAATCAAATGCTAAGACAAAAAGATGACAATGATGACAAACAATATAATGATGATATAAAGTTATCATCTACCTTTTCCCTGGACGATCCCACAGCCTCACCTTATGAAGATGATCCCAAAATTGCGTTAATGTCATCTATACCTTCTAGTATGAAACCAAACATTGTTACTTGGAATACTATGATTGATGCATGCCAAAGGGCTGGAAATTTGGAATTGGCCTTGCAAACACGAAAGGATATGACAAGCATGGGCATAAGAGCAGATATTAGGACTTATACATCATTAATATCAGCTGTTGCTCGAAAACAAAGTGGTATGTACGGAGCCAGAGATCCGGATATGGGATTTGTTTTATTAGAGGAAATGATGGAAAATAAACTTCGTCCAAATGGTATGTATATGTGTTTAATTACCTATTCCTATGATTGTTCGTAATAAGTATCATGATTGTATCATTGTGAAATAGCTGACAATGGAACATACCATTTCTGTTCTTATTCAATTCATACATATAGGAATGACATACTGCGCCTTAATAGATGTATGCAAACGATGTGATCGAAGTGATTTGGCTCTTAGAGTACTCCGGACAATGATCAAAGATAATCACCCAACCAAGGATTCCCCTAAATTTTCCAACTCTAAACCATTGGAAAATGAGGTAGGTGCATGGACCTCAGCTATTGATGCTTGTGGTAAAGCAGGACGTATGGATACTGCCATGAGACTCTTTCGGAGTATGTTACATTCACCAAACGTGAATCATGTGAAACCAAACATGGTTACTTGTGCATCTATTATGGATAGTCTTTTTAAAGCAGATGTATTGAATATGGATAACGTTTTGGAAATTTTGAAATACATGAAAGAAGAAGGATTGGAACCAACTGAAGTTATGTATACGAGTCTCATTTCAAGCGCTGGTAGACTGGTGAAAGCAGAGAATCGTTTGGGCAGTGGAAGTTTTGATGAAAACGATGGAGATGAAGAAGGAAGCATGACCTATAGTGATAATACGTCTCCGGCACCAAAGTATTTGAAAAGGAAAGCTACCAGTGCAGTGGATATATATACAGAGCTTATGGGAACTCTCATGAAAAGTGATAAAAAAGTAGTATCCAATGCCAAATCTAACCCTGAAGTACAGAATACTCTTCTACTGAAGGTCTTTTTAGTGTATCAGGAGATGAAGGCTACCGGTGCTGAGGCAGATCTAGCTTTGTACAATGTGTTGCTGAAAGCATGTGCGAGTGCAGGAGATTTTGCTCGCGCTCAAACGGTCATGACAAATATATATGAAAACAACTTATTACCAAACGATGCTACGTGGAGAGAAATGCTTCGTGCGGCTGCAAACTCTAATAAAGTAGGCCTGGTTGAAGACCTTTGGCAGTCGTTATGGAAAGGGGACAAATCTCAAAAAGTCATTCTAGGGAATTCTTTGGGTGCTATTGACTCCCTTAGTCTAACAGATAACTCATGGACACCAAGCATCGAAGGATTTGACTCATTATTATCTGGATATTTACGACAAGCATCCCTCAGCACGACAGATGAAAGTACAAGAAGAGCTCTTTATGTAAGCATCGTTAGCATGTACAAAAAATTGCTGGACCTGAAAGAAACAAAGCTGCAAGATGATATGTGGGGTCTTCATCACATTGATCTAGAAAAACTACATTCAACGCAGCGCACCATGATGACTATACTTCGAGCTGCAGTCGTAGTGGAATTGATGGACACTGCTCAAGTACAAAAATCAATGAAAAAGGGCTCTAACGAGAAAATATTTAGTAGTGAACGGGAAATTGCAATTAAAATTGTCAATCTTGATTGCTTTAAGGAAAGAACAACATCAAATTCAGGAACGATTGGAACTAAAAATAAGAAAGTATTAGAGTTAGCAAGGATTTGGAGCGACCGCTAAACTTCACTATACTGAAAATTGAAAGAGTTTGACCTCGGTGTGCAAAGAGGAATATGGTCAAACCAAATTTGATCAGCTCAACAAATCACAACTTTGACTATCATAGTTTTCTCTCGATTGTGTCTCATTCTAATTAATCAATTAAATTGTGAATTTTTTAGAACAATTTGAGAATTATTCAAAACCTATCTTAAAAAAAGTACATGAACATTAAAAAAATTCTGTTTATTTTTCAGTGTTCGATGCGCTCGCATATGACGGAAATTATGATAGAAGTTATACTAACAATAATTTGGATTCAGATCATGACTAACGCTCGAGCCAAAATTACCACTTGTACCAGCCACCTCTACGTTGTCTACTGTTAAATTATAATCATAATTTCTTTCACCATTTTGGAGACCATCTCCAGCACTATCCATCAAATTGAATGTAACACATGCGCCCCCATTGAAACAAAACGATTCATTAATTGCTGAGCGAGGAGGGGGAGGATCGGGATCAGTCAAATAATTTTTTTGCTGGACTACCAAACCTGATTTAGTAAAATTCCAACTAATTTCATTTACATGAAAGTCAAAGTTTATTGCCAAGTCAACACATACAGGCTTATACGATGGGAAAGATGATGGGAATATCGAAGGTTTGGTTGTCGGCACCATGGATACAGAAGGAGACATTGATGGTTCCGATGATGGTTGCGATGACGGTTCTAACGATGGTGTTGATGTTGGATCTGAAGAAGGCATCGTAGATGGAGCTACTGAAGGGTTCTTTGTTGGAGATGTGGTGGGAGTACTCCCAGTTGGATCTAGCGTTGGAGTGATTGATGGCACTAGAGATGGAATTATCGATGGTAATCCTGATGGAAGCAATGTGGGAGATAAAGAAGGTAAAAGGGATGGCAAATTTGATGGATTTGACGATGGATAAGATGATGGGTACGATGAGGGGTGCCTTGATGGAGAAAGTGATGGGGCCATGCTTGGAAGATAAGTTGGCTCGAGAGTGGCCCCAAACTTAGTTGGAGCTGCTGTACAAGATCCAATTTCGTGAGAGATCAGCATCTCAAAATTTGGATCAGTATTTTCAGTAGCAATGCCATCGACATACAGGCTATAGTTCCCTTGGTCCCCTAAAGAATCCCCGCAGCAAATACCATCATTCCCACTATCTACTAGTTGAAATGAATAACATGCCTTTGCAATGCAACGAATTTCTTTGTACAATTCAAAATTCCTGTATGCATAGAATGGTGAGTAAGCAATATTATCTGCAATATCAATAATATCCCAGTTAGTTTCCCAAGCCTCGCTATCCAAAAGTAAGTTAAGCTCAAAAAGTGATTGGTCTGGCGCAGGAGAACACGATGAGAAATCCAATCTACAGGTTTCTGTACAAGACGGTGTACCCGAGCTACAGCCAACATCGGAACATTGAGCACCATTTAAAGATGTGATATTGCATTCTTCATTGTCTCTTCCACAGAAATTTGAACATTCGTATTCCAAGAAGTTGTCAAACGACAAAGATCGGTGCTTACATGTAAAGTACATATCGATTGTTGAGGTAAAATTATTGCCCTCTTCGTATAAGAAGCATTCAAAATGTGAGCAATTCCAAGCATACATAGTAAATATTACACAAGATCACAAACATACCTAAGAAAATTGAATCGAGTGGAAGTTCTTGAATCTCGACTGGAAGATCACCAGAAATATCATTATTCCCTGATTTTATAGTTAACCAGATCAATTTTTAAGACGATATCCTGTAAGTTACCTGTTATTAAAATAAAATCAAAAAACTTTTACACTTACCAACATCAAGGATTAACAAAACTGCAATCATTCCTATTTCAGATGGAATGTTGCCTGAAATTTGATTGTCACCTATCACCAGATAATAATTAATCAAGAAAAATGACTGCAACGTAAGGTATTTTTGTTGAATAATTTACTTATTTTCAAACGAACTTACCGACATCTAGGCTTCCTAGAGATTGGAGATTACCGATTTCTGTTGGTAGTGTACCATTTATTCCATTATCTTCAATGTTTAATGCGGTTAAGGCCGTAAGAGTGCCAATTTCTGAGGGTATCGATCCAATTATATTGTTACTTGACACATCGAAGACTTCTAATGTTGTAATACTTCCAACTTCTGAGGGAATTGAACCCTCTATCTTATTATTAGTCAAATTCAACACTACTAGAAGACCAAGATTTCCCATTTCAGATGGAAGAGATCCCTCCAAGTCATTGTTTTCCAAATCCATTCTTTCCAAAGTGTCTAATTGTCCCAGCTCAGTTGGAATTGATCCATTTAATTGGTTATTTCCAAAAGATATTTCTTTCAGGAATGCGAGATTTCCAAGTTGTGATGGAATCGTTCCCTTAATTTCGTTGTTTTGTACATAGAATAAAGACAACGCGGGTAAATTTCCGATAGAAATAGGTAGGGTCCCATCTATTTTGTTCGATGAAATGTCAATCTCTTTCAGAAACGGGAAATTGTTGAATTGAGGCAGTTCCCCTTCTAGAGCATTATCACTCATCCTAAAAAATTTTAGTAATTTTGCTTCTTTTGCTCCACGTTTAAAGAGCCTTCCATTTCCAAGCTCTATTGGGATTGTACCAGAGAATAAATTTGATCCTTGTTTGGTATCAGTAAATTGAATTAAAATAAAAGAGTTGTAAGACGGTTGACAATGAGAAATTAAGTAAGATGAACTCCAAATGTATGGTTCAAAAAGAATCACGCACCAATATCAAGATTTTCTAGCTGAGGTAAAAATCCAAAAGAACTGGGAATAACTCCTGTAAATTTGTTTTCAGATGCAATTAAAACAGTCAGATTTAAGAGATTTCCAAAATCAGGATGCATTTGGCCACTCAGAGAATTTTTATCTTCATGAAAATAGAGAGCATGACGTGAGAATACGTTGAAAACAAACATATGATTATTTCATTTCTTCCTCATCAACTCACACAAAACCAGATACTTTAAAGATGATAGCTGATACAGATGAATCGGAATAGTCCCACTTAAATCTTGTTCCCCTTTTTTCAGAAAATAGATAAACAGTGCATGTGAGAATCATAAAAAACGACAGAAAGTCATCAGCGTCAACTTACCAAGATTTAGAACTTTTAACGCAGGCAAATTACCCAATGTAGATGGAATCTCTCCACGAAAAGCATTGTTTCCTTCGAATTTAATTTCAAAAAAAGATTTGTCATCAGGTATGGAAAATGACTTAAGAAAATCAGGATTTCCTGACTTACCAATATCTAATGCTTTCAAACCTGTAATGGAGTCTATTTTACTTGACAACACCCCAGATAATTCATTATTTCCTGAAAGCAAGCAAATGCAGAAAGCAGAATAGAGTAGTAATAAATTAGACAACAAATGTTTTTTCATTTGAGCTTAGTAAGAACTGAAGTTATTAAATACAGTATCACTTACTTATTGACAGGACTTGCAAGGATTTCAAATTAAATATCTCTTGAGGCAATGTTCCCGTTAGTTTTTGATCGTCTTCATAAAAAAGAGAAATGAGGAGGAGAATAAGCATTTTGAATGTTTTTGATGTTACGCACAGGATTAAATAGTTTATAATACTCACTTAACCACACCATCTCTATTGATGTTAAATTTCCAATATGTGGGGGGATATTTCCGGTTACATCATTACTCTCTATCGTTCCAACATGAGGAATATTTGTATGAAATTAGATTCATACCTTTGCATAATCGTTGTTTTGAAAGCACTCACCAAAAATAAGAAATCTTAGTGAATTTAAATTTCCAAATTCATAAGGAATGGTACTGGCGACCCTCTTGCTCCCGATCGGAGACCTCACCCTGTAATCACCTTACGTATTGAGTGGAGCATACAATTGAGTCAATCTTGATATTACCTATTCTTGATTTATACACACATATGCACTCACGAAAATCTAGATAAACTAATGACTCCAAATTCCCTAATTCGGTTGGAAGTAATCCACTCATCCTGTTTCGAGCTTTTGATAAACAAAAAATATGTTAGTATAAACAATTTAGCTAAGATTTTTGGCATGTGTTCAATATTGCTTACACAATGTAAGGGATTTCAAAGATCTTAGATTACCCAAACCAACGTGTATTTGTCCTGTTAACTTGTTCTTATCTAAAAGATCAATTGGGAGGGGAAATTACAATCGAGATATCAAAAAGCGGTGTAAATTCTTTCCGAGTATGAAATTGTGTTACTTACCTAAAACAAGTTCTTCTAATTCCAATAAATTCGTAATTGAAATCGGAATATTTTTTTCAAAGTAATTGTCATCTGCAGGCATATATAAGGAGAGGACTCAAATAATGAGACATATACATGAAAACTAGATTGACTACTTGAGATTACAATACTCACAAAGATTGAGAGTTTTAAGATTTTTCAGCCCACCTATTCCTTCAGGGATTCTTCCAGTGAACAAATTTTCATCTTGGCAAGAGAGGATGTGGTATGATAGATAATGATTAGCGATAGAAAGAATCAGTGAGGATTCAAAGTAACTTTGAGAACTTACGGAGATCGAGATGATTCAAAGATTTGATTTCGAATAGATCGTTTGGAATTTCGCCCTTAAGGCTATTTCCACCTAAATTAAAGTAAAACATAAACGTCAATTTTGAAATTTGAGTTGATCAGAACCTTAATCGTAAGAATCGTTTTCAATACAACTTACTCAGAATGAGATATTCTAACTCTTGTAAGAAAGAGAATTCTGTAGGGATCGAACCCTCTAATTTGTTATTATCTGCATGACATTGGAAGAAACATTAGCATCAATTTGGCTAAATTTACCAAAATTTGAATCACTTACACAAAGCAAGTCCCCTAAGGTTTACAAGACGGTCAACTTCATTCCTAACAAATTTAGAATCATTGAAAAATATGTCTCGCAGAAGTTGACATAGAATGGATATAAACGAGTTTTCAAAGCAACCACAAAAGTCATTAGAGGGTGGATCTTCTGGCTCTTCTTCCTCTTCATTTTTTATGTACAGTCCAGGAATTGAACCAGTCAGGAAATTATCACCTGAGATTGTATTGAATATCTCTAGAGTAAGGAACTCATCACGAAAAAAGCGTTTATGAAGGAAAGAAAGCGCATGCGTTGCGTACCTAAGTTTATATGCTTCAAGCTTACTAATTTTTCCAACTTAGCTGGGATCGGGCCAGAAATAGAGTTGTTCTCTAAATTCGAAAATTGAGCATAATGGCAAAGGTGAGCAAAATTACGACAAAAATTAGAATCTTATGCGAAAACTTACTCAAATTTATTTCAAGAAGATTCACTAAATTTTCCAACGCATTCGGAATTGTTCCTGTTAAGCCATTATTCGCTAGGGAGAGAAAAAATAAAATTGTAAATTTAAGAAAGGTTAATTAAACAAGAGAATGTGTTACTAAGCATCTTACCTATCCATAAGACCTTCAGACTATTTGGTAAATTCCCTGGTATTGCTCCTCCCAATCTATTCCCAGCTTATATAACGAAGGATGGCCAATTTCAGTTGATGTCTTAACATTTAATTCATTCAATACGAAATGCAAAATAGGATCTGCACTTACCAAAAAATAAACACTCTAAATTTTGTAAATCATTAAAGATTTCTGATATTAGCTTTCCTTGGAGATCTTTGTTTACTATAAAAGCGTATGTTTAGGTTTGTCATAAAAAGAATAGGGAGGGAAAGCAACAATAAAAATTTCTCACCAAACCATAAACTCAAGATAGTTCCTTTGTCTCTGTTACAATTTATGTCGCTATGAAAGCATGTAGCCTCCAGAGTTTCATCGAAATAATATTCAAAGATGGTTTTCAAAAACTGTGTATCTGTAAAAGGAGGATTGCTCGACATTATGTCCACTTTTTCTGGTTCAATTTTTATTGTGTCAATTCGACTTAAACCATTACTTTCGTTTTGATGAAACGAAACATTATATTGGAGCTCCGAAAAACCATCAATATTTGTCACCAAATCTGCATTTGCGCGATATTTGAAAGTGGGTGTGGGATATATATTATCTTTGAAAAAATCAAAAATGGTCATGTTATTGAACAATGCACAACTTCGTCCGTTTCGTTTTGATGTATTGGCATCTAAGACTCTTGAGCATATGATTTCTGTGCCTCTACAGCCACCTATCAGTTTGTAAGTCGATTCAGCTTCTACTAATTCAAGAGAATAAATGCCCAAATTTGCTGATTCTACATCAAAATCACATTGAATTTCTTGATTCCAGTAATCTTTAACAACTTGAGCGAATCTGTACCTTAAAACGTCAGATTGGAGTAAAAATTCTTTTCCATCTAAGTTTAAGCTCCATTCTGTAGCGTAATATCTATTTTCAATGATTTGAATGTTTCTTGCGTGACTAGTGTAATCAGGATTGGAGCAGAAACAAACTCTTTCTGGTTTACATTCAGCCTCAAAGGGTAATTTGTCCCCAGAAAGAAGTTTTGGGACCCTTTCAGAAGCACTTGAAGGTGGACTTCCACGTTTCATAAAACATCCTTTAATGCGATGAGTCTCCTGGAAGGATAGCATCAATTCATGTCCAAAACTATTCGCAGCTTGAATGCAAGTTTCTATATCCAATATGCGTTCTAATCCTTTTGAAGCACAATTACCTGAAGAAATTTCGTAGAAGGGTGGCTTTGTCTGATTTAATTTCTGCTAGACGAAAAGTAAGATAAAATCAGCTTGTCTTTTACCAACCAATACGAAAATTTAAAGGTACCGCAAAAACGTACCATTGAAGTCCTGAAAGCTGTACCATAATGACCCGAAGAAACAGATGAATTTGGTTTCAGATGTGCAGCTCCAAAAGAATGAAAATAGACGAATGCAATCCCTGGAAAAGTGCCTAGAATGATTTTTGCAATGAACGCCATCCTTAGATGAAGCCATATAAACTAAAAAAATAAGGCCTTCAGAAACCTTATCAGCGAAATGTTTTTGCTGGGAGAATTCCTAATAGTTTCCTCTTCTTTTCATAGACATGTAGATTGAACAGATTAGTCTAATTAAAATAATATTTTTAATTATACACTTACGAAAAATAAAATCTATTTCAATTTTATATAGGATTCCTTGTAAACAAAAACGGTTTCGAAGCAATCTAACATTTGTAAATAGATTTTGATTCCATTCTAAATACAAAAATAAAGAATTTACGAATTTTCGGTCAATATCGAATATGTCTAATTTATTATAATTGTACTTCATATAAAGAAACATCATTTCACGACATCTTAGGGATGGAAAAAACAAGACACATACAACAATTAAAAAAAAATTCTGAACTCGATAGAGATCAGCGTTTTATTTTTCAATTTTGAAATTGAATTCTTGATTTTCTCAAAAAATATCCAGATTGGAGAAAAACCAAACACATCACCAGAAGCAGAAGATCAATCTGGTTGGAAAAGGTGCATCAGTTTTAGATTCCACAACACTTCTCGAGAGAAATTTCCTTTTCACCGGTTCGGAAGGGGTAGTTCGGGTTGCTTTCAATTTGTTCATTTCAAAATCATTTCAAATCAGAAACTCTACTATTTTGATATTAGGTTACGCCTCCATTTAACATACATCACCCATATGTGTTTTACTTTAATCCGCATAATCTAACAAAATCTGTCCCGTATCCTTGGACACAACACCACGTTTGTTCTCCATTCATCACACCGAGCGATGAGCCCTGGGATTTCGGGCAGCTTTTGTCTATAGTAGGAGGAACAGAAATTGAAACACCTAACGGTAATGAAGTAGATGTACGTTCCTCCGGTTGCTAAAAAGCTGAAGTTGGTGAACCTACGGGCCCTAGCTATTAGTCTACTGTCGTTCATGGAAACACCGTAAACATTACAAGCACAAACAAACAAACAAACATACAACAATAAAATAAATCGTTTCGAATTTTTTCTTGGAGGCACAAATAAATATCCTTTTTCAAGACATGATTCTCAACAACATCCTTACAACCAGACTACATTCAAATCCATTTTGATGTTTTTTCTCATTCATAAAACAATCATAAAAAGATTCAATCTTTTTACTTTATATTTTCACATGATATCTTTGAGGAATCACTAAATATCTAGTTCGTTTTACTAAAGTGCAAGGTACAAATACGTATTTCTTTCAATTCTTTTTCCAACACAACAGTTCCCAAATGAAAAAACTACTATTTGCATCTATCACTTTTTTCGTGATCTAGATTTGCTGTTCTACTCAACTATCTGACCTTAATTGGCTAGTTTCATTTTGAGCTTTCTAAATGTGCAGTTAATGAACACAGTCGGGTATTTTTTCTTGTTTGGATTAATTTTGGAATGGTCTAAGCTGTGAACACAATTTAATTTAGGTTATCATATAATACATTGGTTTTCTCCTTCTCCTGCTGTAAGTTAGAGAGTCGATTGTTTGTTTTCTTTCCCTCTAGAGAGAAATAAGTTGTTTGTTTTTAATTTCTTTCCTAGCAGTCAAAATATATCGGTGCGAAATGGTTGTTGTTGTTGTTCACAGCAGAGAGAGTATTTCGACGAATGCAAGAAAAATAATTATGAATTGCGAAACTCTCAATTTGCCTCAATAGCCTTTCTTGTGTCGAGGCCTTACCTACTCAAGTCCCTATGCCCTGTGCTAATAACATACGTATGGTAATTGCGTTCGGCTCTTTTTGTTGGACGGCTCAGAACGAAAGCTGTATGTATCCTACATGATGCTAGTTAGGAGCGATAGTTATGGAGAAAATATATGAAAATATTGTTGAGATGAAGATCGTACTTTTCCACGGGGAATAAAGATAAAAGAGAGGCAAACAAATCTTTGCGTTTCTCTATTTAGTATCCAAACTCTCAACTTTTATCAACAGCAAATCAGATTATTCTCTCGTTTCATTAAAAGAACAAGGAAATCTAAATCAAAATGAGCGAAGCGAAAGCTGAAATAGCAACTCCAAAAAAGAAGGTAGAGCGCAAAATTAGCAAACCAATCCCACCACCTGCTGTCTCCACCGCACTTCTCATTCTTCGTGGGACAATCGCTGGAATAACAGGATGTAGTATTGGAAATGAAACCGCTGCTTCACTTATGCAACCCAGTTTTGTGAAGGACAAAGGTCCTACCGGTAAATTTAGCGTGGGTTTGGGAAAAAGAAATGGTAGCCTGTGCGAGTTAGATGTTGGTATGGAAGGTGATGATGGAGATGCAGACAAAGAGACGGCAGCTGCCTTATTAGATGCCATTGAAAAAGCTGCCAATCGCATCATTGCGGAAGATTTGTCAGTGGTTCGATTTCAGATGACGAGGGAAGAAGCTGTTGCAAAATATGGAAATGTAATATTTGACCAGTCACAACAAAAACCTCCAAAGAAAAAAAAAGATGTTCCTCCACCTTTAGACTTGGTATATATAGAAGGATTAGTTTTGGCGGTATCACCTGGGCCAACCTTTTCTTCTACAGGTCAAGTGAAGAGTATCGAACTTCAAAGAGGAAATTACATGAGTTGCGTCACTGCAGGTAAAAAGGCTCGAAAATGTGAAATTGGTATTAAATTCAAAGCTACAGGACTAGAAGATTCTTCTTCTACTCTCACTGAACTAGGAGAGCCTGTTAGTATGGATGTGATTGAGCCTCTAACAGCATCTAAAATAAGACTGCAGGAAGGAAATGACTTTGCTCTTGTTCAACAAACCAAACAAATGCTTATTAATAAAGATAAAGAATCGAAAGCAAATGAGGCCACTGAGAAAAAGAGGGATGAGGAAGAAATGGTGGTTGATCCCTTTAGTGTCCAAGGTAAAATCGACTACACTAAGCTAGTGAAAAACTTTGGTTCTAAAGTTATTGAACCAGAACTCCTACAGCGTCTTTACGATGTCACAGTGAAACGTGGCACAGTTCCATACCTGCATAGATTTCTCCGTCGAAATATCTTTTTCTCTCATCGTGACTTGGAAGCAATTTTAGATCAAGTTGAAAAAAATCAACCTATCTTTTTATATACCGGGCGTGGGCCATCTTCGTCTGCAATGCACTTGGGACATTTAGTTCCATTCCTAATGACGCAATGGCTACAACAAGCCTTTAATTGTCCACTTGTGATTCAAATGACAGACGATGAAAAATTTTTATTCAAGGGCGAATACACTGAAAATGCGGGTTATAACCTAGACTATTATGCCAATCTAACAGTTGAAAATGCCAGAGATATTATTGCCTGTGGATTCGATCCCGATAAAACATTTATTTTTTCTGATTTGGATTATGTTGGTCAAATGTATCCCAATATATGCAAAATCTGGAAATCTGTAACCACCAATACAGTCAATGGAATCTTTGGTTTTGATGGATCCTCCAACATTGGTAAAATCGCATTCCCAGCTATTCAAGCAGCTCCTTCTTTTGCATCATCATTCCCAGTCGCACTCAACGTACGAAATGACCCATCTAAGGACAATATGGCATGTCTCATCCCCTGTGCCATCGATCAAGATCCATATTTCCGAATGACTCGTGATGTTGCACATAAATTGATCATAAACCAAAATGAACACCCTCTTCGTGGTAAACCTGCTTTGATTCATTCCAAATTTTTCCCACCCTTACAGGGTGCCATGGGAAAAATGAGTAGTAGTGATGAAAACTCCGCTATTTTCCTCACTGATACACATGAACAAATTGAAAAGAAGATTAAAGAGCATGCTTTCAGTGGAGGACAGGATACTAAGAAATTGCAACAAGAGCTTGGTGCTAACTTAGAGGTAGATGTGAGTTATCAGTGGCTTCGATTTTTCATGGAAGATGATGACGAATTGGAAAGGATCGGTAAAGAATATGGGAGTGGTACAGGAGAATTTTGGAGTACTGGCATTGTGAAAGCAAAACTCGTTGATGTATTGAAAAATATTGTAACAGAACATCAAGCTAGGCGAAAAGAAGTTTCGGATGAAGTTGTTAAGGCTTGGATGAAAGAGCGTTGTTTGCTTTAATTTAAACAATCCTCTATATAATGAAAAACTTGCAGTTCGATAAGGGATACTTTAATATTAATATCCCACATCTACACACTTGCACAGACTTTCTATCAGAAATTGTTGATGAAAATATAATCGACAGGAAAGGTGGTAAACATCTAATGAACGAAGTAATTATTTTTCTGAGAAGAAAATTTGTAAACTCATTTTGAATTTTTTATTCGATTCACAAGCTGAATTATCACAAAAAAAAGAATCGAATTGGAATGATTTATTAGAGCATCAAACATATGCTTTCTCAAAAAAAAATCTTTAGAGATAATGTGCTGGTGGACTGTATTCAAAAATTGAAATTAGATCAATAATTCAACAATCTCTTGTAAGAAGACGGAATAAAACTTTGAACATTGCCCTTTTGTTCATATTTCATTTTTATTTTATTTTTCACATTTGACCAATGTGTACAAACTCGTATCACATCAACGTAAATATTTTCGTAGTTTACAAAATTATTGTGTTTTTTAATTATTTCCTTTGTTGTCTTTACGCTTCCATCTATCTCTTAAACACATGATCTTTACGTTAGACCATACTAATTCAACTGCATAAAAATTCGAAAGATAAACTAGCTTGTCAGTGATCGTCTTCCAAAAGTGTTAAAATAACAAAGCGAAAGAAAAGTATCTAAACCTCTCACCATTATTCATTGAGAAAATATAGCGCACATTCGCAAACATGGCAAGCTCAGGAGCAGGATATGATCAATCAGCTTCTACATTTTCACCTGATGGACGTATCTTCCAAGTAGAATATGCTGGGAAAGCAGTTGAGAACGCAGGTACAGCTCTCGCACTAAAGTGCAGTGACGGTATTGTACTTTGTGTTGAGAAACCTCTTTTTAATCGAATGCTTCTCCCAACAAGCTCACGAAGAATTCACACTGTTGATACACACAGCGGTATGGCAATCACAGGATTTGTGAGTGATGGGCGTCAAATTGTAAATAGAGCAAGAGACGAAGCTGCAAGTTATTACGAAACGTGAGTGAATTGGTTTTAGATTTTTTGATACATGCCCGTATTTCTTGTTAGCTTATATTCGCGCTTTGAAAATATGTTTTTTGTGCATCGGGCTCTTGATATAGATATGGAAGTAAATGTCCACCCAGAATTTTATCTGAAAGAGTTTCGTCCTATATGCACTACTTTACCCTCCATGGTGGATTACGCCCCTTCGGTACAGCAGCTATTATTGCTTCCTACGATCCTGAATCTAAAGAGCATGCTCTTTACATGGTAGAACCAAGCGGAATCTCATACCAGTACTATGGTTGTGCTGCAGGGAAAGGTCGTCAACCTGCTAAAACAGAAATGGAAAAATTGGCTCTTAATAAGCCAGCGAAAGAGGAGAATATAACCGTGAGAGAGGGAGTTAAGCAACTTGCAAGGATTATTTATACACTTTATGAAGAAGGAAAGGACAAGCCATTTGAGTTGGAGATGAGTTGGTTGTGTGAGGAGAGCGGGTGGAAACACAAAGGTGTACCAAAAGACGTTATTTCTGAAAGTGTTGAATGGGCAAAACAAGATATTGCAGATGCCGAAGAAGAGGATGATGAAGAAGACGAGGACGAGGATGAAGGAGAAATGGAAGAATAGACTATTCTCAATAATCAATTTCCAGTGAAATAAATCATTATGTATCTTATGAATTGATAACTCGATAAATTTTATCAGAATAATCCTAAATTCAGATCTTAATTTCTACAAGATGAAGCTTGTTTTTGTCTTTTTCAGACGATAGCTATAAATAATTGTTTTCAGTCACAGGAACATAACATAAAAAATTAAAACAGTACAGGTTTCTATAATATATTTTGTAAGAAGTCGTTTGAGAGTTCTACTTTCTCTTGTATGAGCACAATAATGAAGGAAAAACGCGAAGATTAAGAAGGAATTATGCACGCCCCAAAGCAATAATAAGATTTGACACTGCTAAATATCTCATATGAAGAAGCTGGCTTTGTTAGTTGATG
>Ga0209092_10000518_pt1:0-15000 | contig 38192 bp, 35 predicted proteins | sample FraStrMetagenome_FD_187446 | JGI IMG/M metagenome (GOLD analysis project Ga0209092, IMG submission 187446) | Marine eukaryotic phytoplankton communities from Arctic Ocean - Fram Strait ARC3M Metagenome (SPAdes) (version 2) | ecosystem: Environmental > Aquatic > Marine > Oceanic | place...
TTTAACTATATCTATTGTTTTTTAACCTTTATAAAAAATAAAAATTTGATATTGTATCTTAAAGACATAGATAATAGGAAGTAATTTTCTCACCTTCATAAGTTATTAAAACAAAATTTAATAATAAATACTATATAAATATATTTTATAACTTTTCAAATCTATTGAATTACTACTTAACAAATTAATCTTACAAGTAAAAGTTAAGTAGTAATTCAATATAATTTATTTAAAACGATTAAATTTACAGTTCAACTTTAGAAAATCTATCCTTAAATGTTTCAATTAAAATTCAGTTTGGAAAGTATTCAAAAATTTGATCGGGTCATTTTGAAATGATAATTCTACTATACCTAAAGGTCCGTTACGATGTTTTGCAATAATTAATTCAGCGGGAGTGACTTTCTTATTTTTTTCAACTGTTGGATTATAGTAATTTTCTCGATATAGCATTAATACTAAATCTGCGTCTTGTTCGATAGAGCCACTTTCACGTAAATCAGATAAAACAGGCCGTTTATTAACTCGACTCTCAACATTTCGACTTAACTGAGATAATGCAATAATTGGTATTTGGAATTCTTTAGCAAGATTTTTAAGTGCTCTCGTAATTTGAGAGAGCTCTTGAACACGGTTTTCAGATTTTAATTTTGAATTTAAAAGTAATTGTAAATAATCAATAATAACTAATCCAATTTTATTTTGTTCAAATAAGATATTTTTTATTTTAGAACGAATATCTAAAATTGTTAAGTTTGCCTGGTCCTCAATAAAGAAAGGTAACCTAGAATAATTTTGAATACTTTCTTTTAATTCCTGCCAATCCTCTTTATATAAATTCCCAATTTTTAAACGGGTCTGGCTTATCCCTGTTTCATTTGATAGTAAACGATATATTAATTGTTCTTTTGACATTTCAAGACTAAAAAATATTATGGGTACTTTATGTTTTTTAAGTATATTTTCAGTTATATTCAAAACAAAAGCTGTTTTTCCCATTGAAGGTCTTCCAGCAAGAATAATTAAATCAGATTTTTGAAAACCTTGCGTTAATGAATCTAAATCGTGAAAACCGCAGCTTAAACCAGGTAATTCAGGTTTTAAAGCTTTTTCTTTTAATTCTAAAAAAACGGTTAAAAATAATTCTGCAGTTGTTAATTTTTTTGATTCAACTAATTCATTTGTTAATTTAAATGACTTTTTTTCAAAATCTTCTAAAATTTTTTCTAACGGAATATTTGTAATATAAGCTGAATTAATAGCTTCATAACCTAAATGAATAAGTGAACGACGTAAAAATTTATCTTGAATTAATTGAATATACTCTTCTAAATAAACTAAATTGGGTATTTGATTCAAAAGCTCTAATAAAACTTTTGTACCACCAATTTTATCTAAACAACCTGTTTTTTTTAAAAAATCATTTAATGAAAAAACATTTATGATAAGTTTTTTACGATACATTTCTACAATTGCTTTATAAATTTCTTGATGATTTATAAAATAAAAAGTTTCAATTCTTACAGTTTTTATTGTAATTTCAATAGCTTCAGAATTAATTAATAAACAACTTAATATAATTTTTTCTGCTACAAAATTATGTGGTAAAGGGGTGTCTGATATCGAAAACTGTGCATTATTAGTAAATTTTTTCATATTCATTCGAATTTAGCTTTTGCCTTTAGATAAAAAAAGAACCCTTGTCTTTTAATGATATCTTTATTATATTAGTATTAATATGCGTCCTTAGTTCAGTTGGTAGAACGCTAGTTTCCAAAATTAGATGCCGAGGGTTCAAGTCCTTCAGGACGCGTTTCTCTTAAAAAAGAAGAGGTGTTTATTTAAAAATAGAATTTTTATTGTTAAAAATTTCCGTAACTAATTGATTTCGTAAAAATTTAAATATAATTAAGGGGGGAAACTTTAAAAAATATTAAATTTTTTTTAATTAATTAAAGTTAAAATTATATATTACTATTTTATCAAGAAATAAAAATAAAATCATATGGCAAAAAAAATAACTGCATTGATTAAATTAGCTTTACCTGCGGGAAAAGCTACGCCTGCCCCTCCTGTAGGGCCAGCTTTAGGTCAACATGGTGTAAATATCGCAGCTTTTTGTAAAGAATATAATGCTCGAACAATGGAAAAGGGTGGACTTATTATTCCAGTAGAAATTTCAGTTTATCAAGATCGAAGTTATACTTTTATTCTTAAAACACCCCCTGCATCGGTTTTATTAGCTAATGCTGCGAAAGTTAAGAAAGGTTCGTCAACACCAAATCGAGTAAATGTTGGATCCGTAACAAAACTCCAATTAGAAGAAATTGCTAATATTAAATTACCAGATTTGAACACTACTAAAATAAGTAGTGCAATAAAGATTGTTGAAGGAACTGCTCGTAATATGGGTATTAAAGTTATAGATTAATATTTAAGTTTCTAAGTTTTTAAAAAAGAAATTATATGCAAAAATTATCCAGACGTCAAAACGAAAACCTTAAAAAAATTAAAAATGTTATACATTCGAGTTTAGAAGAAGCAATTAATTCACTTCAAGAAACTGCTACAGCTAAATTTAATGAATCGGTTGAATTACACGCTAATCTGAATATTGACCCAAAATACGCAGACCAACAATTACGAACAACTGTAACATTACCTCATGGTGTAGGTAAATCAATGTGTATCGCTGTTTTAACAAATGAAGCTAATTTTAATGAAGCTAAAAAAGGTGGGGCTGATATTATTGGAAGTCAAGATTTAATTGATGAAATTAGTCAAGGTAACATTAATTTTGATTTATTAATTGCAACACCAGATATGATGCCAAAATTAGCAAAACTTGGTCGAGTTTTAGGTCCAAAAGGATTAATGCCTTCACCAAAGTCAGGGACTGTTAGTACGAGTTTACCTGAAACATTATCTGAATTCAAAAAAGGAAAATTTGAATATAAAGCAGATAAAACCGGTGTTGTTCATGTAAGTTTTGGAAAAGCTAATTTCTCAAAAAATCAATTAATTGAAAATTTAACATCATTATATCAATCAATCGAACAAAATCGCCCAAGTGGTGTAAAAGGTAAATACTTTAAAAGTATATTTATTTGTACTAGTATGGGACCATCTATCCAATTAGAACTAAATGCATTGAGTTCTACTAGTTTAGTAGATTAATATTCGGTTATTAAACTCTAATTGAGTAATTATATATATATATATTAGGTAAAAATTATTATGTCAGACAAAATTAATCAAATTGTTGAAGAATTAAAAACATTAACTTTATTAGAAGCGTCAGAATTAGTAACAGCAATCGAAGAAACCTTTGGTGTTGATGCATCTGCAAGTGTTGGCGGTGGTGTTATGATGGCTGCTGCGCCAACTGAAGCAGAAGAAATAGTTGAAAAAACAGAATTTAATGTAATGTTAGATGAAGTTCCAGCTGATAAAAAAATTGCAGTATTAAAAGTTGTTCGAACTTTGACCGGATTAGGTTTAAAGGAAGCAAAAACACTTGTTGAATCAGCACCAAAAATGGTTCAAGAAGCATTAGGTAAAGATGCGGCAGAAGATGCGAAAAAACAAATTGAAGATGCAGGTGGAAAAGTGTCATTAACATAATGATTTAATTTTTAAGAAAGGGAATTTATAGTTTTAACAATTTCCTTTCTTAAAAATTAAAATACGATAAACAGCTGCTTTTCAATTTGGATCAACAACTATTCAAAATAGAAATTTCTATATCTAAATAGGTCTATTTTGATTAATACTATCTGTCAAGGAATTTAAAATCAATTTAATTGATCGTACTGCATCATCATTTCCGGGTATTGGAATATCTACTAAATCAGGATCACAATTAGTATCTAACATAGAAATAATAGGAATATTTAATTTACGGCATTCTTTGATAGCCGTCATTTCCCGTTTTTGATCAATAACAATTGCGACATCTGGTATTTTAGTCATATTTTTAAGACCGTTTAGATGTTTTCGTAATTTTTCTAATTCTTTTAAACGTAATGATGCTTCCTTTTTTGGTAATAAATTAAAGATCCCCTCAACTTCTTGTTGTTCCAACTTTTTTAATCTTTCAATACGACTTTTTAATGTCACCCAATTTGTTAACATTCCTCCTAGCCATCTATGATTTACATAATACGAATTACAACTGGTTGCTTGTTGTGCAATTACTGCACTTGCTTGACGCTTTGTACCGATAAATAAAAAGGTTTTCTCTTCTGAAGCTGCTTTTGCAACATACGAATTTGCTCGTTTTAATAATTGAGCTGTTTGAACTAGATCTAAGATATGAATGTTATTCCGTTCTGTATAAATATATGGAAACATTTTCGGATTCCATCGATAAGCTTTGTGCCCGAAATGAACACCAGCTTCTAATAGTTGGGCTAAGTTAATATCAGCCATAAAATTTTAGAACTCCTCAATTAAATAATTTGTAATGTATTATATTATAGAATAAGATTAACAGATTGAAAAGAAATAAATTTAAATTTTAATTTTTTCTAAAGTAGTTTTATTTTGTGGGACTAAACTAAAACAATTTGTATAACTTTGATAACCTGTTCCCGACGGAATTAAATGTCCAATAATTATATTTTCTTTTAAGCCACGTAACCAATCTACTCTACCTTCAATAGCAGCTTTTGTTAAAACACGAGTGGTTTCTTGGAAACTTGCTGCTGAAATAAAACTTGGGTTATTTAATGCAGCTTTGGTAATTCCTAATAAGAATGGGACATAATATGCTGGTCGTTTATTATGAGCTTCAACAATTTGATTAATATATTGAATATGGTATAAATCAATAACTTCACGAGGTAACAATGGTGTATGGCCTTCATGTGTTATTAAAACTTTCGTAGTCATTTGTTTGATAATTACTTCTAAATGTTTATTTGCAATTGAAACCCCTTGTGATTGATAAACTGATTGAACTGCGTTTAGTATTAACAATTGGATTTTTTTAAATGTTCGATAACTCGCTTCATAATTATTTGCTAAACGATAAAAAATAGGAAATGTTTTTTCATTTGAAGAAGCTTGTTTTTTCATTCCATAATAATTAAAGTATACTTTTAATAAATTATGGGGGTTAATCTTATCATTCTCTTTTATGGTTGTCCCTAGTTTTCGAAATTCAAAACTAGAGTCAATACTAGTTTTTTTAATCACTAAACTTTTTTTTTGATTTGTTGCTAAATACTTATTTGTAGGTTTCTTTTTTCTCGCCTCTAATAACTCTTCTATTCTTGGTAAACCTTGAACAATATCTCCAGTAATTTCCTTTTCAAAATTTAACAATCCAATTACTTCACCTTTTTCAATAAATTCACCATTTTTACAGTAAACACTATTTACTTCTTGTTCAAAATAATCTTCTGTTAGAGAATGAATGCCAATAGATTTTTTAAAAGGGTATTTTAAAAATTTTAGACCCGTTAAATTATTGTTAAAAGAAGTATTTCCTTTAATTTTATTAGAGATTAAATCAGAACTTTCTAACAATAACGGCAAACATTGTTTAATTTTTAATTTCTTAGTTTTTAATTTTGTATTTCTAACCCTAAGAGTCTTTAGTTGATTTTCTTTTAAATTTTCTTTCGTTAAGGAAAAATTATTCAAGAATAATGGAATAGGAGAGGTATAAAATTTTCCATCTTTTCTTATAAACATTTTTGAAAATTTAACGTGAGTAAATCCATATGGTTTTAATCGTTTAGTGATATCATAATAATTCAAAAAAGGATTACTTTTATGATTAGGAATACTTTTATTTAAAGTTAATAGTTTATATTGTAGATTACCGTTTTCTTTGAAATTATCTGTTTTACAATTTGGAAAAAAGTAAGGGTGTCCTTTTTGTATAGTTAAAAATTTACCATTATCAATTAAAACTTTCCCAGTTTGATTTACTTTAATATCATCAACTATTAATTCATTAACTGTCTTATTTTTTTCTTGGTCTTTTTTGACTATGACACAATCATTATTAGATATTAAAAAAACTTGTTTTTTGTTTGAACGTTTTGATTTAAATTTTACTATCTCTAGAGCGTTTACTGTAACTTCTTCAAGATACCCTAAAATTGTATAGGCATCTAAAAACTGAGTAAGTTCAAAAAGTAAACAGGATTGTAGATTAGTATATTTTAAATGTGCAGGAATGTACTGATTCAATGCTAAATTTTCTAAAACTTTGAGATTTAACCTTTTCATTTTAAAAGAATTACTTAAATCAATTGTAATATTTTTTTGTAGTGAGTTTTTTGAAATTAAATTTATGCTTTGAGAAATTAAATTTATACTAGTTGATGTTTTAATTTTTTGGTTTGTTTTATATAGATAATTAGTTTTGTTAATTATTTTAAAAATAAAATCAGATTGATTATCGTTAACAAAAATACTTTTCAAATTTTTTTCTTTAGGGATTTCATAGATAGCAAAAGGTCGAATTAATAATTGATTATTAGGCTTTGTTGTAATATGTTCGCATAATGAAGGTTGAACTATTTCAATATTGTCAAAAATCATTTCACCTGGATAATATACATTTTTATCTAATTGTTCAAACTGTTTACCTTGATAAACAAAACCAGCTTTAATTTTAATTTCTTCGATAACATTATTTTTTTGAGAAACAGTTATGATTCCTGCAGTTTTCGAAATAATATTTGGAAGAATCTCAAAATTTTTTGAAATGAAATTGCCATTCTCTACTAATAAAATATTTTTATTACAATTTAATTTATAAGTTTCTTCAGAAAGCCAAATTAATGGATGATGAATAATTTTTTTTCTTAATTTTAGCTTTAAAAAAGTATTTTTCATTTCTTGGTAGTTTAAAAAATTTTGATAAAAAATGAATCCTTGTTTATCAATTTTAGTCTCTACACTTTTTAAATAAGTTTCATAGTAATTATTACTTATTTTCTCATGATCTTTTTTATTTATTTCATAAGATATATTATAAGAAATTACTCTATTATCTATACTTTGTTTTTGTTTAATTCGATGGTCATAATACATTATTCCGCCAGTTAACGTTTTAAAATTATTATTAAATGAAAGTGCAAACGGTTTATATTTACTATACCGTTTCCAATTTTTAAAATTTGAATTTTTTAACTGAATTAAATATTTTGAATTATTCCAATTAATTAAATGATTTTTATTATTTTTAGGGTAAAGAATTTTTTGAACATAACTGTTCTCTAAAAAATAGGTATCATTTGTAACTTGAATTTTTTGCTCTAATACACTTTTTTTATTATCAAAAGTTTTGATATACCTAGGGTATTGGTTTATTAATTTTGTTCTAAAAATATAACTATTCTTATTAATTTTGTGGTCTGTATAAAAATTTAAAAAAGAATTAAAAGGAACTTGATAAACTTGGCCTGACAAAATCCATAATAATCGATTTTGGGTAATTAAATTTGTCTTAATTTTTAATTTGGGGATAAAAATTTCACCTGCAGTAAGACTTAATATTGGTTTTCTTTCTGTTAAGGTTTGTTTTTCTGTACTTATTAATTCTCCTATTATTTCTGATTTTTTCACATATTGATTACTTTTTACGAATAGCATAGTATTTCGTAATAATTCCAGTGGAATAATTTCTTCTTTTGATCCTTTAGGAATTAATATTAATGATCCTGAATTTTTAGTAACTAAAACATCATCACCCCGGTTTGTTCGTAATGTTATAGTTTTTAAAGCTTTAGAAAATTTGATTACTCCAGTTATTGGACTAAAAATTTGTTGGCGAGCCTTTGAAGTAAAAATCCCTCCAGTGTGAAAAGTTCGCATTGTTAATTGTGTTCCAGGCTCTCCTATAGATTGTCCAGCAAGGATACCAATGGCTTCTCCCAAATCAACTAAATTTTGATTTGATAAATCCCATCCATAGCACATTTGACAAACAGAATGATACAAAATACAAGTTAAAGGTGATCGAATATAAAATTTTGAAATTTGTTTTTGTTCGAATAAATTTAATAATTTTAATGTTATGTGTGTATTAACTGGAGCAATTATTTTTTCGGTTTTTAAATCATAAATCGGTTTTGCTAAAACTCGACCAATAACTTGCTGATGATCGAGCTCATCTTTATTATCAATTATAAATGAAGCAGATGTTAAACAATCTTTTTCTCGAATAATAATATCTTGAGCAATATCAATTAAACGACGGGTTAAGTAACCTGAGTTTGCTGTTTTTAATGCTGTATCAACAATACCTTTACGAGCCCCATAACCTGACATTAAATAATCTGTAATTGTTAATCCTTCACGAAAATTCTTCTTAATAGGCACACGCATAATTTCACCACTAGGATCAGCCATAAGTCCTCGCATACCTACAAGTTGGCGAACTTGTGATAAATTTCCCCTAGCGCCTGAAAATGCCATTATATAGACTGAATTTAAAGGGTCATATGTTTTAAAATATGTTACTACATTATCTTTTAATGATTCGCTAGCTAGACTCCAAGTCTCAATAATTTTTTGAAACCGTTCTACATCTGTAATTTTTCCTTTTAAACAAATTTTTTCCGCATTTAAAATATCTTTATTTGCTTTTTCTAGCATATCATTTTTTGTAGGCGGCACCTTTAAGTCTTCAATGCTAATTGATATACCAGCTTGAGTCGCGTACCTAAATCCAAGATATTTTAATTCATCAGCTAATAAAGAAGCTTGCATAGAATCATATTTTGAAAAACTCCACGCTAATAATTCTTTTAATTGTTTTTTATTAAAAAGTATATTTTGATATATATAATCTTTCATAATGTTTTTTACTTAATTATTTTTAAAAATTCAAATATTTAGACGTTAAGATTTAAGGTTGTTTGAATTGTATAATTTAAAAGAACACGTCCAGTTGTAGTTTGTAAATATTGAACAATAGTTTTATTATTTTTATCTTTACGAATTTGAATATTTTTGTAATATTCAATATAACTATCATCCTTTAATTTAATTCGTTTTATAAAATTTTCAGGTTTAGAAACTTGTTGTTTGTATCGAACCCAAATTGAAGTATGAATTTCAATTCGGTCTTGATTATAGGCTAATATAACATCATTTAAATCTGCAAAATAATGATTTTCACCCAATAATCCCACAATATTATTTACAGTTAAATAATAACAACCTAATACCATATCTTGACTTGGTACAATAATTGGATCACCATTTGCAGGTGATAAAAAATTATAAGGTGCTAACATTAACATGTAACATTCTGCTTGGGCTTCTAATGAAAGTGGAACATGAACAGCCATTTGGTCACCATCAAAATCGGCATTAAAGGCTGAACAAACTAAAGGGTGAAGCTTGATAGCACGCCCTTGAACAATAATCGGTTCAAAAGCTTGTATCCCTAATCTATGTAATGTTGGTGCTCGATTTAAAAAAATAGGATGATTTGCCAATACTTTTTCAAGTACAGGATCTATAATTGGTTCATTTTGCTGAAGTAGGTTTTTTGCTACTTTCATATTACTCGCCAATCCTTGATTAATTAATTCACGAATTATAAATGGTTGAAATAATTCAATTGCCATTTCATAAGGTAAACCACATTGATTTAATTTCAAACTTGGTCCTACAACTATTACTGATCGTCCAGAATAATCAACACGTTTCCCAAGTAAATTTTGGCGAAAACGTCCGTGTTTTCCTTTTATAATATCGGATAGTGATTTTAATGGACGATTACTCGCACTTAAGGCAATTTTCCCTCGTTTTCCATTGTCAATTAATGTATCGACCGCTTCTTGTAACATTCTTTTTTCATTTCTAATAATTAATTGAGGAGCGTCAATTTCCAATAATCGAAGAAGACGATTATTACGTATGATTATTCTTCGATATAATTCATTTAAATCAGAAGTAGCAAAACGCCCACCTTCTAATTGAATCATTGGTCTTAATGCAGGAGGAATTACAGGTAAAATTGTTATAATCATCCATGCTGGGTTTGTACCTGTTGTTAATAAATTTTCTAAAATACGAATTCGTTTAATTGATTGATCTCGTAATTTATAAATACGATGATAATCCCATTTTTTAGACCAAGGTGAAAAATTATAAAATGGCTCTTCTTTGTGAATTACTTTACTACAAATTGTAATAAAATTTCGTGTTTGAATTATTTCTAGATCAAGATTTAATTTTTCTAATTCACGTTTAATTAAAACAGACCCAATTAAATAATTTGGAGTTGATCGTAATAAATATTTCGGTGTATTCCGACGCCGGCTATAAGATTTTGAATAGGGCTTTAATGGATAGCCTGTAAATCCTAATTCTCTGCAACGACGGTATTGTTGTAAATCCCAATGAAGTCCGTAGAAAGCAATTTCATTTTCGGCAATAAAATAAGCAAGAGACGCTAATTTTATTCGTTTTATTCTTTCATCCCAATAACTTACAATATTACCCTTTTTTGATTTTGCTTTTTCTTCGAAAAATTCTTGATAATAAGGATTGAATGGTATGATTAAATTACGGGCTGAAGAGTACTTTTCGCATATCAAGAATTTTTCTTCAAAAACTGGAGCGGCAAATTCAACCCATCCGGTATCTACCCTTTTTTCACATTGTTCAACCTCAAGTAATAATGCTATATAATTTGGGCGACTATTTGTATACCAAATATGGGTAACTGGATACATTAAATTAATATGACCCATTCTATGTCGCCGTACTCTTGATTCAGTTAATTCGACACCACAACGTTCACAAATTAAACCTTCATATCGGACTCGTTTATATTTACCACAGGCACATTCTAAACTTTTACTTGGACCAAAAATTCTTTCACAAAATAAACCATCCATTTCAGGCTTAAATGTTCGATAATTAATTGTTTCAGACTTTTGAACTTCTCCAACAAATTGGCCATTAGGTAATTTCCTATGGGACCATTGTAGTATTCTCGTAGGAGAAGCTAATTTTATTTTTATATAATCAAATTCTTTTTCAGAACGTACCATATTAAATTTTTAAAATGAAATGTTATTTATGTTTGATGTATGAGAAAATGTTTTTAGTAATGGATTATAATTTTCGATTAAATTTAATTCAATATCATAATATTGATCTGAGTTAAACTCATCGATTTGATAAGTACTTAAATCTAAACCAATCGACCGTAATTCTTGAACTAATACTTTAAAGGATTCTGGTATACCTGAAGTTGGTATTTGTTGGCCTTTAATAATAGAGTTTAACGTTTCATTTCTTCCTTGCATATCGTCGGATTTAATTGTTAAAAGTTCTTTTAATGTAAAAGATGCACCAAAGCCTTCGAGTGCCCATACTTCCATTTCACCAAATCTTTGACCACCATGCTGGGCTTTTCCACCTAAAGGTTGTTGTGTAACTAATGAATAAGGACCAGTTGCTCTCGAATGCATTTTGTCATCAACTAAATGAATTAATTTTAACATATATGCATTACCTACTGTGATTGGATTATCAAATTCCTTACCTGTTCTTCCATCAAGAAGGACCATTTTTCCAGGTGAGTAAGGGTTAAAAAGCCATGCTTCATCATTTTCAATTGACGCCTGCCGTAATTTTTTATTAATTAAAATACGTGAAACCTCTGACCCATATATTTCATCAAATGGTAAAATTTTAAAACGACGATTTAATTTATGACCGGCCAATCCTAATAAACATTCATATAATTGTCCGACATTCATCCGAGACGGAACTCCTAAAGGGTTTAAAATAATGTCAATAGGTGTGCCATCTGGAAGAAAAGGCATGTCTTGACGAGGTAAAATTCTAGAAATTATGCCTTTATTACCATGACGGCCTGCAATTTTGTCTCCTACTTGAATTTTACGTATTTGTGCAATAAAAATTTGAATTTTTTCAAATTTATAAGCTAATTTTGTCTGCCGATTAAATGTTAAAGTTTCAATAACTCTTCCATATTCACCTTCAGGCATTCTAAATGATGTATCACGAACCCCTTTTGCTTTTGCTCCAAAAATCGCTCTAAGTAACTTAGATTCTGGTAATTGTTCGGAATCATCTTTAGGAATAATTTTTCCTACTAAAATATCTCCTGGTTTTACAAATGTACCGATTGTAACTATTCCATCTTCATTCAAATTTTGAACATCCGAAATATTTAAATTTGGAATATTATTTGTGGTTTGTTCTGACATTTCTGCTGTTCGGTCAATTTCAATTTCATATCTTTCAATATGAATTGATGTAAAAATATCTTCATAGACTAAACGTTCATTAATCAAAATTGCATCTTCAAAATTGTAACCTTGCCATGGCATATAAGCTACTAAAACATTTTGCCCTAAAGAAAGTTCACTACTTATTATTCCTGGCCCGTCAGTTAACATCTGCCCAGATTTAATTTTTTCCCCCTCCCATACTATTGGTCTATGATTAATACAAGTTTCTTGGTTGGAACGTTGATACTTTTGTAAATCATATTTATAGTGACGTCCAGAATTTTCACGTATAACAATTTTATTTGCTGTTACTGATTTAACAATTCCATCTTGTTGTGCGTTTATCGTTATGCCAGAATCTAATGCAATTTGATTTTCTAAACCTGTCCCAACAATTGGTTTTTGCGGTAGTAATAAAGGTACTGATTGTCGTTGCATATTTGAACCCATTAGCGCTCGGTTTGCATCATCGTGCTCAAAGAATGGGATTAAAGATGCAGCAACAGAAACGATTTGAATTGGTGAAATAGCAATAAAATCAACATCAGATGGAGTAACAGTTAAAAAATCTTGCTTATAACGTATAGGAATTAAATTTTTTGTTAAATAATTCTGTTCATTTGTAGAAATATCAGCAGGAGCAATTTTATAAAAATCTTCAATATCAGCAGTTAAATAGATAGGATCTCCTGTTTTAATAACTTTTCCATTAATAACACGCCAAAAAGGTGTTTCCAAAAATCCAGATTTGTTAACTCTTGCACATGTTGTTAATGAAGCAATCAATCCGACATTTTGTCCTTCAGGCGTTTCAATTGGACAAATTCGTCCATAATGACTTGGGTGAATATCCCGAACAGCAAAGCTAATACGATCCCGATCAAACCCTCCTGGCCCTAGCCCGCTAATCCGTCGTCTATGGGTTAATGAAGATAATGGATTTGTTTGATCCATATATTGAGATAATTGACTAGCCCCAAAAAATTCTTTAATGGTTGCTCCAACTATATTAAAACTAGACAGCTGGCTTGAATATGTTTTATTTGTTTGACTTCGTAACTTTCTTAATAGCCTTTGGAATCCAATACCGAATAAATTTTGCAATAACTCTCCTACTGAACGAACTCGTCGATTCTTCAAATGATCGATGTCATCACTAATTTGTTTCGAAGTAGATAAGGTTATTAGTTTATCAATTATTGCAAAAATATCTTCGTATGTTATTGTAGTAATTCGTTTTGATAATTTTATATTTAACCTATTATTTAATTTTAAACGACCAATTTTTCCTAAACGATAATAAGACGGATCAAAAACTCTAGAAAATTCTGAGATATTTTTGTAATAACTTTTATCTAAATTAAAACGTAATAACCTATTTGGTTGATTAATTGAATTTGTTAAGACAGGCTTATTAAAATAGAAAAACTCAAAATTTTGTAAATTTTGACAAATTTCTAAATCGGTAATACCCATTTCTTTTAATAAATGAATGATTGGTTTTTGTGTTACTTTATCAAGCTGGATAATAATTTCATCTTCCTGATTTTTTATAGGATATTTTGAAATATTAATTTTTGTATTTTTTTGAAATCCAAACCTTATCCATGACCCATATTCAGGAATTAATGTTGCAGTGTATAATTTTTTTTCTTCATATTTTTTTTTATAAAGATCTTTTATTAAATGATCTTCTTTATATTGAATAATTTTAGATTTTGTCTTTAAATATTTCGGTTTATTTTTGAAAATTTTTGCTTGCGAGGAGTTTATTTTTTCATCTTTCTCTTTTTTAGTAAAGTGGTATTTAAATTTGATAAGTTCTTTAAAACTATTAGTAAAATATAAATTAGATTTTACTGTATAATTATTGGTAATTGTTGTAGTTTTTGGCGTAATGTTTAATTTTAAGAAATTAAAATTATTAAGTTGTGTAAAATTATCTAAATCTCGAAGTAAAAAAGCAAGGAATTCTAAATTAATGTTTAAATTTATTAAGGTTAATAAATTTTGAAATGATGTATCATATAATTTTTTAATTTGTTTAAGTTCTTTTATTGTTTTTGTATCTTTATTCTTTAGTTTTTTTAAAATTTTATATTTTGTAATTGTTTTTATTAAAAAATTAAAAAAATGAACAGTTAAAAAAGTTGTGTGTTTATTATTTGATAATATAAAATTTTCATTACCTGCTAGCCATTTTAAGAAAATTTTAATTCGCTTTATTTTTACAGAAACATTTTGTATTTTGAATAAGCTCTTATAAACTTTAAAATACTCAATAAATGAATAACTAAAGTTGACTTCATTTTCTTTTAATTGTCTAAATAAATAAACGTTAATTGTTTCTCCTTGCCAATTCCAATCTTCTTCTTTTTTAATAAACCATATTCTCTTTTTTTTATCATTAATAAATTCTGTTTTAATGGTCGGTTTTAAAAAATATAAGCGATTTTCCGTAGGTAAAATTTCACTTGGTGGAGTAAAACTTTTTAATTTTCCAATTTCAGTGGAGATTATTTTTTTTAATTTTTTATTATTTTTTTGATGTTTATTTTTTTCAAAGTAAACACCGGGGCTTCGAATAATTTGACTAACAATAACACGTTCACACCCATTAACAACAAAAGTAGCAGAACTTGTCATTAAAGGTAAATTAATAATAGGAAATTTGCTGTGGTATTTTATAATGTTTGTCTTTTTATTTCGAACTTCTATAGGAATAACAAGTTGGGCAGAATAATTTGCCGTATAT
>Ga0209092_10000518_pt1:20000-22500 | contig 38192 bp, 35 predicted proteins | sample FraStrMetagenome_FD_187446 | JGI IMG/M metagenome (GOLD analysis project Ga0209092, IMG submission 187446) | Marine eukaryotic phytoplankton communities from Arctic Ocean - Fram Strait ARC3M Metagenome (SPAdes) (version 2) | ecosystem: Environmental > Aquatic > Marine > Oceanic...
TGGCAACTAACAAGTTTTTTAAAAATCTTTTATTTACTTTCACAATTGCTATAAGTTTATTTGGTTTTTCGGTAGAAAACTCTTTTGCATATCCTGTATTTGCTCAACAAGGGTATTCAAATCCACGCGCGGCAAATGGTAAATTAGCTTGTGCTAATTGCCATTTAAACCAAAAAGCTATTGAGATTGAAGCACCACAAGGCGTACTTCCTAATTCTGTATTCGAAGTTGAAATAAAAGTACCATACGATGTTACTCGTCGCCAAATTAGTGCTGATGGTAAACCAGCTGATTTGAATGTTGGTGGAATCCTTATCTTACCCAAAGGATTTAAATTAGCCTCTAAAAAGCAAATTTCTCCAGAAGTTAAAGCAAAAAATAAAGGTGTATTTATTTCACCCTACAGCACGGAATTTGACAATATTTTAGTTGTTGGTCCAATTGCTGGTAAAAAACATCAACAACTTCTCTTCCCTGTCGTTGCGCCAGACCCTGATAAAGATTCAGATGTTAAATATTTAACATACCCGTTCTATGCTGGTGGTAATCGTGGACGTGGTCAAGTTTATCCAACAGGTGAAAAGAGTAATATGAATGCTTTTGGTGCAACTCAAGCAGGTCAAATTACTGAAATTACAACTGGTGAAAAAGGTAAGTCTCAAATTACAATTGTTAACTCTGAAGGTGTAACAACTTCTCAAACTCTTTCAGCAGGTTTACAATTACTTGTAAAACAAGGTGATATCGTAAAAGCAGAACAACCTTTAAATATCGACCCAAATGTTGGTGGCTTTGGTCAAGAAGAATCAGAAATTGTATTACAAAGTTCAACACGAATTCTAGGATACTTAGCGTTCTGTTTCTGTTTACTACTAACACAAGTTCTTTTAGTTCTTAAAAAGAAACAATATGAAAAAGTTCAAGCTGCTGAACTTAATTTCTAATAAATAATATATTAATTTTACGAAACAATAGGTTTTTAAACTGTTAGTTCAAATAAAAAACTATTTACATAGTAAAACCATTTTTAATCAATAAAAGTTCTTATTTCCCACTTTTATATGAATAAAATTCAGGAATGCAAATTTTGATTATAACATTCCTGAATTTCCTTAGAGATTAAAATCTCTGATTAATATGAATGTTAAGTTTATAATTACTTAAGTTTAAAAAAGTAAAACTAAATACTTGAAATGAAATTAACGCAAAATTTAATTATAACTAAATCTAACTAATTTAGTAGAGTAAATAATAGTGTAATTTAAATATTTTTTATAAATAAATTAGCAATTGAAAGATATGTAAAAAACAGTTGAATGTTAATTTGAGATTAATACTAAAAGATTGCAGACTAAACATATCGAAAAATTATGGTGTATTTTTACTAATTAGTAAAGTAATTAATCTCAAACTATGCTATAAATTAATTAATTAAGAACTTTTTGCAAAGATAAGAGAAAAAGAATTAAAATTATTAATTGAGATCTCAGGTTATTGTATAAATTATATTCTAAGTAAGATAAAAAAGAAGAATATTTAACTAACTTATTTGAATAACACATAACATTCTTTATTCTTATTTAAAAGTCTACTAAATGAAATTATTTAATTAAATAAATGTCTTACTTTTTTTTAATCTAATTTTATTTCAAAAATTGGGTTACCTGGGACTCGAACCCAGAACAAATCGGTTAAAAGCCGAGTACTCTACCATTGAGTTAGCAACCCTAGTTTAATAATAACACGAAAAAGCATAAAGATTAAAGATTTCAAAGATAAAAAAGATTATAGTTGCTAAAACTTAAAATTTTTTATTTACAACCAGGTTTTATCAATTAAAGATGTTATTTTAAATAATATTTAAAATAATATATTTACTTTAAGAATTTTAAGCTAAAATTATATTTAGCATTATAGATTATTTTGTTATTTAAAATTTTAATAAAAATTTATAAATTAAGGATTTTAAAAATGGTTAATTGGCAAGTTATAGGTCAGCTAGTATCAACAGGTACTATCATGTTAGTAGGACCAGCTATCGTTGTATTACTAGCCTTAAAAAAAGGGAATCTTTAAGATTTAATCGATTATTCATTTAGATTATCAATATAAAAATTTTGAGGGAATATTTATGATAACTGCTTTAACAGCTTTATTAGTATTAGTTTCATTAGCTTTAGTTGTAACTGTTCCGGTAGCATTAGCTTCACCAGGTGAGTGGGAAAGTTCAAAGGATCAATTTAATAAAGCGTTCCAACTTTGGGTTGGTCTTGTCGTTGCAATTGCTACTGCAGATGGTATTTCATCATCAATTTAGTTACTTTAGAAATTATAGTTTAAACTATAATTTCTAAATATGTTTAAAATGTTGACAAATTTGTTAACATCATATATTATTTAATGAGTAAGGTGTTATAAACACTTTTACTATGTAAAGTAATTATTTTAATTTTAGTGCGGGCATAGCTCAGCGGTAGAGCGCAACCTTGCCAAGGTTGAT
>Ga0209092_10000518_pt1:27500-30000 | contig 38192 bp, 35 predicted proteins | sample FraStrMetagenome_FD_187446 | JGI IMG/M metagenome (GOLD analysis project Ga0209092, IMG submission 187446) | Marine eukaryotic phytoplankton communities from Arctic Ocean - Fram Strait ARC3M Metagenome (SPAdes) (version 2) | ecosystem: Environmental > Aquatic > Marine > Oceanic...
GCTCGAAGAAAACAAAAACCGTTATTTGCTAATGCTCGTAGTATTAAAAATGCATTAGATCGAGCCCGAATGCGTCAAGCAAACCGTATTTTTGATAGTCGTGGCCAAGTATTAACTAAAAAAGAATTAGTTAATATTGAAGCTGATGATATATTACAGAGTACAATCTTTAATTAAAAAATCTAAATTTTTTAACATATAAATATGAGTTTATTAATTGTTGGAGGTACTGGTACTTTAGGACGTCAAATTGTTTTACAAGCTTTAACTAAAGGTTATCCAGTTAGATGCTTAGTTCGAAATTTTCGTAAGGCTAATTTTTTAAAAGAATGGGGTGCCGAATTAATTTATGGTGATTTAAGTATACCTGAAACAATTCCCCCATGTCTTCAAGGTATAACAGCTATTGTTGATGCTTCAACAAGTCGCCCTTCTGATTTAGATGTAGTAAAAACTGTTGATTGGGATGGTAAATTAGCTTTAATTGAAGCTGCCAAAGCAGCAAGAGTTAAAAGATTCGTATTTTGTTCTACACAAAATTTGGATCAGTTCTCAAATATTCCTTTAATGAAAATGAAACAAGGAATTGAAATTAAATTAAAAGAGTCGCAAATTCCTTATACAATTTTTCGTTTAACTGGTTTCTACCAAGGTTTAATTGAGCAATATGCAATTCCAATTTTAGAAAATTTACCTATTTGGGTAACAAATGAAAATACCTGTGTATCATATATTGATACTCAAGATATTGCAAAATTTTGTTTAAAGGCTTTACAACTTCCTGGGACCATAAATAAAACTTTCTTTTTAGGGGGTCCAAAAGGGTGGGTTTCTTCAGAAATTATAAATTTATGTGAACAGTTAGCTGGGCAGTCAGCTAAAATTAACCAAATCCCACTCTTTATTTTAAAATTTGTTACTAAATTTCTTGGTTTCTTTGAATGGGGCCAAAACATTAGCGATCGTCTAGCTTTTGTAGAAATTTTAAATGTTGAAAGTGATTTTTCAAAATCAACTTTTGATTTATATAAAACTTTTAAAGTTAAATCAAATGAAATTACTCAATTAGATGATTATTTCTTAGAATATTTTATTCGTTTATTAAAACGATTGAGAGATATTAATTTTGAAGACATTCAAAAACAAAAAAATCTAATAATTTAAAATTCCTATAATTCCTATGAATTATGTTATTTTTGCGGTAAAAGTTATTAAAAATTCAGGACAAAGTTTTTTTGCGGATGGAACATCACTTACTGAATTAACAGTTCAAATGCCGCAAGTTCGAAAAAATAGTACTAAATTAATTCTTCAAATTTCAGTTTGGGGAAAACTTAGTTATGATGTTGCAAAATACTATCAACCGGAAGATTATGTTATCATTGAAGGTTATATTTCAATTAGAAATATAAATACAGATCATATTGTTAATTTGTTAGATAAAAAAGTTGAAATTTGTGTTTTTAAACTTTACCCCTTACTTTTAGAGTCATAAAGATTTATTTAAGAAATTAATAATTAAGATTATTTATTCAATTAAATAAGTCATAATTATTATATTTTAGTATAATTAATATTATTAAAAACAGTTTTTAGGAAAAATTAAATGTTAACTTTAAAAATTATAGTTTACACAACAGTTATCTTTTTTGTTTCTTTATTTATTTTTGGTTTTCTTTCGAGTGATCCTTCACGAAACCCTAATCGTCGCGACCTTGAGTAACTAATAAAAAAACTAGAGTGCAATTAATAAAGATAAAATACTTGCCCTCTAGTTTTTCTATTAAACAATATTCGATTTTTATTATTTGTAGAAATAAAACTCAGTTCTTTTTTATAAAGATACTTCATTTTTATAAAAAAATTAAATATTTAATTTAAAAGATCTTAGTAAGTTAATCAGAATCACATTTTCATCTTTTTTTACAGACTTACTTAAATACGATTGTAAAATAAAAACGTTCGTAATGATTATAGCTGCTCTAAACAAGTCTATTTTAATTACTTTTAAGAATTTATAACTATTAATTCTGGGTTACGTTTTTGAAGTTTACCAGGTTTAAGAGATGTAGTGGTAAATATTTAATTTATACCACAAACGAAAATGGTATAAACATAAGTGCAATTTAAATAGTAAAAAAATACACTGACAATATCGTAAGCTTAACTCGTTAATATCAAATGTATAATAAGGTAAATAAAACCAATATTGGTTGTAAAAACTTATCAATAATTTTATTTTTCATCTTTTGTTTAAATTTTCAAACAGTTTTACTTTATTAAAGATTTAAAATGAAAAAAATATTTTTGAAATCCTGTTAGTTGGCATTATTTATAGTGTTATTTTCTATAACATAATTGTTATATTATAAATATATTCTTTAATAAAACTATAAATGTTCTTGTAATTTTAAAAAATTGTGAATCAAAATTAAATATGACAACATCTCTCATTATAAATTTACTTAATTCGAGAGAAAGAAAAAAATTTAATGTATTA
>Ga0209092_10000518_pt1:35000-38192 | contig 38192 bp, 35 predicted proteins | sample FraStrMetagenome_FD_187446 | JGI IMG/M metagenome (GOLD analysis project Ga0209092, IMG submission 187446) | Marine eukaryotic phytoplankton communities from Arctic Ocean - Fram Strait ARC3M Metagenome (SPAdes) (version 2) | ecosystem: Environmental > Aquatic > Marine > Oceanic...
TGACTATATATTATTTGAAACTGAATTATACAAACATAAAAACTTAACAAGAAATTTAGTCAATTTGAAATTTAAAGCTTACGATTCTAAATCTTTTTGGCAATTACATTAGATTCACTAATACAAATAACGTTCGTACTATTTTATGTCTTCATATATAGTTGACAATTACATAAATAAATATATATATAGTATGGTTATAATAAAATTTATAGTACTTATATCAATTATATCAAAAAGAAAAGTTGAAATGATAAATTTGAACTAGTTTATAATAGCTCTCACTTTGTTTGTAAAAATTATTTCGATAATAGAAAATTCTACCTTTATGTTCTATCATAACGTAATTTAGTTTCATTATTTTTCTAAAGTTTTCATCAAGACATAGTAAATGCTGGAAGCTTTGATAAATCTATTCTACTTAACTAACTTTTCAATTTGAGGAGAAAGTTTTCTCATAAAATATTTCAATTATACAACTCTTCTATAAAATATTTTCTTAGTTTGCAATCATTTTACTAGAAAAATAGCTTGAAGTTAAAATACCAACAATTATTTTGTAAATTCATTTAGATCTTATAACTTTTATACTATAGTTAAAATTAAAATACTATTTAAACTTAGACTAAGATATGGGAATTATAATCGGCTAACATAATATAAAAAAGTTTCTAATTTAGTATACCAAATTAATAAGTAAAAATTAGCACCATAACTGTTGATTTTTTCCAAATTATAGGGTTATTAATTAAGAGAATACGAACATAATTGTGTATTTGTACTCTCTAGTTAAATAATTAGTATAATTCATCTTCTTGATGAACCAAAACAGTACAATTAAGATATTGGATATGCAATACAACTTAAAATAAAACTGTTACCTATTTGATCATCATCTAAAAATGTTTGTTCAGATTGATCAATTTTACCTTCTGTTACTTTAGTAGAACAAGCACCAGCACGGCATGAATAAGGTAAATCAATTCCCGATTCTTCTACAGCATCTAGAATAAATACATCATCATTACAATAAATTGTTGTATTGATATCATGTTCTTTATTAATTAATGTTACTTTGTAAGTAGTCATAAAATTGTTTAATTTTAAATAACAGGAAAGTAAAATTTGATAAAATTTTATTTTTACTTAACTAACCTATACGGTAACTTTTAGCTTAAATAAAAACAATATCTTAAATCTACTCAAATCTCTGTTTTAAACGACTTGCTCTTCCACGTAAATTTCGTAAATAATATAATTTTGATCGACGAACTTTTGCATGTCGTATTATTTCAATTGATGCAACTTTTGGGGAATGAATTAAAAAAATTCTTTCAATACCAATCCCTTGAAGTACTTTTCTTACTGTTATAGTTGTATTAATTGAACTATTCTTTTCAGCAATTACGGTTCCTTCATAAAATTGTACTCGTTCTTTATTTCCTTCAATAATTTTAACACCAAGTTTCACAGTATCCCCAATTTGAATTTGTGGAATATTGGGCTTAATGAAATTTTGATGCAAATTATCTATTGCTTTTTGATTGTTTAAATTAAGCATAAAATTGTAATTTAGAACTCTATTAATTAATTAATTCTTATATTACAATTTTATTATTAAAAAAACAATCTTATAAATTTTTCATTTGCATTCGACTGGGTTCGAACCAGTGACGTTCCAGAGGAAAACGGATTATGAGTCCGGCGCCTTCAACCACTCGGCCACGAATGCTTATTGGAACTGATGGGAATTGAACCCATGTCCATCTAATGTTTCTTAATATAAGTATTTACAGGTTTAGTTCAAAAAAGTTGAACAACTTTTAAAATTTAAATTTAGTCTAAACTATATACTAACAAAAAGTCCAGTAATAGCGAAAAAATATCGAATAACTTAAGTTAAGTAATTAAATAGCAAAAGCTAAAGCAGTTGAATAACTTTTTGGTTTTACTATTTTAAAGATAAAAGGCATTATATTGTTAGCATTTATTAATAATTTAGTCTTTTTTACAAAGAGTACAAACTTTGACCTGAGCTATATTAACAAGTATTAAATGTCGAAACCAAATCAGTCCCGAAACTTATTTTTCCAAAAAGATAATAATTTTAGAATTCAAACTAAAAAATACAATAAGCATGAAGGGAATCGAACCCCCGGCTTTCAGAATCGGAATCTGATGCTCTATCCACTGAGCTACATGCTTTTTGAAATATCTTAATTTTATTAAGATTCTCTTAATACTTAAATTTAAGGATTTACAGAGAATATTTTTTTAGATTCGATTTAAAAAAATCGAATCTAGATTAAAGTCTTAGAAGTAAATTTTACCTCCACCCCATTTTTCAGCAACAATTTTAGGCTGTAACATGATGTGACCCGCAATTGCATATAAATCATCATCTGTTAATGAACGCATACGCGGATAAATATCTGCACTTTTAATACTTGGGTGAATTTCAGCGATTGATTCTAAACCATCATACGTTGTAGGATTTTTTAAAAAATCTACTAATGCACTAATATTATCACGACGTGGAGTTGCTAAACTTAAACCTTCTGGATCTAAACCAACGTTTGGATTTGTTTTTGTAATTCCACCAGTATGACATGCGCCACAAGTAGTATTGTACAAACGTTTACCACGTTTTACTTGTTCTGGTGTTAGAACAGTAGTGTTACCTGAAGAATCAGCAGTAATTGTTCTTGTTGCTTCATCTAAATCAATTGCTGATGCACTAACTACAAAAAGATTAAAAATGCAAAACAAAATACAAGCACAAAATTTTGAATATGTTTTAATCATAAAATAATAAAATTGTTTACAAAATTGAAACCAAGAATGAATATTAATTAATTTTTTTATCTTTTTTAATATCACGAAGGGCAAGCATAGCTAATACCCCTCTTAAACGAATATTTTCCCATCCAGCAGCTAACACTGCTGTTATTACTAATACCTGACTAAATAAAAGAATTGGATCTAATCTCCATCCATGGATAACTAATATTCCACTGTACAATAAACCAATAGTTGCAAAAAAAATATCTTCGTCTCTTGCAACCTCAGGTTTAACTAGTCGAAGGAAATATAATATTATTACTGATGATCCCAAAATAAAACCTAACAAAACATTTGGGCTAAAAACAAAATTTAACATAATATCTTTTCTCCGTTTTATTAGATTATTTT
>Ga0209092_10000519_pt1 | contig 38078 bp, 39 predicted proteins | sample FraStrMetagenome_FD_187446 | JGI IMG/M metagenome (GOLD analysis project Ga0209092, IMG submission 187446) | Marine eukaryotic phytoplankton communities from Arctic Ocean - Fram Strait ARC3M Metagenome (SPAdes) (version 2) | ecosystem: Environmental > Aquatic > Marine > Oceanic | place: Fram...
TATTGCATTGCTGGTCTGAGTATGATGCATATGTTATTACACGTGGAATCTGAGTGTGACATACATGTTATTACACGTGGAAGAATGTGGCGAAATAATAAAATGTTTCTTACGTTTTCCTCAAGGTTCTATGAAGGTTCTATGATATTTTCTGTATTTCAATATTGTACTTATCAAAAGCAATATTTCAAGATCCGAGCATAGTTCCCAACTACATGTACCATCGATTTAGCCGAATGACCAACACTAGGACGGAACCTCGTTGACATAAAGAACCGTACGAACATAAAGATGAAAATGAGCGATACATAACAACGAGTGTGCGAAAGATTTGGTAATTTACGAGAGCTCTCGAATTTTTCAATTACGCTTAGCGCTTATGCCTTGGCGAACATCTTGGTGAACATCTTCTCGTACAAAGTTTCTAAAAATTACCAACGCGTACATAGATTACACATGTATCGGGAAACGTACATCGGGAAACCTACGTGTTGTTTTTTATATTTATTGTTGACTGCTCTAAATATTTGTATTTATTGTTTACTGCCATACATATTTGTATATTTATGATAGATCTAACTACGAGTATGTGTGGAAACAAGCATCTTAACTCTTTAAATACAGATTAAAAAAAAATCTTTGCACACGTATTCGTCAGCGTTCATGCTACATGTACCACTTTTCAATTTTTTGATATCTGGAACACAACGTGTCATAATCTCTACTTTCTAAAAGAGAAGAAACCAGAGAGTACGATCATGATGAAAGCATTCGCAGCCGCGTCTGTTTTTCTACACGTTGCTGCCGAAACACAAAACAATGAATACCTCAGACATACCCAGGAGTCCATTGACGCTATCGGCATGAGAAGCCTAAACCGTATCTACGGTGGAGAACCCGTAGCTTCTGCAGCTGAGTATCCGTTTTTTCTATCCCTCATGGATGGAGATTCTAGAGTATGCGGAGCAACTTTGATTGCTCCTAAGATCGCACTAACAGCTGCACATTGTGTGAGCTCTGAGGGTAAGTAGCAGTGAAGATGCTTTTCTTACTAACACCAACAAATGTTATTATATTTCTATAAACTTTTCTTATTAACAATAAAAATTTGTTAAATTCCTATTTACATTTACAGAACCTGATTACGATTTCTACGATACCTGTACCGACATTCCTGGCTGGACGGACGAAGTATACGGAGATTCTTGTATTGAATATCCTTATTTCGACAGTCCAGGATGCCCGGGTTTTGGCGATGATCTTGGTGTTGATGGAAATTATACTGCAAACGATGCCTGCTGTTATTGTGGCGGTGGAACGGAGTGCTCCAATCTTGAAGGTTGGGTCGATATTGAAGGCGAAGATTGTACTTGGTACATGATGTTTGACTCTCCAGGTTGTCCACTCTATGGAGATACGTATCCCAATGAAGATGGAATAACGGCAAATGATGCATGTTGCTATTGTCAAGCAGAGGTTGCAGATGATGGTAAGTTTCGACTTATCAATATATTTCTGGAAGAAGCTGCAACAACAGCTCAAATTTTTTTTTTGGTTTAAAGATGATGATTATGAGGGTAAGTATTAGCAACGCAACCGCTCTTTATATATATATATATCTCTATTAACCATAACAAAATTGCTTCTTTTTTGTTGAATTTATATTTTAGAACCAGACTTTACTTTTTACGATAATTGCACCGATATTCCCGACTGGTTGCATGCAGAGTATTTCGCGTCCTGCATTGATTATCCTTATGTTGATGATGAAGGATGTCCATTTTTTGGTGATGATCTTGGTGTTGATGGAAACTACACTGCAAATGATGCCTGCTGTTATTGTGGCGGTGGAACGGAGTGCTCCAATCTTGAAGGTTGGGTCGATATTGAAGACGATGATTGCACTTGGTACATCGAGTATGATTCTCCAGGTTGTCCACTCTATGGAGGGATGTATCCGAATGAAGATGGAATAACGGCAAATGATGCATGTTGCTATTGTCAAGCAGAGGTTGCAGATGATGGTAAGTTTTATATATCAATATATTTCTGGAAGAAGCTGCAACAACAGCTCAAATTTTGTTTTTGGTTTAAAGATGATGATTATGAGGGTAAGTATCAGCAACGCAACCGCTCTTTATATATATATATATATATCTATTAACCATAACAAAATTGCTCCTTTTTTGTTAAATTTATATTTTAGAACCAATTTTTGCTTTTTATGATAATTGCACTGATATTCCCGACTGGTTGCATGCAGAGTATTTCGTTTCCTGCATTGATTATCCTTATGTTGATGATGAAGGATGCCCGTTTATTGGCGACGATCTGGGTATCGATGGAAATTATACTGCAAACGATGCCTGTTGTTATTGTGGCGGTGGAACGGAGTGCTCCAATCTTGAAGGTTGGGTAGATAGTTTCAATTTCTCTTGTGCTGAGTACATCGAGTATGACTCTCCAGGTTGTCCACTCTATGGAGGGATGTATCCGAATGAAGATGGAATAACGGCAAATGATGCATGTTGCTATTGTCAAGCAGTAGCAGAGGTTGCAGATGATGGTAAGTTTTATATATCAATATATTATTAGGAGGAACTGCAGATAAGAGCTCAAATAATTTATTTATTTGATGAAGGTGACGAAGACGATGACCATTATGGTAAGTATTACTTTCGTCTCGTTGCGTATATTTCTCTGTTGATCTTAATTAAATTGTTTGATTCTTGTTGAATTAACTTTCAGAGCAAAATTTCGAATTTTACGATGATTGCACTGATATTCCCGACTGGTTGCATGCAGAGTATTCTATTTCCTGTTTTGAATATTCTCTTGTTGAATATCCAGGATGTCCTCTGTATGGTGACGATCTTGGTGTTGATGGAAATAGTATCGCAAACGACGCCTGCTGTTATTGTGGTGGTGGAACGGAGTGCTCCAATCTTGAAGATTGGGTGGATATTGGAGGCGATGATTGTACTTGGTACGTCGAGTTCGATTTTCCAGGTTGTTTTATTTTCGGGGATTATTTCTTCAATTCAAATGGTATCTCAGCAAATGATGCATGTTGCTATTGTCAAGCAGAGGTCGATGGTAAGGTCTTACATTTCTATATATACTTGTAACAACTCGTTACATATATTTGAATTATGAAATACAAACAATTTGTTTATGATGTTAATCAATCTGTAGAACCATCATACGCATTTTATAATAATTGTACTGATATTCCCGACTGGTTGCACGCAACTTTTTTTGTTTCCTGTATTGATTTTCCTTATGGAGACACGCGTGGATGCCCGCTCTATGGCGATGATCTTGGTATCGATGGAAGTAGCACTGCAAACGATGCCTGTTGTTATTGTAATGGTGGAATGGAGTGCTCCAATCTTGAAGGTTGGGTAGATAGTGGCAATTTCTCTTGTACTTGGTACATCGGAAATGACTCTCCAGGTTGTCCTCTTTACGGAGATATGTATCCGAATGAAGATGGAATAACGGCAAATGATGCATGCTGCTATTGTCAAGTAGAAGCAGATGATGGTAAGTTCTGATGTATGACCATTATACTGGAAGCGACAAAAAAATGAAATCTTATATTACTTTTCGGATTTGAAGAATTCGTAGAACCAGATTTTACTTTTTATGATAATTGTACTGATATTCCCGACTGGATTGATGAAGTATACGGAAATTCTTGTGTTGATTATCCTTATGGAGACTCTCCAGGATGTCCGTTGTATGGCAATCTTCTAGGTATTGATGGAAATAACACTGCAAATGATGCCTGCTGTTATTGTGGCGGTGGAACGGAGTGCTCCAATCTTGAAGGTTGGGTAGATAGTTTCAATTTCTCTTGTACTGAGTACATGGTGTTTGACTCTCCAGGTTGTCCACTCTATGGAGATATGTATCCGAATGAAGATGGAATAACGGCAAATGATGCATGTTGCTATTGTCAAGCAGTAGCAGAGGTTGCAGATGATGGTAAGTTCTGATGTATAAACGTGTTAGTGGAAGCGCCTACAAAATAAAATCTTATATTACTTTTCAAACTTGAAGATGATGACGACGACAATGAAGGTAAGTTTCGGCAACGCAACCATTTGTTACGTATATATTTTCTGTGTGAATTAAACTTGATGTTTATTGATTTTATTCCGTAGATCCAGATTTCGCTTTTTACGATAATTGCACTGATATTCCCGACTGGTTGCATGCAGAGTATTTCGTTTCCTGCATTGATTATCCTTATGGAGACTATGAAGGATGTCCATTTTTTGGTGATGATCTTGGTACTGATGGAAATAACACTGCAAATGATGCCTGTTGTTATTGTGGCGGTGGAACGGAGTGCTCCAATCTTGAAGGTTGGGTAGATAGTTTCAATTTCTCTTGTACTGAGTACATCGAGTATGACTCTCCAGGTTGTCCACTCTATGGAGATATGTATCCGAATGAAGATGGAATAACGGCAAATGATGCATGCTGCTATTGTCAAGCAATAGCAGAGGTTGTAGATGATGGTAAGTTCTGCTTCATTGTCATTTTTTTGGGATTGCTCAAATATTTTTTTGAAGATTATGACGACGATGAGTATGAGGGTAAGCATTGTTTTCGCCGACTCGTCACATATGTTTCTACCATGATGAAAGTCTTATTTAATATTGAATCATCTGTAGGTACAACTTATGCTTTTTACGATGACTGCACCGATATTCCTGATTGGATGCATGCAGATTATTTTATAACCTGCATTGATTATCCTTATGGCGGCGAAACTGGATGTCCGTTGTATGGCGATGATCTTGGTGTTGATGGAAATTATACTGCGAACGATGCCTGCTGTTATTGTGGCGGTGGAATGGAGTGCTCCAATCTTGAAGGTTGGGTGGACAGTGGCAATGACACTTGTTCTTGGTACATCGAGTATGACTCTCCAGGTTGTCCGCTTTATGGAGATATCTATCCAGACGCAGATGGAATATCGGCAAATGATGCATGTTGCTATTGTCAAGCAGAAGCATATGATGGTAAGTTCTGATATATGACCATTATACTGGGAGTCCTTTATGAATGAGAACTCAGACTACTGTATAATTTCCTATTTTCAAGCAGGGATTTCAAATGATGGTAAGTTCAGAGAACTTTTTGCTTCTAATTAATAATTATTATCTGACACATGTTATGTTTGTTTGGGAATAACTCGAAATGTTTTTGCGAAGTAGATTTTGGGGATGATTATAGTGGTCAGTTCAATTTATTCAGTATGCTCTAGTGTACAAATGAGTAATCTTCGTCTCACTGCATTTTGTTTAATTTTTTAAGTGATTTTTGGAGTAACTCAATTTCCAGTGGATTTAAAGTCATCTTTTGAGCGCATTCGCGTCGTTGATATTGTAGTGCATCCATTTTATGACAAGTTTATTGATTTGGATCATGATTTTGCAGTTCTACATCTTGAAAGAGAATCTAACGCTTCAGCAATTACTCTTGATAATGGGTTCAAACACGAAGCTGGTACAAATATGAGGGCTATTGTAAGTCGTACTTTGCTTTTTGTGATAATAAATAAAGGGTTCACCTCATGTTCTGTAAAGGGTTTCGGAGAGGCCGATGATGATTATGGTGTAATTTTTAGAGAAGTGGATCTTGCGTATGTCACTAATGATCAATGTAAAACGGCATTCCCGATCGATGGTACATTTGTAACTGAGTCCATGATGTGTGCTTGGAGAAGAGAAAAAAGTATATGTTTTGTAAGTTTTTATTTTATTTTATTCTGAATTATTATCTAATGGTATTTCGCAGGGTGACAGTGGTGGACCTTTATTAATCACAAATTCAAGTAATGGAACGGTTCAGGTGGGCATATCTAGTTGGGTTTATGAATGTGGGAGCGAATTTTTCCCCTCAGGATTCGCCCGTGTTGGTTATGCATTTGACTGGATTATGGATCAAGTTGATAATGTTGTAATGACTGAGTCACCGACAACCTCACCGTTATCGTTACCTTCATCCGGGCCCAGTTTGATTCCATCTTCGATTCCAACACATGATGGCAAAGCTAAGAAGAAGAAGAAGAAAAAGAAAAAGAAAAAGGAAGCCAAAGGTGGAAAGAGGACTTAGAACTGTCGACCGGAGTCAAGAATCGGATCAATCATTCAAGAACAGTGAAGAAACAGAAGGAATCTTGTTAAGGATGGTTGAAACAACAAGGAAGAGGACGGAAGAGTAAAGAAGAAAATGTAGTCCCAGTAAATGAGAAATAAAAGATGAAGATCACAATTCGGAAAAATATAATGAAAAGATACTGTTGCTTCCTTCCTCTGTCTGTCTCTTACCTCGTCTCCATCTGTCCGTCGTCCATCCGAAGATGACAGTTGAAGTTGCGCTATTGTACCCGACATATCATTAGTTCACTCTGAGTCCTTATTGCCATATATCCTAGCGCCACTTTAAATCTCTTCTAGAATAAGGCATACGCACTTTTCCTTGTGTGATCGGTAGAGTTCGCAGGTGTCATGTTTCCTGCTTCTTGTGATTCTGCAGCCATCTTCGTCAGGGAATAATTTGATTACTTGAATCCTTTGTTCACTTCACCAAAGTGACCAACTACAAGCGAATCAATTCCATTTACATCGTAGGACTTGCAGGCACTAAGGAAAGGATTGGAATCATTACCTACAGCAAAAGTGGCATCTAATTACTTAGCTTGCTTCACATAATGAGCTTCAATCTCTGCAACTCTCTTCTCCACAGCCCTTCTATTAGGATTATACTTATTCATTCGACTATCTACTCGCATCGTTTTCACCTCGAAAAATCCGTCTTTGCAGTACCACTCGCAGATCTTTATCTTTGTGGATGGTCGTAAGATATTATATCGGGAATAATGAATTCTTGAATCGAATATCGATCGCAGTATTGTTTGAGGATATCAACTGAGACAAGGCCATGAAACATGTTTTAGGGTTCACGAAAAGCCCATAAGTTAGCTTTCTTGAATATATCAATAATAAGGCTTTGAATACTTGCATGCATACCATGATAGTCTCCATTGCATTACGTCCGATAAAGTAATGTCCATCCGCAAAGGGTTGAAGAATGTGACTCGCTAGACCTAGAATACAATTAACGGCTTCGATGAATACGTCATTCTTCTAAATTTCGTCTTCCGTCTCTGTTGGGTAAAGCTCGGAGCATGATCTGATCCGTATCGTACCCGAAAAGACGCTCCATATTATGATTAAGGCATCCTTCCTCATTCTGGGTGTAGATTAGATCGAAATTCTCTTTTGTCATGTCCTCTAGATCTTTCGACAAGCATTGGGTAATTGATACCTGCTTTATCTCTCCATCCAGCAAAGTTTGAGGATCGTTATGTAGTGTATCAAAAGCGTTCACAAACACCAATAGGTCCAATAAATAACCCGCATACCTTCTGGATTCAAAATTCTCGAAAGCTGAATATTCCAGGTTCAACATAATGGTGCATGCGTAGCGTGTTCTACGAATACATTCAAACCTTGAAACTAACTTGATACCTTTTTTACATTGCTCTCAATGTGTTAGATGTTAATTACATGTACTTCGAATTAATATTTATCAATAATTACACTATGCCGTTTGTGCTGCTTCTGCCTTCCAGTATCCAGACTCAGGGTACATCGGGACAGTGTCAGGCACTTTCAAAGAGGCACCATCTAGCCACGGATATTTAGAAGAACGCTTACCCTCAAAATCTGAAATCTTATCAGTTTTTTCCAAAGTGAGGCCGATCTTATCCAATCCATTTACGAGACAGTGTTTCCTAAAGCTATCGATATCAAATGAAAGCTCCTCACCATTTGGACGGATAACTTTCTGTGAAACTAGATCAACAGTTATTTGAGTTCCTGGGGTGGCAGCGTCTTCAAGAAGTTTTTCAACTTGATCACGAGGGAGAGTTACTGGTAACATTCCATTGTTGAAACAGTTATTGTAGAAAATATCGGCGAATGATGTACTGATGATGCATCGGATGCCCATGTCGTTGATTGACCATGGTGCGTGCTCTCGACTAGATCCGCAGCCAAAATTGTCACCGGCGATTAGTATTGAAGTCTGCCGATTTTTGTATCCATCCTTATTTAATATAAAGTCAGAATTTAGTTTTGCGACTTCTTCTCCGATGGTTGCCACTTCTTCAGCATTCTCATACCTGAGCTCCGCAAAAGCAGCAAATCCCAAACCTGATCTCTTGATTGTTTTCAAGAATTCTTTGGGGATAATCATATCCGTATCAATATTTTGAATGTCCAACGGAGCACAAACTCCAGTTAACGATTCAAATTTAGGTAATCCAGCCGCGCCAGACTCACTAGATTCAGAAGTAGAATCCTGTAGGTATGGTGCAGGAGGAGAGATGACGGCACCAGGCGACACGTAACTCTCAGTGGAGAACACATTACTTTTACTTTCACCGACGATCCTTGGATCTTCCTCAGCACTTCCCAAGAAAGGAAATTTTCTCACGTCAGCAATTGCACCACTTACAGCTGCTGCCGCTGCCATGGAAGGTGACATCAAATGTGTTCTCCCACCATTTCCTTGACGACCTTCAAAATTTCTATTAGAAGTAGAGGCACATCTTTCTTGCGGCTTCAATTTGTCTGGGTTCATAGCTAAGCACATTGAGCATCCAGCCTCCCTCCAATCAAATCCAGCCTCAATCAAAATTTTATCTAGACCCTCATCTTCAGCCTGCTTCTTGACAAGACCAGATCCAGGGACGACCATAGCGTGTACACCGTCTGCAACCTTACGCCCTATGGCAATCGAAGCTACATTGCGAATGTCTTCAATGCGTCCATTAGTACATGAACCGATAAACACTTTTTCGATAGGGACGCCCTCGATATCTTGGCCTCCCTCAAGACCAATATATTCGAGGGATCGTTTTACAGCAGCCTTTTAGATAATAAGGTTAGGTACATGAAACATCACCCAATTGAAAAGATTGTCAAAGTAGAAAGACGTACCTGACGAGCACTATCATGACCTTCCGCATCAATCATAGGAACTTTGCCATCAATAGGCATTGCATCTTGTGGACTGGTACCCCAAGTAACGGTTGGAGCGATATCTTTTGCTTCGATGATAACCTCTTTATCATAGACTGCACCTTCGTCCGTTTTGAGACTGTTCCAGTACTCGACGGCAGCATCCCACTCTTCACCAGATGGACTCATCGGTCTTCCTTTCAGGTATTCAAAAGTTACTTCGTCCGGTGCAACAAGTCCAGCTCGAGCGCCCGCTTCGATTGCCATATTACTAATTGACATTCGAGCTTCCATACTTAACGAATGAATGGCATCTCCAGCAAATTCAATAACGGATCCAGTTCCACCAGCTGTTCCAATGACTTTGCAAATGTGCAGAATGATATCTTTACTAGTAACACCATCCGAGAGCTCACCATCAATACGAATTAACATATTCTTGGCCTTGGTTTGAGCTAATGTCTGTGTTGCGAGAACATGCTCCACTTCAGAGGTGCCAATACCAAAAGCCAACGCCCCAAATGCTCCATGGGTAGCCGTGTGACTATCTCCACAAACGCAAGTAGAACCGGGAACAGTAAAACCTTGCTCTGGACCGATAATATGCACGATGCCCTGCCTTTCATCAGCAATGCCAAAGTACTTCAAACCAAAATCATCTACATTCTTCTCCAGCTGCACAACCTGCGTACGAGATGCAGTCTCCGCAATGAACGTCTGAATATCTACCAAATCTGTACGATCCGTAGTGGGAACGTTATGATCCACAGTCACAAGGGTACAATCCGGACGACGAACACCACGACCGGCAATACGAAGTCCTTCAAAGGCCTGAGGAGACGTCACTTCATGCACCAAGTGACGGTCGATGTACAACAAACTTGACATACCATCATCATCCACGAGGTGATCTTCGAAGATTTTATCGTACAAAGTTTTCGCAGCCGATAAAGATGACACCTTGTGGAACGGAGTGAATGATTTGGGTGCCGTGAAGGCATGGGATGTATGCACGGATAGCAGCAACGAAGTCAATGCGATGTTCAACTTCATGGTGATTGTTTTTTTTTCAAAAGAACAATGGATTGGACTGGATTGAATTGGCGAAACCTTCTTTCACTAGTAGAAATCTCAATGAAGCAAGTGAAAAAGAATAATTAGGTTGGTATTTCACAGGCAAACAGAAATCTTGATTGTGTGTTGGATTTGCAATAAGATTGAATAGATGTGTAGAAAAAAGTTAAATCCACAAGAAATTGGATCCTCGTCACCAGTCAAGTTGCCACAAATGTGTTGCAATAAACTTCGTACGAAATATATTACTTACGTCAAGCAACGTCGAAGAGTACTTGTTTGCGCAGCGAGTGAAAGATTTCATTTTTTTAGGGAACATTTCGTGTGTAGGATCTTCTTTGTGGCCATGACGCTTTGCAGAAGTTGTACCGAACGTTGGATCTCCGAGCCAATCATTTCACCGCCATCCAAAGACATCAACATTGATTAGAGAAGTTCGCAAAAGTCATGCGATTTTTAACTTTCAAAACTCGTACATGTATGTCAAGTATGTATACATGTATGTCAAGTACCGGTACATGTACACGCGGTGAAAGCTCTGCAATGAATCCCCCTACTTTGCGCCATATATTTTTAAAAGGCTAAAGTATTCATTGAGGGAAGGGATTCAGTATTGAAAAATCAAAATTCGAACTCCAAATTTCGCGTCTTTGTACGAACGAATTTTCGTGAAAGCACAAAGAGACTACATACTACATGTCGTACCTCTTTTGATCAAGTACATCTATATATATATAATAGAGAGAGTAGACAGTCTCTCGAGAAAGAGAGTACGAAAAGTATTTTGAGGGTCCCATTTCATACCTTAATTTTTGCTCATGGAACAATGCCTTCCTTTAAAACTAAAAATATCCGCAGAATAAGCGACAGTCAAAATTTGCTCTGGTTAACCCTTGTGACATTATCGCTTCTTATTTCTCTGTTGGTTTTTGTCGTGGACGTCAAGGTCATTGGCGAGCTCTCAAGTTCCCATGATTATGATCATTACTTTGAGGTATTATCGAATTATTTGCAACCCAGTGGTGGTAGTGACAAAACTACGGGAGTGAAACGACATCGTCAATATGATCCGTCATTAATTCGACAGCATGAAAGTAAAGAGATTTCAGAGGTGGATGAATACAATTACGAGTTAAATTCAGAATCGATTGTTCTTATTACAGGAGCAGCAGGCTTTATCGGATCTCACCTAGCAGTTTCATTGTACCGGGTATATGGCATAACTAATATAATTTGCGTAGACCATTTTTCTCGCGATTCGTTGAAAAAATCTTTCGCAGAGTTTGACGTGAAGAGACAGCGCATGAATTACGTAATTGAAAACGTTCCAAATGTAAAGTTTTATTCTGCTGACTTTAGGCCTACGCTGCCTGAGTTTTACGAAGTTGGCGAAGTACCAATTTTGGAAAATTGGTTTCAGGGCCAAAATATTACTCATGTTGTTCATTTGGCTGACGACTCTAATACGTGGAGACGAGGAAGCGTTGTGGTTCCTCATGGCATAAATGACCGCAAATCAGGATCAATTGAAGTTCTATTTGAGCAGTTAAAGCGACAGGGACAACTGACGGGAAGAGTGCCTCATTTTACGTATGCATCATCATTTGAAGTTTACGATACGCGTAAATTTGATCAAGGTTTTGATGAAACTTCGATTTATTTGAAAGAAACGGACATTCTCACGAATCCTATGTCGATTCATGGAACTAAGAAACTTATTGATGAAATCATAGCATCTTCTTACTATTCGATTAACGGTGTTGCTAGCGTTGGATTGCGTTTATTTCCTGTTTATGGTCCATGGGACTTCGGATCGACCCTTACAGAAATGGCTTTGAAAGTTGCACGACATCCTGGTACACCGTTACTAGAAAGCGATGAGTATCTTTCCAAATTCGACTATGATACTTTGATAGATTTTGTGTACATAGACGATTGTATTGAGGCAATCCTTTCTGCTATGCAATTCGCTTGTGATTCACCTTCTGTTTTCAACGTGGGTACAGGTGAACCAATATCGCTTTATGAAATTGCTGATTTTATGGCTCGTCATTCACCAGAACTACACAAGATAGAAAAAAAGGGTAGGCGTTGGTTGGGTAAAATTGTCTCTGCATCTCTGGAGATCATATCAAAAAACCTCAACTGGGCCCCGCGCACATCCGTAGAAGAAGGTCTTTCGAGACTACTTTCTTGGCATAACGACCGAGAGAATCTTTATAAAAACAATTTTTCCAACAAAATGACTACTTCGTCAAGCATGTTAAATTGTTTACCTTTTGATACCGAATGTCTCCAAGGATATACTGTGCTTCCATGCATATCTGAATGTTCAAATCCACAACTATGTCACGATACACCGTACGATGAAGTGGCGAAAGTTTCAACTAAGTTAACATCGGGATGTAAATATGTATTTTATACTATTACTCTGGGCCTCGATATTTCAAATTGGCCAGATCTCGGCCACAAAGACGGTGACACATCACATCGTTATGATTGCTACATCGCTTTTGTTTCGGAAAGAGATTTAATTCAAGAAAGATATTCTTCAAACCAGAATTGGAAACAAGTTGTCGTACCAATCGATGACGTCAATTCGCCATTTGCGTTCATTCCGAAGTATTCCCCAAGAAGTTTTTTTGCAGAAACAGTTAGAGAAGCTATTTATATTACCCCGTCGATCTCACCAAAGGATACACCATTACTATATAAGGAAGTCCATTATGCTCGCGTACGAGACGACGAGTCCTTGACAGTGATCGTCGTTCCATCGAAAGAGGACGATTCTCACTACATGTCCCATGATTCTGTACAGGAGCATTCGTATAATAGAATCAAGATAATTATGCGCGATCTCTTCAATGCGCAGTCAAAAGTTTCAAATGAATGGATTATTCATCCATTGATATCAAAAGGGTCTCATGCGTTCCGTTGCATCTGGCACGCAGAATGCTCTCGGTGGTCTTCATGCAATGCCGATGACACCAGCCTAAATTTTATTCTACCATATTATGACGCCTGGTTCAATGTTTTCGAAAAATCACCAGAGCCCAAAACTGATAAATCAAAGCATGTCAGTTACCGTGATGTTGACTTCGCTACTGGTCAACCAAGTCAGGTGAAAATTGTGCTCTACGGCGAATCATGATCTACTCATATACTCGTCAAATATGGACTATTTTAACTTTTAATCCATGAAGATCCCTCGACAAATGATCTTTTCGTGATCAGTTTTTCTATCAATCATGTGTGCATGATCTTAGCTTACAATTTTTTTGGATAGAACCAGCTTATTGAAAATATAAACAAATCAAGATTATGAGGATAAGTCTGCGTTGAGCTTCAGAGCTTTAATTTCAGACGTGAACTACAATGATGATGTTGGTATGCTCTTATGCATTGATAACCTTGACAGAATCCGGAAGTAGGGAACAAACCGGAATTGCAACATGGTTGTGTAGTTAGAGTGTGTATTGAAACTTTTAAAAGAGATCCATTACGTTATGTCATGTCACTGGTAGAAAAGGAGTTGCACCAAACCCTTCGTAGTTTTCAACTCTATCGGTAGAAGATATTAACAATGCATCAAAAGTAAAATTGTTGATGTCTGTGCTCGAAGAAGTCCGCATCATTCTATCTGCTTCAAATATTGAAACAAAGGCAAATGCGTCTTAATTCTAAAATGACTTCCTTGAGCAGACAGGAGGACAACTTTAGCTTTTGCTTGTCGCCTCTTAATGTGAGGATAAACATAATAATAGTATCATGATTACATCTAGATATGTTAAATACAAACTGCGTTAAGACAGGGTGTCAGACGATTCTGCCTTAAAGCCGATGAAAGATTGACACCGATCATTCAATTCATATCCTGTTGAATTTGATCACATGGGTGAAATCTGAGCTGATCGAAATGTTGCCACTATGTTTTGATCAAGTTTCAACGCAGACTTCCAGTCGTTCAGTGTAGCGTTTGTCGTCTTGGACGAGGTACCACAAGGCGTTAGCGCCTGACTTCTGGCTTGCAGTCGAGTGATTGTAAGCCACCTGTGAAAATTCGTTTCAGTTATTGCCATAGCACCTTCCGAACGTGCTAGCTTCCTACGATTTATGAAATGATGAGCGGCTTTGTCGCAGATATCTTGTGAGATATTTACATTTCGTAAATTTCGACATCGCGCAAAATAAAGGCGTATCTTAGAAGCAAGATCAGTCGGAAAAATTAATTGTCTGTCATTATTTGGATAAGTAGAAACGGGTCCAGTTAAGCGCATTGTCAGCAAACAAGCACCAAACAAATCTGCAGATGAAATTGTAGACAGTATAATAGTGCGATAGTCTGCGTCGAATTTACACGAAAAGTAGGGCCCAAACGAGTAATCCAAATTTTGAGCCGTAGAAATAGATGACAGCGATCGAAGGACTACTAGGCCAGTTTGGTTCAGCTTCTGACGTGCAACTTCCTGAGAAATGCTATCTGAGGCATTAAAAAGAAGTGCGGTGCCTCTCACATTTTGTAACTTTGATAATCTCATTGGAGACTCTTCGTTTGGTTTCCCTGGTAAAAGCAAACGTCCAGAGTTAATTTCATCTAACCTCAAAGAATCAATCATTTGCGTAGCTGGGAAAAGCTGAGCTATAGCTCGTCTCAGAACAAAGTAAAATGACGCGCATTCAGATTCGTTGTTGAGGACTAGATTGAGAGATGTACATCCTACTGAATACGAATCATTTTGCATTCTTGTGGGTGAACTTTCCTTACATTCTGCCTTAGACAACAAAGCAAGTAGCAAAGCCTCCGCAGAAACAATACACCCACAAAACAAATGATGGGCAAACGCTTCTATCACTACTTCTCTATCCGAAATCCCGTAATCAAAAACACGTTTTCGATTGTCCAAACAGTAATTCTTCGCGACGTACGAATCCAAATCAAGTATCCGATAGGATTCCATATTCATCGATACTGACTTGATATCCACAGATGATGCCAGATTGGAAAATGAATCCACATATTCTTCACAAACACTACCATATATTTCTACTAAATCATTAAGGCGCGGCCTTTGCTTTTTATCACGACTTTCCACATCATCCATATGCATATAATCCTCTTCACTTTCTGTTGGACCTTGAAATCGAAATATCACTTGAACTAACGTGACTGGACGCTCATTATTCTTGAGGTGTACCCCTCCTTTCAACTTCAATCGTTTACGATCCAATCTCTGATCCAAACCATTTGAGTAACATATTTCATTGGATCGATCATCGGGATGTATGACATCCAGAGGTAAAATGCAAAGGGTTTGCTGCTCTTCATAACGTCCAGTAGCTTCGTTGAGGCAGTATTCCAGTTCGCTGGATATATCTTGTACCATTCCAACGAGACATTGATGTTGTACTGAGAGGTTGTTTCGTCGTGTCATGTTTATAAGTTTTCTTCTTTGGATGTGTTGTCGGTGTTGATTTAGAAAGGGAATAAATGATGAAAATGTGGACCCGCCAAAAGTTGGCAAGAAACATTTTGTTCAAAACTATATATATGTGCACGTTGCACGTAGAATTTAACAGGGCAGGATGGGCGGGCTGCTTTCTAAAAATATTTACTTAGCGGCTGAATAGCTAGAGACTTTGAATGAGACAAGTAATAAAGGAATACAGGAAACTGCTAGGAATACATAATTTATTTGAAGATCAAAGCAAAGTTATACTCTTTACTCTCTTTATCGCCGGGATAATCATTTTAACCATCGAACATTTTGTTTCAAAATCCAGAGAGTATCCTTTCTATACTGATCCCCTTCTTTACCAATGGTTCCCAAACTATGTTCGTATGACTCTTTGGAATTGAGATCAGAGTTAATGGCTTTAGGAGATTTAAGAAACTTCTTTTTCTAGCACGAGCAATTATAAATTATTAGTTGGACTAGATGCAGGTTTACGTCATATCGCGATATGCTCGCTATTAACCAGGGAAGTCTATTATTTGATTGCTAAGCATTCTGTTTTATTCAACTAGCAATTATACAATTCTCGCTTTGAAACGTAGATTAATTAGGTAGTTTTCTAGGAAAGGCTTAGAGTTAGTTACACAAAATTTTGACTCGAATATTTAATCTCATTACTTAAACGGGTAAATAAAAGGCTAAATCTCATTGAACGAGATGCTTCAATCAAACAAGCCCTTACGGAGTACCTCTGGGGAAAAGTTGCTTGGAAAAGTAACAATTTTTAATTTAGAAACCTGATCTATGTTTTCAATCATCGCATAACTAAGACGGAAAAGTAATCAATTATTACATTGACTGACGGAATTAGAAAAGCGGCGCAATTGATAATTGAAAAAGCTTCTTCGATAGTCGCTTTGTAATGTTACTTTCTGGTCACCTTGCAGAGCAGAGATTGAAATCGTGCAAAGAATTATTTGTAAACTAGCATTCAAGAAATTTTTGTAATTTAACAATTGCATTTAGGGACTAACTTTATATTGCGCATTTGTAGAGTATTCGTTACATAAACATTAAGATCATAACGACACTTCATAATACAATATAGAGAGAGATATATGTAATACTCATCGTACATATTTTTTTATTATTTTGAAACCACTTATGATATGGACAATGGAAATTTGCCTGTGTTCCTGTGCGACAAGCCGCAAGCCACATCCGCATTATTACGAATCTATTCATAAATCCCGGAATAGATTGCATTACAATTTTATTAGTGCTCTTCTTTTTTGACATACCCTTCTTATCTATTTCTTATCTTTTTCTTTGAAAAGATCACGTTCCGGGATCAAATATCGCATCAAGGGTGACAGATCGATATTTTCCCTAAACCAAATTATAACAAAGTTTTGGTAAGCTTGTTTGGAGCGAGATCATAGCAGAAGATAACTCACTGTTGAGAAAAAAAGCACATCATGGGATTGTTCTGTGCTAGTATAAAATCCGCTTGCGTCAAACGACTCTACATCACAAATAAAGCAAAAGTTTCATAGTCATATAACTCACCAATTCTTCCAACGAAGGCAGTTTACGATCTTCGTGCTCATAGTGTGGGGCTGGAGTTTCTTCAAATGCGATGAAGTTTCTATTACTTTCACCGCGTACAGTAGCCAGCTGATTCGCTTCATGTCTCAACAACGAGCGATGAGAGTCATCAATTTTACTTTCATCTTTAGAGCAAGTTTCATTAATGTTATGATGCTGATGATGACAATAAAAATATCTTTTTTCATTATTATCAAGGTTTCGATGATTTTGCATTTTACTCTTTTCTCAAATAAATTCTAGTCACTTGTACTTTCCTACTAAAGGGATGTATTTTTTATTTTTGTAAGCGTCTCTACTAATTTGCATCAATCTCCGAGACGAAAAGTTGAACAAGCTAAAACTAATGCTGGTTCGTTTTGTAATAGCCCGAATTTTTGAAAATTTGTTTCTTCTCAATGACGGTTGTTCGAAAAGCCGTTGTAGCTCCTTCGCCTATAATTGAGACGTAAGTTAATTGATATTGTCTATGCATTTAAGACAGCATGTTCTTTCGATCTAAGCAAACACATCAGTGATCGGCGCTCGAAAGCCCCATTTTTCATCTTAGATATATAAATTCTCGTCTCTAAAGATAATCGAAAGATGTCAGACTGGTTCGTGCATTCTTTAGTGATCTATTTTGTGACGGTATTGCTGCAACGCGTAATGATCTATGAAACGAGGAAATAGTAACGACAACACAACACTAAAGTAGAGAGAGAGAGAAATCAAGAAAGCAACAAAGACTTTAGGGATTCCTCTATGATCGAATGTGTGTTCGAGATTTGGCATATATTACCTAACATCTACGCAGCAAAGTTATGCAACCTTCACCTCTGGAATGGTATAACAACAAAGAAACAACGTACGCATGACCTTATACATTTAACTCTATACCTATGAATGTGTACAGTTGAAGGTATTCTTTATTAATGTTACAAGAAATCCGAGACTTTCCCGTTTTACATGTTAAGATATGGGTGTCGTTGTTGATGCGCACCATCATCCAAACCACTTTGTTGCTGCTCGAGTGACGATATTATATTACTTTCCATGTTCAAACCTCGTCCTACCATGTATGGAAGCGAAGCATCACGGCTCAATTCATTCTGGCGTATAGCGGCCTGGGACTGCCTTTGATACTCTAAAAGCGCCATATGCATCGCGTTCTGAGCCTGAAGCTGCTTGTGCACAACGAGTTCCGCTAGTGACTTGTTCGTATCGTTGCTCATAAGCTGATTGGTACCATGAATACCTTGATTCCGATTATGTGAGAGACAAGGTGAATTATTCCCCGTAGGCACTTGCCCACCTATTGAAGAGTTCCCAGAACTCAGCAGATTCTGCTCATTACCCAACACTTGCTGCTGTTGGTTCTGAATCATCATATCCGACTGGTTCGAACTCAGTAAAGCCTGACGCAACTGCTTATTCTCCTCCTCCAGATTCATACTCCTCTTAGTCAACTCTACAACTTGACGTTGGAGTTCTTCGATTAAGATACGCTTCCGCATACGACAGTTGTACGCTGCTTTGCGATTGGCAACGAGACGCTCATTGCGTTTTTCTTCATCAGACTTTCCAGATAGATTACGGCGCTTTCGCTTCGTGGTGGGAGGAGCCTCGTTATTGGCTGGGCAAGCCTCAGACTGGTATCTTGCATTGGTACTGTTCATATTCACCATTTCTTTAGTGTCAGTGTTCGCCGGGTTCTGCTCTTTAATTGGCGTATGATTATGATTCATCAGAGAATTAAAAGTTATGTATATGTCTGTAATGGGTACCTTGATGGATATGGGAGCCCAGATTCACGGGCTTTATATTTTTGGTAGAACCTTCTTTGCTATGAAACGTGTTGTGGCGTGTGATGCAGATCCTTCTATCAGTTTTCTGGTTTACAATATATGTTCTATCGGAAAAGTACCTTCGCTTTCGCTCAGATGACGAAATTAGTGTAGATAGGAAAAAATTAGATTCTGTACTTATTCATTCACTTCTATGGGGATATTTTACTTAGGCAAGCTTATGACAACTTATGACGCGATGATGTATTTGACAAGCTTCTCTATGACGAAAAATTCGGGTATTTGTTTGCGTGTGCGTGTGACACAAAGTTTTGTGTATTGTTTGCTTATGTACCCTGAGGAAAAAGAAGTCATGTAACTCCGAGTTCCAGAAAACGAATAGTAGGAGTACCGGTAATAAATACGGTAAAAGAACTCCAAATGCCAGAAAACGATCAGCAGGACTACGAAAGTAATCCGGAGACGCGTACACTGTACGTCAATCATAAAGTAAGGACATCTCAGTTGTGGCGTTGTGGCTTATTAGTGACGCAACCAGACGGTATAATAATTGACAGTGACGTATTACTTTCTGCCTCTTCGAGATTTTAAGATGTAAATCCGTTGTTGCGGAAATGTTGAGTCATCAAATTCTTACTTTTATAAGCACTTCTGTTCCTGAGACAAGCGATGAATGATGACGAAATGTATGCATGTTTTACTGAGTATACATTGTTAATTTAAATTTAATTTGTGTTCCATCCTCCATCCTGTCTTCAGGACATGGGTTACTGATCTCTGATCTGCGCTGCGATAACGTTCAGCTCGTGCAATTGGCATGGGACAGGCCACAGAATGAGGAGCAGTAGGCCGCAACTTTATGTATTTGTGTTAAGAATGTTAAGAAACGTGAAATAAAGTTCGTATCTATTTGATGCCCTGTCATTGATCGTATTGACGTCCCTTCTAAATAAGATTTTTATCGAGAACCACTTAATTTCATTCACGTCATCCCAAGAAGTGCATACCTTTTGACGAAAGTAACTGACAAGAATGAATCTGTTGTGACATTTTTATGTTCGCAGTGAATTTGATCTTGATGCATGATATTCGTATGTGATATTGATTGTCGAGTTCCGTTGTTTCCTTACCATTTGCTATTAGAATTACATTTGCAACGTATCATTTGGAAGGGCCTTGCCTGCTATGTTTCTGAAAAGGTTTCATGCTCAAAAGTGTTGTCCTTAACTTGGTAGTGTAATTTTTTTACTACAAATTTCCTATAGTTTCTCTCCAAAGAGTACTTGTTCTATATTACGCAAGGATAAAGGAATAAATTTCAAGCCAATTTCTGCATGATTTTACCACTTCACTCTCGTGCAGGGGAACTTTGCTTTTTTGCTAACCATCACCTAAATTTGGATATAATCACAGATTTCCAGGTATTTCCGAAGAACATGACATGTTGTTGAATCTATTTGATGTTTGCTTCGGTCTATTGAATGATTTCTCATGTGCGCTACTGGTAGCAGATGCGAAAGCCTGGGTGAATTGGACAATGAGAAATTTATTCAAAAAGGTGAAATTTTTGTTAACGTTCGATTGTCCAAATCAAAAATTACGATGTTGAGATGATGCAGATTGATACAAGTCATGAAATCCATCAACGGGCTGTACCTATCTAACATAGTCTTGAAGAGTTATTATTGTGAGAAGAGATTTGACAGACGATTCAACTTTTTACGATTGTAACCCGTCAGTGTCAATGTTGAGTGAGGCATGAATGTTATCCAGTCCACCCTGATAAAGCCTCATTTCTATTACTTTTTACATCAGACGCTTCATCATTATTTCTAGCCTTCCCTTGATTATTCGTTGACGATGTTAATCCTTCCACTATGTTTACAAATTCATCAACACGCAGCAATGAGTTCACTCGTGAAACAAGCTCTACGGGTTCACCATTTAGCAAAATTCGTACTGCATATGAATCCATTCCTTCACCTTCCTCCACTTTAACCAACTCGAAAGCAAGTGTCGTAGCATAAATCGGCCAATAGGTGCTAATTTCGTCATTGACGATCTTCGCACCAATCGCATACAGCAAAGCCAAGACAGTTACATCATGGCAACTGAAAACATTAAATGGACGACGTTCAATACTCGGCAGAAGAGGAACTTCAGTCAGCTCATCAACCATTTCCTTTAATGGTGGATACGCAATTGCCTCCAGAAGTGGGGGGCTTTTGTACCACTGTCGGAATCTCCACGCCAGATGAGCAAGAGCAGGAAGCGCAAATTCTTGTAATTCTGGCTGTGCATTTTTATCGTACGTATCGAGATTGGTAAATTGAATTTTGTGTGCGGCTCTGCAAACAAAATGGTCTGTTGCATGTATCCAGTTAATACCAGACGGTCCTCCCCCTATTTTCGATGGTTTTGTTAGGCCCGGAAGATAATTAGCAAGACGCGCAGCTAATGGGGCAGCAATAGCGTCTTTAGCTTGGAAATGAGGGCTAGAAATGACATCTGTCACTAAACTCATCATAAATGCAGGATCTTTGTCAAAAGCGTTGAGTGTATCCACTTTACGGCTTCGTACTTTGACATTTATTTTATCTTGTTGTGAATCACCAAGGAGTCCCAACAGTAAACATTGACTACTTCTAACAGTTCTCAAATAGTTTGTACTGAAAACAGACAAGTTCCACTGATCCAAAAAATCTGATCCCATGCTAAAGAAAAACTAAAGTTGGTTCATCGACAATATAAAGCCTGCCAGAACAAAACTACTTACACTGCAGAGTTACCAGATATCCGGGATCTTGCTCGGTATCGTAAAGAAAGCTTTTGTCCAACTCTTCTCATTTGCGAGCAACCCAAACCTGTCAAAAAACCGTAAGGAAAACGCGAACTTATTACGCTCTATAAGTACTAATATTGACGATATTTCATAAAATAAGATCATCATCTTACATATCAAGAAACCCCTCTCCTTGAGACTCATGTATATCAGGTGGAAAATTTAAATTCAAATCTTCAAGAAACTTTTCATGAGGTAGTTTCGTCTTCCACATATCTCCTTCTTTTTCTTTCTGATCTCCTGCCGCTAGTAAAGATCGACTAGGTGTACGATCACCTGTATATATATATATATATATAACATAGAATGTTAAATTTAGTCTGCAGATGAAACCATTTTTAACACATTCATGGCATATCAACTCACCGTGACGATGAAATATCCAAACACCCTCTACGGTCCCACCATTTTTAGAATAGGAGCGTACCGATGGAGATCCACGTCCTGATTTTTCCGTGAAGAAAACAAACTTTTTACCTCCATCGCTAAAATATCGTCTAAGTCTTCTTTCATTACATTCGCAAACATAGAAAGATGCACGACGCAAATTCTTCTTCAACGCAAACTGCCGCATGATAAAATTCAATGTGAAATGCGAAAATGCGGCTTAAAAATGATACAGCTTGTTCGTTCCTTCTCGTCTATACCAAAACAATCCATTTACGGAACATATAATTGATGAAAAATTCTTTGCACCTGAGAAAATCTTTGCAAAGGTACAGACAATAGACTTTGTGAGAGAAGAGAGAGAACTATCAGCTATCCCTGTTCCTAGAAAAAAGGTGACGGTGTCTTATCTCTTAATCGTATATCGTATATACGCGTATATTGTTGTCCGGTCAATCTTTACCACAGTTTTGTTGATTCACATTTTCACATTCAAAATATTCATGTGAAAATATAATACAGAAAAATGAAAAGTGAAAAAGTCAAGAACCGTGTGGACAATGATTGTAATGGGAGGAAGCGTGGCACCTTAATATTTTCTTCGGAACTAGTTGGGAAAGTTCATTCGAGTGAAGTGAGGTTGTTTACTACGTGCGTTGGGATGCGGAAACTTCGTACGGACAACCAGGAAGTTTTGGATATTCTTTGCAGTAATAGTAATAGTAATAATAATAATAGAAGCGGAAAGATGAGGTCAAGAGTGTTCGTTCCTTTGATTTCACGATCCGATAATCCTACATTCAAGGTGGTTGAAAATGGTATAGAACGACGTATGACGAAAAGAGAAAAGAAGGAGTTCAAATTGAAGTTTAGGGCACAAAAACGAAGTGAACTGTCGAAAAGAAAACAGGAAATGAATGAGAAGCTCAATGTGAGTGACAAGTTAGTAGATTTGGCGGCGAGAGAAGGTAAGTTATCGCCTTTGGTTCAAGATGAGTTGGAAGAATTGTATTTCGAAAGGAAAGGAGCTAAGAGCGTACCTGCAATGCTTTCATTTTGCATGTCACAACAAGCATCTCGACTTGGTGTATTGGCTAGTCCGCCAATGAACGAAAAAGAGGCGAATGTATCAATTGATGATGACCTATCGCACAAGTGGGCCGTTGAAATCAAATTAGGGATGAAACTCGCGGAGGAGACGAGAATGCGCGAAGATATGCGTGAAATGCCGTACCGCATCATTCCAGAAGTTTGGTCTCGTTTGCGGCATGAAGTTGAAATTGAAGGAGTTACATCATACGCAAACTGTAAATCATCAGGAAAAATTCAAAATCGTTACATCAAACCTTGCGTTATTTCAACAAAAAATTCTCGTGATATAGAACGGTCTATAATTGTTCAATGCTTGTCAAAGTTTAGAAATTTATATGTTTCCTGTGGTGCCAAATTTGGTTGTGATTGGTTATTATATGATGGCGACAGGGAAGAACGGCATTCTTTTGCAGGTTTACGATATATTCATGATCGAAATGTTTTTTGTGCTTATGATCTCGCAGGTTACGTTCGAGGAATGAATACTGCAGGAAAGCTTGCTTTGCTATGCACTGTCGTAAATGGCTCAATTGTTCTTTTCGTTGACTTGGCTCTTGAAAAGAATCTTGAAGCGGAAACTCACAAGAAAAGAGATCGTAAAAAAGCCAGAAAAGAAGTTGGGAAACATCTATCAAAAAATTAGTCGGATATTCAAGAGAAGACATGGTGTAAAACCTGTAGGTATGGAATCAATTTTTGGGAAATTTCGGCACAAGATGGAGATAAGGTTTTAGATATGGAAAGACGAACCAACTTTGATTTTGCATGCATTGGTAAAACAAGCGTTCTTTTGCTTCCGGAAGTATTCATCTAAATATTTGTCTATCATTGCTCTACCAAAACACAGACATCAACATAAGCCCCCTAGCACAATTGTAATTTGGTTGGAGCAATGACAAACAACAGATTGACGGCTAATACCAATAGGATGTCAGGTCGTTGACTTTTATCGATGTCAAAATTCAAGGACGTATGTTATAGTGCAACCGCTTACGTGTTATTCCAGTTGCAATACATCATGAAGCTAAACCAATCAACGTCAATGGACTGTGATGCAAAGTCCTGGAGGCTTCTTACTGATCTCCTTTACTTCTGCGAGATGCGTTCGATTTGTGATACTCTCCATGAAAACAAGACTACACCAAATATCGAAAAGACTCTGAGTAAAATCATAAGGACTTTGCCAGCATCGAAACAAGACTATGGAAAATGATTTCGGTAGAAAGAAAGAAAACGTTTTATACTATCCTTGAATAGCGTGAGAAGAGGCTCAAGTATAAAACCCGATTTTGCGATAAACCCCAAAGACAAAATCGCAAATTTTGCTTCCAAGATGAATAGTTTACCACACCAGACATCACAAAGGTATTTACTTTACGTAGTTATGTATGTATTGAAATTAATAATTTGCTGCAAATGACACTATTTTGTTTAGGAGGATAGCAAATGCCATAGGAAAGATTAGTACAATACTGCCTGATGCTTTTCGACGAACTGGATATTTCTCTAAGAAGTACAATAATACCTGTCCGAGCATTTTCAAAGCTTAAAGTAATTTGAAATTGATGCAGTTCTCCAACTTGATCCGAACCGATGTTTGTATCTCAACTGAATGCTAAACCAAATCAATTGTGTTAGCATTCACAATTTTTTTCATCACTACCGTATTTTGTGGAATTCAAGCACCACCAAATGTTCATTGATTTTCCGGCTTTGGTGCTTATAGATAATATTATATTTGATTTTATATACAAAAAGATATATGTATGTATTGCTCTTTGTATATAGAATACAGCTGTGTGATTCAATCGGCTGTGATTATAGTTCGATAAAAGTTGTGTAGCAATGTACACTAAATTTGGCCAAGTGGTGCTTAAAAGTGCCGGTGCTTGAGTTCCGCGAAATACGGTAGAACTCAAACCATGAGAGACTTTGCATGCGTGATCATTCCAAACAGCTTCCGGTCCTGGATTGACTTCGACTTCTCCTTTATTGTTTTGGATTCTAGATATCTGCACCGAAATCGTTGTTGAAGTAGAGTCAATTACAAATTGATTTTTCTCTTGGTACATGGGGGCATCTTCTGACTCTTTTTCTGCATTCATCGATAATCCTGTTTCCGATTTAAAATTTCGGTCAAATGGCGAACTATTTTCAGGGTGAAAGACAGTCTCCCTTAGGAAGAGGAAGCCTTGTCAAGTCCTCCATTAGCCCCTCAACTTCGCAGGGAATGAGAGAAATAAGTGATGCTGTGCCGCTGTCGTCAGCTATATCCATATAAGAAGACGAAGTGGAGAAATCGCTAGATTTTGATGACATTTCAGAATTTCGTTTCTATTTTTTCATAGTCATGTCCTACAACCCTCCTATTTGACCCACAAAATAAGGAGTGCTTGATTAAATTATAGTGAGCATCATATTTTTGAGGAGTGATTAGTTGTTGTGTTAAGAGACAGGAAGTAGAATTGTCCGTGCTGTGGTTTTATGTGAAATCAGTAAAAATATTATTTTAGCAGTAGAAAAGAGGGTTTGGTTTGATGGAGGCGTCAGGCGAAAATTTTGTATGGAAACATGTATTAATACTTTTTTGGCGAAACCTGAAAATTTCGATAGCATGTCAAATGTCAAAACCCCAAAATCGCGTTAGAAAACTTCTAGAAATAAACAGACTTGTCGACACTGAAAGATGACACACATAATTATTATGCAGCTCTGCAAACAATTGTTCTCCAACTTGTACAACATGTAGACGAAAAATAAATCAAATGGTAGAAGCGATAAACATATTTTTTGTAAGGTTCGCGTGGTACATTTGTTTCTCGTGTTGACTCATGCTCCCTTTAAATAAATTTAAATATGTGTACCTCTTGTTGCAAAAATAAAAGGATGTATCTATGGAAGACTGGAAGAAGGATTTGTTTCAAACGATCTGCAACCCCTGCAACGTAAAACACGTTCGTGCGTGAATAACGCTAACGTTAGCGAAAAATACATGTATTATAATACATGAACATTCTTAGCACTTTTCTCCCTACCATTTCGCCTAGATGGGAGCTGTCGAGGCACCTTGCAGTGTAACATATTTCAACGATAACACATATCACGAAGGGCTGTAGGTAGGCGATAAAATTTGTAAACTTTGAGTGAAAAGTTATGATGTCGCCGACTTCGACGACTCAAACGTCAGCGTGATTTCCGCTGGGGAAGGCCCAGTGTCAAATATCCGTAATAAGATTCAATGTTTTCTAACGTCCAATTTCCATTTTCAGGAACCAAAAAGAGAAATATCACCCTAAAAAGGATGTACCAAAATGTGTCAGTGCGCTTTGCACTATTCTCAATATGCTGCGCAAGTTTGACAACCCATAGCATGGGAGCAAGTTGGATTGACGACGATACTCCGCAAAATGCACGAACGACTGAGCCCCTGACAGATATCTGGAATGGGGAAGATTTTCAATTAATTATGTCAGATGAATTTAATGTGCCAGGAAGAAGGTTTTCTGATGGTTCTGATCCCATGTGGACAGCTCTGGATAAAAATGACTACACGAACGCTGCATTGCAATATTATGATAGCGACTATGTTTACACTGATGATGAGGGTAACCTGGTCATCGAGACAGCTGCGAAAGATACTGGTAAGTGACTCAATGTGAAGATTTTTCTTACTTCGTGACCACTTCAATATGAAACTCATGCGACAATCTTTGTAGACATCATCGGTTATGACGATGTCAAACGTGAACACACTCATGTGAAAAAGCACTTTAGAAGTGCCATGTTACAAAGTTGGAACAAGTTTTGTTATACTGGAGGTATTATAGAAATTGAAGTCATTTTACCGGGGAAGTGGAATGTCGCTGGGTTATGGCCTGCGTTTTGGCTGCTAGGGAATCTTTCAAGGCATACATACGTTGGTTCTGCTGATGGAGTTTGGCCATGGTCTCAAATTGAATGTACTGATGTTGCAAAACGATATGTAGTAGCCCAAAAATTGTCACCTTGTCACAGTGTGTCGCATTATGATATGAAACCAGGTATTGGTAGGGGTTCGCCCGAAATAGATATCTTCGAAGTCCAACCAGGACCGCTTAAACCAGGTGAAGGACCTTTTTGGCAAACGTGGATCGCACAACCTTTACAAAGTGCTTCCTACCAAGTGGCCCCAGGAAAATGGTGGCGTCGACCTGGACCTGGATATTGGCCTGGGCCAGACGAGTGGTATGAAGGTATTGAGGAAGGCCCCGGAACCACCATCAATATTCAATATTATGGGAGCTACAACTGGTTCTTGGGTGAGGTACGTTTTACAATGTTTTATGTCGATCATCGAATACTCTTCATGTTAAATTTGTTAAATTTGATGTGAAGGTTAATCACGAGAAAGAATATTGGTCGGATGCTATTAGTTGGAATCACCAACTACATCCAACTAATTTTGAGAAACCACATCGATACCGCCTAGAATGGGGTCTTCCTACTGAAGATGAAACGTCTGTCAAGGAAGGATATGGTCACGGATTTTTGAATTGGTATGACGACGGTACACTTGTACTTTCAATAAAAGGCGAAAGCATTTACAATGTTACCACGGCTTCCACATCAACCGAGCCTAGTTACATTATTTTGAATACTGCGATATCGTCGACTTGGGGATTTCCAAAATGCCCTTTGGGCTGCCCGTGTACGGATTATGACTGTAACTCGATCCGAGCCGATCATCAATGTGGGTTTCCAACTGGATTTTGTGATATGATGAAGGAAGGAAATCCAAAGTACAAAATAAATTGTGAGGTTTCAACTGTTACGAATTATTGTAACTTTACGCTTTTACTAATGTGGTAATTCAATTCAAATAGGGATAAGAGCGTATCAAAATCCGAAAGATCCATCTCAAAAGGTTGGATGTTCGACACCGGAAAGGCCCACTCGAAGTTACATTGAAGCCAACAAAAATTTGTATATGACTGAAAACGATGTAAGTTAGAGTTTGCATGTAACATCTTTATACGAGCTTGCATATATATCAAGTATTTTTTTGCAGAAAGAACCTTTGAAGAAAATTATTAAAGGAGGAGGAACATGCAACACGACAGTTGCGACATCTCTTGTCCTGCCAGAAACTTGCGGTGGAATACTCCGAGGGACGTGCAGTGAACGAACGCAAAAGTGTTCGTGCACTGAAGAATGGACCGGACCAAATTGTTTAGCAAGAGAAAAGGGGAATCCCTTTGAGTGGGATCCTGATCCAACCATTGCTGATGTTGGATACTATAGCCCATTATCAAATTCAGCGTTTTACTTTTTGATCATCGCCGGAATCATTTGTCTCATTTTTGTTGTTTACGGCGAAAAGTTCAGATCTTTAAATGAATTTAAGCCTATACCAGAAAGTGATTTTTTCGCTTAAAGGCTTAATTAGACTTATGCGCAACATTCCAGTAAGACACGTCAATTGATGTGGTTTCCATATGGTCAGTGTAAATGATATATTTGTGTATAGTGTCACGGACAATTTGACGAGAATGTATTGCAATTATAGAGAAGTATAGGAATTTCACATCGGAAAGAACCATTTCGTGGTTTCTGAATAAAGTCTAGGAAATGCGGATTTACTTACAGTAGCAAAATTTCTCAACTCTTTTTAAACTTCCATGTAATATGTGACTTTTCTCGTGTAGGATCTGAGGGGTGAAAGACAGATTCGCAAAGGAGATAGCCATCGTCGTCCAAATAACGAGTGCTTTCGAAATCCCCACCACCCCACTTTTTGCCTCCACGCATCCATGACTTATGTGTTTTACGATCATGTCCCCACCAGGCCTCGCATGATACATCTTCACCATCAGCTGTTTTGATTGTTGTGATTATTTTTTCAAAACTTGTTTCGCTGCTACATGCTCCAGATGATACAAGATCACGAGTCCATATTCCACGCGGATTGGTTCCTTTTATTCTTATAACTCGCCCATGATCAGACTGCGAATATTCTTCCTTAGTGAAACGAACTATGGAGCATGCAACAGAACGTACAAGAGCAGGCTGTCCTAGAGCAGAGAGATAAGAATCATACTTCTTCAAAAAGTCGTCATCGACCACCAAATGCCATTCGCCACTCAGATCGAAATCTTCACGTGCAATAGCCCATCGGGTTATCTGAGAACTCTCATTGTCTTCCATCTTAGCTTTAGGCTGCTCTCTTATTTCGGCAATAGACGGTTTTTCCATAGGCACATCATCTTCTACTTCTACTTCTACTTCATCGGACGCAAAGGTTACATTCAACGAAGACGGAGATTCCTCTTTAATCGATTCAAGCAAACCGTCAGTCGTAGTTTGAAGATTGGCTGGATCATGAATTATCTTCTGCCTACGACTTTTGAACCCTCTTCCATTTCCAATTGCAGCTTTCATTTCCGTAAAAGATAACCCTGTAGCCTGTCGCATCCTTCTACGAATATATTCCCTCTTCTTTTCACCCTTTTCCCTTCTACCGTCCTGATTTATCGAAGCCCCGTTCAATGAAGATGTGAGATAGTCTGGCATGAAGGTAGTTGCAGTCTTACATATTTCACTATTTTGTACATTTACGTGACGATGGCGATGACGAGAAATATTCGAGGGAGGAGGAACGTAGTAAGCTGCTGCATAACAAAGGAAAAACGATGGCACTATTATTAGCCTCATCCTTATCTACGTTGCATCACCTGGACGACTGTTTTTGAAATAAAAATAATGTGCTTTTGATGTGAGCCGCAAAAGTAACTAACAAGTAATACAGGATTTGTGATGATGTTTGTTTGTTGATGTTGTGCTTTGTGTGAAACATTGAAATGCGTGCGAAACTCTTATTGAAAGTTACGCGTGGAACTGAATCGGCACAAGAGCGTCGTGCGTCGTACAAGTACAATGTATTAATAGTAATACGAGTATCTCCACTTGACATTTACGGTGTATGTTAAAACATGTAAAATCATTATAAGCTGAGAATAATACAAAGATGTACAGTGTCTGATGATTCATCGTGGCAGTACTGATGATGCTTCCTACAAAAATGGACGATCTCCAGCTATAGCACCACTCGTTGGGGTCGTGACATAAGTTTCAGGCGAACATCAGTTTGGCATAACTTTTAAGGCTTACGGGCAGTCAATCTCTCCACAGAAAACGTTTCGTCCGCATTTTAATGACATCACGCTTTTTCTTTTGCCATTTAGGATTCCAACAAGTGCACACTAGTTATCATGGGACGACATCGGCTACTATATTATCCTGATTACGCTCAAAATACAGGCATAACATTTCGAGTTGAGAGGCATTGGCTTTTTGTGCAACTTCCAGGAAAAAGTCAAATGTCTCGTGATTTACGAAGGGTCGCAAAGTCCTTTCGATTTCGGCTTTCAACCTTTCAAGAAAAAATTGGTCAGCAAGTTCGAGTATTTCAATGGCTTTTCCTATCCCATCACTCATATTACTTGAGTCAATCATTATCAAAGGTTCTCGACCCGTATAAATATATTCCATCATAAGCATGAAGGCGCTATATGAGCAATTGGGAATCTCTATTTCGGCCATTTGAGCTTCTTTGAATGAGTTTCTCGTTGTGAACATTGCACGAAAGCAATCGCTGACAAGTGATAATACCATACGATGTCCAAAAACCCTTTGACCTTCAACTAGGAACGTGACATCAGAAAACTCTTCAGTATTATAGAAACTTTGCAGGCGACGCTCAAACAGTTGTAATGTTGTAGGATGATGGGATAACGAGGGCGGGGGAGGATCTGTATCTAAAGAGAAGAAATCGTTTAAGTAGTCTGAACCGCAGCTCCCTCCAAAAATGTAAATATATCGATTATGGACAGCTGTTGCGGTATGACCTGCCCTTTTTCCTGGCGCCTTTTTCCCTTGCAAATAAATTTGCTGTATTATTTCCTCATCATTAGGATTTGCATTAGAATTTTCCATGAGATGATCATCAATCCATTCATCCTGTCTGTTGCTTTTCCGGAACGACAACGATCTAAACGATGACGATCTTGAATTTACTAAAATCTTTTCGTCTTGATCCTCTGGTGCAGATACATCCAACCAAGTCTATGCACAGTTTTTGATTGTTCAGTCATCAATAAGCTGTGTATCATATTTGACAAATACACAAAGCAAATTCATCCTCTCACCATTTTATTTCGATCAAGTATTTGTAAGTCGTCGAAACATTTTGACGAAGTACCTGAGCCTCCAAATAAATAAAGACGATCTCTGAGTGCTGTCAATGTCATGCCTGCTCGTGCATGAGGAATGACGCCGCTTACGTGAGGAGTACTCCAACTGGATGTGGCTACATCTAGGATATGAATATCATTTAAACGACGACGACCATTCCTTTTTAATAAGAGTGAACAAAGTTGATCATTGATACAAAATGAATAGTAGGCGAAAATGATTCATTATTTCTCTTACCAACCGCCAAAGATAAAAAGCTCCTCTGTCTCATTCAGAAAAGCACTGGAATGATTTGCGCGTGGTTGCGGCGGACTTCCCAACGTTTCAACCTTCCGCCATTCGTATCTATCCGTGTGCAAAGCATGCAAATCATTCAAATACTCTCTTCCATTTCCCCCTCGAAATACGTAAACTTCTTTCCTGGACTCGACATAATCCGCTGATACGAATGCATTAGTGGGACACACCTGTATGTAACTCACACAAATTCATAAACTACTCTCTTCGAACTCATTCAACTTACCAGAATGCATATTACAAGGCCCCGGTGGCGTACCCTTCACTTCTGGCTGGGACCACCTCAAATTAACCGGCCCTTCCTTCACATACAAAACATGCATATCACTCGCCGCCAACGGCCCACTCCCCAGCCATCCACCAATAATAATAATTTTACCAGACTCCGTAGCCAACGTTGCCGTATGCCCATTTCTCCCCGGCGGCGGCGACCCTTTCACCCAAGCATCACCATCAAACCAACTCTTATTCACAAGATCAAAAATCACCAAATTCGAATGATTCATCCTCCCATCATATCCACCAAAACAGTACAAAAAATGTTCATAATACGTAACGCTATGATTTTTAATCGTCGGAGTCAGCATACTCGGAAACCTACGACGTGGTGTCATCACAGCATTACTTCCATCATTGCTGTTATTGTTATTACTGTTGCTGTTATTATTATTGTTGTTGTGATTCGAATGATTGTTGGGCAGAGGTTCATGCCATTGCATGCATATTCGCTGCTGCTGTTGAGGATGATGGTGTGGTGCATTCATATTGTTGTCGTAGGACATGTTTAAAAATATCGATACATAGCGGTTATGTTATACTACTAATAATAATAAGGTATGGATGGATTATGGTGTGTTGGTGTAGGTTGCATGACAAGCAAGAGGGTTTGTTGTTAGAATTTAAGGATATTGTGTGTTGTCTTGTGTTGTGTTGTGATTTGTTGTGATTTGTTTTGTTCTGTTGAAAGAATATATATTGATGACTCTTATTCTCAAAAGAGAGGGAGACGTCTAATTATGGAATTTCTCATATGTAGAGTGTGAGAGTGTGGAGTGAAAACATGTGTCGAAGTTTTATTAGGATGATTTTTGGAGTTTTAGAACGAGAAATTTTACATTCTGTCCTCTTTTTCACACATTTTGTCCCAATTCTGTGCCAAAATGTTCGCACGATAAATTCTACAGTTCTTCACTCAATTTCAAAACACATGATAGTTGTACAAGAGTAGAAGTTAATAAAATAAAAGCATACAGTTTAAAAAAAAAAAAATAGCAACTAGCAACGATTTCCTGTTATCGAACATCGAAACTCGAACTTCAAAACATGAATCCAGCAACATACCCGCCGCGGTCTCTATTCTATACTCACATATCTCACATCATAACATAAATACTTACAGACTATTCCATCCATTGGACCCACATCCAAATCCACATCATGCGTTTCAAAGCAAAACTCGCACCGGAACAAATCGTCGCATTGCAGAGCATCATCGCCCACATCGCTCGTTTAACGGGGAGCAGCCCCAAGGTATCCTCCAGTACCGATGCCATGATACGAAATCAAAGCTACTCTAGCAGTAGCAGCAGTCAAAATTACAGTGCCTTGTCGCTTGGGGGAGGAGGCTCTGCTGTTCATGCACCTGTTATTTATCTCGATCCGGAACATGTTCGAATCGCAGTGCGAAGTGGTCGGGGGGATGCCGAAGGAATTGCCTGCTTTGCGGAACTTTTGAGTGAGAAAATATTTTTAGAGCATCGTATTGAGAGTGCGGCGGGGGATCAGATTGTGTTTGAGATTGATTTGCATATGTTTAAGACAGCGTTGCAGAGTGTGTTGGAGCTGTATTCTTCGAGGATGCAAAATAGTAATCATGGATCGGTTGCTCTTCATAATAGCAGCAGTGCTGCATCGAATGAACATGCATGTGGAGCGTTATCGGTGGTTGTGATGAAACTTGCAAAAAGGTCTGGCTTGCCGTGTCTATGTCTTGAGGCGCGACAAAATGGTGGTTATGGGCAGATGGATCAAAATCATGCTCTCCCTATTAAAGTAATGCGGTCTTCTGAAATGCAATTTCATTTGCCTCCCCAAATATCCATGCCAGATGTGCAATTGGAATTTCCTCCCGATGGTCGAGTGCCCATAAAAGTTATATTGGAGAGGTTAAAGAATTTGAAGGCTCAACTTTACGTTGATGGTTCAATGGCTTCTGGAGAGCTTGTGTTTCGGGTCGAAGGCGAGGGAAGTTCCATCCGAACGTTTTACAACAAACTCATTCCACGGTGGGAGGATTGCAAAGCTACTCCACCCAATAGCTCTCCAACTAACATATCTCAAACGAATTCTATACATAATGGGCGATGTACTGTCAAAGTTGATAGCAAGAAACTCTATTCCTGCTTCCAATGGCAATCGTCTTCAGGTATGACTCGACATGTAAAGTCTGCTGTTCTCTGCATGGCAGAAAATGAAATGGTTGTGATGCATGTACTTCTAAATCCAGAAGACTTGGGATTTTTTACATATTATTGCCCTGTTCATTTTCTCAGTGGTGATGCAATGGATGATTAGTCAATATTCTATATTCTTCATGAAAATTCATCCCATGAAAAATCACTCCGAAGCGTGTACGTTACGGATTACAGCTATTTGAAACTTTTATAATACGAAGAACAGCGCTTCTTAGTAGATTGCAAATTACAACTGTGTGCAGTAGCTAATGGAATCCTCTTCTTCTCAAGTAGAGTTCTAGCAGAATCTTTGCATGCATCAGGCGTATGTTTATGCTTTGAATACATGCTTTCGAAACATTTACCCTTCAAATATTTTCGTCGGACGGCATCAGTATGATTTCCAAATGAGAGGGTTCAATTTTGTTAACATTTAGCAGAATAAATACTTGGATTTTGTATCTACCGGTAGAGGAAAACCATGTTTTGTCACGTAAATTCAACTTCCCTTCACTTTGGCACAAGCGTTTCTCGTCGATAATGTCAACGTCGATAATGTCTAACTTTTTACTACTTTCCTGGCGGAGAGATGAGGTAGATGATGATTAACTTCCAACAAATAGCTGAAACTGATCAGTTAGATCTGTTGCCGTCACTGAGAAAAACTCTCGGAAAACAGAATACAAAAAGAATTGCCCTGCAATGATACTTCCTGCCCACAGACATCTACTTCCTAGACCTCTAAATAAGGCGACAATCCCATCATTTTGAACCATTACCCTGGAGCCCTCAATGAAGTTTAACGACTGACTACTTTTCGCACAATAGGTCAGAACGCTATCTGCCGGTTGACTTACTATACTTGACAAGCACCCTGAAATGCCACCGGCGACCAAACTCACAGCCAGTGATGTAGCAGTTGCATCACGTAGGAACGGATAAACAGAATATATAACATCACATACCCGCTCAAACGAAATAAACTTGATGGAACCAAATATCACCTGTCTAGTCAGAATACTAGAAAAACCTGCATATAATGCTCTCCAGCCAATTGCCGAGTCCTCATTTGCAATCGATGTGAATGTCCCAAATAAGCCAAGAGGGCAGTACACGCTAGGCTGGGCGACTGTCCGTATTCGACACGTCTCCATCGGTGCTAAACCTATCGAAGCGACCACAGAAGCAAGTGCACCAGCAATGAGAGCTATATCGTTTGTGTGAACTGTAAGAACTTCAGGTGAAATCAGCTCTGAAATAATTCTTTTGAACAGATCGTAACAAGGATACACAGAAAGACCGTACCAAACAAAACCTGCAATTGTCGCTTGGGATCCAAGGAGAAGAGCTTTGGGACCCTCATCTCTTGAAATTTTTGTCATACCATCAATAAAGCCTTTGTAATTACTAGGATCTGTTTGAAGTCTTGTCTTAACAACATCTAATGGTATAACGACAGAATGAGTTATTGCACAAGCAGCAGCGCCACTGAAAGCCAACAACTTATAAACATCAAAGCCAACGTTGGGAGTGCGTCTACTCAAAGACATTGTAGCCATAGGACCAAATACTGTTCCAACAGCTGATTGTCCAAATTCTTCATCTATCCCAATTTCCCACAATGGAATCGAAGGAACGACGTTAAACCTTTTTGATGAATTTGACTCCTTCGCAAACAGAAAAGAATCTGGAAGTAGATTTCGCTCGTTTTCAACGAAGTCAACAGGTAGGGTGGTAAGAGACCTTCGTAAAGATTCCCCTGCTCTTTTTCGAAGCTTACCCTCAAGGCGACTTAATGTTGCAAAAGGTTGCAATTGTTCAGGCAAAAACGCCAGTAAAATTCCAATCTGCCTATTCGCATCAACACTCTCAGATTCATAGATGTTCATAAGATATTCCCCGAAAAGTTCAAAGTCTACATCGCGTACAGTTGTATCCTTACGATCAAAAGCCGATTGTCGTACGAATTGTCGTACTCCATCATCAACACTTGCAGCAAAACCTCCAAAGTCTGAAAGATGACATACAATTTGTTAATCGAAATATATGTTTTCGAAAAATATGAAGTTACAGACCTTTGCCCAATCTACTTCGTATTTCAGCAGATGGAAGCAGAGAGTATTCATTCAACTTTGAGTCCCACCATTCCCTTGCAGCAGGATCATAATTAATTAATATTCTGCTGAGATATACAGAAAAATAAGATGGTATCCCCTTATATGAAATATTTTCGAGCAACTCATTGCTGCTATCCATTATTTCCCCGTTATTTTTGCTTTGCTCTTTTTGTTGTTTCACCGAAACCCACTTCCCTCCAACCTTTATATCCTCTAGGGAATTATAATCACTTTCTCCAGCAGCACTAACGGTCGAAGGCGATGCAATGAGAAGTGATGCTGTTGCTAAAGTTGAGGTCAGAAACTGCCTTCGACCGCTATCTAAAGTTGTATGTCTATATCTATGTTCGTCATCTGGTATTATTTTTTCGGCGTGTTCCTCATTTATTTGTCGTACATGTAGCAAACTTCGATATCTTGAAAAAGACGAAGAAGAAGATGAAAAATGAGGATGATGAACATCAAACGCTTCACATGCTCTCAATAATAATGACAACAACAGAGGAAAGACCGAGAACGACAAAATCATTATGTACTGTTTTCTGTTAGTCTTTAATCTTCCTCATTTATATTTTACGTGCAACCTGAGTCCTCGAAGTGGCCTTATCTAATGCAAAAATTTGATTGATAGAGTGAAGACGAGCGTGCCAAAAGCCAAAAGTGACAACGAAATCCTTCCTCTGTGTTGAAGCGGAAACGAGGCTGTCAGCGGTGGTCGTTGAAGTTCGTAATATGACGAAGGAGCGAAGAATGATCATGTGTGTGTATCATTTGGTCATTTTGGACTTTGGAGATGGGAGAAGTACGCGAAGATTTCAGGCAGTTAATTTCTTCGTTAGTGAAGGCAACAGCAAAATCGCAATAAGCAGGAAATATTCCTGTGGGTTCTAAGGATTACAAAAGGAAGGTGCTTACGCGTTATTCAAGAAGGTATTTGACAGGCATAGGTGCAGGATTAATCATATGATGGACTAAAAACATGTGCTAGTAGATGTCTGAGGTCATCACAATTTCAAACAATCCTTTCTGCAATCAAGATCGTAGTTCGCATGATACTAGGTGGACTCGCCACAGTTTTCGCAAGAAGTTGGTAGATGAGAAGGAATGCGAGCATATCGAAGCATAAGCGTTTCATGAAATTATGTCGAAGATAGAATCGATCCACTGTCGTGCGAAGCTATGACACTGAGCCAGCGTCCACTCATTTCAGGATACGTTGAGTACCGGTATCTTGATGGAACTGGTCGATTTCGATGTATAAGTTGTCTATGCACTTGACCATCTATTTGCAAGTCGTCTACCAGTGCAAGTAAATTCTTAGCAGTAATATAGTTCGCAAAACTCAGCCTGGCAGGTTCTAGTATCCTTTAAGGATTATTGTATTTGGTCCCAATTGGTTTCCATCGTCGTCTAGTTTCCTTTTCTTTACTATCGCATCTAGGGTTTCGTCATCATCTCCTCTCGGTATAACCGATTCCTTATTTATATACGCGTCCCCTGAGGTTGAATCCTCATTATCTTTAGTGGTTGACATCTGATAGACCACACACAAGTTTGGGATCTGGAGTACATGTCGTATTTCTCGGAGAAGTAAGCAGAGAGGCGAGAGGCTAAAAAAGTTATTATTGATATCGAATATATTTAATCACAACACGTGCCCGCGTGTGATATTTTATTATGAAGAGAGAACAA
>Ga0209092_10000520_pt1 | contig 38005 bp, 51 predicted proteins | sample FraStrMetagenome_FD_187446 | JGI IMG/M metagenome (GOLD analysis project Ga0209092, IMG submission 187446) | Marine eukaryotic phytoplankton communities from Arctic Ocean - Fram Strait ARC3M Metagenome (SPAdes) (version 2) | ecosystem: Environmental > Aquatic > Marine > Oceanic | place: Fram...
CTAATTGGTAGGCAGATATTTATTAAAACTCTAACAGGAAAAACAATTACACTAGAGGTTACAAATGACACTTATATCCTAGAGATTATGAATGGTATTCATTCTAAGGAAGGTATTCCATATGACCAACAAAGATTGTGTTTTGCTGGACAACAATTAGAACATTTTAAAACCCTATTTGAATATGTTGGTAAAGATGTTAAAGAACATACAATACATCTTATACTAAGACTAAGAGGTGGTATGTACGACGAAAAGAGTGGTCGTAATGGTCAATATTTACCTCTTTCAAGTATTTTAAACAAGATATTCACAATCCAAAAAGTTAGTGAAAGTAATGATGTAGAAATAGATGAGGTAATAGAACTTAGTTCTTCTCAATCATGTTGAGAAAGTTTTCCTCCTAAAAAAGAGACTATATATAAAATGTTAAAATTAGAAGAAATAGTTAGATTATCAAAGGCATATGTTAATAAATGTAGTGAAGTCAAAGATGAAGTTAACGGATGGTTACGAGTTACTGGTGAAGTTCAAGAATTAGTAGCCTCACGATTTGGATTCAAAGACCAGATTTCTAACATGTTTGCTGTTAATCTAATGAGAAGTGCTCATACTAATTATAAAGATGACCCGCGTTTTTCAGAAGTATCTGTATATGTGAGGAATAATCTGGCTAAAAAAGGGACTCTTTCTATTGGCGATAATATACCAGATGTGATTATTAATAACTTACACGGAGAAGATATATCATTATCAACTATTATTGGTGATAAGGATACTATAGTTATTTCTAGTTCAGCTACATGACAACCATTCAGAGCAATTATACAAATGCTTAGTGACTATGCCCAAACAATATATAAAGATTTGAATATTATTTTCATATATATTAGCGAAGCTCATGCTACAGATGTGTGGCCTATAGGACTAAGTGCTGGCGTTTTAAATAAAAAACATAAAATACTTAGTGATAGGATAGATTGTGCTAAAAACATGATAGATGAACACAATTTTAAAGTTCCTGTATATATTGACAATATGGAAAATGATTATAGGAATATTTACTCATCTTGGCCTTTCCGTATATATGGTTTTAAGCAATGCAAAATAGATTATATTTCTGATATAGAAGACGCACAATTTAATATATCAGAACTATTTGATTATTTAAAATAGTTGTATGACGAATAATATCTAAAACTCTAGTGGTATTAATCTGACAACTTTTTTATTGTCTTTTATATACAGCTATTATAGATTTAAGTCTGTCACTATGTTGATTTAAAAAACTCTTAACGACTCCTATACCTAAATCTAAATTTAAGCATTCTGTCCAAGGACCGGGTTTATGAGGTTCACTAGGTCTAGATTCTATATATTTAAACATATTTGGACAGTCTGACTCTTTTCTTAAGGCAGTAAAATGATTTGTATTAGCATCGCCTGCTTGTAGAGAAACTCTTAATAAAAATCCCATAAGTTGCGGATTTGCCAAAAAATCTGGAGTAATTTGATTTATTTTAGCGTGAATATCTCCGTATTCATTAAAGATCTCGATTGATGTATAACCTCCAGCTTCAATTGCTCTGCTGGCTGTCATTGTACTTACATTAACACTCGGACCACATAGTTCTAGTAAATTATTGGCATTAGTTAATGTTACATCATTTGGATTATCTATTCCTATAATTGGTAATTTTTCAGCTGCTTCAAGTTTACATACACCCATAACATTAATTTGTCCACCATTTTCTACTGGACCATCAAATTCACCAACAAAATACTTGTGTTTTTGTATTAAGTTGTTCATAGCGTGTTTAAAACACCAACTATTAATTTGAATCTCATTACAATATTGATTATCGCAATCTCTTACTCTTCTTCTTAAATTTGATCCATTATCTAATATTATTTTATTCTCTCCACATTTAATACATCCTACCCCTGGTGCTGATGCGTTATTACCCTGAAAGCATCTTAAACATACCCATGGTTCTGTATAACCATCAAATAGTTTATTATCCTTTCCTTGACCACATGTTTTACATGATGCTGAAGTAGCAACATTTAATGTTTGGCAAAATCCACAATGCCATTGATATTCTACTGCTACAGGAGCCTCTACTACAACTGGTTCTGCCGCGGCTGCTTCTTCTACAGAAACAGTTTCATAAACAACTGGTGCGGCAGCTGATACACCTAATAATTCTGATCTATCTTCATCAGTTAAAAAAGGACTATTTTTATTGACACGACAGTTTTTCTTTGGAACATGACATCTTGGATCCATTTTACCTGTTTTGTTTTTTTTACAATGGGGTTTTCCATCTGATGTATTATAATAATTACAACCTTTATTAGACATTTATTATATAATAACAAAAAATTACTATATAATTAATATTCGCATTCTCCATAAGATACAGGAAATGGACAACAATCTCTAACATTAAAATTCTTATTATCCATAGTAAGAAGACCTACTAATCTCTCAAATCCCAATCCGCCACCATAATGTCTCCAAGTTCCATTCTTTCGTAAATCTATATACCAATCTAAAGTATCTTCTGGTATAGACTTATTTCTAATATTTTCCAATAATTTATCATAATTATCTTCCCTTACACTTGAACCAATTAATTCCCCTATATTGGGAACCAATAAATCCATACAATTTACTACAAGAGGATTATGTTCGTCTTCTTTCATATAAAATGATTTAAGTTTTTTAGGATAATTAAATACCATAATAGGAGAACTATATACTTCTTCTGCTAAATACTTTTCACATGCTGATCCTAAATCATCTCCCCACTTAGGCATATCACAGTCTTCAATTTTAAGTTTCTTTTTTTTCTTAGCTTGAATTAACATTTCTAAAGCATCATCATAAGATAATCTAGGATATGGTTTATTATTTGAAAAATTAGTTAATCTTTCTATAATCCCTTTACTATAGTAACCATTAAGAAACTTATATTCATCTTTACATTCAGATAAACATTTTTGGATAACGTGTTTTACCATATTTTCTGATAGATTCAATAAATCATCCAATCCACCAAAACTGGCTTCATATTCAATATGGGTAAAAGATGCTAAATGTCTTGATGTATTTGATTTCTCTGCTCTAAAAGATGGATTCATCGTATAACATCTTCCTAAACCTGAACAAGCAGCTTCTAGTTGTAATTGAGAACTTACAGTTAAATATGCCTTTTTACCAAAAAATAACTCTTTCTTAATCTTGTCACTGGGTGCTACAATTTCAAATACTTCTCCAGCACCTTCGCAATCACTAGTTGTTACTACATTCGGATCAATATGATAGAAGTTGTTATTGTTAAAAAACTCTCTTAATCCATCTATAGCTTTACTTCTAATTTTCATTATAGCAGCAAAATAATTCGCCTTAAAACGTATATGTTGATGTTTTCTCATCACTTCAGGTTTAACTCTACCTTTACTTAATATATAGGATTGTTTATCCCGTATAACACCAATATAGTCTACATCAGTTACATGTAATTCTAGCTTTTCTTTTGAAGAATCTGGTGGTTTTACCATAATTCCCCTCAATTCTACAGCACCACTTACTGATAGTTCTTTTAATTTATTTTGAACTTCAACTTGATCATCTGCGAAATTATTATTTATATCAAATAATACTTGTAGATTATTATGTGTTGTCCCATCATTAATACTCATAAAAATGAGTTCTCCTTGGTCTCTATATGTTTTAATCCATCCAGATACTTTAACCTTATTGGGAAGTAAATCCTTAGAATATAGAGAAAAATACTTTAATGATAAAATATCGGTATTATTAATCAAAGTCTTTATTGTCATTGTAAATTTAATTCACGTAATATATTTAAGTCCATACTACAAAGAAATTTTATAAAGAACACTTAAAGATATAAGACCTTTTATATCATAATGGAAATAATTAACGATAATGATAGTATTTTTAACTATATTCTTGGAGAAGATGATAGTAAGAATAATTTTGTAGATAATATAATTATTCTAGAAGATAAAGTTAGAACAAATCTAAAAAACAATGATTTAAGTGATATAACTACTAATTATAGAAATTTTTCCCATGACCTTGGATGGATAACTGAAAAGTATAAAGAACTAGTTATTGAACTTGTAACAGAAAATCTAATTACGGATAAATTACTGTCTTTTTATGAAAAAAGATAAAATTAAAATCTCATATATTAAATATATAGATTTAAATGTCTGCAACTGCTTATACCCAAAAAACTATACCCCTTCCTATGAAGAATTTTCAACAATCCTTAGAAATGTATTCTCAATATAGAGATTTTAATATTGATACATCAAAAAAAACAATTGATAGTAAATTCACTAAAACCGATGATGCTAAATACTCAGAATCATCAAATTTCCCTAATTTTCCTCCAGGAACTACACCTCCAGATGATTCATTTATGAAACTTGTATATCTTAATTATATTGCTAATAAATCAATTGTTAATTCAGTGGAAAAACTTAATTAGATTCTTCAAGTTTTTCAAAACGGTAATACCTTATAACATTCTTTTTACCAGTTTTCTTATCGTAGCCATTACTTTTAGTAAAAGGTTTTAGTTTTATACCATTACATTTTAATAATTGCCTAAGAATATTAACTTCTGGCCATTTTTGTTTGTCATTATTATTTTTATGTAAAGATGTTAATGTTCCTGTTTTATATCCAGATTCTTTTATTTTTTCTTGAAAAGATAATAAATGATTAGAAACCTCTTCTACTAGTAATAAATCTCTTTCAATAACTACGCCATATAATTCTTCTATGCTATTAAATTTTATATGCAGTGCTGTTAACATCTGTTTTATTAAGTCAATTCCTTGATTAGTTACTTCTGACATCAATAGTATTGTTATATAATTTGTTTTTAAATGGTAGACATTTTAAATTATATAAATTTGTTCATTTATTTTTGTTATTTTTGATAATAAAAACAAATACATTACATGTTAAGTGATAACCTTGACCAACACATAACTGATATTTTATCTAAATATTTTACTAATAAAATATCAGATATTTCAGGAATAAAATGTAAATTTAATATTAAAATGGGTTATTCAAGGTGTTTAGCAAGAGTTTGGAATATTAATAATCCCAATACACCTGATATAAATAAAAGATGTAAACATGTAACTCTTGATGGGTTTAATGTTTGTAAAACTCATCTAAAACATAACAAACATGGGATGGTAAATGAATTTCCTCCAGAACATGTGATTAGAGTTTATTCAAATAGAAATAAAAATATTTTAAATACTATTAATCTTAAACATAAATTAATTATAATAGAAAACAACAGTACAAATAAACATTTAAAAAAAAATGTAACATATAAATCAAAACAGATGTCTCTTGAATCAATTGATTATGAAAAAGAAATTTTAGAATACAAAGCGATTCATAATAACCTAGATAGTGACCTTATTTATAACCAAATTATTAAAAATAATGAAATTAAGCATATTACTATTAATGAAAAGGAACAAATTATTTCTAATTTACTTAAATATAGTAGTACTCTAGGAAATACTCATTCTAATAGTAAGAAAAAATTAAAGATAAATAAAAAGACGTATAATAGTGGAGGTAATAAAATAAAACATGTATTAAAATCTACTAGTAAATCTGAATCTAAATCATTTAATCTAGATAAATGCGAATGTATAAAAATAATCGACACTAATCACATGACTGCTGATGTATATTTAAACCCAAATAATTCTAAAATATATAATGAAAAGAAAGTGCTTATTGGTAGTTCTCGTATATGGATAGATGAGGATGGAGAAATACCTGATAGTTTTAAAAACGCTGATGGATATGTTCTACATCCTAAGACAAGATTACCTCTGTGTGATTATATGCTTCATGCTGCTGTAGGGGTATTTTGTGACATTGAACCTGGAACATATCGTGAATATGAATATGATGAAGATTTTGAATCTTTTAAAGTTAGTAATCAAGTATTAAGAGCTGAATGAATATGACAAAATTTACTATAACGATTTGGCTTTTTTTTACACATATTCCCATTCTTTGTTTTAGCTACACATCTATATTTAAAACTCCCATTTCCTATTGATATTTTATTCTCTCTCCATGCTTTTGACGCACCTTCGAAATCTATAATATTGTTATATAGTTGTTTTTCCATCTTTATAATAATACCTGAATTTATGATTCACAATCAAATTTATTAGAAAAAAAAATTGATTGATCTCAATATTACTCTTGTAAATATAAAAAACATGGTTTGTATATCTAAAGCTAATAATGACCTCGATAGTCAATCGCCTAATAAAATCAGTCCTAATATGTTTAAATTGAGGGTGATATCTTTTTTGAAAACACTTGAAAACAATTTGCATCTTAAACACTCGACTATTGAAAAAATCAGAATCAATCTCAAGATTGTCGAAAAATCTTGTAATAACTCCTGTCAGTGTCATGCCATTGTGGAAAATCTTGATGGAAGAACATATCAATGTACTCGTAAAAAAAAATATGGATCATTATGCGGATTACATCACAATAGAAAGAATAGTTTCAAGACAATAGATTCAATTGAGAAAGCAGAAAATCACCAATTCTTCTTAGATATATATGCTCTTATATCTAAATCACATCAAATAGACCAATACAAACTTCACACAATTACATATAACTATATAAATTATTTAATGGATTCATCTAATGGAAACGTTTATATTAATGATTATGACACTGATGATGATGAAATTATGAACTTTGACGAAAAAAAACAATTAAATAAATATGATAAATCTGAAATAACTAATAAACTTGTCTTTATTGGAAATATTAACAAATTAAATATGCCATTTAAAATTATGTAATATCTATTTAAAATTATTTCAATTATAGTATAATAATGGACAGTTTAGAAAATTTATCACTTAAACAACGGCACCAGTTAGGAATCACATACGTCCCAATGAAGTCAGAAGAACCATCATCAGAAACAAAAAAAACTTCGAATAATCAACAACCAGCTAAATCTCAAAAACAATCATCGCAACTTTTTTCTTTTTTTTCAACTATTAAAACCAATAATTAATAAAATTTTGATACATTTTTATTATTTATTATTAGTCTCAAATCAAGTAAAATCTAATATGGATTCATCAATTCAATCTGAAACAATTAAAAATTTGATAAAAACTTCTTTATCAAAAATTAAAGATATCCTATCATATAATATTAAACTCATCATGGATGACGATATTATTAATTTTAGTTTTTTAGAAAACAACTACGCACATTTTCTTAAAACTACTTCTCTTACGCAAATCAAGGAGACATTAGATCTTTTGGATCAGTATTATTATGCTGGAAATTCAATAATTAGCGATAAAATATATGATATTATAAGTGACTACTACTACGCAAAAACAGGAGGCGACAAAAGTAGTAAAGTTGGTTATTCAATTCCCAACATAGTTAAAACTAAACTACCTATTACATGCACCTCTCTCGATAAAGTTAAACCAGGACAAACTAAATTGACATCATTTCTTAAAAAATATACAGATTCCAAGATCGTATCTTCAAAACTTGATGGTAACTCGCTACTTGTGGGTAGAGAAGCTGGGATTCCTAAGGCATATACCAGAGGCGACGGAGTATATGGACAGGATGTGAGTCATGTATTATGCTACATAAAAGGAACTAACGGTGATAGTTTATACAATATCATTAAAAACCTTAAATGTGATTACTTCTATATTAGAGGTGAAATAATTATATCAATTGACAATTGGGAAAACAATAGCCACCTTGGTTCAAATGCTAGAAACGTGGTAGCAGGATTTCTACACAGAAAGGAACTAAATAGTAAAGACCAATATTATCTTTCAAATATTGTCGATTTCCTTGGATATGAATATATCGTAGGAGTTCAAAATAAAATTAAACCAAAATACACCATAGAACAGCAGTTTAATAAAATTACTAATTATAACATTAAAACTCCTCTCTTCCATATTTATAATGATAGTGAAGTAACTGAAGATACACTTCCTGATATTCTGGCTAAATTTAGAAATGATTCAGAATATGAAATAGATGGAATAGTTATGGAAAATAACGTATATAATTCGCGCTATAAGTCAGGTAATCCTAAATATGCAAAGGCATTTAAGATGGAGATGTATAATGATACGGGTGTCTCCAAAGTATTAGACATTGATTGGTCAATTACTAAATCGGGCAAACTTAAACCAACATTAGTTATAGAACCAACAATAATTAACCAGGTTAAAATATCTCGAGTATATGCTTATAATGCTAAAAATATATTGGAGCAAAAAATAGGTGTCGGTTCTACTTTAGAAATTATAAGGAGTGGGGATGTAATACCTAAAGTTAAGACAGTAATTGATTCAAAATTCAACGAATTAGACGATTTTCCAGATAAAAGTTATGTATGGGACCAAAATAATGTAGATATCATAATTGATATTGATGACAGTGACGATGAATCTGTATCTGAAATCAAACATAAGCAAATTGAATACTTTATCAAGACAATTGGTATTGAATTCATTAAAATTGGAACCATTACTAAATTATATGATGTTGGATTCGATAGTATTTATAGCTATATTAGTCTTAAAAATACAGCTAATCTTCTAAAGGCAGATGGTATAAAATCTATATCAGCAGATAAAATGTTTAAAAGTATTAAAACATCACTTCAAAATGTTGAACCATATAAATTTGCGGCGGCTATTCCCGCTTTTGGTAATATGGGACGTAAACGAATGAAGATAATATTTGAGAATATACCTGATTTTAATACCAAAACTGACGATGAATTAAAACCTCTTATTGAAGCTCTAGATGGATTTTCATCAAAGACTGCTGATAAAATTATTAATGGTATCCCAGAATATAATGAATATAAAAAGTTTTATGGGAAAATGTATGGAACTTTTGGTTCTAGCGTTGAAGTTAATATTCAATCAAACAAGTTAGAAGGATATGTATTCTGCTTCTCCGGTGTGCGTTCTAAGGAAACCGAAGAGTTAATCTTATCAAACGGTGGTGAAATTTCGAATAGTTTCACTAAAAAAACTACACATCTTATAGTTAAAGATATTACAAAATCTACTTCTAAATCAAAAAAAGCACTTTCACAAAATAAAACTGTAATGGAATTATCAGATTTTGACGAATTACTTCATTAAATTTGATAATAATACTTAAAAGTTTTTATTATTATCAATATGGATTGCCTTAATCACGACAATTACTTTACCAAAAAATGCATAGAAAATAGAGAACTTGAATCTATAAGAGAAAAATCTGATGGAATTACAGTTATTTTAACCTTCTTTATAATGTTCTTTTCGTATTTATATAGTTTGTTCAATAATTGACAATTATTTAAAATTGATTAATATTAATATTATTTTTTATTTATTATCTCTAGCATGAAGTTGGCAATACTTACACCATGGAATAAATCATTTGGATATGATATAAATGAAGATGTTGACGCACTTGAAAAAAAAATATTAGTCGTTAGTCATTATCCAAACGAGGAAGAGCCTATAAATCTAAATGATTTTATGTTATTATATAACTCATTATTGAATATGAGTGATTCAAAAAGACCTCTAGTCTTTATAGCATTTGTTAAAAACATTTATATTCTAAATGATAGAACATTTGGAGATATATCATATAAGGCTATGAATACTATTCATAACTTTACTAATAAAATAAAATCGAAAACTATAAATAATAGTAGTATATGGTCTTATAAATTCAGACAAATCAGAGGTAGACTTCCCACAAAAAAGGAAATCAAAATTAGATCCCTTCTTGATTAATAATTATACTATAATCATCCACATACACATTATAGTGTTTTTTTATTTTAAATAATCTTTTACACGGCATATTATCAAGGATATTATTAATGCTCTTTTTTGAAGCTTTAGATATACCTTTACTATGAAAATATTTTTCAAATATTGTATATACTATATATCTATTTTTAATTAATTCATTGTTTATTCGGATACTATCCGTTTCAATTAATTCATCTAAAAGAGGCTTTATTACCATACTATTAACTATATTAGACATTGAATTTATATCATTTGATGATCTAATAATCAAATCAAATCCTTGTTTCCCATATTGTTCTTGAAACGCATGGACAAAGTTATTTCGAAATTTACCTCTATTAGACCAGTCAGGAGTGGTATTCAATAGATATGGTATTTTATGCTTTTTAGAGTAATTAAAGATATCATCCTTTAATATATCTAATAATGGTCTTCCAATACTAACACCCTCAATATTTTCCAAATACTCAAATTTTTTTAAATTCGATATATGTTTATTAGTTGAAAAATTTGTTATTATGTTCTCAATCACATCATCTTTTATATGTCCCAAAAGTATTACACCTTTTTTACTAATTAAATTTCTATAACATTCATACCTTATACCTCGTGTAAGTGACTCGTATAATTGCCTATTACATGTGCTTCTTTTCAAATATTTGATGTTATGTGTGTAAGTGTCTATAAATAAGTGTTTGGTATACATTTTGACAAATTCTTTCTCTTTTGTAGAATTATCCCGATTACCATATTCAATATGAATACTAGTTATATTATTGTTAATGAGTTTCATACGTTTCAGTTTAAATAAAGCATATGTCATGACTATGGAATCTATTCCTCCAGATAAACTAACACATATAGTATCATTAGGAGACAAATTAATATGTATATATTCTAGAATTTTAGCATCAATATTTTCTAATTCAAATTTAGATGGCACCTTTTCAAAAAATGTTTTATCTAAAAATTCAAATATATTGTATTCACATATCTTATTTTTTTCATACATATTATTATCTAAAACAGGGATGATATCTTTACTAATATAGTATTTTTTACATAAATCTCCATAAAACTTATTAAAATATTCACACTTATGGTATATTTCATTAAATTTATAACAAACATCCATTACGATATCGTTATTGATGCTTTTATAAATAAGACCATGCTTTAATGGCATTAATAGAAATACCATCTCATATCCATGTATATTTATATTTTTGGATTGTAACTTGTCTATTATCTTCATATGAAGATCGATAATAACCTTGCCTAAACATATTGTTACATATTCTTTTTGAAGAGATAAATCTATATTATTTACTATAAGTGTTCTCAAGAATTGATCTAATACAATAAAATCCACTAAAACTTCCCGAAAACCTATTAGATTATTATTCAATAAAGTCTTATAGTGAATAAGCTGTTTATCGTTACTAGTAATTTTTAAAAATTCTATTTTTTCATCTAAATAACTACCAAATTCTGATACATTCTGAAATGATGTCTTTTTATCAGAATTACTTATAGGTATCCATCGTTTATATATATTATTATCTATATTATCAAACCAATACTTGTAAATACTGTTTATCATTATAATGATTTATAAAATGTCACATAATAAAATTGATTATCAATTTTATAATATTTTAATAACACTTAAATACTTTTGAAAATAGTATCATATGTATATTATAATTATTATAGACCCACTATCTCAACCTGGATGTTATGATATCATTAAAGAATCTAACCTAACAGACATAGTAAATACATTAAAAAGGCATATTAAAAATAAATTAGATACTGATACTGATTTCTTGAAAGTTGGATATAATAAACAAATTATTGATGAAAATTACAAAAAATACTGTGAATATATTGATACAAATATTTCTAATAAAACAGATAAATTCAGACTTAAATATTATGGATATTATCGAGACCAGTCATATCAACATCAACAATATGATATTCTCTACAACATACATAATTTGTCATAATAATTTAAATAAAACTTATTTAAGTAATTAATAAGGAACATTTTCAGAACCATCCATATAATCTATTTCCTCGACTGTAGATAGTCGTCCTAGCAAATAATTCCTTTTAGGAAATCTACCAAATTTTTTTATAACATTTAAATGACCCTTTTGATGATGGAGAGCGGTTTTTAATATATTTTTTTGTGTCATATCTTCCTCTTTGGTTATTAAATCATTTAGAATACCTAATCCCTTTTTTTGTTCAACTAATTTTTCACTATGTTGGTAAGGTAATAAAATAAACATCTTTTCCGACGCATTATATTCATCTATATATTTATCTACTGCCATTTCCATAAACAATAAAATTCTACTATCATTTTTATAAGCCTCATGCGTTCCTCTATATATATGTCGTGAAAACTGATCCAATAATATTATATGTGCCAAGAAACTCCGTCTATTTCCCAACCAATGTAATAAGTTACCTTTTTCTGCTTCTTTTAACACACCTGAAAATTTATTCGTTATTTCTATATCATATTTTTCCCCACTTTTAAACCATTTTTTAAAGTCTGCGTTTTTATTACCACTAAACCAATATTTTAAAATAATATCTACATAATTATCATATTCTGATTCCATTTAAAATAAGTTAAATATTTTTTTATTCACATATTAGTTTTAAATACTTATTATAATTATCGTTTAATAAAGAAATAATAAATATAAATTTTAATAATACTTTTTATTAATAGTATCTAAGTCTTTACAGATAATTTTATTTTTAGTCCATCATTGTTAGGTATATCATATTTATCTAGGTTTATATATTTTCTAGCACCTGCAGCATGTCTTAGAGTTGGAAAAACCTTCTTACCCCAATCATATCCAACAGCTTTCTCGCTCATTATATATACATCCCCACTATTAAGTCTAACTTCAGTGGGTGGAGCAATAGGTTTACTACGATAAAACCAAACCCAGTTCATAGGATAATTATCCACCCCCAACGATAGACAAATAACTCTGGTTCTTTCCTTATCACCATGATAACCTATTCCACATTTTTTAAGATCATAATATCTATTTCCTTCACAAATATAATTTATAGATTTAGTAGTACTGTCACTGTTTTCTAAACTACTACTTATTCCATCCAATAGACTAGTTTTAACTCTATCTAATGTTTCCAAAGACTTAATATCAACAACTCTACCCTTTTTATTTTCATAATCCGGCTCTTGTTCAAATCCATCTACAAACACTAAGTTACCTCTGGCATGTTTATTTAGTACTTTTTTTCTTCTAGTATCATAATACTTTCTATCCCATTCCATAGAAGTTACTTCTCCATAAAGTTTAATCCTATCAACCTTTTTTACAAATCTTCTAATTATAAGAACACCAGCTTCAAATCCCCAATCGGAGATATCTCCAGTTCTACCATTATTACTGGCATTATTCAATTTAGAACTTAAATCTACATATTCACATGTAAATCCTAATCCTTCATAGTTAGATTTGATTATATTTAAGTCATTAACTGTAAATCCAGAACCAATTTCACCTTTTTCACCCAACATTTGATTTCCAACATGATTTTCACCAGCATCCCCAAGTGTTAGAGCAATTCTTTCGTTATTCATTGTAATAAAGCTATTAGATGCTAATCTAAAAAAAATACGTATTTTCATCAAATTTTATTTTTTACCTTAATTAGTTCAAATTTTACATTTGAAAATATGTTTCATCATTTGCTTTTTTATACATTTCTGTAGATTTTAGCAATCTGTCTTTTTTTTCTTCTTTTGATTCGAATTCTTTATCCTTTAGTAATATATATACTGTGGGTATAGCAGCTAGTTCATCAAATATACTAGATATAAGTGCTATATCAATTTGAATAATTGCTAATTGAAGAGTCAAAGCATATCTTATAGAGTTCAACATAAACATAACATTTCCATATATTTGTAATTCTGTTCTTGTAAAGTCTTCTATTTTTTTTTGATTAGGATTATATATATTAAATGTTAAAATAGGCATGCCCAATTCATTAATAAACACTTTACAAATTCTAAATATTAAAATATAGACAAGAAGAATACTATATCTAGACCAAGTATTAATTTTTATAGATATAATTATTAAATCTTCATTGGGTCCAAACCTGTAATAAGTACTATCTTTATTAGCAAGTTTAATAATAGGTATTATTACTGAAATCAGTAGTAATACTTGAGATAAAATACAAATTTTAAGCCGGTTTTGTGGACTTAGTTTAGGTGACATTTATATTTTTATCATACTAATTCTTTAATAAATTAATTAATATCAATTTCATCAAATTTTTTCTTTTCTTTCTGCTTTCTATAATACATTGCCTTTAAATAATCTCTTATATTATCTTCACATTCTCCTATACAATAGGTAGAACATACATAATATTCATAATTATACAGAGTTCGATTTATCATCCAGTACTTTTCGAAATGTTCATCGCAATCTCTATTTCCACAATATACTATTTTAGTTTCATCTAATAATTCGTTTAACAACTTAGAATTATTTACTCTATGTTGATTATTATACTCTGAAATGTATATATAAATTTCTTTTGGAAATTTTGCTTTCAATTCCAACCATGTAATCATTTTGTATTCTAAAAAATATTTAAATATTGTTTATCAACTTTATAAGTTAAAATTAAATTTATTTTATATATTTTAATAATAACATGAATAAAATAGTGAACGTAGGACTTATATTTAAAAATAGAGTTGGGATTGTATCACAAGTTTCAAGGAAAATATTTGAAAATGGTGGAAACATAACTAATTCTAATATGGTAAAACTTGGTAATCATTTTGCATTTGATCTTACAGCTACTTATCCAAAAGAATATAATAGGAATATATTTGATGATATAAATACAAGTGATTTATTGATTCCTATTGAAGATACATATAATACTAAAATGCGACTTTATTCATCTGATAATCCAGGAATTATTCATTCTACATGTGAAAAATTAGAAGGTTTAAATGCGGATATTACTAGTCTTACAAGCACTGTTACACCAGCACCATTTTCTAGCGGACCCTTATTTAGTCTAGAAGTAGAGTTCAATATTCATAGATTAAAATCTCGTCAAATTATTAGCGAAACAATGGAAGAAGTAGTAAATAGATATTACTGTGATATTGATATTAATTAGAATTCTATAATAAATTGTGTTAAAATTTTAGTAATTTTATCAATGCTTATATAAAATAATGAATAAAATATATAAAGTAGAATTCGCAACTACGCGGGGAAATTTCACAGTGGAAATAGATCCTTCTTTATCACCTATTGGGGCAAATAGATTTTTAGACTTAGTTAAAGACCGTTTTTTTAATGATACCCCTATCTATAGAATAGTACCGGCATTCCTCATGCAATTTGGAATATCATTAGACCAATCAAAAAAACACTGGCATACTAAAAGTATAATCGATGATAAAAACATCAATGTAAAAGTTTCTAAATATTCATTATGCTTTGCTGGATGTGGTCCTGATACTAGGACTACTAATCTATTCATAGCTTTTAGAACATTAGATTGGTTAGGTAATTCACCATGGGAAACTCCATTTGGAAAAGTTGTAGAAGGAACAGAGATAGTCGATCAATTTCAATCATGTTCACATCAACTAGATCAGGTTGAATTAAAAAACAATAGTGAAGAATATATTAAGGATAATAATCTACATAATATAGATAAAATTATTTCAGTATCTATTATTTAATATAGTATGTAATTTCAGAAAACATTCACCTTTACTTTCAGCATAATCACTATCTCTAACTACAGTTGATAGATCTTGTTTTTCACTAATATCTATATAAGTTTCATAATGCCTCATTATATTAAACGCTTCTTCACTATAATTTTTCTGAAAATCATACTCATAATTTGATAATAAATACTCCAGATTACTAATATTTCCTACGAAGTAATACGGATATTTATTATAAAGTTTAGTCATAAATTGATCACGTGAACAAACCAGATTATTCCTGAATAGTTGTCTATATGTTGGATCTATTATATAATCATCTGATACAATGAATACATGATCAAAATCCCTAAAATCCTTCTTTACTATAGTTTTAACCATTTTATTTTCAATACCATGAGTTTGGAGTAAATATGATGTTAGATAACTGACTGCCCCACAATTAAGATATCCTTCAAATGTCTTAGTCCCATATATATTATTTTTACTAGTATATTTTATATTATGTAAAAATTTCCAATTATTTTGATATTGTAAAATTGGTGTTAAACTATTAATAATATTATAATTTGAATCCAATATATTACGTATTTGCCTAAACATTTTAATAATTTTTTTTTATAAACAGGATTAATATCAAATTTATATAATATAAATGAGTGATATTTCAATTATTTTATTTAAAAAAGATGATCGAAAAATACCTAATAATGAACAACTAATTATTGATAAGTCTATAGATAATTTTAAAAATACTTGCGTAAATCCAATTGAACTCATTATTGATAATGATGGTAATGAAATAGTAGCCACTAAAAAGGTTAAAATAATAAAAGAAGTTCATCCAAAACACAGTCTTTATAAGTCAACTCCAGATTCGGGGGTTGATACTATTTACCCTATTCCTATTTATGCTCTTACGCGATACTTTCCTAATTATGTTGAAAAACCTTATAGTTTAATTGATAGATTATTTATTTCCCAAGGAGATGAAGGTTTTATGATGGTCAATTTAAATGTCCAAACAATTATAAAACCATCTTACTATTATGGTGAGAATTTATATGATTACTCCAAATATATGTCTATTTATCAAGGATTCGAAAAATATGATGAATATAATCCTATATATAATGATGATGGAGATGAAATTGACGAAGACCCTTTTCCTAATAAATCTACAATTCTTACTTGGATTGAAATACTATGCGTATCTCCTAATTCCAGAGGCAAAAACGTAGGCTATCAATTATTAAAAGCCTTAGAAGAATACCTAATATCAAACTTTGATGACGACAAGATAGTTATAGGACTTGATGTTGTAGGAACAAAAAATCGCTTTCAAAATTTGGATCTTAGAAATTACTACACTAAATTAGGATTTAAATTCCCAGATATAGGATTTCATAAATATCATAGTGGCGCACAATTAGGTTATAAGCTAATAAGATAATTTAAAATAAATTATAAATTTGATAAAAATAAAATAACTTTGTTTTTATTAAATCGCTATAATGTTCAAAGCAATACATAACAATCCTAAACAGCTACATTCAATATTTGATAGTTTTTCAGGATTAATTACTGATTTTAATATTAGAATTTGTAAAGACGGTCTATATATAAATGAACTAGATTCATCTCACGTATGTATGATTATGTTAGAATTGAATGAAGATGAATTTTCAACGTTTGAATATAGTAAGGACCTTCAATTAGGAATTCATCTAAAAAGTCTTGTTTCCCTATTAAAAGTTGGAAGAAATTCCGAATCAATTGAATTATATGTGAATGATGAAGATACATTGGATATTAGTTTCTCCACATCTTATGATAAAAAGGAGTATTCGCTCAAACTTATGGATCTCGACACAGCTGAACTAGAACCTAATAGTATGGATTATTACTGTGAATTTGATGTATCTCCAAATATATATAGTGATATTATTGATTCCGCATGTGTTACGGGAACAGACGTACTTAAATCCAAAATTGTCGATGGAAAATTACAATTTATTAGCAGTGGCGATATGGGAAACTTAGTTCAATCATTTGATATAGGTGAAAGTATTGATAAAAAGAAATTAGTAATTAATAGTAAATCTGGAGAATCAAAAAGAATACCACATCCTAAATCTAATTCATACACGCTACATAGTTGTAGTGGTAATTTTGAATCCGAATTTTCGATTAGAAATTTAGAACTATTTAAGAAATCCACGGGACTTGTTGATAAAGTGTCTATTAATATATCTCCTAATGTTCCACTTCGAATAGATTTAATGATTAATGATGATACTGGATCAATTATTAATTTCTATCTTGCTCCTAAAATTACTGATACATAATTAAGTTAATTTTTACTATTTTTTATGTTTTAGTTATATAAAATGTCTTATCAAAATATTAGTTCAGTTCCCATTCAAGATTTTTCAGATATTGCGTCTAATATGACTAATTTTCATACTAGTAATATTAGAATTCAAAAACAAAAAGAACGCCAACAATATGAATCGCGTCTTCAAGAGAGACAAGATGAATTATTAAATAATCCTAATAATGATGATAGAAATAATATTGTTGAAAAATTAAGAAAAACTTTATCAAAAAAGTATGATTTAACACTTAATGACTATATAATACTTATTGATAAATTTAAATTAACATCTACAGATTTGAAACGTGATACCATTATATCATTACTTAAATATCTAAATACCAAAAGTATTTATACTGAAACTAATGAGTCAATTGAAATTGATTCTGTTAAAATTAAAAGTTCAAAAATAGATAAAATCGACCAACATGATTTTGATGAAAATCTAAAGAAAATGGAAGAAGACAGAAATAAGTATATTCAGCAAATGTTAAATAGTTCAAAGGTGGAAAGTAAAGTCGAAAATATTTCAAATACTATTCCCATTAAAGATAATAATATGGAATTATCTGTTCCCAAATATGATGCTACTATATTTGACCTTCCAAATACAGAACAAACTAAAAGTATCCAAAATTCAGTTAATACTGATCGTGCAAATATAGCACTTACTATAAGAGATAAAATAAACAATTCGCCTAATAATTCAGAAATTAATAGTAATACTAATGTATTTTTACCACCGCCCCCTATTATATTAGATAATAATGAAATTGATACTAGTATTAGCACTATAAAAGAAGATATACTTATGCTTAATCTTTTAAAAAATGAAATTAATGGAAATTATATTGTTTCTATTAACTACAAAGGTAATAATAAAATTGAAAATATACGCAGGGTTGAGTTTATAGCTTGTTTTATGGGAAAAACATTAGTAGAAAAAAATAACCAAATAAAAAATCACTCTATAATTTTTAAAATCGATGAATTTCAGAATAACATCTATATTAATGGTAGCGAATCCAAAGGATTCTGTCAATGTTTTCTTGAAAAAAAATCAAATTATTACACATATACAAATGAAGATAAGATATTTGGAGTTTATACACCTGAAGAACCTATAACTCTAGAAAAATTACATATTAGTATTTATGATAATTTAGGAGCAACTATAAATAATCTCAAATATACCGATAATGATCAACTAACATTGGTATTAAAATTTTTTATAGAAGATTGCTAATGTGATTTTTTAATAACTAATTTTTTTTTTACCTTAGTATCTTCTTTGGGTTTTATTTCAAGAGATATGTTTTCTCCAGTAGCATAACTTAATAGTTTAGCATATAAATTATTATTGGTAATATTAGTTTTTTCAATATATTTGATTCTTAAGTTCTTCTTTTTCATCTTTTTAGTTAGATTCTCAGGTTTAGCTACTTCTCCAATAATCTGCTTCAATATATTATTAATAAAGTTATAAGCGATATATATAGGTTTTTCATCCTTACATCCTCCTGCTATAATAGTAGATCCACTTTGAAAAATAGCAATTGATATCTTTCTACATCTACCTTCGCCTTCTCCTGTTGCTTTGGCACCCTTACCTGTACATGTCTTTGGACATATACATTTACCTTGTTTATCGTGTCCAATATTATTGGTATTGTAATAATACTCAATTCTTACTCCTGGATAACCTTCAGAATCAAATATAGCATTTAAATTATAGCGATTTAGTATAATTTTATAAAGTGTTTCCCTATCTATACAATGACCAATCTCATAACAAGTATTAATCATCACTGTTTTATAAGTTTTTAATACAATGCGTTTTTTATTATATACAATTGGATTTTCTTCATCACTTGTTTCAGCATCAGACATTGCCTTTAATAAATTACATATATATCCACATACCTTTTTGCCCTCCTCTATTTTAGGTATTCCTGTCATCTGTAATTTTCCATTATTAAATATTTTTACATTCGCGTCTTTAGTAGCATTTATAACTACATTTAGAGAAGCACAGTTATAAAAATCACCCTGGATCTCTTTCTTAAATACACCTTTTCTAGGTGAAGACCCCGTTTTACAACCTACAATTTTCCCAATCATATTATCATGATATATATGTTCGCTAGAATCTTTTAGAATATTATCATATGGTTTATATCTTTCATATAATAGTTTAAAATCAACATTAGTATCTAAATACGCAATAGCTGTTGTGGTTACAAATTTAAGTTGAGTAGGATTAAACTTTAATCTTGGGATATTATCTTTATGTTCAACTTTAAAATCAACTAAAGCATCTTCATCAAACGCACTGATTAATTTTGTTACTTCGCCTACTTTATAATTATTAGATAGTATCTTTGTGAAATATTTTAATGAGTTAAAACTGCTAAAATTCACATTAATTATATCTATTGTTCTTTCATCAATAGTTCCTGACTCTATTAGAGTCTTAATCCAACTTTTAAAATCAGAATCATCACATGAAGAAACTAATCGATCAACCTTTTTTCTTCTAAAGTCTGTTGTTAGTTCTTCCGTAAAAGGATTACTATTATTAGACAGTAGATCTATATACTTGGTTAATTGATGCTGATAGTGTTTCCAATTTTGAGTCGAATTCATATTCTATTATTTAATAAAAAATACTTTAAGTATTTTTTATCAAATTTAAATAAATAAATATTAATGTTTATCACAAATATCAAGGTATAATCTATAGCAAACTTTTTCAGGAACTGTTGTACATGGTCCTAGATTAACATGGTTGACATAATCTTTAAATTTCATACTACTTCTTGGTATAAATTTTTTATTACCTCCATCATACATTTTTTTTTCACAGCATTTATAGCAGCGATTTGTATCTGGTCTGTCTTCTTTTTTATCATTTTTTTCTTCACTGGTATTTACTACATTCTCATTATTTCTAATATAATTTTCACCATAATATAGGTTTAATGGGCAACCCATATGACCATATACCAATTCAACTTCCCTATATAAATCTGTTAATTGAGAATTATCATGTAGTAACACCATGAAACAATACCCACAATTTTTTTGAACAACAACTCTTATTTTACTATTTGAATACTGATTAATCATCGTATCAATATCATCTTTAACAATAAACTTACTCATTTACATTGTATTTCGCTGTTATTTTTAAGCGATTTTTATTAATTAACCGTTCTATATACAACATTCATCTTATTTGCTTTAACTGGTCTGTGTATTTGTATAATATCACCGCGTCTAAAATTAAAATATCTAGCAATAGGATCGCTTTTTAATAAAAAGGGTAACTGCTCTGAAGATTTTATCATTAATCTTTCAAATAATTCAAACTTGTTACCTTTATATAACTCATGTTTAGGGACTAATTCATGCTTTGTGATATTAAACATTAAATGTTTATATGATAATAATCGTGTGTTTGGATGATTACTTTCAAATTCTTCAATTATTTCCATCTCAGTTCTGGAAAATGAATTATCTAAAAATACTATCACTAATTCATCATTTTCTCCTAAATCTTCCGCCATACTTGCTTCTTTCCAAACAGTAGCCAATCCTGTTTTACCATCTAATCGTATTGCGGTTTTATCTAAAAATCTAACAGCGTATTTTTTACCATCATCATTTATAGATATATCTATATATACACTATCTTTTTCTAAAATAAATTTTCTTATTCTTTCTGATAGATATTTATCAACAGTATTTCTCTTTACAATATCTCTATCTATACCTCTTGCTTCTAACATTTCGAGTACATTGAGGTAAACAATACCTACTCGTTTAACATAATTATCAACTAATAATAAACTCATATTTATATAATATTATAATATTTAAATTTGTAGATATTAACTTGAACAACTTATACTACTATCATCGTCCATGATTTGTTTTATACCTATAAACATGATAACACTACCTAACACAGATAATATATGAAATATTTGGTGACTATGTCCAATAATATCCGATTTACCTTTGACAAACCTTTCTGGAATAAGTCCTAAATAGAATACTATACATAAAGCAAATACTATAAACGCAACACTAAAATATACCATTTGTGATCTTATTACCTTGTCATATCTATTATTTTCATATAATAATAACCTATGAACCATTGGAATTACAAATAAAAAACATTGTGATAAAAAACAACCAACCTTAATGTTTTTATATTCGTTACTTGTTAATTTACTACTTGTCAGTGCTACCAAACATAAAATATTAAATGCACCCATTACATTCATGTATATTAACTGTAAATCTTCTTGACAGTAGAAACAATAATATACAAATACTTGTAATGTTGTAAAAATTTGTAATCCTATTCCTACATAGTCTAATGACTGTAATTTTTTACAATAACATTCGTTAATTGGATAGAATGTATGCATAATACTACTAAATAAATAAGTTAGACAACAACTTATTACATATAAATTCATTATAATCGCTTGTCCTGTATATATTCCCAAGTTTTCATCCCTATTAAGATATCCTAATAAGCCTATGAACGTCAAAGTTCCTAACATGTGAGTCCATATATTAATGGTCTCATTATGTATAGTAAATACTGTCTTTCCATAAAAACATACATTTTTTTCAGTGGGACGATATCCACTCAGTATATATTTATTTGAATTCATCCAAGTAGGCATATCCAATAAATTTAAATTACTATCTCTATTTCTTAATAAATTTTCATCCATTAAAAAGATTATTGTATTTGTTTCTAAATGAATATTAATATAAAGGTTTTAGTCTTGATATATTATAATCAGGAATGATAGATTTTATATGGTCAAAAGGTCCTCATAGAAATATGTATTCAGAATTATTAACAGAAAATACTGTGGACATTGAAAGTATAAGTAAAATGATCAAAATGTTTGATGGTAATATAATATGGATAAGAACAGGTTCAAATAAAGATAAAACTACATCTTCAGATTTAGATCTTTTTTCCCAAAATATTAATCTATTAATAAAAAAAAGTATTCTTGTCACTAGTGATGGTGACAGACCTGTTCCAAGTTCTTATAAAGATGAAACTGTTAACAAAATACTAGAATGTGATAATATTGTAAAATGGTACACTCAAAACTATGATATGACAAATCTAAATAATAAATTTCACCATATGCCTATAGGTTTTGACTTTCATTCATCGTGGATGCTTATTGATAATGATCCATATAAAAAGCTACTATATATGATTGATAGTCGTATTATGACTAATAACAAAAATACTACTAATATACTATCAGATACACATACGAATATAACTAACCCTATAAGAATAGAGTTATATAATACTATAAAGTCAAATCCATTAATTATATTAACGACAAAACGCTTAGATTTTAAACAAATAACTAACATATATAATAGTTTTTTATTTGTTTTATCTCCTGGAGGTAATGGATTAGATTGTCATAGAACATGGGAATTGTTTTTAGCCGGATGCATTGTGATTGTTAAAACTTCCAGTCTAGACAAAATGTATATAGATAACAATTTACCTGTAGTAATATTAAATGATTGGGATGAATTAAACGACGATCTTGAAAATAAACTTAAAATTTGGAAAAATAAATATATTGAATATACTAAATTAGATATAATTTATCCCAAACTTAAATATAACTATTGGTTAAAGTAATATTAATGTCTATAAAATTTCCATATTATCATGGATGTCTACTTATTTCTGAAAATCCTTCCGATTTAACATCTATTTTTCACGATAAACTTATTTTTAATACTCTCACTGATGAACATTTGACAAGAATATTTATTATGCAGAAAATTAAGCAAGCTGCTAAAAATCCAACACAAACAACAATATATTTTCATAATTGTAAATTAGAAGACTTTAATCTGAATAAAAAACTGACAAAATTTATTGAAGAACGGAAGTATAGTGTATATATTAAAAATATTGCTAATGTTAGTGACGAAGATATAATCCAGATTGCCACTTATAGTAAATTCATGGAAACCTATAGTAAAAAAGATAATGCTTAAACATTATCTATTATAAATATACAATTCATGGAATGTTCTATTTGCCAAGAAAAACTTTCTAATTATTTAGTTCATACAAATTGTGAATGTAATTATAGTTATCATCAACATTGTCTTGATAAATGGTTTAAAATCTCTAAATCATGTCCGACATGTAGGAAAGTGTTTCCAATTAATCCATTCGAAATTGATACAAAACAATTAGATTTAATAAAAAATGCTATGTTTTATGATAGTATAGGCAGATATCATCAGTTTCATATTAATAATTTATCAAATTAATTAGTTTTTTACTTGGTTATTATATCTATAGAATATATATAAGATGAGTTCTCAAAGTGAACGTATTTATATGACCATTAAACATAATTGTAATAGATGTAATATTTTTTTTAAAAAATTGTGTAATAACATTAATTGTTGCCTGCCAATAACAAAGAAAGATGAAGATAATGAACAAATAGAATTATCAAATACTGATTTTAATAAAAAACGCACATCATCTATGAATGAATATGTAGTTAATTCATATATTAGTAAAAAATCTGACAAAACTGACTTAGAAGTTCCTTCTCCTGAAGAGAAAATGGAACGTGTTTAAATGAACCGAATAAATATATTTTTAAATATTATATTATGTTTAAAAACATAGCCGAATTAGCTAAAATCTCTACTTTTGTAGGATTTACCACTGGAGCAACAATATTCTTTAGCCATACATTATATTTTACATATGAACCACAAAGAACTAATTGGAAAGATATTGCTTTAATGGGATGTATAGGATCGTTATTGGCATCTAAAGCAGCTGTATCAAATTATTATTGGAATCAATATAACTAAACTAAGTTATTAAAATAGTTACTATTAACGATAATATGATCTTTTTCATATTGTATTAAAAAGGCATCTATCTTTTTATTATTGTATTTCTCTAGATAGATTTTCATACTAGTAAAATCAGGAAACTGATATCCTAATTTATATAATGTATCCTTCGAAATATTACTATAATTAGCTTCCAAAATATTCTCTACTATTCCTAAATAAACTACAAATCCTCCATTATCAATTTTATAGATAATTATTTTTTCCTCATCTATAAATTCTATCATGTTATCTACATAAGTAAATACACAATTTAGAAATGGTTGATTATTCAATGTTTCCTTATACAACAGATTATGATTTAATATTGAATAATTTATACCCATAGTATTTAAAATATAATTATATAATAAAATGTCATTATTTCTATTTCTTTTAATTTTAGCAGCTATAGTTGTTTTTGCACTTAATTACTCCAAAATTTTTATTAAAGATACATTTATAAATTTTGAATCAAAAGAAACCTTTAAAAATCCTAATGAAATCCCTAACATTGATAATCCACCATTAGATAATTATAATCAATTAGAAAGAAAATATTATAATCTTAAAAATGATTGTTATTGGAATAATAAATGCGAATTACCAGCTAACAATATAAATTTTTTTGAATATAAAAAGAAAATTACTAAAACACCCTCATTATTATCTTGTAATATTGATACAAATAAGATGGTTAATTGTACAAATAATCAATATGATGGATGTTTTATTAATAAAACTTGCTCATGTCAAAAAAGTAATAATTTCTCTAAAGAAGTAGTAACAAAGACATGTATAGAACCATTTATAGCACCGGCAATTAATTTTTCTGAAGATGAAGTTGTTAGTAATATTGATAATATTATTAAATTTAATCCATGTAAAGAAGGTTACTCAGTTAAAAATGGCTCATGTCAGCCGTTATGTAGAGGCTGTGTTGTTGGTAAATGTGAAAATGCACAATGTCATTCATAAAAACTATAATAAATAAATTATTATATTTTTTAATTGAAGTTTCTATAGTTTTCGAGAACTTGCTTTCCTTCAAGACTATCTACAGATACTTTTCTACCATTTACAGGATTGATAATATATTGGAATTGTTCTTGTTTGGCAGGAACCTCAATATTGAATGGTCCTGGATTTTTAGATGTTCCATTTACATATTTAGTAATTCCAGGATTTACATCAGAGTTATTACCTAATCTGAATGTCGATGGATACATTTGCAAAGCAGCAGCTGGAGGATTAGCACTTCTGAGGTTTTGATTAATCATAAATCCAGATGTAGGATTTACTGGAATAGCACAGTGTGGACCTTCGCACTTTTCTCCAATTGAAATAGCGCCATTATAACTAGAATTTGGAATCATGCCAGGAGCTAATACTTTTGGCACATTTAATGTTCTTCCATTAGATTTATTAGACATATTATAATATGAACTGAGATTTTTTTCTCTGTTTCTAAATTGCTCTAAAAAATTTATTTTTCCAATATTACTTATTTTTCCCTCAGTTAAATTAATTATAGCATTATTATTTTTTTCACTTTTATTAATAGCACTATTTACTTTATCACTAGGACTATCTCCACTAGATTTTGCTGATTTAGATGGATAATAAAAAGCTGTTTTAGATGTTTTACTCATACTTATTATCTAGTCACATAATCTTTTTTTGTTTTTATTTAAAGAATATTATATTTTAAATATAAAATGAACACTGATATTCCAAAAGAAAGAATTCTTACAGAATCACAAGTATTAAATCGTAAATATAATGATAATATGGCAAGTAGGGAGCTAAATGATGAAGATTTTAAGATCTCTATGAAAAGTCAATATTCATTCTTATTCAATAATTATGAACCTATATTTAATATATCATGTAGTAAAAGTTATGAATTTAACCGACTTGCCACTATGTTAGGTCTGGCACAAAAGGTTAAATCAAATGAGGTATCTGAACATGATGCTTCTGTTCAAGTTGGACAAATTCTTGTTGATCAAATTGTAAAACCACAATTAGATTCTGCCGGAGTAAAACCCGATAAAAAATAAATAGGTTAAAGTGTGTTATTTTAATCTATTTAAAAATAATCACTATAAATATATAATAAGTGTATGAGTTTGTTTATTGCTCTCAACAAACAAAATATCAAAGGTATATTCAATAGTAAATCTCTCATTGATAAAACCGATAATTGCTACATTATGTCCTATAATCTTAAAAACCCTATTTTAGACAATCAAGAAACTCTATACATTTTTTTTCAATATGTTGATAGTGATTATAAAAATCTAAAGATTTTTAATAAACTTGAAGAAGCTATGGATTTCAGGGATAAACATTTTAAGTATGGACATATATTTGGTATGAAACAAGATACATATTATGAAAGTTTACTAAATGTCGAATATATCAACATTCAAGAACTAAATTAAAGGTAATAGACCATGCGTAATATTACTTTTAATTATCTTACAATTATATACTATATGGAGACTAATTATCCTTTTCCTACAAATATTAATGATGAGAAGCCAGAATTAATTAGATCATATAAAAAATTAGTTAGTCAAAATAGAGATAAAAACTATCCTGGAATAAAACCTATTAATACACTTAGACTATGCGTATATAATGTTAATCGATTCTCATTTTTATACAATTCAAATCAGAAAATATTTGAATTTATTAAGAAAATAAATCCGGATATTATATCACTCATAGAATACGAGAATTATCCTTACGATAAGGTATTCTACACTCTTAATAATAATTTTACCTTTATGGAGCAATCAGATAATTATGGTATTTTAACAATGACCCCCTTAAAACCTGATTTTTTAAGAAAAAACCTTATTGATACTAATTTAATAAATGAAAACACAGGTTTTACTCATTGTTGTATTAGAGATATCAATATAATAACGATTCACTTAGACGTATTTATTGAATCAGGTAGGAAAAGACTATGCGAAATTTTTGAAATACATGAATATATAGTCAAAAATGGACTTAAAAATGTCATACTTATAGGTGATTTTAATGAAATGAATATAGATAATACTCATCCATTATATGAAGAATATAAAGAAGATTTTAAAAAACGCACCGGATATACTGATATTCCTAACCTTGTCCATAATTTCTTATACAAATTAAAGTATATTGACGTATATAGTTTATTTGGAGATTCTGATTACTATCCAAAATTCTCATGTTGGTCAGGAAAACTAGTGGATTACTGTTATATATGGTCTCCTACATGGAATGAAAATATCAAAATAATTGATATTAATCTTCCTATGTTTCAATATAGTGATCATTTACCAATTGTTCTCGATATTCAATTAGATGAACCTCAAGATGACGCTATTTATCGAAATGCTTATTTAGACGATATATAATTCTTTAATGATTTTAATAATCCTTCGTTATTATTCAAATTATTCCTACATATAGATACAAACTCCGCTGCTTCTATTATATCATCACTCTCATCCATAATATATTTCTCCACTATTTTACTTGGTGAATTTACAAAAAATCTATATAGTTTTATTAATTCATTACTATTCAATCTATTAAATTCTACCATCTTATCTATTCGCCCTGCTCTCAATAAGGCTTTATCTATTTTTAAAAAATCATTTGTAGTAACTATTAACATTCTTCCACTACACTCAATTAATCCATCCAAAACTTGTAACAAATCTCCTAATGTCATTCCTTTTTTGGGTGGTGCCATAGATACAGTTTGAATCTTTCTAAAATGTTCAAGTGACATTTCCACCTTATCATCTGTTACTTTAAACGCTTCTAACATTTTTTCTGTATCCTCTTCACTTACCTCCTCCGCAGAATTATTAATGTTTTTTATATATCCATCCTTAGTTTTTTTATTAAGATCATAATCTATGTTTCTGTCTTTAATAAGATCTATAGCATTTACGTCAAATTCTTCTATTACATATAACTTTTTATCATTGGTCATGCTATATTTATTAATCTTCGTATTATAAAATATATCCTCCAACATTTTTTTGTCCTTTATTAAATTAACATTAATATTTACTATATGACGTCCTGTATATTTGGCAATCGCTTTTATTAAACTTGTTTTACCACATCCTGGCATCCCGTGTAATAACATACCGTATCTATAAGGTAACCCTTTCTCCTCATAAAATTGCTTATTATTTATGAAAAAATCTAATTCCTTCTTTACCTCATCTTTCTTATCGAAAAAAATCGTATCGAACGTGGTATTGCAATCAAAAATATATTCAGAATATGTCAGTTTTTCCTCATCTTCCATTGTGAAATATAATTGATTTTTTGCCATTGAGTCTTGAATATGTTCATCATATTGAATCATGATATCATCCAGAAAATTTTTTACTTTTAACACATTATCTAAACTATATATCGTAACAATAATTTCATTTAATTTTTGAACCCCCTTACTATCATTATTTTCACCTTCCCTATCATATACATCAATAATCGCATAAATATCGTCAGATATTTTAAACTCTCTATCTTGATTTATCACCAAATTAGTATCAGAATTAACATGACTATTATCCATATCATCCCAAACCTTCTCCCTAGAAGTTGTTATTTCCACTAACTTTGATATACCATCTATATTACCCATATTAATCTTAATATACCAAAATAATGATTGTAACGCTTTACTAAAATTATAGTCAGTTTTATATCTATCTCTTGTTACAGTTCCCTTTAGCTGTATAGAATTATCTTTCACAAAGCCAAGTTTTAAAATATCTTTTAGTTTTTCATAAAAAAACTTGAGGTAAAAATTTATATATGGATATGCGGCTATCAGTATAGAACCCATGATGGAATCTATAAATATGTTACCTGAACTTAAACGTGATATTAAACTAAATTGGACTAATTGTTCCATATGAAATATACTTATTATTGAAATTACTTTTAAATAATAAATATGTTTATTTTATCTTATCTTTATCAAGATAATCCGTTGCTACCGTATCATACTCCTTGTCTGCACTCATTTGCATCCCTATTTTATTTAAAAACCCCATTAATTTCTGAATAGGTTTTGGAGTATTGTTTAAAAATCCTAATTGAACTGGGGCACCTTTTCGTCTTTTTCTTTTTACTTCGAATGATTCTAAACTTGAAATAGGTAACAATATACTAGATATTATTACTATTATAAATATAGCAAATATATAATTCATATTTGATATATATACAGATATTTACTTATTTAGATTATAATTTATATTTATTGATAAAGGTTGTTTAAATAATTTTTTAATACTTTTTGGCCTGTTTTACCATGGATACTTACTTTTCTTCCTGATTCAGGATTGACAATAAATTGGAATTCTCCTCCACCTGTTTGTCTTCCACTTGTATTTGTAGCACCAAGATCAGGACCACTCATGTTATCACCAATAAGAACACCCCTTGATGTAGCTCTGTTAGCTCCATATGCTGAGTTAGCAATTTGAAGTTCAGGAGCTCCACCTTCGAAATATCTTCCAGAGTTTTTACCATAGTATTCGGATGGCATAGATACTCTCCCACCTGTTTGTCTTCCACTTGTGTTAGTTGGTCCAAGATCAGGACCACTCATGTTATCACCAATAAGAACACCTCTTGATGTAGCTCTGTTAGCTCCATAGGCAGAGTTTGCCATTTGAAGTTCTGATGCTCCATTTTCAAAATATCTTCCAGAGTTTTTACCATAATATTCGGATGGCATAGATACTCTTCCTCCTCTTTGCTGTTTTTTATTTTGAGAACGTCTTCTCTTATTTCTCTTATCTTTGTTATTCTTAACCATTTATATAATATAATATATTATTTTAATATCCATTTACCAAAAGTATTATTATCATTCTTAGTTTGACTAAGATGTTTATCAAGTTCTAAATTAACAATATGAGCAATTCGATATTTAATCTTTTTTAAATCTAATGGTTTATCATTACTAACCTCTTTTTTAATAGCATTTCCTCGTTGCCAATCCATCTTATTTATCATTCTTAACAAACTTTTAAGTCATAATTAAATTTTGATTATCATTTACACATTTTTTAAATATTAAATAATGTTGTCCTTAGAATTCTATATAATATTGTTTATATTCGGAATAATCTTTGTCTCCTTAATTGTGTATATAATATATTTATTAGTTAAAAGGTGTCTTCTTTGTTGCCCTAATGATGTTATAGACAATGTGCGAAATATCCACACACAAGAACAACGTAATAATTTTTGGAAAAATGGTGATAAAATCGTTAATTACAATGCTCTTATGTAGTCAAGTTCTTAATTGATTACATAATAGGTTTTTTTTTAATGATTAAGGGCACTTTTGATATTCTTTGTAAACAGTAGGGACATTTTCTATAGCTAAATAAATTTACATTATTAATTGTATAAGATTTAATAAAACTTGGATAATAAAAACAATGCCTACAACTCAATTTTATCACATTCCCTTCATTTATTTTTTCAGACAAATCTACCTTAGATATTAGACATTCTTTGTTAGTTATCAACTCTTTACATTTTAATATTTCACACTTCTTCATTAACTTATAATTTATATCTACTTAAATCTTAAATAGTTTTTAAAATCTGCTTTAATTTAAATATATTTTATAGTTTCTATAGAACAGTACAAAATAATATGAACATAAATATAAAAGTTTAATATATTATATGATAGTTAGGAACTGGACTAACATTAATAAAAATAGTTTTAATATAGATATTTCCAACTTAGATATAACATATAATAATAAACCTATTCTTATTCAAATTCCAAAAGGTCGTATTATATCACATCCTCAAGTATTTAATAATCCTAAATTGCATTTTCTAAACGTATCATTATCATACAATAATAATTACCTTGTTAAACAATTTAATGATTTTATAAATGATCTAGAGTCTCATATAATATCGATGGCTAATTCTAAATTTAAAACAAATTTATCAATAAATACATCGTCTAACAAAGTTTACTTTAATTTAACAATACAAATATACAATAATGAAGCTATAATATCAATATTTGATCCTTATAAAAAAAAACAGGCTATGAACTATATTATCCCACAATCAAATGCTATATGTCTTATAACACCTAAAAATTTATGGAAAAGTAAAGACAAAATAGGTATTAATTGGGTTCTTGTTCAAGCTAAAATATTTCAACCAATAATTAAAGTAGATGAATGTTTAATAATGGATGAATTTGACGAACAGCCATTACTAAACTATCACAATAATGATAGGATTGAGTCAATATCTCCTGAAAAAATAAATACAGATGATAATTCGGAATTGGAAGAAAAATATAGTAAATTTTTAAAAATGAAGAAGATGGGAGTTCCAATAGGAGCTATAGAAATTGAGATGTTAAAAGATACAAAATTCGATATAAACGAATTTCTAAAACTTATTGGAGAACCTATACCTGATAATAAAATTACACCTAAACCTACTTTTAAACTTGTTTTACCTAAACCAAAACCAAAATCAAGTAATATTTCAAATAGAAATACTTCTGGACAAATCAGTAGCGCTTTTAGACCTCCATCAAAGGATGATATTCAAAATATGCTTGCTAAATTAAAACCACCAAAAAAAGATTAATAACAATTGCTTAAAGTTTTTATATTAATCAATAATAGATATACATATACTAATATTATGGATAATATACAAAAATCAGCCTTGTTTAAAAGCAAAATAAATAACACTAAATATTATAGAAATTCTTTTCCATCTATAGATGATCTAGTCAAAATTAAAATATTAGATATTCAAGAAGTAGGCATTGAAGCTTTACTTATTGAATTTAATTTAAAATGTTTCCTATCTTTTCAAGATGCTTCTAACTCAAGAAAATTATACCGTATTAAAAAACAGTATAAAATCAATAAAACCTATACCGCGAAAGTTACATGTGTAGATGAAATTAAAAAATATGTTGATGTATCAACCAGAAATGTATTTGATGAGGAAAAAACTTTGTTCGAAGATAATATTTCTAATTATGAAAAGCTTTTTAATGCTATAATTAAATCCTATATTTATCAAACAGGAAAAGACAATATTAACGATATATTAGATAAAACTATATATAAACTTAACCTAACAAGTATGGAAAAATATGTAAAAAATTTTAACAGAGATTCTTCATACTTTAAACATAAGTTTGACGATTTATCAGATATTTTAGATTATGATATTCTTATCCAAGAAATAGGTGCTTATCTACCTAAACCTCTATTTAATATAGAATCTACAATAAGAATAAACTCAACAGCTATTGACGCTTCAAAAGATATAATAAATGCTGTTAAATTAATAAATACTAAGCTAAATACAAACTACAAGTTTTTAAAAACTCCTTATTTTAAGCATATAGCGAGGCATATTATTCACAAAAACATTGAAAGTGATGCTAATAATTTCAAAAAAAATTTGGCAAATATTATTAAAGATATAGATATAGATTATCTATACATAATATCTGAAGATACGTCTGTTGTAGAAATATGAGTATCTATTAAATGATTCTCTGTTCTATAATGCTCATTAGTTTTACATAGCGTCTTATAACCATCACGGCCGATATAATCTTGTAAATATTTAGAAGGTATATTTATAAGACTACACTCATATTTACCAATTTTATAGGTCCGATTTACCCAATCTTTATCCTGATTAATATAATCACTTACAGCATGTCTATTTGCTATCTTATCCGCTACATCATTTCCATATACCGCATGATTATCCGTATCTCCTGAGTGTGCTTTTACATGGATAAAAACTACTCGCACATTATCTTTAATATTCATTGCTCTCTGAACTAAGTCTTTATTTTTAACATTTTTATAGCCTTTAGCTTTGTATTTTTCGCCGGTTTTACCAAAAATATGTATTACATAACTAGAATCTGTATATATTGTTATACTTTTTTCATTTTTAGAACACGCAAATGTAATCGCATCAATTGCTGCTAACAATTCGGCTCTATTATTTGTTTTATTCTCAAACAAGATACTACCTTGTTTAAGATTATATTTAGGAACATATAAACCATAACCACATCCCATATATCCATATCGTTTAATTAATGAACCATCTGTATAAATTTTGACCGCATTAGGATCCTCCTCTAATATTATCTCTTCCTTTTCTTCCTCAGTTTTACCCTCTATTAAAAATTTTTGTGCTTTTTCCAGATTAGTAAATTTTTTAAATATTGGTTTTTTAAAACCAGTAACATTAGGCTTACATTCATTCCAGGTATAATAAATACCTGGAGACTTTCCTCTATGAACAGAATAATAAACTATTTCTTGCGATTTTTTTGACGATTTAGATTCATCTACTCTACCTTTTCTTCCATATTTTAAAAATTCTTCAGCATCATCCTTATTACTGAATTTTTTAAACTCTGTATAACCAGAATTACCTACAGCTACTTTACATTCGTTCCAAGTGTTATAAATACCTGGATTACTTCCAATATGAACTGAATAATAACTCATTCTTTCTTTTAATAAATAATAAAAGATATAATTATTTATCAAATTTAAATACTATTCGAAGAGCTACATGTAACACAGTTTATATTATTTATTCTGTCATCCCTTGTTAAATAGGTATCAAGACTACTACACGATTGACATTTTTTAATCTTTAAAATTACCTTTATGATATTATTTATTAAAATGGGTGTTTTACATCTTATCATTATGATTAATTCATTTTTTGAATTATAAGAGGTAGAACATAAGCACATTTTTTCTAGATAACTGTTAAATATACCTCCAACATCTACCTTATCTTTTTCATGTCTTATTTTTCCAATCATATCTTGATAATTTTTAAATGTATGTTGAGTTTTAGACGAATTGACTGTCAGTGCTGGTTTTGATAAACTAATTCTTTTTGGTTTTATACTATTTTCATCTATTCTACTAAACATCATATCAAAATCAACCACATCAGTATCTAATTTTATTAAGTCATTAATCAGATTATACTTTATATCAGGAACAGCTATATCTGTATATCTCATATTTATGTTAGACACTTTTTTGTATTCAATTATATCCCCTATTCCAAATATTGTACTTTTATTACCTATTTTTGTGATAATACTTACACGCATTTTGTTTAGGAATACTGGAGCTTCCAGAACTAATTTCAAGTCCCTTTTTTCTTTACTTACTATTTTTGCATTTATAATATTACTACCTATACCTAATTGAACCATATCACCTTTTCCTATTTTTAATTTTTCTTCTCTATTAAATCTTGAATATGACAGTGTTATCTTTTCAACAATTAATGGATCTTTATTGAAATGTGTTACCAATTGTCCAATACACTTGTCTGATTTACAAAAATATGGGTCTAATGTTGTTCCTATAGCTATAAGACCTCCTGGAATAGCATATTTCAATGATGTTTTATCACAATTCAGCGATTCTACCTTTGTTATTAGGGGTGTTACAACCCATCCATTATTATCTTTTGACACTATACCAGGATTTAATTGTATATAATCTCCCAATCGAACTACACCTGATTTAATACTTCCACCTACAACCCCACCTATATATTTATTTAGTTTAACATTAGGCTTATTAACATCGAATGTCCTAATTACATTCATAGCTAAGCTTTCATTTAGATTTTTATTGTAATCATTTATATTATCCATTAAAAATTTTCCTATATATTCGATATTAATACCCTTTTGTGCTATTGTAGGTATAATATTTATTTCATCATCGTAATGATCTTCCACAAAATCTTTTATTTTATCATAATTACAACTAAGTCTGCTCTTTTTTACAAGATCACATTTATTAGCTATTACCAATAAATCAGTTATCCCTGAATTGAATAAAGCAAGTAGATGCTCCCTTGTTTGAACTTGTGGAATAGTTTCCGAACTGATATCTTCAACTAAAAAAGCCATATCCATTACCGCTGATCCTGTTAACATATTATTCATAAATGCTTCGTGTCCAGGACAATCCACAAACGAAAAATGATGAACTAATTCCATTATATTACCCTCGCTGTCATTTATATCATGTATATCTGGTCCACAAAATTTGAATTCATCTAATTTTTTACTATAATATATTTTACATCCAGCGTAACCTATATTTATTGTTATATTACGTTCTTTTTCGGATTTAAACTTTTGGGTTGCTACACCTGTCATAGCTCTAACTAAAGTTGATTTACCATTCGCAACATGTCCTGTGGCTCCTATATTAAGTATTGCCTGATTTTTAATAACATCTGATAGTTTAATATCCATTCTATTATAAATAATATATATATCTTTATATGATATTTATATTATACTATACAACACATTTTTGCCAATCTATTTGATTTTTTTACCTCAACCAAACCTTTAATAATACTAATTTTTCGAGGAACTTGACATAGCTCACATTTTAAATGAGTCATTTTACTAATATTAGTAGATAATTCTCTATGTTTTCTCCATTTCTTCATACATTTCAAATGTATTCTATGATTACATTCCTCGTATAGAATATAAACATCTTCATCTTTTAATTTATCGTGAATTTGTTCTAAACATATAGCGCAATCTTCCCCTTCTTCGTCAGTTTCTTCATACGATTCATCTAAAAAATCTTTAATGGCTTGACAAAATTTTTCATCTGATATATGATCATTCATCTCTAAATTAATTACAAGTTCATCGTTATCTGCTAATAATTCATAGGATGAATCTGTTGATTCATAAGAATAGGAATTTGATGTTGAAGTTGATTCACTTGAACTATTAGATATTAATGTTTGATTAACAATTATTGGATTAATTACACTTTCATATTCGCTAATTCGTTTCTCTATTTCTTCTCTTTGTTGTCGTCTATTTAATGAGTAAACCTCGTTAATTCTGATGGGCTGTAAAATAGAGCTCATTATTATTATATAAATAGGTTTTATTTATATAATTAAAATGTACTAATTAATTATCATTTACACTATAAATATTAGTGAATAAGTTCATACTATCTAAAAATAAATTTACTGATTCATTAATATAATCCGGATTTACACAATTATCAGCATTTATGATTATATTTTTGGTATCAAACATTACGTAAAGACTGAAAACCACTATACTAATATATGATATAACTCTTGAATAATTACTATTATGTTTAAATCCAGCAAATAACTCTATTAATCTGGCACCTAAAAGTGTAATCAACATTATAAACAAATAAGTTCCCCAACTATTCTTAATCAAATCAGGTCTGGCATATGCAAATATAGACAAAACTAGGAGGAGTAGAAATGTTGTTAATCCTACATGATAAAATAAATTTTTATTCTTAGCATACATAGGATACATCATTATGCCCATAAACATAACCCACATTATATATAACAAATGCTTAGTGAAAAACATTTGTGGAGGGACAAACAACAATCCAACTATAAGACCAATTGAACCAAGAGCAAGTAATATAGTGAATGGTCCAGAAAAAAGGTCATGTAACTTGATATTCTTTTCTTCAAGATAAGTATTACATGCCATAACTATTCCCCAGGATAATAAAAAATATAAATAAGTATTTAGTATATAGTTATCACAATGAAATCTAATTGGGTTATAACTCAGAGAGTTTTTGGCAATTGCTAACACAAGCACACCTATGGTAAGACAATAATGTAATAGTTTAATTTCCATATATAATTAACGAATATTTTAATTAAGACAAGTATAATTTAAACATTTTATTTTAACTTAGTTTTTTGATAAAATCAGCCCAATCATCATTACAGTCTACTTGTGTTAGTATATAATCTACTATATGTAGATATTCTCCACTAGTTTTATTATATTCAAGAGTATCTATATC
>Ga0209092_10000521_pt1 | contig 37963 bp, 32 predicted proteins | sample FraStrMetagenome_FD_187446 | JGI IMG/M metagenome (GOLD analysis project Ga0209092, IMG submission 187446) | Marine eukaryotic phytoplankton communities from Arctic Ocean - Fram Strait ARC3M Metagenome (SPAdes) (version 2) | ecosystem: Environmental > Aquatic > Marine > Oceanic | place: Fram...
AAAACAGTGTGAGCAAGCGAAGAGTGCAAAACAACAATCAAACGAGGGTGACTTAGCTTGCGAAATAAATAATGATGAAAAAAATTGGAAACCACTTACTGAGGGTACAATATTGAAACTAAGCTCTAGGAAGGCAGTTCAACAGGCGGGCGTGCCATTAAGGATTAGCGGTAATATGATTGGAAAATTGAAATTTTCGGAAGTACGAGAATCGATGGAATCAAATCCTCCAAGAAGTGCAATGACGTCAGAAAATCTTCACGACGATGACATGGGACTCAAAAATTTAAAAGTGTGTGAAAAATTTTATTCTATCTTTCGTAAAAAAAATAATGTAAAGTCCTAAGACAAGGGCTAGTGTGTATATGGGACCTCTACTAGTATGTCCTACGTACTTACACTTAAAATAAATTATATTTGCAATTGCAATTGGTCCACATATTTCGCTCAAATCGTCCTATTATTTCTGCTGCTGATTCCCTCACGTCCATTGCGGAATAGGTGTCTTTTTCGATGTTCACTAAAGATGCCTTCTCCAAACTCGTTTCCATCGGATGTCCCTTCCTGCACTCTTCAATCAATCGAGCTTTATGCATTATTGCTCGCGATCCGCATTCCACTTCTGTTTGCGGAAAGCAAGCTGGTGCTGACCACGCAAAGGAGCTTCTCGCGCATTTAAAGAGATCCTTAATTTGTTGCAAAATCGGCGAATTGAGATTCGTTTTTCCCAACGAGTCCAATATGTATCCTCTTCTATGATTTCCTTGTTTATGCACAATAACTACCGTCCAGTGTCCTGCCGTATCCTTTCCTTCGAAAATGGGGATAAAATATTTACCATCCGGCTTTCGGCAAATCACTTGTTGTGATCCAAATATCCGTGCAGCTCTTCTCCATCCTTGCGATGGTGCCCAACCTTCCAAAATAGATTTTGCTTCGGGATTGGCAAAGAAATGATCGGTGCGATTTTCGTGATGGAATACCTCTATAGCCCTTCTAATCGCCATACTTGACATATATCCGTTTTCAACAAGCGTCTCCCTTAAATAGTGCTCTTTCCGCTTTTCCTCTAGGAGATTCTCTGGTTCCTGGATTTTCCTTTTCAAATTCTTTGACCTCTTCTCCAAGTTGTCGTCTTCTACGATTATTACCTCCTTCCTTGCCGCTGCTGTTCGTAGCAATATCTTTGTTGCTTTAACCGCTGCGGTTTTCTCCATCAGCTTCTTGCTCTGTAGCTTATCTTCGCTTTGCTCTAGTATTTCATTTAGTACCTTGGGTAAATTGATAATCTTTTCGAATTGCAAAGCTGTTGTTGTATCGTCGGTGATGTATGCCTGTGTGATAACTCTGCACATGGTTTTGTGAGTATCCGATATTCTGCTTTTATTTGTGTATTTTGTTCTGACTCTTTGTTTGTCGGTGGGCAGATATCGTTGAAGCAAGTGCATGAGTTGTACATAGCATGGTTTGGTTGTTGATGCTGACTTAATTACATGTTCAAATTTCTTCTTATAGGGTACAGTTGCTTCCTGGATGAACGTTTGAAGAGTTGTCGCGGCTGCTCTTATGGCGGATGAATGTCTTGTGCAGCGAAGGCAATGTTTCTTACCCGAAGAGATTTTATTGGTTTGAAAGTTCTGTAAAATGGTCCATGTTACCGTACATATTGCATGAAAGCTTCTGCTTGTTTCATCAACCATCTCACCTTATCCGAGGATATCAGGAACAAGCAGTTTTTATATGTACGGTAGGGTTACAGAGGCACGAGGCTTTCCACCTACTCAGAGCTGAGAGGACCCGGCCCCGATAAGGAGACCCGTAGCGCATATGCTGCGATACGTGACCCTGTACTCCGGCCAGAAAAATGGAAGTGAAAAAAAGACAGGACTTACCTGGTTGTACGTACCTGAAGGCTTATATTTAGCCAATTGCGAACTGAAGGTTATTATATATTTGTTGTATAGTGAAGCGGTGCTGCTTTTTTCCTTTATATATTTTCTCCATGTCCTAAAGGCTGCGTTTGCCGCTAATCCCAGGATGCTTCTCGTAAAAAAAACCTGTTCGTCCCAGGAAAAAAATTCCGGTCATTGTGATTATGTTGATATTTTCTATTGTTGTCTGCTGTTGAACACAATAAAAACATTTTAGGATAAAAAAAACCTGTTCGTCCCAGGAAAAATCCATCGATCTATGATGATGTTCGTCTTCTCTATTCGTCATCTGTTTTGAATTCTTCGGATGAAAAAACCTGTTCGTCCCAGGAAAAAATAAAAGTTTTGATAAAATATTCTGATCCTTCATTGTTTCTTCCTATCGTTATTTTTTTAATATTTTCATTTTTATATGATGAGTCTGTAAAAGGCATAATTTTGGAGATTTCATTCATTTGTGAAAAAAAGGAATCCTGGAATTCATTAATTTTTGATGCCTTGATTGCTGTGTAATTGATATTACCACTTAAGCAACACTGATAACAGTGACATGTAAGAATATTAATTATGCATCTTAATTATATTTTCTATTATGCTATCGTTGCGATAGATGTTATTTAGTTAGGAAGATGGATCAGATGTAGTTGCAAGTAAAATCAGCTTTCCAATTCTTGGAATCGATGAAACTGATATAGTGTGTATACGTGCCTGTGTTGTTTTCAGAGGAACATGGCACTGTGCTGTGACACAGCCCATGAACGTCTCTTTTGGGTCATCAGCCCACAGTCTCCAAAAAACTGTACTGCCGTTAAGCTGCTATATGTATTTTCAACCATCTCACGACCTTATTCGAGGAGAACGATACATATAGTTTTTGTACAGGTGGATGGGATCCCAAGGCACGAGTCTTTTAGGTTACTCGGGGCTGAGCGAACCCGGGTCCAATAAGGAGACCACGTCTCACATTTGCTGTGGTCCGTGACCCTGGGACGCCGGCCAGAAAAAGCGAAGGATAAACAAGACTTACCTGTTAGTACGTACCTATTGTTTGTTATAATTTCGAATATAATCTTTGATCTTTTCTTGTTTTCTTCTAGGTATGTTGATTGCTTTTTGCGTATGATTGTTTTATTTAGTTTGTATCATTGGCTGTTTCTATATATCTGTCCTAACAGCGATTGTTATTCCTTTGAGATCATGTCCTTTATGTTTCTTGTTTCTTGTTTCTTGTTTCGTGGTGAGTCAAATTCATTATTTTGCTTCTCTCTTATTGTATACTCTTCTTGTTTGTTGTTGATTATGTGGTGAGTTGTATGTCTATCAATGCTTTTATTCGTATTGCTTGAAGTTTCCAAAAAGATTTCCTTGGTGACGTCAAATTATCAGGATACTTAGGATCAAAAGATTCCAGTCGAGCAGATCCGAAAAGGAGATTACTGGCAGACAGAGAATGGAATCTTTGAAAAATCCGCGGGGATGGAAATATTCGCAAATACGTAGAAAGCTGTAGAAACTGGTACAGGAAAAACGATTGAATAGAAGGTATCTTTTTGGCGGGCAATTGATGTTTGGAAATTCTTGAAAATGGTGAAAGTAGAGGCCTGTTGCAGTCGCAAATTTTGTCAAACAAGGAAGCTGTTGCGGAAGAAGCTTTCTATAATGCTTAAGATATTCGTTTTTTTTTTGGCTTTAGAACAAAATGTTTCTTCGGGAAATCAAGTTGCCGATCGCAAAAATCAAGCTAGTTGGGACGAGAGTTTGAAAATGGCCAAAAAATACAAGGCGGAAGATTTTTTTTGAAAGGCTTGAAGGAACTTCTTGAAATTCAACAGTCTGTTTCGTATTAACTTGGGGAGGAATCACCCTAACCCTAACCCTAACCCTAACTTTGGTTGGATATAATGCCTTCCAATCTGAACTTTTTTCTCATTTCGTCATTGAGGTAAATGAAGTCATCTCTCTAAACAATTCTACTTACTATCGAATTTAAATTCTTCAAGGGACGTACGACACATATTAAAAAAATATGGACATTGCCGAAATATTAGTAACGGATAGTCAACCTTCTTGCGTAGAATTATTATATTTGCGAGAAATTCCAAGACTTGAATCACATACAAACCGCTAAGAAGAAAAACACGCTGATTCATGTGTATAACACAAATAACTTTCGTCACATATTCGATTTTTTGGTGATAGCGACAGCCTTTCTCTCGTGAATGCGTTGGATTGGATTGAAATTATTCTCACGGGAATTTACTTGTACCTCTTTCCACGAACATAATGGCTGATTATGATGACAGATATCTCAATGATGATGATAGTGAAATACTGCCGTGGTATATATGGACTGGCTACATTGTAACTGCTATTCTAACGTTTTGGATACAGGCTGTGATAACGGAGGACAGGTAAGAAGGAGGGACATCCCTATGAAATTTTCTTTATTAATGAACTATAATTTTGTTCATCGAATTTTTCTGTCGTTTTTATAGATTCGTTCCAGCTTTGAATGTTATTGCTCAATGGAAGGATATTCCAGATGACGTTGCGGGTGCTACTTTGATGGCTGGTGGTGCATCTATACCGGAATTATTTGCTTCGTTTGTTTCGCTTTTTGTGACTCATTCTGCTTTAGGAGTTGGGACTATTGTTGGATCAGGAATATTTAATCAAATTGTTATATGTGCGGGTGCAGTCTTAGCTGGTAAGTTTTGTTGTCCTCAACACAAATATATCTAATGTTTGTTTTGCATTTCTTTCTTTGTACTGAATCGCCATCTCTCTTCTCTGATCTCAATGTTTAGCTCGTGGGAATGAGCTCCAATTGGATCCATTAGTTCTATTTAGAGAAGCATTTTTTTATGGTCTCTCCATCATACTACTTTTAATTGTATTCAGCCGCAAAGAAGTAACAGAAGACAATAAACCCCAAATAGTTATTACTGTCTATGAGGGAGGATTTCTTTTGATGGGTTATATGCTGTACATAATTGTGTGCATGTATTTCAAGTCTATGGTGGCAAAAATAAGGCACTGGAAAGTTCTATCGGTAAGCATATCTGAAAAAAAAAACGTCGAATTATATCACCAATATATGCCCTCTGAAAATTCTGAACTTATGAACAGAATCGGTTGGAAGCACTTGCGATAGAGATGTGTTATGGAGATCACAATCTTGACGAGGACAAAGGATCAAAAATTAAATTATTCGACAGAATTGATGTGCCTTCCTTTCCTTTATTGCGTAACATGAGTCATGAGCCAAAAACAAATATTCTCAATGACACAAATTCCTCTGTGAGTTCTTTTTCATTTAAAGACAGCGATAAATCAGGTTATGTAGAAGATTCTAAATCAGCTAGTCTATTTTGTACCGAATTTGTGAAAAGAAATGTGGTAAGACTGGAATTGTACCCAAAACATGATTTTGTTTGTTATTCTATTGAAAGTAGCCTCAATTCCTTACATAGTAGTTCTTTTCTTTCATTCACGATTGCCTAGCGGGATGGGAGCATATCGTGCTTTCTTTTTCAACAATCGTTCTTTTACAATAAAGCACGGATATCAAATAATACATGGCAACTGCGTTTGTTTAAATTTCGTCCTAATGGAATATCATCCAAGAATATAGCAGGTAACAAAAAGTTTAAATACCCTACTATTTCAAAAATCGAAGTCGACGAGGACCATTTGCTTATAAAACTACATACCACCCAATCAAATAAACATTCTTGTAAGTAAAAAATCCAAGGAATGCATGTGAATAAACTTAGTGTTGCAAAATATTGATAAACGTTTTTCATTAGATTTGCTAATGGCAGAAAATAGTCAAGTTTTGCTTGCCGTTCTGGAAGTTTGTGATGGCATGCTAAAATCTAGTTCAGAGAATAATGAACATGTAAAATATGAGAGACATCAACATCTTGATCCACAATATGATGTTGAACAGGCCGTACGTGATATACATTCTGAAGAGGAAAATGAAAGCTTGATAGCTTATCCATATGGTGGGTCAATACTCAAGAGAGTGTTTTTTTTTGTGCTGTTCCCTTTCAATCTAGCTATACAATTGACGATTCCTGATATTCGAGCTCAGAGGCATTACAACGGTCTTCCCATAAACAAATCAATTTTATCCATATTTCTCTCCATTTTATGGCTCATTGGATCTAGTTACATGTTGGTAAAATCTCTTGATTCTTTAGGGAGATTGCTTCAAATTCCTGATTCTGTAATGGGAATGACAATTTCTGCAGCTGGAACATCTATCCCAAACTTTGTTGCATCACAATGTGCAGCTAGGCAAGGTCTAGGAAATATGGCTGTAAGCAATGCTTTTGGAAGTAATTCTTTCATCGTTTTTGTTGGACTTGGATTGCCATGGTTCACTTATTGCATAAGAGAAAGTGAAGGAGCATACTTTGAAATTCCAGATGAAGGTCTGACTGAATCCGTATTGCTAATGGGAATTATTCTAGTTTTCTTTATGCTACTGATGTGGTGGAACAATTACGTTCTTTACCGTTCTCATGCATACTTATTTATAGCTGGATATTTGGTTTACATTGCCGGAATTGTGGTGCAGACTTATTTCGGGTAGTTCAAAAATCATTATCCATTTTATGATCTACAATAAGGAAATCTGAAAATAAGATATTGTTGATTTATCATCTCCCATTAGAATGCATTTGGTTCTTTGCAGTAAAACGAAAGCATTGAGTTAATTGTTAAAATGATCCTGTGCATTATGCCATGGTTAATGACTGTTGGCCTATTTAATGATGAGCGTTTGTCAAAAGATGAATATGATTTTTACGACATTCTCCTCAAGCTCAAAGTCCAAAAGTTTACTCAGCGGAGTCAACGCATTGAAATATTAGGGTAAAAGTTTTGATAGCGGGGATATCAAAGATATACACGGGTTATTAGAGTCAATAGAAAATGCAACAAAATACAGAATTCAACCAGAAGAGAAAGATGATTATAGAAAGATCTTTTATGGGATAGATAATGCAGTTCCAGGAAATTTATACTCTTAGGAGATCCTTTTGCGGGCGTTCTTTGAAATGATTGGAAAAAAATCAACAAACTGGAAGCAAAAACTGAAAAAGACCAAGTGCGATGCCTCTTACAAATAATATTTCATGAGAGTTTCAAAGTTCTCAATATTAAACAAAGGATTCAGCAATGTGTTCGCCAAGTTGGTTCATGTAAGGCTGAAAAAGTTATAAAATACAATCATTACGATCATTTTTAGCCGATGAGTGTCTACAATTTGCAAATAATTAGCAGATTAGTGGAAGAATGGATGGCTAATATAAGCATAGGGATGTTTTGTTCGCAAATATGAAAAATAATACAAAAATTCTATGCCACAATGGGACAAGCTGAATGCTTCTCTATCACTTTCGAGAAAGATGCTTACTTCTTCTTTCATTTTATCACGTACTGAGTTCTCAATAGCAGTAATACTTGACAGCAGCAGTCATGGCCTTCGGTTTTGTTTATACCCTTCATTTGATAATACAAGTATTCATCTCATCAGCATACTTGCGAGCAATCTTGGGAGCCTTTTCTTGTTTGTTTGTTTTATCGTACGGACACAACCAAGACACAATTTCTCATTATTATTATCTCTCAATAATTCAAACAGCAGGAATCTTATACCATGATAACGAAATTTCACTTTTATAATCCAATAGATATCAACTAATGCACAGATTTTTTCATTGATACTATTCATAGCACATTGTGCAGCAAAAACATTCAATAGAAGGATCATTTCCACCACAGTCCGTTGCAAACTCATGCAAGTTTTCCTCTCGTAATAAGCAAATATCTTCTGGTATCGATCCTCTCAAATCATTTTCATGCAAATGCATTTGTTGCAGATTCATTAATCCTCCAATTTCACTTGGTACATTTTCTCGGAATCCATTATGATGCAGACTTAATGTCACCAAACTTTTTGTTTCTCCAATCTCTGATGGTATGATCCCAGACAGCATGTTACTAGACAAAGACAAGTGTTCGAGTGAACGAAGGTTGCGGATTGAAGATGGAATTCCTCCTGTAACTTCATTGTATTCTAGGTAGAAAGACCTAAGTTTAGAAAGTAATCCAATGGTGGAAGGAATCGTCCTAGAAATGGAATTCCTGTAAAGATGAAGTTCCTCTGTTGTAGCGAAAAGTAAAAAGGGTTTGAGGAAGGAGTCAAGAATATAATATATATTTTGCTATCTTATTTAGATGATGAATGAAAGAACTCACCAAGATTCCTTAAGAAGTTGATATTATCAGGTATGTTACCGACTAAATCATTGTGGTCAAGGTAAAGGAATCCTTAGATTGCGAGGGCTGTGTATGAGCATTATGTTGTTTGGAAACCATTCAATTGGAGAATCATGACTTACGAAGAGTTTGGATATACATGATTTCTTTTGGAATACTGCCTCTCAAAGTATTCTTACTCAATCTCAAATCAACTAATCAGAGTGGCACATTTTCAAATGAGAGTTTGTCTTTTGTTTTATGTGTTTTTTTCATCTTTGCTCACCTAAGTTATTTAAATTTCCAACCGTTGTGGGGATAGTTCCTTGAAGCAAATTATCATCAAAATATAGCGCGACTGACACAAAAATTACATTCCGTTAAATATGTATCTCAGCTAGAGAAATAATATGGGCATTAAAAAGACTTACTCAATTTGCTCAAGTTACCTATTTCATTTGGAATAGTTCCTGAAAGCTCGTTTTCATGCAAATCAATGGTCTCTTTGGATTAGGAGGAAAATTGTGTAAGTGGTTTACGAAGATTCTTCAGGGCCTTAATCTAATGCATGAACTAACCTAAAGTATGATGGTTACCAGCGAATACAGGAATACTTCCTGAAAGCAAATTTGAGCTAAGATCAGCAGCCACTATCAGCATAGCGAAATGATAGTATTAGAAACAAATCGAACTTAGACTTTTATGGTAAAATTGCAATTCTTACCTATCGATTTCAATGATCCAATCGATTCTGGAATCGTACCTTGAAATCTATTCTTTCCCATGTTCAGAATTTCTAGTAATTGAGAAGAAGAAATTAGTGTGAAGCTTTTTTAGGTTCTATACCAAAAAATGTAGAAGATCTTACCTAAATTGATTAGATTTCCAATCTCTTTTGGAAAAGCACCATGGAGCATGTTGTTGTTGAAACTCATCAATCTTAAGCCACCAAGATGAGTTATCTCAGACGGCAAATTTCCTTTCATCTCATTATTTGCCAAATTAAGTTCTTCTATCATATCTGCTCTTAGACTGCATTTAACTCCCCACCAGCTACAAACACTCTCGTCACTTAGCCATTTCTCGCTGGTTTGCCATCCGCTTGTGCTAAAATATAACACAGCTAAGATGTAACGTTCAATTGAAATGATTTCTTCTTGTGTTATCTTATCTTTGTTAACCATCCATTGCAGTGCTTGATATTGAGGGGACGTGTCATTGAGAAGATCTGCGCTTGAGGTTACACCAATATGTGTGATCCATTCGTGTATCATTCTTTCGCTATCCTCTCGAGTTATCTCAGCAAAGATGTTATTCAACTTTTCATTCTGAGTAGGATTTAGAAATACAACTAACATCGTAGCAAAGACCAACATTATACAGCCACCAATAATACAGTTTTTTCGCTTTACTTTTTCTAGTATCCAATTTGTGCAATGCTTGTATTTGTCAACAAAAGATATCCTGCGTGTCTGTGGTTCAAGCTCGATCAAATCGGATATATTGATGTTTTGTAGGTTTATATGCGAGAAAGAATCATCATCAAAGTAAGCTGCCAGATTCAGCTCTTCCTGATTTATTACGAATTCTATATCATCATACTTATCAAATTTGGATGCATCTTCCATTACGGCAAGATGATACTGGCGTTTATCTCGCCGATGCTGATCCTTCTCTTTGTTTGCAAAAGTATTTAACATTGTTCGTGTAACTGATATTTTGAGCGACTAAATCAAAATTATGATTTCGTCCTCAACTGAACGATTTGATGTTGCAAAATACAGATGATAAGAGTAGACAGAATATTTGTACAGGACTGTTCTGGAATTGTTGTAATGAACTCCCATTTTCAAATGATAATACTCTCGGTTTCCACGATTTGATCAACGTTCTTCACCTAAGCTTTACAGCGAAAGCATGCAAAGTGAAATACGATTTAGGAGTTTTGTCATCGTGGCTGATTAATCTCACTCCCTATTGAGGTGGACCAAAAGTTTCAAAGTATTCATAAATCTGTATGTATGAAGAAAAATAATTAGAGTTCATTAATTTACATATCGCAATTTTATCTGACTTTTGGTGGTTGAAGTTGGCATTTCAACCCCTGCAATTCCATCCAAAACCCTGTATGTTTTCATAATTTCTAATCCATCCACGATTCTATTTCCTTCATCGTCAAATCCACGCCTATATCGTCGCTGAATTCGTACAGCTCTTTGAACTTTATTATCTCCAAATATCCCCCCTGCTGAAGAAGTCACTCGATACAATTCATTGAACCCAAAACCTTTCTCACTCGGCAATTCTACCTTGCGTTGGACAACGGCTATTTCTACATCTGAAGCATCCTTATTGTAAAGTAAAATATCAGGTTTCTCTATACTCCATTTCGAAGTACATTGATTTCGTGATTCAATCTCAAAACCTCGCTCTACAATTACTCCTTTCAGAGTCTCCCCTTCAAAATTGTAGGAATTTTGCACATTAAATTCATCTGCAGGTAATATAAATCGAGTCTCATATGATTCAATACCATTAAATGAACCCTTTCCTCCAAAATTTCGCCACGCTAGTTCTGCTTGTCCTGAATCTCCCTCAACAGAAGTCACAACTCGACGACAATTCCAAAGCCCTGCCATTGAAGAGGGGAAAATAACATCTTGTCCTGTGACTGTGCTGCTAGATCGAATATCAAAACCACCTCCTACACCTTCCACGCGTGTAACGCTTCCTCCAGCCCCTTGGATGCCTCCAGGTGTGCTGGAATACATGGGTGGAGGGACGGCATTTGAGACAAGGGGTGTCGCGAAACTTGACGACAAAATTCCACCTATTGCACTTCTACGATTGACGTTGCATTGAAGAGAGAAAGCACGTGCTTTTAGATTCATGCAAACGAGAAGCACAGATATCAAATATTTAGAAGCTTCCATATCTCTGGTTTCTCTCTCTGGGCAGGCAGATTCCCTCGCAAATTGTATTCGGGTGAGATTGCAAACAACAACATAATATCCTGGTCTAGTTGGAATTCTACCCAGGAGATAGCAAACCACAGTCAGACCTCATAGAAATGACGTAAGAAAGATCGTAGGAAAAAAATCCCGCCAAAATTCACGAATTTTCTCACTTTTTACAGAAAATCTTTCTTGATTTCAATTTTAGAACAGTTGAAAAATCGGAATTTTCACTATTAGATAAAAAAACTCATTTGAAATTAGTCTACATAACATAGAAACATTTTCAAAATTAAATTTTGAGATAGGGCATGCAAGGTTGAGGATTTCATCATCTCCAATTTTATATTAACATATTCTTTCAAAGTTAAAGTAGTGGTCTTCTACATGTGCTTAGTAATATAAGAAGAGAGAAAATGCCATCAACAGTGCTTGTGAAAGCGCAACAAAGAAATTCCAGTAGACCAGGTACCCAAACTTCTACAACATCATCAATCAGTGTCAGCGCCCTTCCACCACCATCGCTTCTATGCAATTTATGCCAGAAGCCGCTCACTACAACATGTTTTCTTTGTGCCTGTGATTGCATTTTTTGCGAAGGTAAGTTGCACCAGAAGCTAGAGCAAGCGACAAGTTCACTCATCTTAAATTATTGCACAATCCTAACTAAATATTTCCTTTTTTAATCCGTCTCTTGCGTTGTGTAAACCTTTCTACTCTGCTCCCATAGAATGTACTTATTCTCACTTTGAGCATAATTCAGCTTGTCCAACCTGCTCCAAATCTTTAACAGAAAATGATTTTACAGAATTAGTCATAACACAGGCCAGTAATTCTACTGATGTCGCAAAGACGAGTCTTCAAGCCCTATTTTCCAAACATAGTAAATCCAACTCAACTTCCAAAGCTTTACCGCTTTCTGATCTGTGCTACTCCCTAGTTCGTCAATTGGATGTGATGAAGCAAAGCACAAAATTTTTATTAAAGCAACTTTTAATGGATTCTAGTTCATCAAATCGTAAAAACATCATGCAACGAAGACGAATGGAATATATGAAGAATGAGGTTACACAGATTAAACAGCATTTTTCAGCACAAAGACTACAGTATGAACAAATAAATAATGACTTGCAACAAAAGTTAGCTGCTCGAGAATCAAATAATAGCGAACTCCATCAAAAAATTAAAGATCAACAAAAAATGATTGAACAATTTCAACGTCTACATGCTGGAAAAGGCACAGGTATAACACCATCATCAGGAACATCTGATGAAAGGAGCTTACACAATGTCCCACCTTCTACTGGTAATGGTCCAATGAATTCACATTTCCACTCGAATAGTGTTGACTATCACCAGCAACATCATAACCACAAATCTCCTTTAAAAGGATTTATAATGCAAAAAGAAACTCAGAATGGAGCATTACACCAAGGATATGAGAATTCACGAAGGATTCCAGGAATGCCAATGGGTTCACGTCGAAGAACAAACTCAGCGAGTAGTTCGAGCGGATTCTTACAATCGATACAGAATCCGTATAAAACCCGTCCATATTCCGGGACGAGCAATGATTCCTCTATATCGAATGTCCCACGTATTCGTGAATTATCATCAAGTACTGGGTTTAGTTTCTCTGGCTCTTCTTCATCTCAACATCAAAGTCATCATTTAAACAAGAGAAGAAGAACTGCAACACCAGGATCAAATGGTTCGTCATATTATGGAATGTCACCAAATACCGCATTTACTCTCAATCAAGGCCCACATACAATTCATCATCGACGACGATAATTGTTGTAAAAAAAACGGATATTCAATCGATTGTTGTTCTTTTTGTTTGGGACAAATTTGAATCTAGACTTAAATCTATATTTTAAAAATGTTGTTCAAAAGTAATGTTGATTTTTTTGTTTAGATATGATGCACATAATAATATTGAAGGTCATAACTTCTGATAATGTTATTGTTGAGTCCCACAACTTTCTACAATCTAATTATGAACATCAACGAATCAAAACTCGCCTTTTTGATTGTTGACTTAGTTTTGTAAAAGCCAACAGATGAAGAATCTTGTGGGAACTAGCTAAGTATTAAAAGAAATTTAAATACACACAATAAAGGGAGAGAAAATAAATGTATTTTGTCAATAAATAAAGAGAAAGAGAAAGAGTAAGAAGATAACATCATGTGGTATTGTGAGTAGTGTACACTTATCACTAAAATAAATAGTGCGCTTCCAATTCATTTATCTATCAAAGAACAAACTTAATTATGAGCTATGTCTAAAAATGAAACGTCTAATGAAAATATATCATATTATTGACTTATTCATTGTGCACTCTCATATTTTTCGGTTAAAACATGATCTCACTTTCTGTGGAATCTAATCTATACGATGTCCCAATTTACATTGAAAACTGATATGTCCTCTCGAAAAAACTCAAAAAAGAGCAAGACAAAAGCATTGAATCAAAATCAGAGTATAGAAGAAAACGTAGAGAAGAAGAGAGCAAACAGCATCGCGAATAAACTTAAATTTGGATTACATACATCGAATATTTACAACTCCAGACATTCTGTTAGTTTCACTGATGAAAAGGTCCATAGCGGTAGTATGAGATATCAAGAGCATAAACTGGTAAGCTGGAAGCTTATGTGTAACTTATAATCAAGCAGCAGACAGTATGCACCTTAAATAAAACTGAAATACATGCTTTCATCACATTTTTTCGCAGGAATCTGATGCCTCGGATGTAAAGCTCAAATACAAATACTTACACAATGAAAACGAAAAAAATAAGCTTTCTATGAGAGTTTGGAGGAACCGAAAGTTAAAGCAAGAGTCATTCCATTTTCTGAAAGTTTCTTATCGATCGCATGGGAATCTTAAGGCACTTACAAATGCTTCCTTAAGTGATGTTGGAGATGTTGGAAAGTTCGAACGAGGAAAGAATTGCGACAAGATTAGCAAACCATGCAAAGAATTGAAGATTTGTAAGGTATCTACCTCTCATGCCCTAAATTCTCAAAAAGAATTTTTATCTCGAACGTTGCCTCCTAGCTTTATTGACAATGTAGGAAACGAAGATAAAAAGAAAAGGATCCATAGTAAATCTCCATCTTACAAAAGACTTTTCAGCCTTCTCCACGCGAAGCACGAACCTATTGTACAGAATAATTTTCCTCGTAAAATACAAATTCCGTACACGTTTCCTTACTCAGAGCTAACATCTCATCCTCACAATTTTCTTACCCGTAAGTTTTAATCATAACCGTCTTTAGATCCTGATAATTATTGCATGCTGACGATACTCCACCTCGCGATTTCTATCAAATGTCAAAGCCATTGGCAATGCCCATTACCAAATTTATCGTTCGAGTCTACCATTGGATCTTTTACCTCTGTTGGGGTTAATTCTGAAAACTTGTACAAAAAACATCAAATCGTGGGAAACAAACTTATATTCCCTAACAAAACAAGATGTAGCACTAATAGATGTCCCCGGCGCTTACCAATTAGCAAGGCCAATTGTAGAATATGTTAAACATGTCTTGAGTATGGTTTATACTGAAAAAGGAAGAATGTGGCCAAAAGATGACTTTTGCGGTGGTCGCAAGAGAGGTAATATTGTGATGGATCGTAATCAACCTCACTTATTGAAATATAGCACAGAGCACGGACAACAAACTGGTGTCCAACTACATCATGATAATTGCGATTACACAGTGAATCTAATGATGAGCAATATCGACGAATATGAAGGAGGAGGGTATGTAAAAAAATTCTAAAAAACATATTTTTATTCTATTGAACCTTTTTGACCTTGTTTCATCTCTATTGAACATCAGCACATATTTCGCCGATGTAAAGGAAACTGTGAAACTAAACTTCGGAGAGTTCCTCTTACATCCAGGTGTACGTGTTCATAGTGGTCATGCAATTACGAAGGGGTCTCGCTTTTTAATGGTCATGTTTTCGCATTTGGAGCATTATCAAAGCTAATATGAATGATAGCATTGCTCAAACTAATAGAACTTACAGAGCAAACATTGCAGCTCAAACATTCTACTTGCATATTTCCGAATAATCTGTTTTTTAAAATTAAGCTGTCGCTAGTGGTCAATTTTAGTAACGAATATGCTGATCATACTAATCTGATGTTTGATGTAACTCCGAAATGAAAAATATAAAATGGAAACTTGCGTCAAATCAAAATAGTTCTCATGATGACAAAGAAGGGTCTGTGCTCTAAAATATTACATTAAAAGCGTATTATAATACTGTTTGTTATGCCCTAAGCATTGATAGAGGAAAGAGATTTTTCTCTGCTTCGAAACTTTGAAATAAATAATCGTCATACAATTCCCCCACTAAATTATTTTAAATTTTTCACTGAATTCAAATATTTTACTCAAACCAATTTGATTCTAGAATTGAGCGTATCAATGAGGCAAAATGGACAAAAAACCTACACTGATCGGAGCAAGTCTGCAATCGTCACTCACTACAATTGATGTAATATGTGACAGCTACGGTGACCAACTTAGTTCACTACCTAAACATGATACAGATGTGCTGGTAAATTTGTTATCTCAAATTGATAAAAAGGTGAATTCTCTATCATCACAAATTTTGAAGAAAGACAATAAAAATAGTTCTACAGAACAGAAAGAAAATCAATCTATTATAGGCCAAACTGAGCAAATGAGTGGCAAAGATACCTGCAATGATCATTCTTTGATTGAATCAAGGCGACATACCATAACTTCAGATGCTTGCTCCAGTAACGATAGGACAATCGAGATGATGGACAAGAACAAATTAGATGATCTACAAGATAAACCTTCAAATATTAGTTCACCAAACTCTAATTTTAAGTCATGTAAAGAAAATCAAAAAAGACCCAAAGAGAGGAGACTTTCAGTTCCTTTACTACGAGAAGAAACAATATCGAATAGTATCATTGATTCAAAACCAGTAAGTCAATCCCTATATTCATCTTTAATATTCAGAGCCTTCATCTGACCACAATCTTGTTCATATCCATTCTATGAAAGGTAAGGCAAAGAAACATATCAATTTTACCTGGTCCATCAAGATTTCGGAACCGAATCAAAGCTAAAAACTCTGTACATCCTAGCCTTCCAAATGCTAATTCTGATAATAGTGAAGGTAATACAAGAAGGACACTATCCATGCCTGTAAGGCCAGTTCTAACATCTGATCCTTACGAAAATGATGACAATTGGAGCAAAGTAAGGAAATCAGAAGCTATTTGAAATTCAAAAGTTTTGTGGTGTACACTGATTTTTTAATTTGTTTGCAACTTTTAGGTAGCCAAAGACGCATTTAGATTAATAGATGTAAACAACGACGGATTTCTACAAAGAGAAGAGGTAATAGCTGCTATAAAAAAAATCAAAGAAAATGGAGCATTAAATCCAGAAGTCGATACTATTGCGATGGCAGATGCAATGATGAACGAAAACGATATTGATGGGGATGGGCAAATTGATATAGACGAATTCCTGGAAATGATGCGCCAAGGCCCACCGGGTCAAGCCAATGGGAGCATGCTATCTCATAATAATAGAATGTCGCAACTTGCAAAAAATGTGCTTCTTGCTCATCAAAAGAAAGTCGAGAATAATATTGTTGGTGATGATATGTGGATGATCCACCCAATGAGCGCATTTCATGCTATATGGGACATCCTCATGTCAGTATTAATTTTCTTAACTGTGATTACGATGCCATTTGCGTTAGGATGGGAAGAATTCAATGATGCATTTTACCCAATGACTCTTTCCATCGATATTTTGTTCTTGATAGATATTGGAAAAAATTTCTGCACTGGTTTCATTGATTACAACGATGCTATAATAATGGATGCGAGGACAGTACGTCGTAACTATTTGACTGGTTTCTTTTTAACAGATCTTTGCAGTTGTATCCCTTTTGATCTAATTCTTGATAAGGTCAGTTCATCCCAATTATGGTATAACGTTTTTCGGAAAATACAATTCTCAGTGCAAAATCAACTTTTATGAATCAGGTCGGAGTTGCCAACACGGATACAGTGGCCGGTACAAAAAATTCTTTAAAAATGTTAAAGTTGGTGCGCTTGACCAAGCTCTTTCGACTTTTTCGAATAAGCCGTCTATTCAAACAAGTCAAAAAAGTAGTTTTGAAAATTGAGGAAATATTTCATGTTCGAATTTCAGACGGTTTCACTAAGTTGCTTCGATTAGCACTAGGAGCAGTAGTTCTGGGCCACTGGATAGGTTGCTTCAACTTCATGCTTGTGCGTTTGAATAACTTTCCAGAGGATAGCTGGGTAGTATACGCTGGTCTAGTCGATAAAGGCCCTTTCACACAGTGGAGTTGGTCTTTCTTCAAAGCATTGGCCCAGATGATTATGATAGGGTTTGAAACACCACCGTAAGTTTTGATTTCGTGAGAGTTTTTCTAGATCTATCTCATATTCTCTATACTAAATACCTGCTCTTTGTGTCTCCATCATATCTATATAGTTTCACGAATGCTTCGTGTGATACTGCATCAACATGGTGCAGCATTGAGCACTGGATAACACTTGCATGTTTATATATCGGTGCAGTTTTCTACTCTCTTCTGATTTCGTCCATATCCTCAATTCTCTTAAGAGCAAATCTTGCAAATAGAAATTTTGAAGAAAAGTTAATACAGCTGGATGACTACATGAGGAGTAAGAAACTTCCTGCATCGTTGCGAGAAAAAGTCAAAGACCATTTTCACATGCAACATTCTGATGGAAAGCTTTTCAATGAGGATGAAATTTTCAATTCAGTCACACCAATTTTACGTCGAGAGATAAAAATCTTTAATGGAAGGGATGTTACTATGAAGGTCCCTATACTTTCGGCAGTTACTAACAGGAGTTTCTCAGAAGATATGACCGCCATTATTAAGCCTACAGTAGCCTTTACAGATGAAGTAATTATGCGCGAACAAACGATTGGTCAAGAAATGTACTTCATTAATAGTGGTGTCATTGAAATCTTTCTCTCTGGTGCAAAAAACAAAGCTTATGTTGCTATTGGTGATGGATGCGTAAGTTGATTGATGCTTTCATAATTTTTTTAGTGAACACATTTTTCTTCACCTCACACAACAATTGATATTTCGATGCAGTTTTTCGGGGAAGTTTCATTACTTCTTGGAATCAAGCGAACAGCATCTGCGAAAACGAAAACCCAATGTGTACTTTATAAAATAACAAAAAATGAACTTCTTGATGTACTTCGTGATCACCCAGATGTTGAGGCTACTTTAAGACGAGTTGCTAGAAGTCGCAAACATCGTCTTGAACACTACATCGACCCAGCAAAAAATCCTTTACGTCCTGGAGATGAAATAGACACAGAAGATCGCAAAACAGAGCTCTTTGGTGTTGATGCTGAAGAGATAACTTCAGAAAAACAGGAAGAATTTGAAAATACAATTAAGCAAGCAAAAGTTGGAAGGGGAGTGACCTATCGAGAAACAATAAAAAGACCCAGTGAATTTAGATACTAACTTTGTGACTCGGTGACTTTTAAAAATTTAATCACTGATATTTATTGCATTCGAAGGAGAAAACGTATTGGAAATCGGCAAATTCATTAATTGAGAAAGTGATTTACAATGTTTCAAACTTGTGCTTGAATTTTCCGGACGTGTCCACGTCAACAATCCTAAAACCACACAAGTCTGGTTCTTCACCCTTCTTTTCCTCTTCAGTATATTTGTCCTTCGAAGTGCTCTTTAAAATCATGGACAATGGTCCGGTGACAATCATATCCATACCCCATGATGTTTTTGCCGACAAATTTTGGTGAAAATGCCCACTAAAGCATGCTGTGACGTTGTATTTTTTGAAAAGATCTAGGGCAATTCTTCGTCGTTCAATTGGAATGTGGAAATAAAAATCGGCAAAAGCTGTGCCTTCAGCGCCTTCACCAGAAAAGTTTTGAGTAATCAGTATCAATTGTGAAAAATTAGCACAATGTCATGTTGCTGTTGAATTCCATATGAGATGCATGATTCAACTTACCCCATCCATTTGGAGGCAAACTTGCACTTCTAACATCATCCTTCGTCTCATCTTCTCGATACAAAAACCATGGAAAATGCGATAAAATAAAAATGCTTTTAGCTTTTTGATCATTGGCATACTTTAATCGGTCTTCCAACCACGAAAGTTGCTCCTCATAAATTTCTGGAGCACCAGAATTGTCAAAAAACAAGCAGTTGTTCACACAAATATTATAGGAACCATTCGACCAGAAAGCTAAATATTCGTCTCCAAAAGAAGATTTAAAGAAATCAATGGAAGCAGGTGTAGGACGATTTCCAACGTCATGGTTTCCACAGAGACAAACGAGAGCAATATCCTTGTCTAAATCACTCCAAACTTGCTTAAAATCCTGATTCTGTTGCTTATGTATAGCTCCTCTTTCCCAACTTTTCATTGATTGTTTCCATGACGCAATGGCCGATGAAAATGAGCCTTCTGTGTCCACTAAATCACCACAAACACAAGCAAAAAGTGGTTTAGGATCGAGACTATTAATCTTAGCTACACATTTACGAGAAAGTTCGATTTCGTTTTCCCAACTTGGATTTTGCATAGAGAAACCATCCATTAAGACTCCAAATTGTGTATCAGCACCAATAATAAAGCGATGGCTAGGACGTGAAGCGTATAATTCTGTCGATTGTTCATCTTCATCATCGTCAGTGGAGTGTTCAGGCTGTGGAAGGCAAGGATGGCATATAGTACGGTCGTACTGAGCATTTCGAAAACGATGCATATATTTTTTGAATACACTTGTCTTGATAAAACTTTTCAATGTATGTTTCCTTGTAGATGCACTCAAATCATTCTTTGCAGCATGCTCTATATCACCAAGTTGTGCCGCCGAAAGTATAAATTTACCACTCGCACCTAATCTTCCTCTAGTTCTAGCATGGGTTGCATATAAATTGTCTTCTTCTTCACTTTCATCTTTGGCTTTACACATCGTGTCAACTACTTTTTTAATTAAGCGTCTACATTCATCTTCTGTAAGTTTATTAGCCAAACAACGAGTCGAAGTTGATTCAAAATGGTTTAGTTTCGACTTTGGATTCTCATTATTCGTCTCGTGTGTATTTTGATTGCCGTCGACTTCCTTAGATGCTGTTGACGAACTTTAGGTGAAAAACATCGAGACAAACAATGTTAATCTATCATCAACAGAGTTTTTCTTTCTGAATTTATCGTATGAATATATAGTTTGCCTTACTTTTTTCCGATATCATCATTTTCTTTGGTATCTTTTCTCGATTGTTTGAACGAATGCAATTGATGGGAAAAGTATACTGCAGAAGCTAGTCCAAAAGCCAGAGAACAATAAAAGGTCGTTTTGGAGATTTGGATGGTTCCACTATTCATCTTCTTAGTTCCGGAACAGGTCCCCGATGTGTGTACTTTTGAGAATACCAACCTTGCAAAATAATACTCGAAGGCTTCATTTATATTTAAAGTAGGAACGGATGTTTAATCTCCGTTATCTCTGTTGACAACATATTTCTTTCAGCGATAAAAAGATTTTCTGGACAATATGTTCGTATGTAGCATTTCAATAGACGCTGATTGAGAATTTGGTTCTGGAATTTGACTGGTGTGTCAATTTATATAGATAGAGTTCGCATAAAACAGATTTCGTATACTCTAAATGGTAATCCAGACCAATCGATGATTGCTTTAAGTAGGTTTCGCTATCTATTTCAATATGTTTTTGACCAGCAGCGACATTCTAAATAAATAAATAGGAGTTTTGAATGACATTTTGAGAAAGTGCGGAACAAGGGGGGTGAATCCCATATTGAAGTCGTTGGAGAATAATTTTTACTCCAGACTCCCACAGAGTCTTCCTTTTGTAAGAGTTTCAATGTTTTTGTTAGGAATGACGTAATAAATCTGCTTTTTACCAAATAACTTCTTTTGATTGAGATGGACAGAAGCAAAAAGAACTTTTTTATGAACTCCTTCTTGATCTTGTTAAATTTTGCAAAAATAAACAAAAAAGAACCCAGTACCGTCCCGTATGCTCTGTAGTACTGCTATCTATGTAGAACTAATACAATTGATGTAGAGTCTTGTAAACTTCAAATGGATTTGAAAAACATCGGTATCGATCCAAAAAAATTCTTTCAAGTAGTCATTACATTAAAAGTGACACCCTCAAATCCATCCTTCTTTCGTTGAAGTGTGGAAGGAAAGAGAATGCTCGCCACCAGCCCCAACACCGTGTTAGCACCAGCAGAGGAAGAATCTGCACCTACAATGGTTGCAGATGCTCCTACCCAATCTTCGTTGATGGATTTTGAAAATAAGCTAAAAGAAACCGAACAACGAAAAACAAGTGTTCCAGCAAGAAACGATTTGTTGGTGGGTCATATTGTATTGGATGGGCTATGTTTATCATGACAATTGTTGATATCTATAAATGTGTGTGATTCTCATTATCTTACTTTTTGACATTTTTACAGGCTCGTGTACAAGCAGCTCAACAACGAAGCAGATTAGCTCAAGAGAAACAAAAGCAAGAACAACAAATAAAAGTGCAAGCTGAAAAAGAGGATGAAAATATGCTTGTCGAGAAACTAGAAGATACTCAGGTTAGTATTTTGACAATCCTCCCTTGTTTCACAGTTTTGCTGATTTGAGTATAGAGACACTCAATCATCAACGTTTCTGATACCTATTTATCTGCATTATTTTAGATTGCCTCAAAAGACCCACCCCCAGTACCAAACGATACTGCAAATACGTTAAATGATTTTTTTGATTCACCAGCGCCAGTCATACACAACTCACCTCCACAAACAGCTCCATCTGCACCACCAGTCATCGAAGAAACAACTAATTATTCTACTCTCAACCCTGTACCACCACCAGCTGCCGCCGTTGGGCAAGATGGACCCCCATCGTTTGAACAATTTGAAGCAAGACTAAAATCCAATGAAATTGACGATGAAGTGTTTAATCTTGATGCAGATGGAAACTCGTTAAGTCCACAACAACGCCAAGAAATGTTGTTGGAGCAGGAAAAAATACTGAAACAAATTGAAGAAGAAAAGATTGCGAATGATAGAGCGATTGCTGAACTTACAGCGGAGGAGGATTATCCTTCGCAGAGAGTGCAAGCACCAGAAACCTCCACAGGTGTGGCTCAAGGTAATGTGGCGACAGCTGCACCTTCTGGAAATGTTCGCACTATTGAGATTGCCCCAAATAAAAGAGTGGCTTTGCATGGACAGGATCGTACCAAAGAGGCTATTAAGAAAGGAACAGCGGTACTTATTCAATGCCTCAATTGTCAAAATTGGATGCAAGTGACTCCAACTGCAACACTTATGTATTGTCCAGTTTGTGGAGTAGTGAGTCCAGTGGAACATCAATCATCAGTAGTGACGAAGAACGAAGCCATGCAATTGAGTTTAGATAGACTGTTAGCCGAAAAGATTCAGAAGGAAGAATATGCTGCAGCAAGAGGAGGACAAGATGAAGGTGAAACAGAAGAGGGTTTTCTTTCTGGCTTTAAGGCATCTGTTTTTGGATCGTCCTCCAATGCAGCTACGGGTGTGCCGAGTGAGGAGCATCAGGGATTAACGAACAACACCAGTAGAAATGCAGCAAAGAAACAAAGTTGGGCTGAATTTCTTGCATCATACGTTCCAGGTGCATCCGTGGCGGAAGAAGATGATGCCAATAAACCACGTAGTGCTGAAATTGTGGTGGGAAGAAAATCTCATCCCAAACAACGATCTGCTGCCAGTATTTATGGAGGCGATTCGGAAGAAGAGGTCTCTTTTACAGGAGGAAACGAGGGAGAACAGGCATCTTTGTTACGACCTGCACTCGTAGCCGAAAGCAAACCATTATTTAGCTGTATGGTAGATAGTGTGTCAACAATGCTAACCGGCCAAAGTGCCGTTCCTGATGGTAAACTGCATGGTGTTGATACTTCCAATCTATTATCTATCTCGGATGCTGGTAGAAAGCAAGATGATGGCCGTGGAGACTACCAAAATTTGAATTCCTATTAGTATGTCACAAAATCTTTCCAAGCATTCATTTTAATTTTACTTTAGTTTTTTGTTTTCAATATAGAGTATATTTACAGTTCCATGCATATGGGAACCATTGATCATATGAATAGATGAAGTTTCAAAATAATGTAATGTGTATTTTGAGACGTATGATATGGCCAGAAACCAACTTACAATTTATTCTGTCATAATTGTGAACACACCACCGATTAAACTTTCGACACAGTTTTTTTATAATCTTTTTACTCTGCAAGGAAGAGGAGCACTTAGAATGTACGCCTCGTTTTTTTTACGTTTTATATTGTTTATTGCGCCCTAACACTACAAGAACAAGACACTGTGGCCGAGTGGTTAAGGCGATCGACTAGAAATCGATTGGAGTAATTCCGCGTAGGTTCGAGTCCTGCCAGTGTCGGAAACATCTTTTTATATTTTTTTCCAAAATAGTAAAATGAGACGTGCATATTTTGTGCAGAAAGAACTATTAGCAAAAGCATTAGACGTAAAAATGCGGAAGATTTATGAACCTGTTGTAAGTTATAAAGAATTCTGATATCATTCTTTCGTATTTTTCTCATATTTTATGTTTCGTGCATTAAGCAACGATTTAAATCTTCACCTTCCCAATATGAATCGCCCTGCTGTCTCATGAATACTTTCACGTCGAGATTTTGAAATCCTCCAACTTAGACTGTAGTGGAATGATTCTGATTCATGTTGGCCATAACTAAATATCCAGAATCCTTAATTCGCGTCACTTTATCCTTTAATTATTGAAATTCAGCTTGTTGGAACTTTTCTTAAAAACAACGATGAAATGTACGCACTGCTAAAACTAAAAGCTACTTAATTAATTATAATGTGATTGATGAATCAGAGATATCTTAGTGTGAATTTTATTCTGAGTCATGGATGATGCAAATAAAATAAATTCTATCTCATAACTTGGAATTAATTGAATACATCGGGGACAACATGGAAACGGCAAGCCCAACAGAAGCATTGGATAAACTCACAGAAGAGGAAATTGCAAACGGCGCCATTGTTGCTGATCCAAAATGGGGTTTTCGTATGATGCTAGAACCAAAAACAGGAGTGACTCACCCTCCAATATTCACTGTGGACGCATGTGAAGAGCTTCGTGAACGTTATGAAATTCAACCTCATGATGTAATAATCACTACCTATCCCAAATGTGGAACAACGTGGATGCAACAAATTATGAAACTTTTATTACATGGAAGTGAAATTCAAGGAGGACCTTCCATGAATGCTAGGTGGTTTGAATGGGTCGCATCTATTAAGAAACAAACAAATCCTGTTTTCATTCCAATGAGTGTCGACGAGATGTTGAATCTACCTGTACCAACAGAAGACGAAGGTGGCCTACGTGGTTGGCAAACTCATGCTCCTTTACATGCTGTGCCATGGAAAGGAGGATTATCTCAAGCAGCAAAGGTGGGAGCGAAGCTTGTGATTATTGCGCGTAATCCCAAGGATGCCTGTGTTTCCAAATATCATCATGCAAAACGAATTCCTACGCTTGGCTTTACTGGCAGGTGGGAAAATTTTTATCCTTTATATTTAGCAGATAAGATTGTTTATGGGTCGTTTTGGGATTGGCACCGAGATTGGTGGAATGCCAAGGAGGAACACCCAGATACAATCTTGTGGCTTTTTTATGAAGACATGAAAAAGGACTTGAAGAAAGAAATAAGTCGTTTGGCGAATTTCTTGAGTTTAGAGCGTTCCGAGGAAGAAATTGAGAAAATTACTGAGCGTTGTACATTCAAAACAATGAAGGCAGAAATTGATGCAAAAACCGGAAGGACGGGAAGTCAAAGTCATTATAGGAAGGGAGAAGCAGGAGGTTGGGTGGATACATTTTCAGAAGAGCAATCCAACGCATTCGATGAGCGCACGGAAGAAATGTACAAAGAATGTACTTTACGATTTGAATGTATGTAAATTCTCTGAAAACATTCTCATTCATCATTATTTTTGTCTTTAAATAATTTGAAGTTTCATGAATTATTTGTACGTTTCAGCTGTGAACAAACTTATTTTGAGTGAAGTAGTAAAATAAATTATGAAATGGATAATTTTGCACGAACATTGATCTCATAGATACTTTTATCGAGATTGCATCTGTTTTTTAGTTTGTGTAGTTACGAATTATTATTCTATGGAACATCCTTCCGGTAAAAAGAGTCATGTCTTTCAAGATTGGAACGAAAAGTATTTTTGTAGACGCTCTATATTCTAGCACTGAATAAAGTTTAAAAATATGAGAAGAACGACAAAATATCCATTCACGAAATTGAAAACGAATGCTTCTCGTTCGGGTTTATTCGGAAGTTTCTGAGAACTTTTATAGCCTTGAACAGTATGGCTTGGAAAGCCATTTTTGATGGAGAGTTATATTTTCCATAAATACTCCTTCTAGAGCAAACAATCAATAATATCCATCATATATCAATTTACGTTCTTTATGACTTACCAAGTGTCAAATTGGGGATTTTGGAGCAAAAACTTTTCAAACATAGGCTCATGGTAAATATAGGAGCAGCAGCAGCAGTCATAACTTCCGACAAATTATACCAAAGATAAACACCGTATTGCCTAAAGTTGTGTCCAAAGATAACACCTTTCTACTTTTTCTTTTGAGTACTAGTACTATGATTTTACGACTCTATACGTTCAAATTCCATAGGCCAAATTATCCAAGACGGTGTCCGTAAGTAATAAATACCATATTGTCTAGGCTGGAATTCCCTTATACCTTAATATGAATGAAAATGTCCCTTTGATTATCATACAGCAGTAACGTTCCCTCGCTATTTATTATTGGAGGAGATATTCTAATTATTCAATAAGCCTCCGGTATCGTCTTAATCTTACATTCTCTATTCCATCCTTCAAGCGTGTGAATGAATGGAGTGATTTTGAATTGATTACTGCAAAAAATTGAATATACAATTGAATGAACACACATTTGCACAAGGTTGATATTTGGAGAAAGGTCAAAGGTGACCACATACAATATATTTCAATACAATGATGAATCACAATCCATTCATGATTGGGGCAATGATCCTATTGGAAATGACATTCTTATTACTCCAAAGTCCCTTCGCTATTGCTACAGAGGAATCCAAAATAGTATCGTTTGGATTGAGTCCAACTGCTGAATTGAGTTTTTCCTCCGATGACGCGCATCGCCGACGTCGTCTTTCCAATAACGAGAAAGAAGATAAGTGGGAATATAGACATGGCATATATGGAGCACTGGAACGTTTTAGTAACGACGATTGGAAAAAAGAGTTTGATGCCTCGAGGCAATATTCTAGGTTTGAACAACATTATAGAGAGTCCGAACATAAAAAGGAAACCAAGCAACGGAGAGCATTATCATTGACCAACAATTATAATAGCAACAATTATAATAGCAACAATGATAATCAGCATAGACATACTCAAGAGAATCACAATCCATATCAACTAACTCCACTCTTTCAAGGATACGGGACTCACTATTCCACTGTGTGGGTAGGTTCCCCACCCCAACGAAAATCCGTCATTGTCGATACAGGATCGCATTATACAGCCTTTCCATGTGTCGGTTGTAATAATTGTGGAGAAGAACATCATACAGATCCCTACTTTGATTCATCCAAAAGCTCTACCTTTCGTGCCTTAACCTGCAGTGAATGCCAAGCCACAACCTGTAATTCCAATGGTCGATGTATCTTTAGTCAAAGTTATACCGAGGGAAGTAGTTGGAGTGCTTATCAAGTTCAAGATCGATTTTTTTGTGGAAGTTCGGATCGACCCAATGATCCGACTGATAATTCCTTCGCGATTGATTTTATGTTTGGTTGTCAAACTTCGGAAACGGGATTATTTGTAACTCAATTGGCAGATGGTATTATGGGCATGTCTGCCCATCCAGCGACACTTCCACATAAAATGTATACCCAGAAAAAAATACCCCATAATATGTTTACTCTCTGTTTCAAACGTGAATTGGCAGTGAGTAAGGATGGAGTTCTTGCGGGATTTTTAACGCTTGGAGGTGTGGATACAAGATTAAACTCCAGTCCCATGGTATATGCTCAGAATAAGGCAGACAGTGGTTGGTACACTGTCAATGTGAAAAATATATTTTTGCGCAGGGGAGGTGGAATTTCTTCTAAAATGGATACGTTAGGTAGTAATATCAATGCTGAAATCATTCATCTGCCCATGAATGCAAAAGTTATCAATTCTGGAAAAGGAGTAATTGTTGATAGTGGAACTACAGATACTTACCTTTCCAAATCTCTTCAAAAATCCTTTTATTCTGTCTGGAAATCTCTTACTGGGATGAATTACAGTAATAGTGCACTCAAACTAAGTCTAGAACAGATTCAAAAATTACCAACGATACTAATTCAATTGGAGGCATATGATGGTATGGGAAATAAAGAATTGATGTCCATGGAGCAACATGCAGGAACTTCTGTGATTGGTTTGGTGGGAAAATTGGATGTTACGAGTCCTAGAGATGTATTATTGGCTGTTCCAGCGGAAAACTTTTTTGAATATAGTCCTAGTCGAGATACTTATACCAGTCGGTTGTATTTTACAGAATCAAGGTATGCAATTGGAATACTGGATGAAATATTTGACCTAACAATGATTTAATTCTTGAGCCATCATCTCATTTCATGTACTTTTCTTTGTCATTCATTTGTAGAGGAGGAGTCCTTGGAGCAAATGTAATGCAAGGACATGATGTCCTATTTGATTGGGAGAATGGTCGTATCGGATTTGCGGAATCATCCTGTGACTTTGATGAGATATCACAAAGCATTCAAACTCAACCACAAAATCTGCTTGTCAATGATGGTAGCCCTCCTAAAATATTACCTGATAAAAAAAGTCCTGATGGTGGGAATGTCAATCTTGATTGTGTTTTATCCGAACCTGTTTTAAGTCAATCTTGTGCGAATAGTATCGAGAATGTTTTGGACATATGTCAAGATAAGAATCCTGACACGGTACTGGAAAATGCATTCCAAACATCTACAATGGTAGTTCAAAATAATGGATATGGTCAGGGCAAGACATGTGAAAATCTTGCACAGCAAATGATGCAAGGAAAAGGAGAAGTCACCTGTAGTGGTGCAGGAATTTGCACCGTGGTGGAAGCTTGTCAATTAACTTGTAAGGACGTGAATGAGAATCCACAAACCTCATCTCAAGCGTCACTTTCATTAAATGGAAAATGCGACCACGATACTTGGGGAGCATGTACGTCAGATTGTGCTCAGTCAAGAATGCGCTCGCAGTTAATGGAAGATGGATCATGTGCTCCAGCATCACTTGAAAGTCGTCATTGTCACATTGATGCCTGTGGAAGTCATAATCCATGCAGTGTTCCTTTTGTCGTACATGTTGGTATTGGCTTAGATGGAGTTGATCCAGCCTTATGGTCAAGTAAATATGAAGATATATTTGTAGAAGTATTTGCAAACAATTTGAAGGATACTGTGAATATATTACCTGGTGATATTGATGTCTTAATGACAACTCCATGGAATCAAGAAAATGTATCTGGTTCCGGTTCCACCAACCCAGGTTTGAAGTTAATTTTGGAGATTTCTATTTTCCGAAATACGAGACCACTTCTTTCGATGGAATGCGAAGAAGAAGAAATAATGCCTTTTGCGAAACCGGCACTAGATTTGGAAACGAAGCTACAAGAAAAAACATTCATTCCACTTTTATTATCAAGTCTACAAAAGGTTCAAGTTGGTCAATCCTCAACTCCTTTTGAATTCATCAGCACACCAGGTTCATTACATACCTCACAAGTAATCTCTAGCTGGACTATTAAGACTGAGCAAGGATCAATTTTCAATCACCAATCAAATGGTCAAAAATCGAAAGCACGTGGAATTTTGAGTGGAATTCCAACAATTGCGTTTATTGTGGCTATCATCTTATCATTATGTGGATTAGGTATATTTTACCTTTATAAATGGGAAGCGAAACAAGATTATGATAATCTGAATGGAACAACTTTTCATTCAAGAAGTTTGGCATCTAAGATACGAAAGAGATATCGCAATGATGGGAAGGGCAAATATACAAAGCTTGGATTTACAGGTGACATGGAGTTGGCTTAGATTTATTATGCAGCATAAATAATGAATATTTTATAAATTAAAAATCTTTATTCCTATCATATCATTTCCTTCGTTTATTTTGCAGCAGTATGGTACCACCAACTATTGAACATCAATAATTTACCTTCAAACAGAAATACTTAATCGTGACAACAAATCGCCCATCACATCATCGACCTTGGCTCGTATAATAAGTTTTGCTTTTGAATCGTAAGGCGTCCTTTGCAAATTGACAATGATAAACTTTTTGGCAAGTTGTGGCATAGAGCCAGCAGGCTCAATTCTTAAACTTGTTCCTAGGCAAATCACTAAATCACTTCGTTCGCAATGTTCGTTGGCACGCGGGAAATCTGGACTGGGTAATTCATCCTCCCAATCTAAAATAGTATCCCGCAAATCTCCATTGCAATTTTCAACAGTACATTTTCGACCCGTTTTCTGAAAAGAGACACCTTGAACATCAAAGTCTCGAAAGTATTCCATACCACATAGTTCACATTTTTCGGTAAACACACATCCATGAAGTACTGAATGCTTGGATCGTGGTAATCCACTTCGTCTATGTAATCCATCCACATTTTGAGTTATGACATATTGCAATTTTCCGTTTTCAATCAACTTTGTAATTGCCTTGTGAGTGAATGTTGGCGTTGCACTTTCAAACCCATCTGGAGAACGAGGTTTACTTTCTGTTACTGTAGAAGTATTATTATTATTATTGTCGTTTTTTTCGGTTTCGATATTTAGTTTGGCTTTCTTGGCATTTGGCAACAAATCTGGGTTGTCATCTCGTGTACTTTTTCGATATTTCGATTTATTCTTCTTCTTTTTCCTTGCTTCTAAAGTCCATATTCCTTTGGGCCCTCGAAAGTCAGGAATTCCAGCACTTGTAGATATGCCTGCTCCTGTCAAAATTGTGGTATAATTCGAAGACTTGACAAGATCTGCCAATTTAGTCAATTTGGTTTGAAGTGTTCTTCCGGTCTCAATGATTTCAGGAAGGTTGCATACACCTTTATTACTATATTCTGATAGACGGGATGCATATCCTCCTGACATGGTCGGTACTGTTCAAGACAAGTGGCGGCATTTATAATCAAGATGGTAACTTTCGATTTTTTGTTGGAAACTATTTTACGTAGAATTATTTCGTAGACTGTATTGTTCATCTGAGAGTTGGTCTTTTTTCAGCTGGTAGAAAAACTTTCCAAATATTTTTGTCATCCAATGAAATGCAGATTTTATCGGATTTTAGCGCTAGATCCACTCAACCAATACAAACTTTTGATGATGGCGTGATTTTTGTATATCTTCCACCGAGTGATTTCGTAAAGCACTGATATTTGAGTAATGATTCAATGCTTGTATTCGTTACTGTTCTCTTTCGACGATAAATGTGATGAAGAAAATCTTTTTCCTAATGGATATGGTACGGGTTTAAGTTCCACACCTATTGGAATCGCAATATTCATTGTGAGAAAGATTCTTGGATTTAGCTTTAGTTTACTTTTACAAGATTATGTGTGTTCATTAAAATATCTGCACCGTTCTCCTTCCTATTTTCTTATACAAATATCCCACGACATTATTGAAACCTGATTGGCGTCGTATTGCTACTCAACTTATTCTCATGACCATAAACTAAATAAAATTAAGGATGATCTTCTTTCTCTACATCAAAAGAAACCCATGTTCTTCGTCCATTTTTAATATCAAATTTTCCATTTCAGCACCCATTCAAGCTCCTGATTTGTCTTAAAGAGAATCACATTTTTTTTCATTAGATATTCAGAAATCTTGCTTTTAAAAAACAGAATTCAATAAAAGCTTCATGGTTTGATATAAATGTGAGAAAGGTTTTATGCTATTAATTATAATTCATTTTCCAAAGCTTTATACCGCACAAGGCGCTGCGAAAATGTTCATTTATAAAATAACTTTTTAATTATACGAAGGGGATTACACTATATGTGATCATTTATCACAAAACTTTGAACATGTATTTTATGAGATACTCGAAATATAAGCACCTGACTGAAACAATATATCCATTGGGTATCTCTTTTCAGGGTTACTTTTTGGTAGAAAAGCGGGAGTAAATTAATTTCTTCGAAAGAATGAAGCTTCGTGACCTTTTAAACACAGGAAAGGACACAAGAATAAGCTTCCATATTAAACATGATTCCAATTTAGAACAATGCGCATCCTGTGCAACAAGGGCATTCAATTTGAGGAACAGGGAAAGGAAAACAATCCGACGTTAGTCCAGCAATGCTTCCTTGAGGTTGACGATTGTCGCAAATTTCTTGAGGCATTGTTCCCGTGAAAGTATTGTTGAAAAATTCAGCAATGACTAGCTGATTCAAGTTTCCAATTTCGGTGGGAACAGTTCCTGTCATCAAATTTTCGTAAACTTGAAACAAGCGAAGATTTACTAGGTTGCCAATGCTTTCTGATATTGTTCCTGTCATCAAATTTGAATTCACGTCTAATTGCTCTAGCTCCGTGAGACCATAGATGGCTTCTGGAATGGTTCCTGTAATTTTATTGAAATCCAAGTCAAGAATACGAAGACTACTCAACGAACCAAGAGCATCTGGAATGGTGAGACTCAGATCTCCTTGCTCAAGAGAAAGAATCTCCAAGTCATTGAGATTTCCAAGCTCAGAAGGAATTGTTCCGACAAGATTGTTTGCTTCTGTCAAACATAAGTGAATATTTTTGTGATAGAAATGAACTAATGTTAGATTCAATGAAACATTACATGTTGACTAAAAAATGTTACGCACCAAATTCAATTTCTGTGATGCAATCATCTGCATTACATCTAGAGCCACTCCATCGGCACTCGCTAACAGAAGCAAGATATGGTGTTCCACCAGTACATGAAGCATCATTCTTGCCACATGAAAGCCAAGAATCACCCCCTGTTGAGTAATATAAAAGTGCCAGCACGTATCGCTGTATCAATTTTGAGTCATCGGCACATATCAGGTATTCGTCACCTTCAATCAACCATTCAGCCGCTGCTTTTTGAGGAGTCCCGTCGGTTGCCAACAGAGTAGGAGAGGATACTCCTGATAAGATTAGAAGTATTTGATTTCTTCTTGTTGAAGTACTTACACCGCAAACAAGTCCAGGAGTAGGAGCAGGGGTAGGAGCAGGAGTAGGAGCAGGAGTAGGAGCAGGGGAGTTCACAACACTTGGAGGAAAAGCTAAAAAGGTAAATTATTGAAACGGTGAGGATAGCGCTATTTCTTTTTAATGGAAATAATGAAAGTGTAAAATACTTACTTGAAGCTTGCATCTCCCTTTCCCAGAATTGTTCCGACTCAAAATCGAGGGTTTTTTGCTCGCTTCTGAAGAAGCTTGCTTTTGCTTCTACCAAGGATACTAAAAGTAGTGAAAGCTTCATATTTTTTGGCAACTGTAATTTTTGTATAATTTCTTTTGTATTTCATAAATTGTGAGGAATACAATAATTCTGTTTTCTGTCTATTATAGGCTAATTTAGTGAAATATGATACATATCTTAGACGAAATCGTATTAATTGCATGAAAATGCGGGACTCCCAATTTGAATATGTTTAGCGATGCCTGCTAATATTAATATGCAAACGGAACTATGATTTTTTTAAATTACACGTCAAATCCTTCTATAGGTATTGACTTTTATTTAATTTGACGTAGAGTATTGGTTCTGATATCCACGACTCATGATTTAGCAGTGGCAATAAGAAACCGCCGTTTATTACAAAATAAGACCACCGCTATCTTAATAGTTTATGTGCAAGCCAATTCTGATTTGGTTGTATTGACGCCAGCCAACACATTTTTAGAGAAGCCAAACACTATCACAAAGTTAGATCTTGATAGAGAAAAATCGATTTATATATAAACAGGATGCAACGGCTCTCTGTCAATGTTCATATAGACTCTTGAAAATGAGGGTTTCCTGAAATCAATATTTTTCTGACATCAAAAACAATGAACAAATGAAAATAGGTTTGATTTGCCAATCCGAGTGACGATAAAATATTTTAGTCAACATTAAATAATAGATTACGAACATCATGAAATTCATTCAAATTCTCTGTTAAGAAAATAGATGATTTTTCAATTTTTTAACTCATCACACATCAACTTCACAAAAAAGTTAAAGCTTCAATAAAAATAATTTACTTATTCTAAAGTTCCCTCGAGGAATCGATATCTATTTCTGATATAGAGATATTTTGGCTCCTGGTCCCGTCATTTCAGTCAATCTAAGTAAATCACTCTTCATCAATAAATCAGATCCGAGTATTCCTCCTACACCATAGCTTTGTAAGGCATCTAAAACAGGTAATGCTCCAATATCAAGTTTGACCTGTGACTCAACTCTGATCCCGATAGAGCTTTTACCTGTTTCTTGTGGAAAATTAAAGCGTCTTTTGAGCATATATGAATGAGTTAGCGAAAGTGCGACATTATCGGCTCCCATAGCACCGATCTGATCGTTATTCAGGGTTATGGAAGGTGAAGATTTTGAAAGTCCCATATCTGCCACACCTTTCCAATTTAAAATGGTAGAGGCAGCTCCTGTATCGACAAGCATTTTAACAGGCCCTCTACCATCCAAAAGTGTATCTACAATATATATACCCATGTTGGTCAGTTGCATTTTTGATCCTGCAACAACTGTGAGATTTGGAGGAGCATCCAAAATTTCAGATTTTGCTAGTGAAAAAGTAGACTGATCGAAATTGAAATCCACGGTTTTATATTGTGATAAAAATGATAGGCCTATAATACCATCTAAACCGGAAGGAAGGGCGCCAATATCTTGTACGGCAACTGGGAATGGTCCTCTAATATCATGAATAGATTTATCGCTCAAAACTAACTGAAGATTTGGAAGTTGCGATACACCTCCTCCCATGTTAGTCCCTCCAGCTGCAGTCATTGTCATCGGTGTGTCATATGTTGGTAATTGAAGAGATTGCACTATAGAAGGACGGAGAACAATTCCAGAACACGCTGTGTCAACTAGCATGGTGATGGATTTTGAGTTTACGATAAAGTCCAACGCAGGAAATTGTCCCGGTGATGGCCTTAAGAAAACATCGCTTCTATTGTTTGAGGGAATTGATCTATTACCATTCAGCGATATAAATGCTAATGAAGTCTGAATGCCCGAACTTGTTTTGACGGAATTTGCTGAAGTGTTTTCATCTTCATTGTTTAGAGTAGATTGAAAATTTGGATTTTCTATTCTTGCTCTGCAAAGACGCCGAACAAGCTCATCTTTTTCAAAAACATCACCGATAAATACCTTTCTATCTAAAAGCTCTGCTTTCAATTCTTTAACTCTCATTCTTTTTATTTCTGATTCAAGCTCTGCATTCACATCGAAATTAGATCTAAGCTGCATCTTATTTATTCGAGACAAATTTCTTCTGTGTGTGGTAACACCAAATGTATTCATGCTCTTCGTGCAAATCAGGGGTTTGGCATGATGATATTGATTCAATCGAATAGATAAGGCATGGGCACCCATAACAAGATATACCCACAAAGTAAAAACCAATTTAAACATGTTCCACGGATGAAATTTAAACATTCAGCACAGGCATCTATCTTTATTGATGAGTGAAGTTTTAGCAGCCTTTTCTTCGTACAAACTTTGAGTTGTGAAATAAATTGTTATCACAGCAATTTTCACATTTGTAGCCTAAATAGAATCGACGTCTTATTTTTCTCGTAGAATTCGTAGACACAATTACAAAAATGATTTGTGTTCATAACATCTTTACTTTAGGTGAGATCAGATTAAAAAGTGTGCTGTATATTGATTGGGAATGACTCATCAAATACAGCCAAGAAGAAAAAAGAGCTTAAATGAAAAAACTTTCTTCTGCTGTAAGTGCAATGATATAGCATATGTTCCAGCTAAACTAATAAATCGGCTGTGCCCCCCCCCTGACCAGGGCGGGCACAATACCCCTTCCATAAATTGGGTATATTACTGAATGGTCCTTATTTTACCCTTTTTTTAAAGATAGGATTCTACACAAAATGAGTATGTTGATGGATGAATCACACAGTAACTTTCGCTAGCATTCAAAAATATCCAGCTTTGAAGAGAAATTTTGCCTAATGGGTGAAATTGTGTGTTAAACACTTTTTTGCTCCATCTAATCATGTGCTTTATTTAGATGTAAACATACCAATGATTTACTTGCATATAAACCAATTATTTAGACATTATATATGCTGAACTCATAACCTGTTGTTCTAATTGAGAGACTCAATTAAGGGCATTATACCAGAGCTGATAACCCATTGGTTGTTCTCCATGAATCATTTTCAAAGCATTGATTGACAAATGGATTGAATATTTACATAGCCACAATGTTCTTGTGAATATGCAAGTACAAACGCATATTGAACTTCTACCACAAATGCCAGAAAGCATTTGATTCTATTAAGAAAATAGTCTCTAGAGAGACATTACTGGCATATCCAAACTTCAATGAAGAATTTGTGATACATACAGATGCCAGCAAGCTACAAATTGGGGCAATTATAAGTAAAAATAACCAGCTATTTTCTTTAATTCTGCAACTGTCAGTTCATGCATGATATGTTCATTCTCCTCTAGGAGAGGCTCTCCTACAGTTCTGCTATCTTTCATAATTTTTTCAATAAGTACTTTTTGGCTGTCTCCGTTTAAAAGTCATTTCTAATCTCTCAATTATTTCATACACTGCAGTAGCATTGTCATCCTTCATAGAAGTACATAGTTCTTCTGTACGAATCCTCTGAAGTAATTCAAAATAAATGTTCCATGTTGCGTCTGTAATTCTTTCATCACCACTGTTGCTTATCTCATCATCTGAATCTTCATCCCAATCGTACTGATCTCCGTTTTCCATAGCATTGTCTTGCTCAAACTCAGGCTCATCCATGGAAATGTCACTTGATGTATACCCCATGGATTCATCATTTGCCAGATTCTCATAGAAGTCTTCGTGAGCTTCTTTGCTTTCCATTATTGTTTTTAAAATGTTATAATAATTTGGTTGAGGCTTGGATTCCTTTTTGTATTGTCGGAATTCGCGCCACATTCTGTCAAATTTCTTATTCTTAGTAATTTTTTTCCTTTACACTTGATCCATTTATAAGACTCAGTACGCTTTTGATTTTTTTCTTTTTTACAGAATACACTGGCAGGGCTCAAATTATAGCACAATGGAATCTTATTAATGACTATCTATTTTTGTGGTTTTTCTTCTTTATGGTATGTTTCCTTACTAATGGGTAGCACATGTTTAACTGGATTCGTTAGTTTTTCAGGGGAGAAAATATTTTTATTATACTTCCATAAAAACTTGTTTCCAAATACTCTGCTTCCTGGTGTTGCTTTTTGGGTGGTTTTGCGCATATCCAATCTCGCAGGGGTTATTGGGCCATTTCCCCGGCCGGGATTCGGCATCATTTTCTCAAGATCAATTCGGTTTTCGTACATATCTCACGTAGGATATAGTATTAATTTAGAGATTTGCTTGGTATGGTCTACGTGTTTGCTTTTTGCCATTCCAAAAAAGTAGATCCAACAACTCAACTTGTGGTAGTCTGCCATTACCCTTTGCTCCTGGGAACTTGTTCAGCCTCTTGTTGATCTTGCATGTGTAGGATACATAATGAAGGAACTTCTTCATGTCACAGGATTTCCTTCAAAACTTAATCATGTAGTGCGTATGCACTGCAGAGCCTTGATGGGAATACTATAATCTGTTAGTGCCTCCAATTTCTGATTGTAGTGATTGGCAATCACATCGCCCAGCTTGGTTGCTTTTAGGTTGAAAACCATCAGTACGTCTCTTGCCAATAGCTTAGGTTTAAACATAATTTAAACATACATCACGTACTAATCATATATTACTGACCACACAGTTTCAACAACGAACTCACCGCCCATCTGATGACCAGACAGATAACAAATGTTCTTTATCATATATGTTCAACAACATTGTCAATCACAGGTGACAAGGCATATGTTAAATGCCAACAGCTGGCTTTCTTGGGAAGAGGAAGACTTTGATGATTTGTTTTTATTTTTGCAATTAATAGAATACAGAAGCAGCTATATTCTGGCTTTTGATCTAACAAGTTTTTTGAAGCTATTTATTCATCTCAGATCATCGCATTTAATTATTTAATAGTTGAGCTAAATCACGTACTGTATCATATTGCATATGACTCACTGCAAAGGTCCTTCTCAAATGAGAGCAAAACCTGAAATATCTGTTTCTTGCAATAGTCACAAACATGCAATATATTGCAAATTGATAAATACATATGAAATGGACTGTAAACAATTGCAATTGCAAATATTTTGACCTATGCTAGGAATAGGTTGTCGACAAACACACAGTGGGGTGTGTTGTGGGGGTTGGTTGTTTGTTGTTGTTGTTTTTGAATTGTGAGCTAAAAGTAAAATTAATGAAATATTAATTTTACTAC
>Ga0209092_10000522_pt1 | contig 37952 bp, 19 predicted proteins | sample FraStrMetagenome_FD_187446 | JGI IMG/M metagenome (GOLD analysis project Ga0209092, IMG submission 187446) | Marine eukaryotic phytoplankton communities from Arctic Ocean - Fram Strait ARC3M Metagenome (SPAdes) (version 2) | ecosystem: Environmental > Aquatic > Marine > Oceanic | place: Fram...
TTCCCTCTGGAAGGGAGAACAAAAAACTAAACAAAAGTAATAAAAAAATACTTAGGGCAGCGCGACGCACATTACTAGATTATGTACAATCCTACCAAAAAAGCAAATTTTGTTTCCCCAGCCGTATAATGCTGTTTTTTGGTGTTCGGCTAAATTAGTGTAACCTTTTATTTATTAGGGTAAAGTAGCTTAATTTGTCCGGGGCCTATAAAGTAGCAAGTAAGTTTTTTTGACACTTTTGTGTTTATACTCGCTGGTTTTTTTACAAACCACTATACAAAAATGATGTAGAAAACTTTAAATTTAGAAACCTGGGAATAAGTAAATAAAACACATAATTACATGGAATACAAATTTGTTTCATAGACAATTCTATCCTATTATGGAAACTTCATACTTATGGCTGAATATATTTGAATTATCATGAATAATACCATGTGCTCCAACCATCAACATGCTCATTTTGTGTAGAAACCTCATTTTATGGGTATTCAATAATATAACCATTTCATGGAGGGGCATTGTACCAGAATTATTTTGGTGCCCATAGCTGATGACCATTTTATGGAAGGGGCAATGTCCATAACAATTTCATTTAAGGGGCTCTGTACCCGCTCAGTACAGAGGAATCAAAAGCTAATTACACTAAATCTCAATTCTATATCCATATCCTTACAACATAAAAGACTTTCTTAGTTAAGATTCCAATTTGGCAAATATAGTAAACGAGTGTATACTGGGGTCCGATATTTATATGCTGATGAGAATTCAAGAAAGCAGAAAAATTTCTCCATAAGAACGAAGCAACAATTTCATTAACATGTTTTGGCAAGAAATTTTATATGAATTCTCTCTTAATTTTTATTTTTTTTAAAACATAGATCAAGGTTTTTTACAATTCGTTTTGAAAGTTCGTCGTACCTTTAGATCTCTACGCCCATAATTTTTGCAACTTGGGGCATATCTTTGTCTCCTCTTCCACTCATGTTGATGATCAGGTCCTTTCCTTTTCCAAGCTTTTTAGCAAGTTGTACGGCGTAATAAATAGCGTGACTAGTTTCCAAAGCTGGAATGATCCCTTCATACTCGCACATCATTTTGAATCCTTCAAGGGCCTGCTTATCGGTCACCGCTTCATAAATAGCTCTACCAGTATCTTTGAAGAAAGCATGCTCTGGTCCCACACCAGGGTAATCCAATCCCGCACTAATGGAATGTGTGTTAAGAGTTTGTCCACTCTTTTCTTGGATAACGTAAGTGAGTGCACCTTGAAGAACTCCAGGAGTACCTTTGGTAAGAGTAGCACAATGCTCCTCATCAACCTCAATTCCATGCCCAGCAGCCTCAACTCCGTATAAGGCAACACTTTCGTCATCTTTGAAAGGGTGGAATGCTCCGATAGCATTACTTCCGCCACCGACACAAGCAACAACTGCATCAGGAAGTTTTCCTGCTTTCTCCAACATTTGGCTCCTCATTTCTTTTCCCATCACACTTTGGAAATCTCGCACGATTGTTGGAAAGGGATGAGGACCAACTGCAGATCCGATCAAGTAATGAGTAGTGCGGACGTTGGTCACCCAATCACGCATTGCCTCATTAATTGCATCTTTTAGCGTACGTTGTCCGTCTTGGACGGGAACTACTTTGGCTCCGAGTGTATTCATGCGGAAAACATTTAATTTTTGACGTTCACAATCTACGGCACCCATGTAGACAATACATTCCAGACCCAGCATAGCACATACAGTAGCGGTAGCAACTCCGTGTTGACCAGCACCGGTTTCAGCAATGATACGTTTCTTTCCGATACGTTGAGCCAAAAGTGCTTGTCCAATAGCATTGTTAATCTTGTGAGCACCAGTGTGAGCAAGATCTTCGCGTTTAAGCCAGATATTAGCACCACCAGCCATCTCCGTCAAACGATGAGCTTTATGAACAGGTGTAGGTCCTCCTACAAAATCCTTACGGTAAAGAGCAATCTCAGCGAGAAAATCAGGATCATTTTTAATTTCATTGTATTTTTCTTCAATTTCACGGAAGGCCTCAGACAAAGTTTCTGGGATGAATTGACCACCAAATTTACCAAAACGTTTTGAAGCAGCGAGATCGTCACTCATGACCTCAGGAATAACTCCCAAAGCGGTGGCTTGATTGACAGGATTGGAGGCTTGTTTACATCCGCTTACCAAATCAGCAACAATAGTTTTCACAGCAGCAGCGCGAGCCTCAGTGGTGGCGTCCTCACCTACCTTTTCCATTGCCTTAAGAATGGCACTTCCTACAACTACACCATCTGCAATGTTACTCACTTCATGTACCATGTCTGGGTTTGAGATTCCAAAACCTACTGCTAGAGGAAGATCAGTTTGTTTCCTCACACGAGTCAAAAAATCAGAAAGATCAGAAGGCAATTCATCACGTGCACCAGTAACTCCAGTTACACTGACACAGTATAGGAAGGTAGAGGCAGCATTGACCAAATATTCGATACGTTGATCTGTACTTGTTGGAGCAACTAGTGGAACATTGCTCAAACCATATTTATTACATTGAATGGCGAGTGGAACTCCTTCTTCTGGAGGTAAATCCACAACAATAAATCCATCAGCTCCGGCTTCTTTGGTTTCGGCGCATAGCCGTTCCAATCCATATTGGTAAAAGGGATTGTAATATCCCATTAAAATTACGGGAACTGTGAGACCCATGTCACGTGCTTCCTTTACCATGGCTAGGCAGTCTGTGATGGTGGAGGTTCCTCCTTTGATTGCTACTTGGTTGCATTTTTGGATTGTTGCTCCATCTGCTTGAGGGTCGGTGTAGGGGATTCCGACTTCAATGACGCTGGCGCCACCCTCTTGCATGGCTAGGAGAATCGACGGTGTATCTGTACAAGTTGAGATGTAACGAGGTAATAAGTGATGGAAATTGCGACAATGTAACATTTTTGAAGTGTCAGTGATGTAATGTTTTGAGCATCGAGGACGAACAGGAATCTTAGCATGTGTGATTGTAGCTTATTCAAAAGCGAAACAAAAACTTCAAGTATGTACATACCTTCTTTGCGTGGGTATCCAGCAGTAATAAATGTTATGAAAGCTGCTTCTCCCTTTTCTTTGGCAGCGGCAAAGGAAGCTTCAAGACGTCCATTGTGGCCTCTTCTCATTTCACTAACAGAAGTCATATTTATAGATTTTGTATATGTATTATATCGCTTTGGGGAGTTTTCGAATTTTTTTGATGTAGTAGATGTTATTGATCTGCTACAAGATGATGATGATGGAGTTGTAGAAGTGATAGAACCAAAATTTCCGCTTAAGATTGAGAGCAACAAAGGGGGTGTTGTCAGACGACGACACTGCAGAATGATATTCATTAAAATTGCCCATCTACAAACTTCATGTTCACATCTTTTTTATCGTACCTAAGTTCTCATACATTTTAATAAAGAAATAGACCATATATTATTACTCTAAGTAACAACAGGAAAAGTAAAAAATCCTTAAGTAAACTCTCGGGACACTCATTATTATTACACTGTTCCTTGGCAAGTTGAACTTTATAACAAAAGCACAGTATGTTTCAACGAGGGCCAAAGAATTGAATAGTTCTACCATGCTAAGTGTCCCTTATGTATTTTGAATCTCGTGCGTATGCAAATTTTTATGTTTACAACTTACTTCTCTTGGAAAATTGCACCATTGCTTTGAATTCAAATATAAGTATTGTTTTCTACGCAATATTTGCATATGAAATCAATTATCCACGCGGCTCAACTGGTTTCATCAGTTTTCCAATTGGAGGAAGGTTACAGAAAAATTAGATGTAGAAAGTGTACTACGAAATAGGTAAATCTGTTGAAAGAGACAGTATCTTTCGTCAATTATGACTAAGTTATGCATGGCTGCATTGACAACATTGACAATCACAGATGTGTCATGTAAAATGAGAAATTATTGGACTCTAGAGGAAGCACTACATAGCACAAAAATTCATACAGTTTATTCGTATGTGAAGAATGATTTTTTGAAGAATTATAAAGGCCTCTCGATTCGGCAATCACAGGAGTGTGTTGAGGTCAAAGGAAAGGAGATGATGATTTGAAATCGCCAAAGATCTTACGTAGGATTTCATCTATGAATATACCATGCAAAATATTATGTTTTCCATCCATGAAGAGTGTTTGAAAATTCGAACCTCGTCCGTTCATTTTTGATGCTCGAAATATATGTGTAACGGAGAAAGCAGAGAGAAAGAATGAATGTGAACATAATATGAACCATGGAGCACTTATACACTTCGTATCACAAGTAAGGTGTGTTTACTCGAACTAGCAGAAATGATTCTTTGGGTCTTTTGCGAGTCCTTATCACATCGTACTGTTCTTTATACCAATAACAGTTTTCGACTTGTTTACTCGCAACATTAACCATTTGATATCGCTCTTGAAAAGGAGTGCTGTTATTTGTATGCATGGAGGACATAAATTCAGACTTTAAACTGATTGTGTTTAAGGTCATTCCTGTTTTCTGTGTGACAGTCATTAAGATATTTCTTTTACATCAGCATGTCTATCGCATCTCATCTGTGATCTTTCTATAACCACTCTCAGGATTTAATTCTTCGAAATTTTGACAATTGATATCTACAAGTTACATTGGTCCATTCCGCTCTTTCATGTGAGTGATGATAGAAATTTACCATATCCATTTGGGTGAAATGCGAGTGTTATTATCTGTCTATTTTAAACTTCATAATAGTTATGACTTGTCAACTACGCAACATCAAACCACACAATTATCCAGATAGCACACGCATGGCAATTCATCATTTATCTTTCTTATGAATTCTAGCCATATGTTTCTGGATAACATCGAAGCTAAGCATGTTTCCAACGTATACAGAGCGCATTTATTGTCATGTGATTTTGAATCATTTCGAAATATTCTCAATTATCGTTGTGTCAATTCTATTCAGTGATCACAAATGACAGAAGTACACAAGAAATATTATTCTAGCCAAGTACCATTTAGACATTTCATCTTCCAAGTAAGATAACTTCATGGAGATGAAAAGTTGGTCTTTTGATAAGTGAAATGCCGAGGAGTAGGTTTGGTGGGATGATAAATGATATAATATTGAGTGCTGAAGCCGCCATATTCTTATGATTCTCCAGCAATTTATTGATAGACAATGAAAGGGTGTTTTTGACTTATGATGAGTGTGCAATATTAATGCACATCACGGTAGGAAATTTTTTTTACCTTGCGCCAAGATGCTATTGTAAAAAGTATATAAAAAGGAAATAGAGTACATTTCATATCACACATAAATTTCCCTCCCTTTTTCGTAGATTTTCATCTCCATATATTTTCTTTAGCCTTACTTAAGTACAGGCTCAGTACTACAGTACAGTACAAACTCAGTATGGTTCAGGACGGTATCTTTTTACCGCCCAATAATAATTTTACTCTATTCCTATTTTTGTGGCTCGAACACATAATCCACATCCCCTCGCCAAACATTACTGAAGTTTAATCACTCCATCTTTCCTGGACAGTTTCAGAACAACAAAGGTTGATAAAGAATTGAAATTAAAAATTAAGATATAAGTGCTGAAGCAAAAAGATGAGCGAATCAAACACCAACCATCCAGAAACTGAAAAAAAATCAATAACATGGTCTGAGTCCACATCTTCCTCGAAAGTAGCATCTACCAAGGCTGAATCAAAAGATATACCAAAAGAAAAAAACGCGATCAAGTCACCTACGAAAATATCATCTTCCTCAGTCACAAGCGCTACTGCTTCTACCTCCACAGCACCAGATGACAGCATATCAGATGTCCTAGAAGAGCGCCTCATAGATGCAGAATACAAAATCTGGAAAAAGAATACACCCTATTTATATGATGTAGTTATGACACACTCATTGGAATGGCCAAGTTTGACGTGTCAGTGGCTACCTTACTTTCGTCAACCAGATGGACAAGCAACAGAAGAACATAATTTGTTGATTGGGACTCACACAACTGGTGAACAAAATTATTTAATGGTGGCAAGTGCTATTCTACCAAAGAGTGAAAATAGTGTGGTAGTTGGTGATGATGCCAAGACTTCATCTGAAGAAAAAAAAGATGGGAAAGCTAGTGAAACTGTGGTTGCCGCTTCACCTATTCCCCACTATGACGAAGAACGAAATGAAGTTGGAGGATTTGGTTTTACAGGGAATCCTGCTGGTAGTAGCGGTAATTCTGGCAATAACAATACTACAACTCTCACCACTACTGTGAGCACCCCTGGAAAAATTGAAATTCGGATGAAAGTGAAACATTTGGGTGAAGTCAATAGGGCTAGATACATGCCTCAAAATCATTTCATTGTTGCTACAAGAGGACCTGATCCAGAATTGTATGTTTTTGATCTTTCGAAACATTCCAGTTTTCCTGAAGATGATTCAGAATGTGCACCTCAGTGCGTTTGTGTTGGGCATGAAAAGGAAGGTTATGGATTGGCTTGGAGCCCTCATCAGGAGGGATTGCTTGCCAGTTCTAGCGAAGATAATACAGTCAATATTTGGGATGTGTCACCAATTTTGAATGCTTCTGCAACTTCATCGAATCAAGTTAAACCCAAATCAACATTTGTAGGCCATACGGATGTAGTTGAGGATGTCGCTTGGCATAATCATGATGCAAATCTAATTGGTAGTGTTGGGGATGATAAATGCGTCATGCTATGGGATATTAGGCAACCAAAACCACAGCATCTTCTTAAGGATGCACATGAAGGGGATATCAATTGCATCGCATTTAATCCAGTAAATGAATTTTTGTTTGCAACAGGAAGTGCAGATAAAACTGTGGCTCTTTGGGATTTGAGAAATTTAAAAGCGTAAGTGTCATTTTTTATTTCTAAATATCACTGGAAATACATTGTACATAATTTATCTTACAATAATTCAAATTCCAATGAAAAACAGGAAAATGCATTGCTTATTAGGACATAATGAACAAGTATATCAAGTGTCATGGTCGCCCTTCAACGAATCATTTCTTGGATCTTGTTCTGCTGATCGTCGTGTCCACATGTGGGACTTAAGTCGTATAGGGGATGAGCAAACACCAGAAGATGCCGAAGACGGGCCACCAGAACTGTTATTCGTTCATGGAGGGCATACCTCAAAAGTCTCTGATTTTTCGTGGAATGCAAATGATAGGTGGACTATTGCATCTGTCGCCGAGGACAATGTACTTCAAGTTTGGAATATGGCTGAGGAAATTTATGCAGGAGAAGATGAGGATGAAGAAGATGAGGAAGGATTGCTTGGAGAAGATGATATTGAAAGTTAATTTTTTATATTTATCCAAAAATTAGATTGAATATTATTCTTACATTACTTCATGCTAGTATTGTAATTTGGTAACTACCGTTTTCGCAAACAAAGATGTCACTTTCATTTTGAGTCTTTTGAAAAAAATGTGGAGAAATTTAGGCAGTCCCAAAAGAGCTATTCTTTATTACTTCATAGTTTGGCATATGAGATACTTTCATATATTCGATAATTATGGAGCAATCCGGTCGAAAACGAATGGATCTGAAAAGTTGAATGAACTGAAAATATTCCTTTTCAACCTTATTGTAGTATATACATGATAAATTATTTTTATTCATTTTAAATTTCAATGATTCACTTTTTTAATTCTTTTCCTCTTTCTGACATTTTAGCTCGATTTAGATTATGAAAGTCAAGTATTTTTTGAAATTTCCGCAGCATCATATCTTTTGCCCGTTCGTTTCATTACATCAAATGATTGAGAATCATGTTTATGAAATCGAGCAAAATCTCCACAAGAATTAAGCAATTTTACTTCATACTAAATTAGTTCTTTGTACGTGTAAGAGTCAATATGACTTCTAATAATTTAGATTAGCAGTTCTTCTTATTCAATCTTTGCACGGTTAAGAGTCGATATGACTCCAAATAATTTACATAAGTATTTCTTCTTATTTAATTAATTTATTTCACTGTTTTGTACTTTTCATGCCTACCTCAACAAAGGCAATGAATTTAATGTAAAAAATGAGCACGATTTCGCAGGACGAAGAAATTTACTGCAACATACTTCTTATTCCGTCGACAAATTGTTTAAAGTTAATTAGTCGAACCTTTGTGCATGCAGAAGTTCAATGAAAGGTTTGGTGCATCTATGATCAAAAAAACCGTTTCGGGGGCGAATGTGTTGAAGAAGCATCTGAAATGTTCGCTTCAATCTTTTTTCCCATTGAGAGCAAACCCAAAGCAGCATTTTCAACATTGGAATAAGTATTTCTTTTGACATTAGGTTTTAGGTATAGTTGCGTTTGTAATAGCATAGGATGTGCTCGAATGATTGGTTCATGAAGACCATAGGCCATCATATTTTCATTATTCTGAACACGGGAAAAAATTCCTGGTACAATATTAGGATTCGTTGGAATTGGTCTAGGACCCATAAATTGAAATGCTGGGTTTATATCTATAGGACTAGGATGTTTAACTCTTGGTATAGGTTTTGAGAACGGAAAGCTGTCCAGATAGATTTCATCTTGTGGTAAACCTATGCGATAAACTTTAGGCTTCGCAGCGGCTCCGTGGGCAAGTCTCAAGGCTTTCTCGTCCCGAATAACGCGAGGAGGGGGTAATTGAAACTTTCTAATCGGAGGGATTATTTGCTGCCTTAGATGGAAGGGAATATTCCCATGTGCCCTTCTCACAGAAGCTACCTGATTCTTCGATTCCCTTCTTACTTTACTTGCAGCTGCACCACGTTTCGATTCCCAATTGAATCCTATCATTTCTAGAAGCCTGATTCTTCTTTCAGTCATCCTCGAGTGAAGTCCTTGAAGAAGCCTTTTGTATTCTACCCGCTGAGTACTTGCCCAACTACCAAGTTTGCTCTTTTTTGTTTCAATGTTACAGTCCCCATTTTCGTTGACGTATTCCAAAAGCTTGAGGAAATTTTGTTCCCATGGGTCATGGTGTGGGTCACGGGTAACCCATACAAAACCAATAGAGTTGAGAAGTTCTTCTCTCTCTGGGTTCATAAGCGAAGGTTGGTTATTCTTCATCAATTTGTACTGATGACGTTGTGTCGATACCCAATATCCAAGAGAGCGATTTTCTATGTATCGGTTTGGTACCAGTATGTGCCCATGTTCCTCCTTAAACTTAACCAATTGGCTAAACATCTTCAGCCACATTTTTTTAGAGGATGTAGATTTTGATGTAGGTGCTTTGTCAACAGCACTATCCATATTTGAGGCTGGAGCTTGTTTCAATTCGTTGCAACGGTTCTCCATAAGTTAGTTTTTAATGAATTAATCAATATCAATTTTATGATACGAAGAATACATCATACCAATCGATACATGAAAGTATTTAGGTCAGGCTAAATTTTGTTAGGACTATTACTTATAAAAAGAGTGCAAAAAAACTATTTTAGTCCTCACTATAACTTATTTTACGAGCATTATTGAGTTAATGTTATGATGCACATGGCTTTTTCTCTAGCTACATTTCTTTGTTGAGTTCGGAAAAGGATTTCAATTGTGCCAGGTTCTCTCATCAATACAAGTAAGCCAAAACTCAGAACTTCGTATCATTCTCCTAGAGAATTAAGTAGCAGAACAAACCTATCATGCATCTTATGTTGTCATGAGGTTTATTTTCAAAAAGAAAATCTACCTAATTACATTTATAGATACACATGATTAGGCCCAATATTGTCATCAACTTTAATCATACTGATTGGAGCACGATTAATTTAGACTTAATGTAAGTAATAAAATTAATTCCTATGAAGTCTATTTAAGAAAGAGCTCTGTAAGGATAAAAATACTCTTTTTAGGGAAACTCTCAACTTCTAAAAATGAGGACATTTAGATCATCAAGGCCTATGATATGAACGAAAAGAAATTTTACTTCTTAAATGGATAATTTTCTGAAGAAAAGACCCATTCATAAACCCATTTCAGAGAAATCATTCGATTCCTTAGCACTAAAATAGCTTGTTCATTTTTGCCTTTATGCGTCAATTGATAAAAAACAGCTGTGCAAAGTATATAGATTGAGAGTCCAGAGGCGTCAATGAAACATCATAAAGCTGAACAGGAGCTTCGAAAGACAGAGGTAATTTCATGTTGGCGGAGATCTTATCTTTTATATTTTTACCACCGTCATGTGTATAAAATGTATCTACCGAAGCAACAAGCTCACTATTGAATTTATTGGTAACGAGACCATTTTAATTTGAGGAAATGAAAAAAAATAGAATTTTCTAATATGGAAATTGAAAAAGGTTCACAGATGTCCTTGCCAATTTTTTGCTTGTGTTATGCTGGATTACTAAACTTCTACAATGAATTCTCTTATCATGAAGTCAGGTTTCAAGATGCCGTAAGTAGATTTTTTTGCACATTATGTGATCTCGTATTTTCTTTTGGAAGCTCAGACTGCTGACATATCAAGATTAAACAACATGATTTTGTGTGCTAAATTGAAAAGCTACAATGAAGCACGGTACCGTGCTTAATTACATATATCCCGATGACAGCAAGTGTCAAATATAAATTCAAAAGAAACCCATTTTCACCTTCAGATCATCATTCATTTATGCTGTATTGTTGCACCAAACTGAAGTGATAAAATAAAACTGTAAAACAATAGAATTTTCTATTTTTAAAATTAAAAGCAACTCGATGAATTAGAGGGTTAAAATTCATGTCCAGATGTTAAGCATAGGAAGGGTAGACTGCTGACGTACTAGCAAAGCATTCCAATGAAACCTACGTAGTATTAAACTTCAAAGTTAACATACAAACCTTACCTTATATATTATCTTTTGACACAAATACAAAAATTCAAGGAAAAAAAGAAAAATATTTTTTTATTTGAACACATCAACTTAATGCCAAATTCTAGGATGCCCAATGCAGGGCCCTAATTTTATTTAGCAAATAATCGGCAATACTTATTATTACCGTACGGCTGTTCGACAAAAGCAAAAAATGTGTCATCAAATTACATTCGTACCGTACCGTACCTACTTTTTAATAACTATCCTTTGTTTCACTTTTTGACTAAGCCTTTTACACGACAGCACATGGTGACCTCTTCGTTGATCCACCGGATCAAACTTTCAACTGGACTTTTGTACCTCTTGAACCAGCCCCCTAGATCTCTTGCATTCGTTGCATCGTTTCAAAAGAATGCACCTATCAAACCAGTTTCACTTAAGTACCGAGAAAAAACCACTTTCCATAATTCGATCTCGCCCGAGTTGAGGAGTACAAGTAATGATAGTGCAGAAGGTACCATTTATGAAAGAGTGCTTTCAAATCCGCAATGGCCTCCTGAATGGCCATTTACTGACACGGACTTTATCCGTCAGGATGAATCTGATGATGGCCTATTCTATGAATCTCCTCGTCTGTGAGTAACTTTTACTTTATTTTCCATTTTGCGTTGTGTTATACTGACCCACTAGTTTGTGTTACATTCATACTGAAAAAGAGTGTATCACATCGACGACGCCGCAGTTTCTGCATTGACATCATACTACGCAGAGAACATACCTGATGGCGCTGATGTATTGGATATTTGTTCCTCCTGGTAAGTTTTATAAGTCATTACTCTGTAAAACGCAAGAGAGTTGCAAATATATCTCTTACAATCAATTTCCATTCTTTTCGACCAGGGTAAGCCATTACCCAACTTCTTGGAAAGGTACGACAAAAAATACTTTATTCTCTTTTATTATTATTATTATGTGACAGAATATGATACTCACGTTGACTAAATTGAACTCATACATATGCTTTAGGTGGTAATGTTGTTGGTCTTGGTATGAATGAATATGAACTAAGTCAGAATAAGCAACTTTCATCCTACGATGTGAAAAATTTAAACAATGATCCATCTTTCCCTTATGAAGATGAATCGTTCGACGTTGTTACATGTGTTGTAAGTATTGACTATTTGAACAAACCGCAGCAAGTTTTCAAAGAAATTGGACGAGTTTTAAGGCCCGGTGGTGTTTGTATGCTTTCTATGAGTAATCGATGGTGAGCATTATATTTTTGTATGTTAATTATACCATTCATTTTATTTCTCATACTAATACTTTCATATATCTCCAAAATATAGCTTCCCAACTAAAGCATTTCAAATTTGGCTTCGCACAAACGATGTTGAGCATATTTTTGTGGTGGGATCTTTTTTTCATTATTCAGGCTTATTTGAACCACCAAAATGTGATGATATTTCTCCAAATCCAGGTAGGAGTGACCCTCTTTTTATCGTAAGGGCTAACAAAAAGAAATAATGAGAAAATAAAGATTTTGTTCAACAAAAAATCACAATATGAAATCATTTGTTAAATACTAAAACGATCTTTGAAAGAAAAAATGGATATTCTATCAATTGCAGCGAAAGTGTAATATGAAATTAATGCGTAAAGCTTGTACCTAAGTTATTCTATGGAAATCGAATTGCTTCCGGTTGAGATAGTGTCTTCTTCAAATGAGTATTCTGTACAGATAGATTCGCTGGGCTTAATCGATAACTCCAATTTCTTCTTCTTAATAAGAGAATGTCTATTTTGAGAAATATTTGTTATTGAAAAATCTTCTTCATTTCCGACTGAAGCAAATGAATCCAAATCGTAGCCGCTTTCAAACAAATCATTTTTCGATGTTTCCTGGGAATGATGAGAGTGTGCCACATTTTTATCTTCAGCAGATTTTTCTCTTGCATCACATGATATTGGTCTGTCGAATTCATGCTTTAGGGATTCATCGAAATATTCAAGTTCGAGATTTTCTTGAGACATCAAAGAAGAAGTGTCATAAATTTCATCATAGGAATATAAACTTTTCTCTGATTCTCCGCTCTCGAGGCACATCATGGAATCTTCTACAGAATTCATATCTTCTGTTTTATCAATTGATTCGATTGATTTAAATGTACTTAATGTTTTGCATGGAGTTCCTCGACTTAATTCTGAAGTCTCATTTTTGACATCATTAAGAAGAGATTTTTTTTGTCTATTTTTTTCTAGAGAATCGTTATTGTGGGTCTGCTTTGTAAACATATTTTGTTTGTCATTGATTTTGTTCAATTCTTCAGACGAATTAGAGTCAAATGATGATACAACTTTTGATGCGTCCTCGATCTGCATTTCAAATTCAGGCATTGATTGATTCTGCAAGACTGGTGAATCTTTTTGACTATATTCATAATTATCATCGTCTCTTATGTCTATGTTCGAAGTCGCAACAGTCTTGCCGTGGGCCATGTTTCCTTGTACATTTTTAATTTTTCGATTTAGCAAAATATCCTTATTTTCTTCTTCTTTCCAGGAATCTTGATGGATTGGATGTGATTGATTTTTGTTTTTTTCATGATTCAAATTTTCAATATGAGGGTAGACTATCTCGTTTGTCTTGATGGTTTGTTCGCTCGCTCTTTCAGATTCACAAGTATTTGAAAGATTTACCAAATTCTTGTTTTCTTTTTGTTCATTTATCACTGACACCCCTGACATTGAAACGAGGCCATCAGAATTGTCTTGGGTAACATAACTTTCCAATTTGATGTTATCATCTTTGATACTTTCTTCTCCAATTTGTACCGACGTTAGATTTTGAGAAGATGAACTATTGATCGTATTATCACGTTCAGAAATTTGTTTTTCTTCAATTTTTTCAACACCGAAATCATCACTATTTAATGATGAAGACGAACCGTATATTTCATTATGAGAAGACAATTTCGATCCCATTGAATTCCTGTTGACCTCCCGACCTGCAAAATTTTCCGAGAATGGTGTATTTGAGGGGCAGTTCATGATTGATTGCATGTTATTTGCTCCCATGCGATTTTTAATTCCACCTCTGATGCAGTATTCCTCTACTTCATTACCTGATAAAGTGAAATAAGTTTCTGTGATGTCATCAAGTTCATCAAAGTCATGCATATTGTTTCTTGAAGTCTTACACTCATTTTTTTCTTCGACAACGATTGCTTTGATTTTTGAATCAAACGGATCGAGGCATCTCCTTTGATTGATATCATCTGATACCACCGTTGATCTACCTCCAGGAATTTGACCTTGTGTGTGCAACCTTTTTGCCAGAACTTTGTTGTCTTTGTAATTTTCATTGCCTTCAAATTTACTTTGATCCGCTTCTGAGTTTATCTTCAAAAAGGTAATTTTACTCAGGGATTCTTTGTTGGTAAGGCACATAATGTATTCAGATTGAGAACGACCGAGGCATGCTTTTACAAATGTTTTTGAAAGCAGAGAAATTTGATCTCCATTTCTAATAGAAGGCTTCGGTATAGTCGGTGATACACATAAGTTTGTATTTCTAATATTTCCATACTCAACATTATTTTGGCTTTCTTCTACTATGTATATAGGTTTGGACAATTGAAATCCCTTGTTTTCGCGAAAGTCCTGCATTTTTATCTTCACTTTACTAATATATGACACTACCCGGCAGTGATTTTCATTTAGTACGGTAAGCTTACTTTCCATAGAACGGTTCACTTGCTCAAGTTCTTTTAAACGATCATAGACTGTCTGTAGCTTCAAGTCTTCATTCTCGTCTTTCGCATCGATCATTCTTTGGTTTAATATGGATTGGGAATTGAAAACAACAGGTTGGATCTCATCAAATCTAATGTTCATAAAATTACTTAGATTTTCCACTTTGGAATTCAAACATGAATATAGTTGTTCCTGTTTTTTGATCCTTTTATCATCGAGCTCTATTCGAGACAGATGTTTCTTAAGCTCTTTTGTAATAGATTCTTGCAAATTAAATTTTGCAAATTCTTTATCACAGGGGCTTGAGGATATCTTAAGAAGTTGCGAGTCATAATCATCCAACCTTCTCTGAAAATTTCTCATCTCTAAAATTTTCTCATTAACTTCTTGTGCAAATAAACGATTATTTTCATTAATTCTCTCAATTTGTTGAGAAACTGTGCAGGCATCAAATTGACCCCCTAAAACATTCGTAATTTCTTTGCTTACACCATTGCCGTTTTCCATATACTTCATTACTTTTATCATATCCAATTCTAATTTTAATTGCTTGTCTTCAATGGGAACGATTATTTTGGCCCTTTGAAATCGAAGATCTTCTTCCATGAGTTTGAAACTTTCGTCCACACGCTCCAATTTTGATTTATTTAATTTAAGGTCATTTTCACAGTCAGCCACATGTTTCTTGGTCAAATGATAGTCCTCCCTAAAAGTATTAAGAATGGAGTTACAACATTCGAAATTATTGTTTCCCGTTTCAATCCCCTCTTGTAGAGATAGCATTCCAAGCTTGACTTCTATTAGTTGATTCTGTAACGCAGATTTCAATTCAACCATTTTAGATGAATTTTTCTCTGTTCTAAAATTGATAGCACTGAGATTAAGCTTAATCTTTTCAGCTTTCAAAAGCAAAGCCGAGAAGTCTTCATCATATTTACGTAATGTAATCAGAGCATCCTCAATACTTTCTTCTTTGTTCAACTCTACATATTCTTGATACGAAGGTGGGTTTGAGTACAATTGATCTAAAACATGTTTTGATTTCACAATAGTTGAAGATAGTAATGATAATGCAACCCCTATCTCAGATATCTGATTCATCATCATATCGGTATTTTCTTCACTTTCAATGCATTTATGTCGTATTTTTTGTATCTCGGATTTCATGTCACTTTGAACTTCTGAGATTTCACACAAGGCGAATTTTTCTTCTTTTTCCCTAAGCTCATCATCTACCTTCCTTTGATTTTCTTTAATAGTTTGACATAGCTCTGAGTGCTGTGATGCAAAGTAAGGCTTCATATTTTCAATACTTAATTCCAGTGTAGTAATCTCATTCTTCATATCTTGTCTTAAATGAATACCTTGCGACGTTAGCCTTGTATCCATATTAGTTGCAAGTGATTCCAACTCCTTGATTCTTCTTTTCGTGTCGACCAAAACATTATTCGTAATTTCGTTTATCTGTTGTTTCGTTAGATTTTCTTGAGACATTTGTCCGATCTTTGCATTTTGCAGCATTGTTTTAATTTCAAGATTGCCTGATACTGCTTGCTCTGTAGTGTGATTAATTTTTATATTCAGAGCTCGAATTTCCTCTTCAAAAGAAAGTATATTAGAACCATTTGCCCTGCACAATGTAAATGCCTCATTTAGATTGGATTGGAATTTCTTTGCTAATTCTATGTATTCCCGAGAAGAAGAAATTTTCTTCTCTACTTCATCCATACGGTTTCCAATCGAGTGAACCAACTCCAACCCAGTCGTCAAACTCTTACTTAATGATTGATTTAGACCTAATTTTTCATGGAGATTTTGGATCTCAAGTGACCATGCATCATTCATTCTTGATAAACTGTATGAAATGAATTGTTTCATTTCTTGATCTCTATCACAGATATTTTGTTGAATGAGCTTAAGATTGGTTTTTATATGTTCCTCTATTTGAAGGTTGACGAGCTTTTTATTTTCTGAATTTTCCCGTTTTCTTCGATTCTCAAGATGTCTCTGGAGTGCTTGTATGAAATTTTTATTGCCTTCTAATTTTGATACGAATTGATTTGTGAAATCAAGTTCCTTTCCATCAAATATTTGCAAGAATCTTTGCTGAACCATTGATTTTATGTGCACATTTTGAAGTAAAATTTCGAGTTTTTCATTGATTTTGGTTTGTAGCAAATGCGATTTAGAATGCTCTATACCAACAAGACGTAAACTTGTTTTTGAGGTATTTACAATATTGTTTTGAATACCTTCATACTCTTCTTTTTCATGCTGTCGAGGGCAAACATTCTCAATTGAGTTGAACGTTTTGTATTCTATATTGTTTGATGACATGCTATTTCCTTCATTACTTTTAATGTCTGGAACTTCACTTGATTTCATTGGTGCCTTTTCGTCAAACAACCAATAATCCAGAGCTTCTTCTAAGCTTTTCAGAAAGTAAACCTTCTCTGATGGTAGAATCATCTTTCTCAAGGCATCTGTAATTTTTCTAAGATTTTTGTTCTTATCGCTCCCTTGTTCAGAACAAAAGAAACGAGTTAGTTCGTTAGGTAGAATAGATTCTATCTTTGATTGAGTTTCTTTTTTCATGTTACTTTTCAAACAAGCGTCTAGTTTTGATTCAAAGCTTTGCAGTTTCCCTTCTAAACTAAGAATTATGTGTTTTTTCGTATTCTCCACATCGGATAAGTATTTACTTGAGGAAAGTTTATCATTGCGGATGCTTTCAACACAACGCCTTATATCATTTATTTCTCTTTCCATTTCTACAACCCTCGGATGAGAGCTGACTGCTCGATCATAGATTTGGTGATTATTAGTATCCACTTCACGATCAATTTGTTTCTGCATATGAGCTATTTGCTTTTTCAATTTAAAAATATCAGACTCTATCAAATTCCTCCAAGCTTCTTCTTCAGTTGTCATTGAATTCAATTTATGGAGCACCGCTCTTTTGCTGGCAAGTTCATTGTTAATTCCATTTATTTCCGTTTCACTAGATGTAATGTTGTGTTTCAGACCACCTATGGTACGATGGACTCTATTCAAATCATTTTCAAAAGATTCTGATTGCTTTCTCAAAGTGTCAAAAGAACGATTCAAAATTCTTAATTTATCGTCGAGTAATCTTTCTACATTTTTTCTGACTTTATGCTCAACCATACGAATAAAGTCGTCTTCGTTGCGACTTGAAACAGAACGCGCTCGGCTACTGAATGATGGAGGGTCCGGAAGACAATATGGTTCATATTTTTCTGATACTCTTTCAGATCTGGGACCATTCAAATATGTTGAATACATATTTGGGTATACACATGGGACAGGCGAGGGTTGTATAGGATTGTTCTGATCGGGCAAAGTCTGTGATCGCTGAAACTTATACGACATATTTCTCACACTCTTCCTTGTACTTTCAATGGTAGACGCAAGATCTTTTTCCCATTCAAACATAGAGTTTTTATCCTTGTGCATGTTTCCTTACAGTATACCTCTTGAATTGTTGACCTTTTGAATTTAAATTAGGATAAATATACAAGATTATTATGCTATGTAACTCAATTTTGAAAATTAGAAAGTCAAACTTTTCAAAGCATTTATCTTTATTTTTATTGTACCATTTGGAGTAAATTTTGCTGGAATCCTAAAACAACTACGAAGCGAAATTGAATTGAGATGGGAGCAGTTAATCTTTGACTTTCAGAGTGCAAGCATCCATGAAATGTGTTCTTAAATATTCCTGTGCCATTCGTATTCAAGCTCAGATAAGAGGTCATTTGATAAGAAAGAATATTGTTCACCGAACCCAAATGGATTGTTTAAAAGTTTGTGACTATGTATGGAACCAAGTGCTTAATCATAATATATGTTGTGAAGTAAAACATATCGATGAACTAAGAAATTCTATATTCGGCATCGGTAATGTCGATCATAAAGCTCACTTGCTGGGTTTTCCTTCCAAAAAATTACGTGGATGCATCAAACATCGATCATACACTTCAAAAAGTCAGAGTTTGATGTCAAGCATCAGAAGTACAGAACAAACTCCTCAGCTAAGCGAAACGAAAGAAAATCATCATTTCCAAAATGAAATTAAGCACACACTTGTTGACAATGATCTAAAAGTCAAAAAGTGTAATCGGAAGTTACATCTAAAAATGCAGAGTCATAACAATGAAAATTTGGTAAGGAAAGAAAACGAACCGAGCTTCAGAAACTTCTATGAACCCAAGCAAGGGGAGGAATCTTCAAATACAATGAATTCTCAGCTTCAAAATTTGTTGAGCTTTCAATTCGATAAAGCATATTCCTATACTGGATTAGCAATAGAGGCAGAAGCATTTGAACGAAAAACCACACTGAACATAAAAGATCTACAACATGAATTGCATTTGACACAAAGCAAACTTAAAAACCGTATTATATCACTTCAAACTTCTATGACAAAAAGTAAAACTTCAACTTGAGAAAAGATCTTTTTTAATTTAAACTCTTATTCAAATGATTTGATTGCTGAGTGTCTTAGACTATTTTTAATTGCAATTAGCATTTGTTTCTATGAATGCTTGTCAGAGTCAGAGGTTTTGTTGGTAATCATTTTTATTATGACACTAACAGCAGTATCCTACGGTGTGATTTAGATCTCAAGTTTACTGTAGAATTCTCCTCCCATCAGTTCATCTGCACGTTCAAGCTAAACATTTTATGCATGAATTCTTTCCTTATGAAAGTACAATGAGCATTGACGTACAGGAGCATGATGACTGACGATGAGATAGAAGAACTTGTCATTCCTATTCAAATAGAGGTCTAGAATTTCACATTGAATCCTTATTCTTATCATCTACATGAATTGGTTGAGCTCGTTTTATTCCAAGAAATGCCATAACATCGATAGAATTACTTGGTAGCATTTTATAATCATCCGGTATTTCACATTGCTAAAGGAAAAAATATAGAAACGAGAAAAAGATTAGAAGAATGAAAGGTAAGTTGACGGAAGAATTATTTGAATTTGGTACGAAATAGAAATAGAGCATATATAGTCTAAAACTGTAGAACGAGAAAAGAAAAAGTCGCAGTTGTTTGATGTTCTCACCTCGTTCTCTTCTGCGCAGCTTTCATGCCACCCAACTCCATTTGGATGGGACTTCATGAACTCTGCACAATAATCAATTTCAGAGTCATATATATGTTCCAGCTTTGAACGAAATTTCTCTACGCTTTCTTTTTCTCTAGTGTTTTCGTCTTCGTGATTCGATAGATGTACTACAAAAGTGTTCTGCCGTTTTTTACGGTACGATTCTCTTCGCACCAAACAGAAATGATTTGACAAGGATCCAGATGACTCGGCAACTAATGACAAGACGGTATATGGATACACAGAAATGGTCAATAGGAGAGTCAGCAATGAAGTACCCGTCATGGTGTTCTTTTATTTTTATGTCGTTTGCAAGATTTGAAAACTACCTTCGAGAGAAGGTTTTCTTCACAGTGTCAAACATTTTTCTAAATAAACTAATCTTTCTTGCTTACGTAACAAAGTGTTGTCTCATAATATGTCAAGAGAACCAATGCATTCGTGTCAAAAGGATATGAAAGGAGCACCGGAACCCTACCTCGCCCCAGGGTACGATATGGTACTGTTTGTTCGTTTACTGTTAATATATCCCTAATATAATCTACACAAGTTCAGTATACTCTATCGTAGAAAAAGGTGATCGTTATAAAGCTGTTTTTTATGCAAATTCTTCACACATCCCTTGTGGGGGGCCGAGGTAAGAAAGCTATGAAAACGATTAGAGTACTGTGTCGATTAATTTAGTCTAATTTCATAATAATGAACCCCTTTTTTTAAAACAATCATTTCCAGCAAGCCCTACTTTTGCTACACTTCTGATCAGAGCAATCCTAACTATCTACATTATTGTTACCACAGTATAGTGATAAGCATAGTGGTGGATGAAGAACAATTGGTATGGATTGGAAAACTTACGCAATTTACTCGAGTCTACCTCATTTGTGGACATTGGAGTTGTCCGAGCCCATAGGCTTCTGGAACCCGAACATAAAAGGATTGAAGAAAATCTTGAATAATATACTTAAATGAGAGTGTGATTTTTTCTTGTTCACAGGACATATTTTTCAATATAATCAATCAAAATCTGCATTCTCAAAGCAAGCACAAGCTTATTTTTCGCATTTATTTACTTTAAAATTGTGTTGGTGAAGCTGCTGAGACCAAGATGGTTGAAATTGTTAAAATCAATCCTTTTGCGTTTCTTTTCATATTTCGTAGAGCACGTAGAAACTCGTATTGGAACTTAAGTTCGTAACTTTGTTACATAATTTTTGAGGAAAGGATTTCCCTCTCAGTTTCGGCGCGGAATTTACAAATTGTATGGAAAAGGAATAGTATCTTACAATTATTATTATTATTTCTTCAAGAAACAGAATCAAAACAAGATTCAATGAGCAGCTTAGAACAATCCAAAAACCCCATTGATGTAAAGGATGACGAAACAGGTGACACAAACCAACTAGAGGATCAAAGCTACACAAATACCAAAACATCTATCGCTTATACAACCGCCAAAGCCCTGTTAGCCTCTGGAGAGTTTGAAACCGCATTAGAAACAATCGAAACAGCTTTAGGATCCGTTCTCTCCTCACTACCACCGTCCGAAAACAATGAACTCCATCCATCTCTTGCGCCACTGTATTATTTGTACGGAACAACGTTACTGTACAGTGTAGAAGAGAGTGGTGATGCCATGATGCAACCTTCCACTGATCCCAACGCCAATCAAAGCACAGCTGCCACTGGAGTCTCAAAAATAGAAGACCAAGCCGAAGATATTCAAATATCGTGGGAAAATTTAGAAAGTGCACGTACTGTTCTTGCTAACCTTACAATATCCCATCCAGATTCCTCCATGTATGCGCTTGATTTGGCTCAAGTACACCAACGATTGGGAGATTTACAGAAAGGAAATGGGAATTATGCTGAAGCTATTCAAGATTATAAGAGTGCTTTAAACAAACGAATGGAGATTTTAGGAAGATTTGATCGGAGTGTTGCTGACTGTCATTATTCATTAGGTATGACGTTCATGTTATTAGCTTCTGCCGTTGATGCTTCAAAAGATACTCAAAACAAAGGATTAAAATCTGGAGATGGTAGCGACGCGTTAGCCTCAGAAATGCTTTTAGGTGGAAAGGAAGAACTAAGACGTAAATCAATTATGCATTATGTCAGTTGTGGATGTATTTTCGCAGGTTTGATTGGTTCTATGTGCGGTAAGTTAGATGTTGAAACATCTAAAATAGATGTTGATGGAGAAGATCTAAGCGAAACGTGGTGGGAGGAAGAACCTAAGAAAAAACGAGCAAAAACTAGTTCTGAAGAGAAAAATGAAAAAGAGGACAAAGAAGAAATCAAATTTTCAAAAGCATTAAAAACCCTGCGAGAACGGGTGAAGGAAATGAAGTCTACGGATTCGTCAAATGGAGGTCTTGTATTTGATTTTAAAGAGGTTTTGGATGAAATCCAAGAAACTATTGACTCATCGGAGGAAAGTTTAGAAGCAGTGAATGATTTATCGAAAATGAAAGCTGAAAGAGAAGCTGAAGCAGAAGCGGAGGACGAAACCGCTCTCAGGGCTGGAATTGCAGCTAGCAAAGGTGGAGTTGCTTCAGCAGCAGCTTCTGGGACAACAACTATTGGGTTTGGTGGGTCTGCTGCTTCCGCTGGAGTAGCTGCATCTGCAAATCTGGGATCCACAATAATAGGTTTCGGAAACAACGTCAACACAGAAACAAAATATGATACAAAACCAGTTCAAATGATGATCAAGAAAAAGAAACGACCAACACAGGTAGAGGACCCATCGAAACGAGCAAAGTCAGAGTAATGATAATAGTAGAAAATAATTTACAATAATAAACTTCGTATTTTCATACACAATATTTTACTGAAACTAACGCATCCAATCTTGATTAAGGACACCTTTTATGCTAAGTGCACAAGAAGGGGGATCTATATGTTCAGGACAAATATGAGCAACTCCTTTTATATCTAACAGTAACGCCTCATTGTTTCCTTCAAGAATTCCGCTCAAACGATTCTTTTCAGTATCTAAAAGATTATTCGAATTGTTCATAAATTGATTCATTGGTCCAATAAATACATCTGCAACGAGATGATCTACTTTAGGAGCAAAGGACTTGACACGTTCGACATGGTTACAAATTACATGCCAATTATTTTCATCTCTAAACTTGCATACTAATTTAGAAAGACAATAGCATATCCAAAGACTCCAATTCCATCGTTCAGATACAGCAACATTCCCATGAATATGTAACCATCCACCAATATTTTTTCGCAAACATTGTACCGCCATTTCCCATCCTCCTTCACTACTGGGTAATAAACCCAAACTGATTCGATCTACACCAAACTCTAATTGATTTTCAGAAAATAGACCAGTTTGCGACAGTTGCATACCTTTCAAACTTTTTCGGCAATCACCTTCTAATAACTGATATTGATAATCAGGAACTCCATTTTCTTGTAAGTTGTATTGTAAGTATTCAAAAGCGTGTTTATTCCATTCACATGCATATACAAAGCTTGCTCTACCTTGAGTTTTCCGAAGATGCTTTTTGGAGGATATCATTCTATTTGAAGCTTTATCAGGTATTTTACGAGAAGCTAAAAGTGCAGGCAATGTATAATATCCAATTCCGGCATACATATCCAAAATGACATCGCCTTTTTGTACCAATGTAGTACCAAAGCGAATTTTTTCTGTGATATTTCCTCGACTGAACATAACTTTTGTCAAATCAAAGGATTGCTTTATTCCCTGCTCAGTGATCGCAATCCAACCTGGAGAAGACGCAATTCTATCCTCATTATTATCTACACATTTTTTCTTTTTGCTTGCATTCTCATTGAACTTAGGTGATATCCACAAAATTTTGTGCCCACTTTGTCTGACTTTGCTACTTGGACTAATTTCGCCTCTTCGAACAACTCGATTGCAATTGCGGTTGTGGTAGTGAGCAAGCATCTTCCACAAAGTTTCCATAAATGAATTGATTTGATCATCATCTGACGATGTTTTTTCCATTATTTTCTCGGTTGTAGGAATAGTAAAAATGAAGTCTATTAAAAAAGAATGAAAAGAAGGATCTGTGGATAAGAATGCTTGAGGTGGAATAACAAGCGTATGGTCATCACCCAGTTGCTCAAGTTTTCTGGGACACGTTTTATGTGGAAGTGATAAAATAGAAGACACCGTTGCCTTGAAAGGATTTTTAGTTTGACGGTAAGAAAGGATGCTTTCAAGGAGAGCTCTTTGAACTGTATTTAATTTCCTCACGAGGCCATCACTTTTCGATCCTTCTTCTATGCAATTTACAGTTGATTCACAATTACGTGAGGCATTAGCGTTTATCGTTTTATTATGATTCCCAAGCATTGAAGTACTGAAAGGACAGCTATAAACTCCCGTACTCTGTATCCATTGCATTACATCTTCAGTTCCCATAGAAACATTTTCTTCACTGCTGGATGATGGCATCTCATTTGGATTTTTCCATCGGCAATACCAATCAAGACAGCTTTCAGTAACAGGGATGGCAATTAATTTCTCATTTCTGCTGTCTAAAGGATCACTTGATGTTCTGTCTTTACTAGAGCCATCATGTGGTGTCATTCGGAAACGTTTATCTAAAAGTTGCTGGTCTTCTAATATGTTTTTAACTTTTTTGGCATTCTGGGGTTTCACGAAAAAGACGTTTGTAGCAGCCATGATAGAATGAATAATTCTTATCTATATTAATTACATCGATTTGTCTCAAGTTATGTGTTGTGCAGTAAGTTTTCACTATTTTGGGTGGGGTGTGAGAATCCTCGACGAAATCTCTGTTTTCTATCCTTTTTTCCTTTCCAGCATTTAAAGATGTTCGTAAAAAAAGATGGTTTCGCTTTTGATGGTTCTTGAAAGCTTTTCCTTCGTTGTTGGATTATACTGCTTCTTCTCCTCTCTTTTTCTCTATTGATGGGTTTGAAAAAGTCTGAGGAAGCTATCGCTAGAAGCAGAGGCATTTAAAATATTGAAACTTGCGTAAAGAACAGTACTAAGTATACTGACTAGCTGGAGACGAGAACAAAAATGGTAAAATATGAAAAATAGGTAAAGTGAGAGAATTGAAGTAAGTTATATTATGGTATGTTATGAGGTGAAGAAATTTCGTAGGAATTCAATCCAGAAATATTGTTGTCATGCCAGCAGCAGTAAAAAAAAAGAGGTTTAGTTGTCCAGTCACGGACGGGATCTGCATTTCTCAGCAGTTTCATAAGCCCTTTCTTTATTCAGTAGGTCAAATCGAATCCATAGTTGCTTTTCTGTATCCTAATTCGGAAGTTTTAATTTCGATTCCTTCACATTATTGGCGTCTCATGAGATGCATAATTCAAATAAGAACAAGATAAAATGATTTTGTCTTTATGTAGTTGATTACACATTGTATCAAAGAGGATTATGTATAAAATCATAAATATTTAAGTAGATTTCCTGCACGGCAGTCTTTCAAAAAGAATATTAATTGGTAGTTATTTTCCCACTTTCCGAGTCATTAAAAATGTGTGCACAATATTGAAAAACCTTTAATCTGATGAATTAGAAAAGACTCCGGAAATACAATCATGCCATTGTAAGAAAGTAGAAGGTATTTCTGAGAAATAAAGTCAGTATTTATCGAAACGAAGCGCCATGCATAGAGCGTATAGTCAAAAATGAGCAGCATTTCGGAAAGAAACACGTGAAAATTTAAAATCGATATTATGATACTATCATAGTCGTACTTGAACTTTGTTAAAATATTTTGAAGGCATTTCGGTGTTCTTCAACACAGCAGCAGAGATTATTTTTCTATTTATATGAAAGTTTGAGGTTTTGCATGACCTCCTGCATAATGAAGTCCAAAGACCTGTGTTCTATCGAATTCCACAAAAACCAATGGAAAAATGAATACCATGCTAGTTATTATAAATGAAACAAGCAGGTAAAATGTTTGAAGCAACCTAATGTAATATAAATCTTGTCATACGACTAGAAAACTTGTTGCCCTTTTACCTCATGCATTTAATAATAACTTCATACACCCTTCTTGCGAACCGACCAAGTTTTCTATCCTTTCAAGATGTAGATCCTTAAATCATACTGCTGTTCGAGGAAGTACGCATATGATAATACACGTGCTGATCATTGGAATTCTCGGTTTTTTTCTTTCAAGTGTGTGAGCTATGCACATCGTCAAATGATTGAAAATTGGGCTGCAAATAATTTGAATTAATTTTCCATGAATTCAAAAGGGACTACAACGTCTCGCCTGAGGTTGTGCAGTTTAGAAAAAATCAATCAAAAACATGAAAAGCTGAGCTTCATCATTTGAAGGGTTTAATTCTTTCAGGTTGTTTGATTCTCTCTTGCAGATTTTCTTGAGAGTTTGTGAATTGAAAACGATTTGATCTATTCTTGATACTCACGATTCTTTATCATCCAATTCTACGGTACGGTATTACCGTACCTCCGACAAAATAAAATGTTGCGTGTTGAATAATCAATCTTGGGTTGATCAAGCTAAACAATATCTGTAGTTTGATGAAGTTGTTATTGTTTTTCATTTTATGACTTGAAGAAAAATTGAATATATTCCACGTGTAGTTTGTTTTTGTATTTGCAAACGAGGAAAACACTTAACAAAAGTTCCACAAAATGGATGGACGTACGCACAGACCTGACGTCAACGAAGGAATGTATTGGAAGTGCCGTATGACCACTTTTGTATTGTGGTGGTACAGATTGGGAGTGTCAACTGAATATCTAATTAATAGAAACAAAATGAGCGCATCGTATCTTTGTATTGCTGATCTTTACATGCGAAAGAAGCATCTTCTCTAATGTTTAAAAGGATCCCAACCACCAAAACTGCGGTCATATCAATGCCAATTCAATTTTGACAGGAGAGTATAATCTATGACGGAATACTTAAGATCCCTGCGATCTACAAAGCTAACAAATCAGCAAATCGATATTCAGGAATTTATTTATTACTTTGATTTCTCTGTAGAATTTTTTTATTGTTGTTATAAATTGGAACGTTGTTATGACAGCAGTCCATTCGTTTTTGTTCTTTGGTAGAACCATCAACTCAAAGATTAACAAATGGAGCTCAATCATCATCTTTGCGCACTGCTGTAGGATACATAAACGTAGATGATTACTATACCATATATGGAAACAATAACAAACATCAATAGGTATGTATTTATTATTCGCATACGTATGGTAGTATATAGCGTACAAAGTTGAATGAAACCTTCACTGAAGGAGTGAAGAAATATCTACTAAGTAAGTAAATAATCTACGTGCATCGATGATGCAACTCATATCTATGCGATCATTTTTGATTGTTTCATAAAAGAGTGTGGTTATACTTCTCCACTTCTTCAAATTAAAATTGAAAAATGTTGTTCCAAAGAACAACATTAGTTGTCATCAGCCTTTTTGCCTCAGCTGAGGTTGTGCAAGGATTTACCCCAATTACTACTCGCTCTACTTTTGGTACAAACAAAAACACAGTCTCTTCTTCTTCTTCATTGTACTCTTCCTCTCCAAGGACTCTCTACGATAAAATCTGGGATGATCATGTAGTATCCTCTGGTTCTGGGTCTTCACTTCTTTACATCGATCGTCATCTTGTCCATGAGGTGACATCACCACAAGCCTTTGAAGGTCTTCGTATCGCAAATCGTTCTCTTCGTAGACCTGATTGTACCCTTGCCACTGTTGATCACAACGTACCAACTTCCGACCGTAGTGATCTCATTGACGTCCAAACCTTTATCGAAGAGACAGCTAGTCGTACACAAGTTCTCCAATTAGAAAAAAACGTGGAAGACTTTGGTGTGAAATATTTTGGTATGGCCGATGAGCGTCAGGGTATTGTTCATATTATTGGTCCTGAGCAAGGATTTACTCTTCCAGGAACCACCTGTGTTTGTGGAGATTCTCACACTGCAACCCATGGTGCTTTTGGTGCGCTTGCGTTCGGTATTGGAACCAGTGAGGTGGAACATGTACTTGCAACTCAAACTTTGACACAGACTAAGGCAAAAAATATGTTGATTCAGATTGATGGAGTTTTAAGTGAAGGCGTAACTTCCAAAGATATTATTTTGCATATTTGCGGATTGATTGGAACTGCTGGTGGTACTGGTTACACCATTGAATTTGGTGGAAGTGCTGTTGAGACCTTGTCTATGGAGGCTAGGATGAGTATTTCCAATATGGCCATTGAAGCTGGTGCTCGTGCCGGTATCATTGTCCCTGATGAAATTACCTTTGAATATCTGAAAGGAAGGCCCATGAGTCCAAGCGAGGACCAGTGGGAGAAAGCTGTTGATTACTGGAAGAGCTTAAAGACTGATGAAGGAGCAGTATTCGACAAAACCATCATGATTAAAGCCGCAGATATCGCCCCAACTGTAACTTGGGGAACGTCTCCGCAAGATGTTATCCCTATTACTGGTACGGTACCATTGATTGCTGCAGAAGGCAACGATGCTGCTAAACAGGTAAGCATGTTTTTCATCCTATTTGGTTTTGAATTTGTGACTTCTCCACAAAAATGTATATTTATTCTTTCAAACGCTTTCGACACGTATTCCTGTACTTGTAGGCTGCAGTAGAGAGAGCACTTAATTACATTGGTCTTGAAGAAGGAGCTGATATTGAGAATACACCCATCCAAAAAGTTTTCATTGGAAGTTGCACCAACGGGCGTATCGAAGATATTCGTAATGTTGCAGCTGTAGCCAAAGGGCGTAAAGTCGCAGATGGAATTGATGCTATGGTCGTTCCTGGTTCAGGATTAGTGAAAAAGCAAGCAGAAGATGAAGGTTTGGACAAAATTCTTGTTGAAGCCGGTTTTGATTGGAGGGAACCTGGATGCTCTATGTGCCTCGCCATGAATGCTGATAAATTGAAACCAGAGGAACGATGTGCTTCTACATCCAACAGAAATTTTGAGGGAAGGCAAGGAAACGGTGGCAGAACCCATTTGATGTCTCCTGCCATGGCTGCCTCTGCTGCTGTAAATGGAGGTATTGCTGATGTTCGTAAATTTCCATTCTTAGGAACTGCTGAGGAAGACCCCAGAAATAACAAAGGCGCCATAGAATCCAAATCAAATGTGTTCTCCACAGAAAAAATTATTTCACCTGGAGCCGTAATTTCACCAGAGGCACCCTACCAGAAAGAAGCAACTTCCTCTACTAGTTCTGCCGCTGCGGGTTTGCCTAAAGTCACTTCTATTAAAGGTGTAGCAGCACCTTTGGATATTATGAATATTGATACTGATATGATTATCCCCAAGGAATTCCTTAAAACTATTAAACGATCTGGACTTGGTTTTGCTGCCTTTGCTGAACTCCGTTATGAAAATCCTGAAGAGGTTGCTACAATTGGACCAGAAGTTGCGAAGCCCCGTTCTGACTTCGTTTTAAACCAAGATGGATACAAAGAAGGAGCGGCTAGCATTTTGATTGCTGGTGATAACTTTGGATGTGGATCTAGTCGAGAGCATGCTCCATGGTCTATCAATGATATGGGTATCAAATGTATCTTGAGTACCAGTTTTGCAGATATTTTCTACAACAATTGTTTTAATAACGGTATGCTTCCAGTTACATTGGAAAGAAGCGAAATTGAGGCATTATTGGAAGATTCTAGCACCCCTGGAACTGAAATTACAGTTGATCTTGAAAATCAAAAGGTTATCCGTCCAAATGGAGAGGAGTATTCCTTCGAAATTGATGAGTTCAAAAAGTTTTGCTTGGTTAATGGATTAGATAAGATTGGTTTGACCTTGGAGAAGGTAGATGAAATTTCTGCCTTTGAGACTGTACGATCAGAATCTTTCCCATGGTTGGACGGTGCATCTCTTAAGGTGCCTGACGTTGTTCCTATGTATCCCACCGCTGGTTATTGGACTGACAAGCCCGAAGCTGTCGGCGTGTAAATTTCGAAATATTAAGAGGTTTTTACACCTCTTGTCAATTTGTAATCCGACGCAACTCAGTACCATTTATAATTCAAGTGCAATCTTCTACATTAAAATTATTGTGCGAAAGCAAAATAATTATTTATCATTGTTTGCTAGGAAGATAACAAGAATTTTTAATTTCATTTAAGCAACAGATTAATTTTGTTGGAAAGTAAGAATCACACGAATATAAACAAATAGTCTGCTTGCATCAAATATGTCATTACAAACATGCAGCATACTTTACTAGAGCAATGGTTCACTTAAACCAACTTGTACAATGGAATCCTTTTCATTCCCTTCTTCTTCGCCTTCACGATTGAATTGGCAACAAAATGAAGAGTTCATTGTCTCTGGGTAACTTGCTCTTAAAAGTAAAAGAGATCCTACACCAAACGGTACGACTGCTATAAATAGCATCCAACTAAAAAAGGACTCAGGGTCTTCCACGACGGATGGAATAACTGAAATCGATCCACCAACACCCAAAACTGCAAAAATCCAGGCAGTCGCCAACATATCATTTCCTAAATGTTTATGCCAAAAAGCACTACGCTTGTCGCTTTTTTCCGCAGATTGACACCAACAGGTACATTTGAGAAACAATAGAGGAGCCCCGCAATAATCAAAAAAGAAACTAGATCCTTTTCCGTTGTTCATTCTCATTCCATCTGGCATCGCTCCTACATTGAAAATGAAACTAAGTAAACATGCCACTAGGAATATGAAAGTATCTTGTAGTCCCAACCTGTACGCATGTAACCATGTAAACTCATATATCATGACTATGAAATAAGGAATTAAAAAAGCAAAACAAAACAACCATAAGGCAATCAACATTTCATTCGCTGTAAAATAGCGTTCCATAAATCCCATAGTATTTGGATCTGTTGTAGCAGCACGGTACATCATGATCATGGTAACTTCTGGATAGGACATTTTGATAAAATATACACTCCCCAAGACAAAAAATACGGCTGCAACCGAATTTGCTAAATCGTGGGCTAGTTTGGACAAGCCAGGAACATCAAGACCTGATTTATCTTGTTGCAGCAATAAGAAAGTATTGTACAGCATAAGACCAAGATATCCAACACTAGAAAGTAAAAAGAGATACGCAGATACCAAAGCATCTGTGCCAAAATGACGTGTCCAAAAGGCTTTTGTACATAGATTTCTTGGTTCTATTTCTGGTTTGTAAGTTGCTATTATTCGTGCTTCTTCATCAACATCTTCTTCGTCGTCTTCCTCATCTTCGGACGCCATTTCTTCAATAGAAGATCCAACTAACAGAGCACCTAGATCATCCTTTTTTGTATTTGTTCTATTTTCAACAGCGAAATCTTTGGCTCTATTCCAAACGGTTTCCAATAAATCAAACTTCGAGGAATCACCCGACACGGCAATTTTACCCATAACGTATGCCACTGTATCAGACATCTTTCCATTTTCAATTTTTGAAAAAACTTTACGATCCTTATACCAAACCCACGGAATATGTTGAAGTTGTGCATGAACTTTTGGTGGTCCTGCTGGTGGTTTCTTACTCTTCGATTGGAATACATCATAACGTGAAATAACGATTTTATTTTGGCTAAAATCCATCAACCATCCTTTATATACCTGTCCTATTTCCAATAAGAGTTTAATTCCTTGACAAGATGCTGGAATATCCATTCCGTGCATGGCATCCATTATCTCCTCTGGGGTCCATGCAAGTGGTTTTGACTTCTTAGGTTGATCAGTTGTCAAAACTGAGTTGTTGATTTTTGCACTAGAGGCTTCAGAAGTAAGAAGAGAAGCAGAAGAGGTGTCATCATTTTTCTTTTTTTTGGACGATCGAAATAAAGAACGTAGTTGTTTCTTCGTTTTTGATATAGCAGAAGAAGGCATATTCTTCTTGCTCTCAATGGAAATTTAGGTTCTGCTATTCTCAAATTAGGGAAGGTCAAAAACTCTGAGGAGGATTCTTCAAATATTTCAATTATTGTGCTCTTAGGTGTTAGAATCCAATGGTGTCCTCGCTGTTGTCAACCTTTAGTCTTCAACCTTATGAGAGGCACAATACAAAACAATGGATAAACTTATCAAAAATCTTCTTGTTGATTAATTCGGTTGGATTATTTAAAAAGAATGAGCTTATCTTTCATTTTCGCTCATCCTTATTTATTACTATTTTAGTTACTTCCACATGGTGCTTTTTACAGCATACGCGTAAGTTAAGGTTAAGGTATGTTATAATTTTACGTGTGAAACTTAGCTACGCGCTGAGACGGATCCTAGTACTTCACGCCCTGCCAATAAAAATCCTTGCTTCCCCGTGGAAAAGTGGGCCTTGTGGTACATGATTTTACTCACTCCATAGTGCCTAATGGAAAATTATCTCCGTGTCTACTTACCATCACAAGTTCGGAAGGAGGACTGGGATTCGTGTCTTTAGTGGATCAGGATGTTATTTCAGTATGTAGAGAGTTAGAAATTATAAGTAATCTTGCCATTATCGAAGGACAGGCATTCAGATCTCGCATACAGGCGATCCGGAATTACAAGCAGGAAAATCTAGAGGATATTGTCAATCATGCTAGGAAAAATATTTACAAGCTCGCTGGCTACGGAATTTATTTCCAAGATAAAGAAGATGATATCATTAATAATATTTTGGCAAGTTTTAATAAGGAACATCGTTTCGCCTCATTAGGAACACAAGCTCACAAGGGAGGCACTAGATACTCTATCGGATCCGGCAAAACTATCAACCAACATCTAGCATTTGGAGACAAAGTTTACGCAATCTTAAAGAAACTACAAAGTAACAAGTGGTTGTTCAACGATGAAATCGAAACGGAAATTAAATCCAGCTGCATTTCTAAAAAGAATCTAGCGAACAGAATCCTCAAAATCAGGAAAGATAGATTTCTTAACATTGCTAGTATTTTTTCTTTTTGGGAATGGATTAACGACAATGAATGCAGTCAGCGTTCGGTGTCGAGCGATGCTAAGGACTGGAACTTTGTAGACATTCCGAAACTGATTCAAGTTAAATTCCCACAGTCTTACATCAATTTCGATGATACGCGAATTAAAAAAGAAGCGGCGATTCTTATGGAAATCAAAGCCTGGGACATGCCATTGATGGAAACAGAATCTCATTATGATATCTCTAACAAATTTCAATTTATTTTTGAGAAGATCATTAATTCAGACTCACCTCTCTTGGTATCAACGGATGGTGCACATAATATATTCCACACAAAATCTGATACAGTAACCCCATCAACTGAAACCACTAGCGCATTTGTTCTCTCAACCTGCGATGTAAGGGACAAAGAATCACCCACAACAAAAGAATGGAAAGATCGACCGACCATACCTTTGCTGTGCAGGGCTACCAAACTCCCACAGAATATAGGTTCAACTCCTTCAGATATTGCAACAGGAGAACTCTTCGCGATAGCGATGTCCGAATTATCACTACATCAACAAATACCGCGAATTATCATCACTGACAGCAAGTCTACACGTGACCTCCTATTAGAATTAAGAAAAAAAAATGTTATGGATGAGATGGATAGGCATTATATCAGAAATATTTCGGGTGGAGTGAGCAAGTTCATCTTTCATCTTTTTCAAAAGAAATTTTTGAACATATCTGATGAAAACTCGAATGACATACCTTCATTATTACGGCTCAAATTGCAATCATCTCAACGTCGTATGTGTGAAACCGCCCTAACGTGGACTCGACCAGACAGCACAGTTTCAAATAATCTTCAAGAAAAAGATTCGCATAGAGTGTGGGAAGCAGAGTATTGGGACGACAACCAACTTCGGACCATTTGGAAGGTGAACTCACACCAGTTGGACGAGGAAGGGACTAGAATAAAATCAGCACCTCGGTATGGAAATTTGGTACCCAACTTGTGCCTTCTAAGCGCAAACCATCACGCCGATGTCGGAGCTGATTTAGTGAAAAAATTCAAACAGTCTACAAGGAACATAAAAATCGCTGCTTCTCTCCTAAGGTTTTCGTTAATTTGGGATGGAAAAACAATAGATAGAAATATCAGTGAGGTTATAAGAAAAGCAATCATGCAAGAGAGGCTTAAAAGGTTGAAAAGAAAACCGACTCAGGGATTCTTACATAGGATTATCGAGCATACCACATCCGATTGGAAAACCTTTCAGAATAACAAAGGACTCTTTCGATCACTCACAGGATTGAGCAGAACCCATTCGAGGAGTCTGTATAAGAATGAGGATTATAGAGATACATGTAGAGAAGTTAGAATACAGCAAGCAAAGAATCCAATGGAAAAGGAGAAATTAGAAAATCTTACATCCAAGCAAGATATCATCACAGCTCTATCGCCCTGCATGTGGTGCTCACATGCACCCCACGAAACCATCACAGCGAAAGGAAATAGGAAACATGCGTTCTTACACTGTTCAAACGAAGAAATTTCAACGTTTCGAGCTGACATGCTTCAGCTTATTAATTCCAAATTAAGAAGTTTCATCATTTCTCTCATACAAGCATCAACATGGGAGTTTGCCATCAACCTGATACGAAATATAGCTGCGGAATTTTTATTTCATCAAGAAAATAATACGGGGAGATTAAGAGACATACCAGGCACACGTAACAATCTATATCTTACTATAGAAGACATTCTCATGAAATACGGAAAGGAATCCATCAAATCAGCAATCTTAGACTCAAACTGCACAATGCTACTGGATGTGTTTGGTATGATACCAAGAGAAAACTTTTCGAATTTCGGAGACGAAGAGTTAGGAATTATAGATCTACCTTGGCTAGGACTCATCCCCAACTTTCTCGATAATATGATCATTCAAGCATGCGTTACTTTGGATGGCAATCATCCATATCTGCCCACTAAAGAAGCGATGACAAAGGATATCATATGCACATGGAACATTATCAAAAATATAAACTTGGCACGCGCAACTGGGTTGCACAGGATAATTGGCACAACTGGAAAATCAACCAGAAAGGAATTCATCAAAACCACGCAAGTACGACAGGAGGATCTCACTGATATCACTCCTTCACCAGCAGCAACCTCTCCAACTATATCCATCTCACCGGATCAACAGCAAACAAATCGCAAACGCCCTCTTGTAAGCACCTACAGCGATCTAAATTCAACAACAAAGGCGAAAAAGCTAAAATTAACATCAATCTCGAATAAACAGAAGCTTCCTATAACAACTGCAGAACGAGAAGATCAACCAGTGCTTGAATCAAAAACCTGCAATGGCGTAACCTGCGGCAAAGAAGCCGGTTTTTGGTGCATGGAATGTTCGTATGAACCCATCCTAATTAGACAAAGTATAAAACAATGTCAGCGGTGCAGTAGATTTATGACGGCATTGAAACAGGCACATGATTTAATTTCGAAGATTCAAGCAAATCCATCCATGTACAGCGAGACAAATTTGAATTCCATACTCCAATTTTGTAAAGATAACCCGGACAACCTCCAATTCCGATACACCCAAATAATGGACCTGCTTGATACATCAATTTCAAAGGAAAAGAAAATACAGCAAGCTCGATACACAAAGAAATCACTACCGGATAGGCAAAAAATTATTTGCAAAATCATACACAAGAGTCTTTTACATCATGCAAAAAGAGAAGATTCAACAACAACAATCTTCGATCAATCAGCGTCATTTTTACAACAAACATTCAATAAACTCAATCAAAAGTTGCTATCAATCAAATCTGCGAATAAAATCAACGTAAAAACGGATCCTTTTCTTCGAAATAAGTCGCTCATTCAGAAATACTCCACTTCAAACAAATCTTCGCTCAGTTCCTCACAAGCAATAGCAACTAATTGCGCAAATACGTATCTAAGCGGCCAAGCCATCAAACATGCTGTAGAGGTGATTCGAGATCGACATACACCTAATGTGTACATTGCACATTCCGATGCATACCTCACAATTGAATCTTGGGAAATTAATCTTGGATGGAGTAACTTCGCGAGAATCTTCTCTTCTCAAAGGGTTCTGGATCAAAAGCCAATGGGCATTTACATGATACCGATGTTCACAGGAAGTAACAACAGCGGTCATTGGAACACAATCGTTATAGAAAAGAGGCGCAACTGCTGTCAAGGATGGGTCATAGATTCACTAGGATCTTCAGAATTAAACCGACAGTTAAAAGAAAAAATTCACAGGGCATTTCTACCAGGAAGGGGCAGATTTATTTGGACTACCCATACATCGAGAAACCAAACAGAATGTGAATGCGGACCCAGGACAATCTTAGCTTTACATTTGTCGGCATCTATTATAGCCGACGGGGGAACCACAGAGAGAGCGGTGGAAGAGGCATCGCTACTTCATATAGAAACAACCGAATATAAAGCTGATCTGGTCCGACTCGAAGCCGCCTTGTTGGTTGATGAACATAGACCCAGCATGGTATCACGACTTCGGCGATCCATTGTCAGGATAGCGGAACCGGGGGATAGTGTACGGAGTAAGAAAAGACGAAAGCGAGGGAGCAAAGAGAAGAGAACTAGACAGGAGACAGTGACGATTGAGGACTAATGCGGGAGGCTCTCAGAGGCGACTTTATTTCCTATGCAACTTCGGTTTTTTCCATTCGGATTTTTTCCTTTTTATTTTTTTTGGACTTTTTGGATTTTTTATTTGGCTTTTGGACTTTTTTATTTTTTTGATTTTATAATGTGAGGATATGCTATATTTTTTTGGTCGGTAGTAGGAGGACCACTCGACAGAGCCCATTGATGATAACGGTGGTTATGCACATGAAGGTGAACTGTTCGTAAGAATAGAGGGTCGGAATTCCTAGTGGGGCGTGAAGACTGGTCACACATCTCAGTATGATTTCCATAGTAACACGTTAAAAAATATAACATACCTTTACTTTACTTTACTTACCATCACAAGTTACTGAGAAATGTGGAAGGCCTCTTCTCGTCCGTACCGGAGTCGTGCATACAGGCAAGCAATATCAAACAGGTTAAAACAGGGTACAATACAAGACAGTTGATTAATTTTTGGATTGGATCATTTGTGAGTGAGATGGACTTTGAAGGTCAATACAGCATACGCGTAAGTAACTTTCTTTATATCTGATACATTAACAGTTGATTTCCTAAGTACGGATTTCAAAACTTCCTGTCCTTTTAAATCCTTACTTCCTCTTCCTGTCGATATTTCTTTTCTTTTCTCCGTAGCATCTTGCTCTTCAACATTAGGCTCGTTCATTTGGTAAAATATTTCGAGTAGATTTTTCATTTGTATTCGTTTACCCGTAGAAACTATTTCATCAAAATCTACTTTTTTGGAGTAGATTTGGGCAAATTTGGACATAAGCCTCAATAGGCCAAAAAAATCTATTCCGAATGAGATTCTATCTATTTCCTGCACTTCCTACCCATTAATTAGCTACATGGATAGATAGTGTAGGGAGTACAAAATTATTTAGAATAAAAGGCTCGTTCATGTGGTAGAAAATTTCGAGCAGATTTTTCATTTGTATAAGTGAACCCGTAGAAACTATTCCATCAAAATCCCTACTTTTTTCGAATACTAGAATACAAAATGTAGATTCTGCTGCATACACGTAGCTCCCAGCTTGATTGAATTCAATACCGTATTTTCTGTAATTAAAGAAACAAACCAACTTCTTCAAAATGTAAAAGCTAAATTCAATGACGAAGCAAATAGATTTAAAATAATATGTTCGGTACCGTCCGCATATTTATTAGCGAAATTTCGTAATAAAAAATGACAAAAAGTAAATTAGTGCAAAAAAATGATTGCTTGGAAACAAAAAGTAAATTCCTGAAACCGAAATAAAACCAAATGCTATACAGGGACATTAATTTTCCTTACGTAAAAAATTATATACAAATTCTCTGCTATTACAAATAAATACCTATTTCCTTTAAAGAGATTGACTCTCTAAGTGAAGTTAAACAAAGGCTTAAGATGAAAAAAAACAACACACAAACGAACACATGATGACTGTTGCTGTTAAGTTGATGAATACCTATTCCCTTTAAAGTGTATAAAAATCCAAAATGTAACTTTAACCACTACTAATAGTTATTATTCTCTGTTTTTTTTGTTGAGGTGAATATTTTCCGCTGTTTTCTAAATTTTATGTGGGGGCTCGTTTATCCTGGTATGGTTCTCATTTTTTTCTTGCTAAAGCGGCCGTTTA
>Ga0209092_10000523_pt1 | contig 37945 bp, 25 predicted proteins | sample FraStrMetagenome_FD_187446 | JGI IMG/M metagenome (GOLD analysis project Ga0209092, IMG submission 187446) | Marine eukaryotic phytoplankton communities from Arctic Ocean - Fram Strait ARC3M Metagenome (SPAdes) (version 2) | ecosystem: Environmental > Aquatic > Marine > Oceanic | place: Fram...
ATATTTTTCATTATAATTGAAAGAATCGTTTTCATCAAACACTTTGACTCTCCGATATAGAAATTCAATCCAGCATTTTCTCAAAAGCATATCTCCATCTTTGAAAAACTTAGGCTCGTGTATTTTGATTAAGTCACGGCAATCGTTTGTTGTTAGTGGGCCATCTAGATCAAATGATTGAGAAACTGGAATATTTGATGCTGCTTCTTGAAAAGCTTCATTTAAGGATATTGAATTCGCATCAGCAGAAATAAAAAGTCCTTTCGTCTTGGTGCTTCCATATTTTGAGCATAAATCTTTCATACTTTGCCGATACTCAACTGGCAAATTAATACCAATCATGACAATATTCATTTTTGGCGGTGATTTCATAATATTGTTCCGACATTCATATATATCTTGACCATCAGAGCAGCCATCGGTGAGACAAATAATCCAAGCATCTGTGTATTTCGTTTCGTTTGCTGCAATGATTTTCATCACAGCATTCAAGGCTTTATACATAGAGGTACCACTATTTGCACTTCGACTTTTATCTAATGCGTCTAATATAGAATCACGATTAGTTTCACTAACAAGCTGCAGAGGTACTCGTTCGTGTATGTGCGAATCGAAAAGAACAACTCCGACAAACTATTGTTGAGAAATCAATCCGCCGTTAGGAAAGAATTTCGATGGAAAATTAGTCAAAGTGCAAACATCATACTTACATCGTCATTTTTCACATGGGAATGAAAAATTTTAATGGCATTGTCAATAGCCGAGTGAATTTGCCAACCTGCCATACTTCCAGACTTATCAATGACAAAGATGATCAGCTTTTTCGCAGGTTGAAACTTCCTGTTAATTGTCCCATTATTAAACGCACGGAGATAGGTACACACTCGTCTAGCCTTCTGATCTATGTCAAATACGGATGGTGGCGATTCGAAAGTAGCACAGTAAGCCAATAAAGGCATATATGCTAATAATGAGTTTTTTACACTCTCTATGTTTGAGTCTGCAGGATCTTGTAACTCAATATAAAATGTCCAATTTCTTGCTTCTAATGAAAATGATTCAAAAGTCATCGGATCTGTGACAACACCAGTTAAGAGAAGAGACTGAAAGAAACGATTCAAGTCTTTCAATAGAGCTGAATATTTGGAATCTAATGAAGTCATTAAAGAAAAATGGACCACATTCGATGATTTTGAGTTCTTAAACTTCCTCTTCAATGTTTTGATCATAGAGATGAGTGAAGATCTTTCATTGATATTTATGGTAAATGATGGGTTTTTTATTTTCTCATTGATGAACTTGGTTTTTCCCGAGCCATTCCTATCTGAAGAAATAATAATAATCCTATCGACATACATTGAAATTAAGCTTTTCTTTTTCATTATATCTTGAAAACTAAAGCGAGACTTTTTTACATCATTTAAGGACCATGTTCGTTTTTGAAGTAAAGGAGAATGTTGCACAACAGATTCAGCACATTGAATAAAATGCAAGTTTGATTTTTCTATCAATGTATTTTTGGATAAATAAACCAAAATCATTTCTTGATTCTCAACGGATAGTGCTTCAACATTGCTAACGACAAAAATACTTTGTGGAAAAGCAATGACTCGCTCCAAAAAACATAATAATCTCTCTTTTGCTATAGCATAGGATGCATCTAATAACTCGAATTCTTCAGGATGCTTCACCTGTGCATTCAAACATATTTTTGTTATATTGACACAAACAATATTCTTTGGAAACAAAGAAAAGCATACTAGTGGTATTTTACGCACCTCATAAATTTGCTTGAGAATTAAAAGCTTTCCCTCATTGAAAAAACCATCATAATTTAAATAGTGCAGGTGAAGTCCTCTATTTCTACTCTCATCGTTTTCATCGCAATATCTAGGACTCCCAATGCTTGCATGACTTCTTTCGACGTATTGAGAGATTGATTGAAACCAATTATCTTCATTTGAATCGTAGGGAACCAAATTTTCTTCGAGGCATTGATCGAATGTTTCTTGAAGTTTTTTTTCATAAGTACTTTTGTCTTCTGTAGACGAAACAAGTTTTTGGCCAAGCAAAGAAAATAACGAAATTTTAGACTCGACACTATTTGACAAAGCAAAATCTTTAAAATTGTCGTAAAGATGCTGCAATTCTTCCTTCCAAAATAAAAGAGAGCTAGGATTTTCACATCGTACATTTCTCAACCACATGTCACACTCCTTTCGGACTTTAATAGACTCGATATACAAAGTCTCAGCTTTTGCCTTAGAATTATTTGCTTTGTATTCGAACGTACATAACAGCTCTGATCTAAAACCAAAGGACGTGCAATATGAGTAGTTTTCTGATAATTTCTGCAATAATTGATACTGTTCGACAAATGACTTCAAACGAATTGATTTCTCATCAATTTCATGTCTCACAAAACCGAGCTTCTGCATAAAATCACCAAGGTCATTACCACGCAACAGCATTGAATTATTTGTTACATCTTTTTTTGAACTTTCATGAGATTTGTATTCGAGACATAATATACTCCTTTCAATGACATATTTTCCTTCGCTCCATACCAAATCGAATTTTGCAAATATTGAAGCCATTTCATCAAGGCCATCAATAAACCATTCCTTTATACTACATACGTTTTCTTGCACAATTTCCAAGTTCATTTTTGCTTTTTGAACGTATTCCCTACAAAGAATTTCTTTGTATTGCTCTTTATTGAATGCATTAATAAATTCATGAAAATATTGCATTGATGTTAGACTGTACATCATACAAAGGAGCTTTACTACAGGATCCAATGAATCTAACACCTTCATTTCGAACGACTCCGACGGGGCGAATAAAAGAATGTTCGTGATATTTTCATACTCCTGTTGAAACTGTTGAATACCATCTTTACATAACCATTGCATTTCTTTTGCAAGTATCCAGACATCTATACAGGAGGACAAGTAGTTTAGTAAATCCAAAAGTGGAAATATTGCCTTCAGATTGGTGGACATTTTAAAGTCTATTGGCTCACAATCCGGGAAAAAACAATTGTGAAAATCCTTCATCCATTCAAGAATTTCGTTCATCGACCATTGCTCGAAATTCTTTGTGTCATAATTTAAAGATCTTTCAACCTTCTGTAAATTTTTAAAGGATTCATCGTCCATAAAGCTGTGTTTGCACTGGGTGCAATAATTAATAATATGAGAAATTTTTCTCGAAAAATCAATAAATAGGATTGCAAGAGTAAAATTTTCCTTGTCAATAACTCTCAGGTGCAACTGTGCACAGGAAAATATCACCTCCACTTCTTTACTCAGATTATCATAGTCAGAATCAAGGCTTTCGAAAGCACTAGAAATCTCCTGAAAAGTGCACCTTTCGTCCAGAGAAAACATAGAATGTAATGCTAAAATAGCTTGTGATGTATTTTGTAGAAAACGCTCGATACTTAGGGATTCGGAAGCACCAATATTTAAATACCTTTTGAAAAGGGTCGAGTCATGCTTGAGAAAAAAGTTGGCTGCAGCAATCTCGTTCTTATTAGTTTCGATAAAAGAAAACAATTTTCTTTGCAATTCTTGAATGCTAGATACTGAGTACTTTTCCTTGATTGACTTGGCTTGCTTTTTATAATAAGTCATACTTGAGATCTTTCCGCATTCAATCAGCATTATGTTTGTAGAAGAATCACTTTTCTCACAATACCCGTAACCCTTGAATACATTAAGAATTGTTTGGGGAGTTGATTCTACTACTGAGATATTTAGCATAAAATCTTTTGTAATCAACGAACAGCATTCATCAAACTCAGATAATTTGTGCTTCAGATCGAGTTCTGATGGTAGGGTATCACCTATAATCAACCCCAGAACGATCCTTTTTTTTTTTTCATAGTAATGTATTGATTTTTCTAGCGTATCAATGGGCATGTTTTCGTCAAAGTGAGATGAAAGCCAAATTTCATATTTCTCTTTATAATCGTGAAGAATATCAGGTTTGTATTTGGTGCATATGTCGCTTAATATCTCCAGTATTCTAGTTTCTTCTTTCAGGAGATCAAGAAAGCTTTGAACTACCCAACGATTAAGTGCTTCGAGAATGACGTCCCTTAGAATTGATGATACTATTGAATCATGTAGTACCTGTTGTTTTTTCAATTTTTCATAAAGAGGAAAGGCATCCTTAACATTCGTATATAATTCACGATGAATACTTTTTAATTCTGATATCAAACATTTCATGAGCGTTCCTTCCTTGAAATCATACTCTACAATCTTAATACTTGCAAGATCGTTGTAGTCAATATATCTCACATATTCCTTTGTAATAAATAAGTTTGCGACTAGTACAGTAACACCTTCAAACCCATCATAATGAAAAAATTCTTTTTTTAGTGCCAAATCGAAAATTGAGGTAACTTGAAATGATTTCTTTTCACTCAAGACATTAAGAAGTAATTCTTGGGAAAGATAATGAACAGACTTGATATCTTGTTCTGCGAGATACCTGAAGAATGACTCTAAAAAGGTAATTAATTTCACTGCCCTATCATTTCTGCGCAATATAATTGACCTGAAATAATTCTTGATTGCTGAGATGAAAGCAGTTTCATTCAAAATATATCTTAAACATGACTTCCAAATAAACATCACGTCGTCTAGTTTTGGCAGCATATAATAACATCTAAGATCATTTGTGATTGCATTCATAATATCGCACCGAAAGATGTCATAGTAGGCGTGTGAGGGATCAATTCTTCTCGATATATCATTGAGCATATAAAAGTCATTCCTTTTCATGTAACTACACGACTTCACAAGTTTAGAAATGATGTACTCCATATTGAAATATTTATGTACACCGATCTCAAAATGAGGTAATAACCGAATGATCTGATAGACATCATTATCCGAATACCCAATTCCCATAATAAGCTCTCCCAATTTCTCTGCAACTTTTTCATACAGCTTTAATTTGCCCGTTCCAAATTCATCATGGGTGGTGTCCTCTACAATTCTGCACATGACTTTGTTAAAAGAATACAATGATGTTTGAACATAGAGTTCAAGAGAAATAACTATCATTGAATCAGAGAAAATAAGGTCCCAAGCCCTGAAAGTTGTTGGTGTTACAATGTCACAAATTGTCATCCAAACTCTAAATTGATCTTCGTTGCAATGATGCACTAGGACAAAAGCAAGCTTGTACACTACTTCTTGGTCAGAGCATTGTCTGCAACACTTTTGTAGAATCAATTTAGAGAAATGAGATAATGCTCTGGTGGATCCTTGATCAATATCGTACACTTTTTCAAACTTTTCGTTCATTGGCATAGAGACGATACTATTTTTTACAGTTTCCACAATAGAATTCATTTTCTTTTCTCCTACTTCCTCACAAATTAAGAATATAAAGGCTAGGAACAAAGGATCAAGTACAAAGGACTTCCTATTGACAGTTTCGTACATTTGCTTTGCAAATTCCCTAATCTCAACATCTTTTTGATTTGACGAAAGTGCTCTTTTTAATATTTGTTTCGCCAAAGTGTAGGAAGAATGATTATCTTTTGTCCATTGGTAGTCTCGTTTCAATAAATTGATAATGTCCTTTTTCAGTTCGGCATCTGGTTGTCGCCATTTTTTAAAATACTGAGAACTCATTTCAACGAAATTTGCGAAAGGGTGACCATTCTGAGTCACAGAATTAGCACTCAATCTATTCTTGTTGAAGACCTCCGACTTTGCCATATCTTTTCCTTCTAGGAGCTTAAAATCACTTGCTGTCATTGATCCACATGATTCATCCAATTCCTTGAAATAAGCTTCCCTTAATCCACTACCCTCTACTAAAAGTTGAAATTCTTCTTTCTCGAGGAAACATGTAGGAATATTCATTGGAGACAAATGATCCGTATTCACAAATATAGCAATAGCACCATGGCTCATGATAGAGTTAATGATTTTCTCTGGCGCTGATTTTCCTTTGGTATCTAAATAAACAGCATTGCCTTTCATCTGATTAGATATTTTTATAGTTTCATTCTGTCGAAGTTTAACTCGGTGTAACTTGTACTTATTTCCTACAAGTTTGTCAACTTTCGCAATGGATTTACACTTGATCTCCTTCTTCAAGGTGATATTATAGTCTTTTCCATTTGTGTGGGTTCCTTTAATGACCACTTCAACCAGATAGCTTTGTTTGCAGATACTTTTCTCTTTTGGGAGAACTTGAAGTCTACGACTTATTGCAGCTGCTTCTTTCACAGAATTTGTACTCAATCTATCCTTGTTGAAGACCTCCGACTTTTCCATATCTTCTAGGAGCTTAAAATCACTTGCTGTCATTGATCCACATGATTCGTCTAAATATCTGCGAATATTCGAAAGAGGATGATTATCTTTAGTTACTTTGTCACAGTCAAGTTTTTTATCAGAGTCTTTGTATGCAATGTCTTCAGATTTTTTTAATACGGTTCCATTCTGCGTTCCATTCACAATTGAAGCATAAGAATTCTTTTCGACTTCATTCCCATCTTTTACATGCATTATAGAATCATTTTTGAGTTGTGAATCATTATCGACGTTCTTAGTTCTAAAGCAAGCTTTTATTCCATTATCTACTTCTTCAATCAATACTTGATTTTTTGCCGAATTGCTTTGTTTGCAGTTTCTTTTCTCTCGTGGGAGAACTTCAGGTGTAAGACTTTTTGACGATGATTCTTTCACAGAATTAGCACTCAATCTATCCTTGTTGAAGACCTCCGACTTTGCCATATCTTTTCCTTCTAGGAGCTTAAAATCACTTGCTGTCATTGATCCACATAATTCATCCAATTCCTTGAAATAAGCTTCCCTTAATCCTTTACCGTCTGCTAAAAGTTGAAATTCTTCTTTCCTGAGGAAACATGTAGGAACATTCATTTGAGACAAATGATCCGTATTCACAAATATAGCAATAGCACCATGGCTCATGATAGAGTTAATGATTTTCTCTAGCGCTAATTCTCCATCGGTATCTAAATAAACAACATTGCCTTTCATCCGAGCAGTATTTTTTACATCCTCATTATTTTTTCGAAGTTTAACTGGGTAAATCTTGTGTTTTTTGTCTAGAAGGTTATCAACTTTCGCAATGGATTTACACTTGATCTCCTTCTTCAAAGTGATATTATGGTCTTTTCCATTTGTGTGGGTCCTTTTAATGACCACTTCAAATAGCTTGACGTCTTCCTTCATCTGTGCCACATGCGATATCAAACAATATTAAAATGTGAGAAAATAAAATGCGAACAAAGAAAGATTACCTTTCGTTTCTAGAAACTGACCTTAAAGGAGATGCTTGGGTACTAAGCTCTTGGCAGATTTGTTTTCAGCAAGAATATCCAGTCGAGATGTTTCAAATCAATCTTTTGAATCCTTGATTTTTGGATTTTGTGATGAAACTGAAAGATTTTCTCAATCATTGCTTTGTCAAATAATTTCATAATTAACAAGGATTGATATAATCTTCTTGATGTGATTGGCCTGAGTGATACTCATCAAATTTTCAGGAGAAAAAGTATCTTGTTTTACCTGCTGTGCACATGTTTGATTCTTCTATGAAGACTATCATGTGTTGAATTGCCTACTTTATTGTTTATGAAAATGTTGCTTGTTTCCCGTTCCAATCCTGGATACTCATATCGGGTATTCTTAGAATCATTTTCTGATTGGTGCAATTCAATTTTTCAGAAGTACTCATTTTGTTCCACAAAAATTCAAAATCATGATGTTCTGCTGATCACACGAAAAATCCATCAATTGATCTAAGTAATCTTCGAGCTATCAAATACAGTAGATCAGCCCTATCTTCTACAGAATGTTCTAAGTAAATGTGTCATTTCCAGAGGAAATCTTGCTTCCATTAGAACAAATGAAACGTATGTAGGATAATAAAGGAAAGATAGTTTTGAGAATATTCCGAAAAATAACAATTTACGGTCACAAAGCTACTTAGTTTGTTTATGCAGATTCACGTAGACAAACAAGATCAATGGTGAAATGCCGATTCATTTTCTACGTGAATACTCGTATAATCTTATACATTAGATGATTGATCTCCACATCAACAAGTCAATGCGTACGATACTGATAAACCATACCAGGAGAACATATAATTGGAGAGCATAAAGCAAGAAACATGAGTGCTTCAGCTGGAGTCGTTCTGTCTGGGACAGAAGATGAATTGCGCAGTTATCATGCATTGAAAGTAAGTGAACAAAATAATCTAAATCTATCATAATAATGTAGATGTGTAACTAACTTGGCAACCTCTCCTTATATATATTTTGGATGTAAAACTTTATCAAAAAGATCCTAGCAGCCGCCAATTATGCTTCTCTACCAATCAGTCGTTCCACTGAAAGTGTATCTGCTCCAGATGCCAAGTCATCATCATCAACTCTTACTCTATCGCTTCCAGATGGAAAAACTCAGATCGGTGGAACTTCATCTAACATAGTTCGAACCATTGCGTCACTTGCACCAGCCTCTGGATTGTCTGGAAACAATGCTCCCGGTTTTTTGGGGTCTAGCCATGTTGACGGTTGGATGCAGTACATTGTAACAGCTTTGGATATTCCTGTAGAAGCTTTGTGTCAAGCTAAATCGAGTGGAGTATCAGAAGAGGGTATGGTAGAAGTTGTTAAGTTTGACTTTACCAGTGCTTTGGAGGCATTGGAAAAACACTTGCAATTCAACACATTTATGGTGGGCCATTCTGTTACTGGTGCTGATATTTCTGGATGCAGTGTGTTGTATCAAGCTCTTCTTTTTAAGCTGTGGGATACTGAAAATGAGAAACTACAGAATGTGAATAGATGGTATCAAACAATTAGTCATCAAGATTTCTTCCAGACATCTCTTGCTCTTCTTTCGTCATCTCTTTCTGCCGCACCAAAATCGAGTGCTTCCTCTGCTAGCGACGGTGTTGCTTTAAGTGGAGTTGCACCTGGCGTATATCCCAAATTGTACAACCGTGAACGTTTGAGAGTGAAAGAATTGCTTGCCGATGCTTCTCTTATCGGTACAACCGCCACTGTTGCAGGATGGGCTAGAACCGTAAGGAATGCTAACAAAGGAAAACTTCTATTTTTAGAGCTTAATGATGGAAGCTGTGGGTCTTCATTGCAATGTGTTTTGGAAGATGAGATTACTGAAAATTTTGCCGCTTGCAAAGGAGCTGGAGGAACCGGTGCCAGTTTCTGGATTGAAGGAGAAGTTATTGAGAGTCCTGCTGCTGGACAGGTATGTCACCCAAAGTTGCATTTTGATGCTCTGTGTTTGTTGTTATCTTTATTCTAAATACATATTTTCACAATCCTTCATTGCTCCAGGCTATTGAATTGAAAGTGAAGAAGGCTACTGTTCTTGGTCCCGTATATGGTGGAGATTTGAAAGGAACTGAAGTTGGAGGTATGCACTACCCGCTTTCCAAAAAGAGACACACTATTGAATATATGCGTGAGCATGCCCATCTTCGTCCCCGTTCTCGTGTGCACGCCGCAGCTATGCGTATCCGTCACGCTATGGCATTTGCGACTCACAAATTTTTCAATGACAATGGATTTTTGTACATTCATACACCCATTGTCACCTGTGCTGATTGCGAAGGAGCTGGGGAACAATTTGGTGTCACTACGATGCTAGGTACAGACCCACATGTGAAGGATATTGCATTGCCTGTTTTCCCTGTCCCTGAGGAAAAGACATTGTCCAAAAAGGAAATGAAACGTCTGGCGAAGAAAAAGGCGAATGCTGTTGAATCCGTCAAACCAGAGGAAGTCAAAATTCCCGGAGCCATTGATTACACAAAAGATTTTTTTGGAAGAAGGGCTAACTTAACTGTATCTGGCCAGCTGAATGTTGAAACGCACTGCTGTGCACTTTCTGATGTATATACATTTGGACCTACCTTCCGTGCTGAGAATTCACACACATCCAGGCATTTGGCCGAGTTCTGGATGATTGAACCAGAAATTGCATTTGCTGACTTGGAGAAGGATATTGATCTAGCAGAGGACTACTTGAAGTACTGTGTACAATATGCATTGGAGATGTGTTCGGAAGATCTTGAATTCTTTGAAAATAGCGAACACGGAGAGAAGGGGTTGAGAGAAAGATTACAGAATGTGATTGCACAACCCTTCAAGGTAAGACATGGTTCTTTCTACAGTACGATACGAAAGTTATGACGATTAATATCAATGGGAATCTCTCTGAAAATTGTAGATGTCTGAGAAAACTGATCAGGTTCATTACCTGCACCGAACTTTCTTTTTTCTGTTTGTTTATTTTGTGATTGTCCCCGCATTGGAAAACCCTCTCACCATATCCTTGTTTGACATGTTTTCGTTTCACAGCGTCTTCCCTATACTGAGGGAATTGAAATCCTTCAAAAAGCTGTCGAAGGTGGAGTTGAATTTTCAGAGAAGGTGGAATGGGGAATTGATCTCCCAACTGAGATGGAACGTTATCTATGTGAAACTGTTTTCAAGCAGCCGGTGGTTCTCACCCATTACCCCAAGGACATCAAAGCCTTTTACATGAAACTTAACCCCGATAATAAAACTGTTGCCGCTGCAGATATTCTTGTACCGAAGATTGGAGAATTGATCGGAGGAAGTCAGAGGGAACATCGATTGGATGTATTGACGGAAAGGTGTATTGAGACAGGTTTGGACCCCAAGGCAGTATGGTGGTACATAGAACTTAGAAAATATGGAACAGTTCCACATGCTGGATTCGGATTAGGATTTGAAAGATTGATTCTTTTCGTCACTGGTTTGGATAATATTCGTGATGTAATTCCTTTCCCTCGCTGGCCAGGAAATGCCGAGTTTTAAGTGTTGCATTTAAGTGTCATAATAAATTCTAATCATTGTTGAATTCCATCATTGCCTTTCTTTGAGTTACATATATTGTCAATATTCGATATTTGTATGTAGCTTGTGAATGCTTCTATAATTATTGCAAAAAAAGGAAAAAGTATTGAATAGAGTTAATTTAGATTTCTATTAAAAACACAAAGATCCCAGCAACAGGAAGCAAAGAGCTCAAAATTGAAAGGAAATCTTTATTTGGCCCTTGCAGCAGCTAAGGCTTGAACCTTAGCCCACTTGTCTCTCTTCCTTTGTCCCTTGGTCTTAGGGGCAACACCTTCCTGCTTCTCCAAATTACCAAGGAACATGGTGGCGATTTCTGTCATTCTAGCAATATCATCAGATACATGTTGGTGGTAATTATTGTAAGCTTCTAATTCAGTTCCTTCCAATGTGGCCTCAGCTTGCTCTTTGGTAAGGACCTTGATTTCTCCCCATCGGTTGGCGTATTCAATTTCGGCCAATACCTCAGGTGAGGCTTCTTCAGGCTTGGGAAGAGCGGCAAGAGCAGATGTAGCGATTGTGGGCTTTCCCATACCTTTCATATTCAATATGTATCATGTAGTTTTGGATTGAAAAGGCAAAACATGGTGAGAGTATGTATATAGAATCACTAAATGCAGCATGTGACAAAGAATCAAAGGCTATTATTATAAGACGTAATCAGGGAAGATTTTGTCGACGGATCATAAAACAGCTACTCAAATCAATCAAAATGAAACATTTATCGAATGCGAAGTCGTCATCCACCATCGACATTGGGACGATCAAAATCCTCTGCTACGCTGTTGGAGAGTCATGAAGCTCAAACACAAGTGTTCTTTCCAGTCACGAGCACAACTCCAAACAATTCATGTTCCAGCTATTCTTAAACGTCAAAATAACGCACCGAAGGCAGAGGCACTGGTGGCCATGGCGGAAAGAGCAAGAACGGTAGAGACACGCATCGTTACAGTTCAAATTTCTTTAATCAACTCCACTGAAGCAGATCCAAGTTGACTTGATTAGGACCGAGTAAGTACGAGAACGTGTGTGGCTCTGAATATAAAGTCACGTAAAAACTCATTATTTGATCGTTTTTTCGTAAATATAAACGTCACAATGAATTGAGCAACAAATATCATTCTGGAATAGGAACGTTTTCGGATTAGCCAACTTCCTCCTTCCAAGTTTCATTTTCTGGTCTGTGTAGATTCTACACAAATTTAGTATGGAACTATTTGGAGGTGATTGCCAAGACCAGAGCCATCAAAATGAAACTACGGAAACGTACGAAAATAAGGATTCTGATGGGTCCTCGAAGTACGTACTATGATTTTCTTTTTAGGTTATTACATTTCGATAGGAATGGCCTACACATCCGTCTACGAGAAAATAGAATATTTTGGACCAAGTAAGTATTTTTAGGTACGTAAGCGTTTAAGAGAATGTCAGAATAGACTCCCTTTCATCACTCATCTAAATATTTCGATTGAATGTGAAAAACCACACATAGGGGTTACGAAGTAGGTGATTAAGTGATATCTGTTCAAGTAATTATCGGCTACGGTTAACCAACAAGGTTTCGAGCAATCGCTTTCATCAAAGAAAAATACTCTAGTTAGTCCACCATGCGTGTTGTTGCTCTTCTTATGACCCTTGTCGCTGGGGCCTCCGCCTTCGGTAAGATTTCTCGAACACTATCAGAATCACAGAGAGTGGAAAGATGTTGAGGCTGGCATACCCAAGAGACTGGAACGTTTTTTCATCGATGGATCATTTTCGATGAGTCTATCTATCGTATTCTATGAATGGTGCCTGTCGAAAAGTGCTAATATACTCCTCTCTCATTGCACATGCCTTAGTCTTAATCTTTCAGCTCTTGTAGTTTAGTTTGCGAAACATTATCTTGTCTCCTTTTGGTGTACCTCACTTCACCATTTTTTCCTTTATCAATTGCAAATAGGCTCCTATTCCTTGTCCTCCTTTTCTGGAAACACCCTTATTGAATCACCCTCCACACAACGTTACACACCAGCACGTGGCGACTTATCTATGATGCGTCATCGCAAAAAGATTGCTCTTCTTGGAAGGCCTGCTGATCAACGCAAAGCCCTTCTCCGTGCCTTAACCACCGAAGTTATCCGACATGGACGTATTAAGACCACACTTACCAGAGCTAGGGCCGTGCGTAAGCATGTTGACAAAATGATTGAATTGGGAAAAGACGGATCTCTTCATTCACGTCGTCAAGCCTTGGGATGGGTATACGACAAACAGCTTGTACATTCACTTTTTGAGGCCGCCCCAGAACGTTACGCTGAGCGTAACGGAGGATACACTCGTGTTTTGAGGACCATGCCCAGGCAAGGAGACAACGCCAAAATGGCCGTTATCGAATTGGTTTAATCATATCTGTCAAATGTTAAATTAAAAACGTCATAAAAAGATAATACAATGCAATTGGAATCAAGTTTTAGTCAGCAGGTAGGATAAAAAGAGACAATTGTGCTTGTACATTAGAAATATTCTCTTTCATTTATATAGTCCGTGTTGCTGTGCAATGGAATGAAGATTGTTGTTCCTTGTCTTGCGTATGAGAAATCAATATTACGTTTCATTAGAGATTATTGAATATTATTATTAGAAGGGATTCGTTCTCTGTTGTCATGATGGAAATTAATTCTAAGGGTGACAAATATAAAATCACTTATCGATTTCTTTGACGTTCATAACTAATCAATCATGGCAACCTCAATGTTTTCCTAACCTGCTTTGAAAAAAATTGGAATGATTTAAGTGCCCAAGATCACAATGGGTTACACAGGACGTGCAATGAACTATAAAAACATTAGTGAATTATCCACATTACCTTCACTTTTTCATTCCAATTTTGTTCTTTGTTGTCATTGAATACAGAATGAAAATTTAGCGTAGAATTCAATCAAGTTTGTTCAAATTTATTTCTCACTTATTCCTCATGTAGGACACTTTCAAAAATTGAGGTCAATATCTTACTGTTTCTTTCTATCGGAAAAACCATCTTTCATCATATTATGAACCTGCCCAACTCCAGGCGGGAGTTTTTTTCTCCAGATATTTACCAAATATGGATATCAAACAAAAGGTTACAAGCCGATATATTGTAACGTTTTATAGTCAAAAAGAAATTATCCTCCACGAGTCCACATGTCAAACTTTCTCCGTTGGAGACACTTGAAATTTTTTGTTTCAAAAACCGAAAAAGTATTATTTGTTTTCGATAACATGAGGAAGTAGAATTCATTCGGATCACATTCTTTGCCAAACAGTACTTTTTTATAACCTTTAGGCGTTGTTCTCCATAAAATCTTGAATGCTTCTCTGGAAAGAATCTGTTCATTCCTGGAAGTACCATTTTTTTGGTGCGAAATATAAAAGAAAAATAAAGTCATGGTTATTTGCAAGCTTACTTGCAAAATAATATTCATCTAACTCAAGCATAGCACTTGACAATACAAAAATATTTGTATCTCAGTTGCTTCAAGTAATGCTATTCTAATAAACAGCAGTATAGAAACTAAGAAAGACTTTTTCTAGCTTTTTGGTATTTTTGTGAATAAAATCATTTTATTTCAAAGAACACCTATCCTTGAGTTTTACTTTGACAAGGGAGCAATCAAATTCAAATACCTAATGATATTTCGTTTGATATATATTATTAGACAAAAGGAGTAGATGTTCCCTAATAAATAAATACCTAGATAACGCAATATTCCAGATGCATCCAACAGCAGCTTATGAAATGTCTATCGGGGGGCCCGTGCTGCTGTTTAGCAAGCTCACCGCATAAAATAATGTACGATTCATAATTCATCCATGAAAACATTAAGGTGGATTAAATATATGTATTCATATGTCTATACATACTGCTTTCTTTATAATATAATTAATAAAAATAGTAAAAATGGCCTAAATGTTTCAAAAAACAAAGCATTGTGACAATTAATTAGGTAAAATATCAATCTAATTAGGTCTATTATTATTATTATTAAATTGGTCAAAGGTTGTGTCGTTGTTGTTGTTGTCCAAAGACAGATCTATTCCTTTAGATTTCTTGTGCACACTAACATAGTTGGCATCACGAGCATATTCGATTATTGCTGGAACTCACCTTACTTGACAATGAGTGAATCAAGCATTCATGTGAACTTGAATAGATCGAAGAGATCGAGATTAAGAATGGTATGTAATAGAAAATGTCAAATTTTGAAATCCAATTTGTAAATCCGTTGATTTCAATTTGAATCCGGAAACATGAACCATCTAATGAAGTATGGACGTTTGCTTTGATAAATTTGACAGGAGGTAAACTACAAAGTTTTAGCAGGAGAAGAATATCCTGATGATGATATTCTTCAAAATTCTTTTGCGAGCTACAAGAACCATCAGATTTACAAGGAGAAGCCCACCGACAAACTGGGTTTATATGGAAACAAGCACATCCGACTTATAGTGAATAACGATTTTGACGACATTACAGCTGTCCTCCAAATAGTATCTGACGGAACACAACTTACAGCAGAAGCTTTATATGAAGGACAAAAATTTAATATTCATACACCTCTACTTGTTACTGATACACCGGAATCTCTGGGGATGTCAATTCCCAAATGTCTCACGGTTCGAAATGTAGCTCAATGTATAGGTTATTCCTACTCGATAAACGTAATGGATGTGTCTACACAAGAAGAACTTCCTGATTGGACACTCAAAGATCTTGTGTCATATTTTGAATGCCCCATAAGGAAGAAAAAGTTGGCAGATTACAACAATGCAATAAATAACATTAACACCAACGACGACATCATGTTGGACCCCACAAATTTACCGAAAATTTTAAATCAAATTAGCCTGGAGTTTAGTCGAACACCTTTGATAAGAAGAGTACAAAGCCCGAAATTTGTTCGAGACATCGATTGGATTGATAATGCGTGGCCTCAAAGTAGGAAGGAAGAAAATGAATATCCCCAAGTTCAATATTATTGCTTGACAAGTACAGAAGGCTGTTTTACTGACTTTCATATAGATTTTGGAGGAACGTCTGTATGGTATCATGTACTTTCTGGAGAAAAGGTGTTCCTTCTGATTGAACCAACTGATGATAATCTGAAACTATATGAAGAGTGGATTTGTAATCCAAAGCAAGGAAGCATATTTTTTGCGAATTTTGCCGATAAATGTTACAAAGTGAAGTTGGAAGCTGGGAAGACTTTCATCATACCAACTGGGTGGATACATGCAGTTTATACTCCAATTGATTCCGTCGTTATCGGTGGGAATTTCTTGCATTCATTGGATATAAAAGGACAAGTAAGTGGTGATAATCACATTTTGAATTTTCTTCAACAATTCCATGAAAATTGAACATAATTTCTTATACTTTTATGAATATTTTTCCATATTGTTCAACATTTGATTGCCAACCTTATTGTCAGTTAAATGTACATTGCATTGAAACACGGACCAATGTGCCTCAAAAATTTAGGTTTCCTTTATTCAAACAAATAAATTTCTTCGCAGCAAGCATGCTTCTACAAAAACTCCGGAAAGGTAAATTACACATGCGGGAGAGAAAAAATCTCCCTTCGGTGATAGAGGCGATTAAATTATGGAATGTAGCTCCCGGTGGAGATGATAAAACACGTGGCTCTATTCCAGAGGTAGCATCTTATGCAGCACGACTTGCAAAATGTCCATCGGCGATTTATATGATAAATGCCTTGAAGTTAGCATCAGAATCTCCTTCTCAAATCTTGAATGATAAAACGCCCAAGGAAAGCTTAAGTTTAAGAATAAACGTAAAAAGGGATAGATCAGTGGAATTTACAACCCCAGAAAACATTCAATCTACAAAGTTCCAAATATTCGTACCAAAGGAACCTGTATACACACTTAAACCTGAGAATAAAATTGCAAAGCATGTAGCAGAGGGAGTGAACTATGTTAGCAATGGATCAGATTTTGACGATGAATGGAAACCGAAATCTAGAAAGAAAGCGCGGAAAAAACTTCGTATTTCAAAGATTCTATTAAACAAGAAAGAAGTTGAATCTTCCATGAAGTCAGACGCAGGCAATCCAAATACAAGCAAAATTGACAACAAAACAAAATCTAAAAAGGTATTTGGTGGTCCTATAACAATGAAAAAGAAAAAAGGGACTGTCCGCGATCGTCTGCTAAAACGTTTCGGGCGTTAAATCTTGGTATTGTCTACCGTTGAAGAACAGGTTTGGATTTGTTACATTTTCAAAGTGTTCCAACTAGGGTTAAAAATTTGGTTGTCTATGTCGCTTGGAATTATTATCTGAGTGTTTATGATATATGCATTCTTTGTTCTTCTATATCTACAGTCACAACGTGATTATCGAGAAATGCAAGTCCAACTACAATCAGATTTGCATTAAACCCGGGCCATGGTTGTTCTCCAAGCGGAGTAACGATTGGTTTCTGAGATACTAAAGAACGTATTTCACCTTCATTTGTTTTGAATGAGATTTTCACAGAACCCCATAGATTTTTTTCTCTGTTTCGCCTAGCGGCAATGTATCTCTCTTCAAAAAGCTCCTTATTCACAACCATGCCTGTTACGCCTGTATCAAAGATAACATATGTCGGCTTCCTTTTTTTCTCGAAAATCCGTTTTGTTTCCGATAAATCAAGTAATTCCTTTCCATTAACCTCTATCGAGCAAGCTTTTGCGCAATAGTGGATAACCGGATCTTTATATTTAGTATATAAATCTATGTTTAGAGAAATATAGTCATTTCTTTGTATCTGAGGCTTTGTTTTCAATGTCAATGTCTTGATTTTTGACTTTAGATCAATTTTAAATGAATTCACATTCAATTGTCCTAAAAAGGAAGGACGAATGCTGCTCTTTGTATTTTTGATTAAACCGAAAAAAACTCCACCTGGTCCGTCCATCAAGGATTCGTCTAACACCCCAAACACTAAATCTTTTGGGCCCATCATTCTTCCTGTGGCATTCGCAAAAGAAAAACTAGATTTACGCCAAACTACTGTGCCAACTTTATTGTCAAATCTTTCCACTGTGTTCTTATACCCACTATCCTTTGTTAGTTCTGGTCTATAGCATCCCCATTGAAATCGATTACAGTACGATGGAACTGTTAGAAATGGACTCCCTGTGTCCAAAATAGCCCCGAATTTTTCTGGTTGGTCATTATATAGATAAAAGTAAATAACATAAGCGTTTAAACTAGGGATCCATTGGAGTGGTATTGTCAAGGATTCATCCAAACTTTTATAATCCATATTATCACCATCACTGGTATCGATTGCAGAGCTCTCTCCTGGATAGACTGCTGTAAGATATGCTGCACTTGAAAATACCAAATTCAAAGCTTTACGTCTCTGTTGATCAAGATTTCCCACATCTTGGCTTTGAGGTTTACTTTCATGTGAACAAAGTTGTAGCAAAGTTTTGCTATTTGTTGCTTTTCTTCCTCCTAGTATTGCAAAAGCAAACGCGTTCCCTATTATTATAGAAAAAACTAATAGTTGAAGGCTCATCATCAATATTCACTTCTTCATGTGCATTTTTAAAAGTTGTTAACCGATGGATAAACGACTTAGCACGGAACGAACCAAATTCTATTTACGTAGGTTGTTGTGGGACATATTCTGTTCGACCCGATATCTTAGTTGAAAACAAACGATAAACTTCATGTACGTAAACATAAAGGTGTCCCTCGTGTAATGCGCATGCGCAAGCACTATTTAACTATCTAACGATGTACCAAAATGGTACATTTATATGTGAGATTTGTTCTTCAACCAGAATGCATTCTGTTAAAAAAAATGAGAACAAAATTGCAGAATTAATACTAGGCAGAATGTCAGATTTAGCACCCTTCGTCGCTGCAGCCTTAAGGGATAAATCCATCCATGACCTCATGGAAGAGAATAGAAAACTTCGAGAGCTGGCTATGGCTGTTGAAGTGACTGGTCCCGAAGGTCAACCTATCTATGCTCGGGGTAAATTTGATGAAGATGGAGATTCTGCATATGAAACTCTATATGAAGTAAAGCTCTCTGAACAACTGACTCTATGTCCCTTATCTGATTTGAGTGATGTTGAAATCTGGATTGGAGGATCCATTCGTGCTAGCTTTAATGGAGACAAATTTTCTCATGATTGGGAACTTTTTCATGGTGATGATGAAGATGGCGAAAATGAAGAAAAGGAGATAAAATTATCAGCATGCTTTCAACCTGGAACTGTGTGGCTTTCAATTAAGATAGGCTGGTCTCAAGAAGAAATGGATGAAAAATACCTGAAATTTCCGGATGGAAATGGAGATGATATGCTCAGTTTTGTATGTGAGAATCTCACCCGAGCTAATCCTAGCAAATATTGTACATTTACCCATGTCACTCCTGCAACGAAACAAATAAAGAAACTTGTGAAATCTGTGACTAGCACAACTCACATAGAACTGGAGAGAACAAGAAAGGAGTTTAAGAATTATAGCTTAATTCTAAATGCTTTGAATGATATAATTGGTAGTAGATTTCAGACTTTGACGGTGGAAATGAAACAAAAAATCATACATTTATACTTGGATGAAACCACAAAACAAAATGTAGAAATGCATGATGATGCTGCAGTACAAAATTTCATTGCGAACAATATGCAAGAGCTCTCTACAGTTCTCGCATTTATAGAAAATGGTCTCGGGGGAGGCGAGGACGAATGAAGAATAAGAGTTTATGTGAAAAATTGAACGAAAATTATTGCCCTGCAGAAATAGATATTGATATGATGTTAAAATTTATAGATAATGTGAAAAAACGTTTTTATTTCATTGACAAATGAGATAAATAGTCATACCATGCATATTTAGTGGAAAATTTGCCCTTATCAAGTTTTAAAGTGTTGGCATGTAATAAGTGTTATAGTATCCACTTCTAGTGATTCATTCAGAATCTCCGTGATCAAGTTAAATGTAAAATGAGGTCTGAAAATTCAATATTAATCTACAATTCCAACCCACTAAAGTATCTCACAACAAAGGAAGTTTCAAGAAAGACATTATTATAAAACGAGAAGGGGTCTCTGATTTGAAAGAAGAAATTGCTTGGTCACAATATGGCAGTTACATCGCAAAAATAAATCGCATTACCGATTTTGACACATTAAATTATAACATAACATAACCATACACAAAACAGAAAACTAATTTAGATCTTTCTTCCTAAGAACATAATTTACCCAATATGTAATGCTCGTTTCAAACGGTCAAATCACGCGCTTAGAAATTGAATAGATTTGATAAATTAAAACATATAGTTCCTATAGTTTTTAAGCCGGTATGTGGATGTTGTGGTGAGTCACGAACGTTACTGCTGTATGGAGATCTTTCACTGGGTATATGTAGAACTGTTTAATCACAAAAACGTATTTTTAAATGTTTTATTAAGTTACCACCTACTCATGGAAAAGTGTGATGAGACAAAGCGGATGAAAATAGCTAAAATAGCTCGAATTATATTCAATATGCAGTAAATGACTGATAGTCCAAGTTTATGTCCTTGATTCTTAATTTTGAATGCAAGAAACGTAAATATCACTCTTGGGAATTTTTATTCCTGTTTATGTACCTGAAGTCTTTTATATAAGCAATAGATTATATAAAAACGATGCAAAAAAGGTTAAATTAGTTTTGCCTTGCGGTCATTTGATGATCGTATTTTGATATACACATAATTTTTTTATTTTATAAACATGTCTGATTTCGCGCCCTTTGTTGCAGCAGCTCTCAGGGATAAAACCATCCATGAGCTCATGGAAGAGAACCGTAAACTTCGAGAGCGAGTTCGATACCTAATGGCTGTGGAAATCACCGGCCCGGAAGGCCAACCTGTCTATGCGAGAGGGCAGTTCGATAAAGATGGAGACTACCACGGGAATCCACATTTATGGAATGTGAAATTTTCAGAAGAACTCACTCCATGTCCATTATCCGAGTTGCAAAAGATTGAAATATGGATTGGAGGATCAATTCGAGCTAGTTTTGATAATTTAAAATTTTCCCACGACTGGGAACTTTCAGACTTTGGTGAAACTGATAATGAAGGAGGAAATGAAAGAAAACCAATACAAAAAAGAGAAAGGCTCTTCATAGCGTGCTTTCATCCTGGTACCGTCTGGCTTTCCATCAACATAGGGTGGTCCCAACAGGAACTGGTTAATGCAAATTTACATTTTCCAGAAGACAGGGATGAAGGTCTACTCAATCATCTATGCCAAGGTCTTGCTCGGGCTGACCCAAGCAAAGTTTGTAAATTCAAAGAAATTGGCCCAGCTGTCAAGCAAATAAAAAAATTAGTAGAATCAGTCCCCGGAGCTACAGCTCCTGATATCTTACAAAGAAATAGATTAAGGGAAGCAATCAATAAAAATTCAGACGTAATAATGCAGTTTCTTCGGACGCTATTTGGCGATCAAATCAGATTTATGACAGTGAAGAATAGAAGGGATATTGCCAATTTATACCTAAAAGAAATGGACGAAGAAGGAGTGGACCTAAGAGATCCAGATGCCGTTCTCGACTTTATTGCGTGTAACATACAAGAACGACAAACAGTCTTATCATTTATTCGAAATTATTCTGATATTATTATAGATGGAATGTATTGAGGGAATATTCGTAACCTAGTACTGAATGTAAAGATTAGAGTTGATCAGTTGATTGCTACAGAAAAGCCGGTCACTTCGCATCAGAAAAAGTGCAAAATGCATGTTTATCATGAGAAAGGTTCTGACTTAATTACTTCTGGTATTAAAAAGATAATCTATGATAGATTAATTCAAAATAATTATTTTTAGTACGAATAAAGTCAACACTTTTTCTGTATGTGCAACTACACCATTTTACACAAAGAGATATAGTTTTTTAATTTGAGTCAAGTGAGTCATCGTCAACCATTTGCTGAAAAGTTCTTTGAGTAGCGTTAAGATAGGCTGCTAATCCCCTTCGATGATTTTTTCTCTCATCCTCTAGCTGCTTATCCTTAATGTTCAATGCTTTTTCCTGAAGTAACTTAATCTCTTTGAGTTGGCGTTTATATTTTCTAGTAACTTTGTCTATCTGATTTTCATGGTCTCGAACTAAAGCATCCAAGTTCTCTTTCATCTGCAAGATCATTCCATCCTTCTTTGCCAGTTCCAACTCCAAGCATTTTTTCATTTTTTTCCCTGCTTCCGAAATGATCAATTCGTGATTATTTTTTGTTTCAACAAACGAAAGGCGTATGGCATCAGTGATCTTGGAACGTTGTTCACTAATAAAATCTGACGCTACTGCTTCCGTTTCACTTAGAGGGAAAGTAACACGATCTTTTTGACTTTCTATAGTCCCACCATGTTGTGATATAGCAAAAAGAATCTTTGATGTAGCCTCATGTATAATGGATTCAGGACTACCTTCAAAAAACTCAATGACAGGTTTCATGCCTGGATCATGCCCAAATTCAAAATTGGAAAAGATTATGAAATCATAAGCTAGGTTTTAGAACGCAATAAAGGAAGAAGATATGCAATACTTACCTGACAGGAATCCGTTCACGAATGGCCCCACAAGAGGAAGTTTGACAGAAATTTGATTTTCAATATTATTATGATCATAATTTTCGTTGTCCTCATCATCATCATCATCATCGTCCTTAACTTCAATAGCATTATTTGCACCCTTCCCCATAGCGCTATTAGTATTATTGTTTGGATTACTTTTATTTAGAATGTTTCTTTTTGTTGTACCAACTAAATTTACGCCTGCAGGTGCAACAGGATTATTTAAAACCTTCCTCACTGGATTATTCAATTGAGGATTTGGATTCAAAACAGGCGCTAAGTTGTTTGATTTTGTTTGGAGAACATGTGGCGGCATCGTTGTTCTTGCAATAGTTGCTGCTGGAATTGTACTTTTAAATTTTTGTGCATGATCATATACTCCAGTGGTTTCAACATCTTCTACGGGATCAGCAAATCGGTAAGAGTCAGGAGAAGGATTGGAAGACAAATTCTTAAGATTTTGGGGTGCGGTATCTTGCTTTTGTCGTTTTTGTGAAATAGGATTGTTGGTATTTGAAAGTCTTTTTCTGGCCATTTGCATTCTTTGCATTTGAACTTGAACTAATAGTTTTGCTCTTTCCTCTGCGCTTTCTCTTGATTGAGTCGTCCACTGATTGTAGAAATTCGCTGGTGAAATTAGCTGCGATCTTTCAAATTTGTGTGTTAAAATATTGTTACTATTTTTTCCAGGTAAAGATCCTGCAACACTTTTTGATGTTGTAGTTTTTGTTATTTCAGCTTGTGCCGTATCTGCTAGGTTAGCGTTTGGATTTTTTTCTCTGGAAGATGAATCTTCCCTCTTTTTAGTTTCCATTACGATATGGGAAGGTTCATCATCCACCGTGGTCAATTCTGTCACAACTGAGTTTTTATTTAGATTTGCTCGTAACTTATGTAAATCCAGAGGTGCAATAGGTGCTTTTTTACCCTCACTTATGGATTTATTTTTGTTGAAGTCATTTCTTTGCTGCTTCAATATGTCCAAATTGTGAGCTGCAGGAGCAGGAGATATGCCACTTGTATTAACCCTTAGATTTGGCATCGTTGTGTTCACATTGGAATGAGCTGATGGTAGAAGAACTTTCTTGTGGTTAGAATGACCGTCATTTATATTAGTGTTCATTGCAGGCAACTATGATTTTGATAAGTTTGTTCAGGTGTAATGTTTTGAATAAGCAGCAATGTAATGATATTCGATATGGAATAGAGTCGACTCTGGTGTTTACTCAAGTATGATCAAAGATTAATGTTGTGTACAGAGATTGAACACTTAAAGCCGCAATTCAGAACTAATAACAGTCCCGTTTCCAACAATTAATTAATTATGAGACCTATCCAATCGAAATCCAGCAAGCCATCGACAACAAAAGTATTCAAACATACATAGGTAGTATGTAGATTGTGGGGGGCTGAGATAAACAGTAAAATTATTTTTCTTTCACTTCGAAACAGAATTCAGCACCATCAAAGACCGGGAGCATTTATTTAATCTATGGATACGTATATGTATGTGAAGGATATTGATTGCACGCCGTATCAGAATCTCCAATCAAATAAAATATCCAAGTGTACGCACTAAGTAAAACGAAGTATGTAAATTATAGTATCATTCATATTTCTTGACCAACCAAACAAAAGAGAGACAACTTGGCAATTAATGAAGGTCTGGATCTTAACTTCTTCTTGATAGGTTTGTCTTTACTTGTATAGATCAGTACTTTCAACACCAAGAAAAGAAATCTTGAAGAGTCTACGAAGAGCATCATGAAGATATTTCTAAAAATGATCTCCAAATTCATGATGATGACGATGCTTTCAACGGATTTACGTTCCATTGAAGCATTTTCCTCAACATCCCTTTTATCCAGTCAATTCAAGCACACCAAACACAGTATATTTACTGATAATACAATGTTACCACAATATCAAGCAAAATATCAAAGCAGGAGATTCTCCAAAATATCTCTCAAATCTACTACATCCACAGAATCAGCTTATGGAGCTGGACAAATCAAAGTGCTGGAGGGTCTTGAGCCTGTGCGTAAACGACCTGGAATGTACGTTCCATTTTTCCATCATTTTAATAAAGTCTTGAGATTATTCATTCATTCTTCATATTTTTTTCTTGTTCTTAAGGTACATTGGTTCTACAGGTGTTGATGGTCTTCATCATCTAGTATGGGAAGTTTTAGATAATTGTGTCGATGAGGCACTTTCTGGCTATGCATCAATCATTACCGTTACACTCAATCCAGACAATAGTTGCACTATAACTGACGATGGAAGAGGCATACCTTGTGATCTTCATCCAAGCACTGGAAAATCAGCTTTGGAAACAGTATTGACCGTCCTCCATGCTGGAGGTAAATTTGAAAATGACGGATACAAAGTATCAGGAGGCTTACATGGTGTGGGTATTAGCGTTGTGAATGCTCTGTCTGAATTTACAAAGGTAAGGGTATGGAGGAAAAGTACAATACCAAAGGCTGAGAATGGTGTCACTGGTGAAGATGACAAGAATAAAATAAAACGACATGAGATGGACTTTTTGCGAGGAATTCCTCAATCTGACATAAATGTTGTGAAAGGCATTAAACCTAAAGATGATATTGAGTTTGGATTAGGTTTATCTACTGATAGTAACGTTGGTGAAGGTAGTGAAAAAGCTGTTAATGCCGATGATAAAGAATCCCTATCGAAAAAGAAGCAGAAGCAGCTACATCAAATGGAACAAACAAAACTTGTGAAGGATTTGCATTCAAAACGTAAAACAGGTACTGAAGTAACTTTTCTTCCAGACATTCAAGTATTCAAAGGAGAAAACGGAAAACCAGGAATTGAATTTGATATTGAAAGGCTCAAAAGTCGTATGGATGAAATTGCCTATCTGAATGCAGGTCTTACACTGACTTTGTTTGATAACCGAGAACATGCCTCTAAAAAGATGAAAGCTAACGCTGGCAAACTCATCATATACAATCACCCAGGAGGGTTATCAGAATATATGGAATTATTATGTCAAACCAAAACACCTCTTTTTGGGCTAAATGCACCAAAATCGAAGAAAAAAGACGGAACTAAGAAGAAGGCAACAAAGCGTACAATAAAAAAAAAAGCTTTGCCAGAAAATCATCCTTTGCAATCTTTGCTGTCCCCTGATCAATCTACTATTTTGTGTTTGGGTTCTGCTGATACAGTCAATGGTCCTGTTTCTGCCACTATAGCTCTTAGATATTCCTCAGACCAATACAATGAAATTATTTATTCCTTTGTCAATAACATACGTACAAAGGATGGGGGTACTCATGTAGAAGGACTGAAAGCTTGTTTGACTCGTACTGTCAATTCATGTGCAAAACGATTAAAAAAACTAAAGGGAGATGGATCTAATTTGCCTGGAGAATTTGTCCGTGAAGGGCTAACAGCAATTTTGTCAGTTTCAGTTCAAGATCCAGAGTTCGAGGGCCAAACAAAAGGAAGGTTAGGAAATCCAGGTAAGTTCCTTTCTGTCATCAATGATCCTTTGGTCACTATGCGCATGATCAACGGGAGAACATGGAATAAAAAAGTCCTATTTATTATATGTACACTTTTTCATTCATTGAATTCTGTAAGATGGCACAATAACATTATTCCTAGAACAAGCTGTTTGACAAAAGTCTTATATTATATATCCCAAGATTGTGGAAATATAAGCTACACACAAACTGAAATTTATGAATATAGCATTCTTTATTCTTGCGCTATTTTGTGGACTGACACATTATCATTCGAAATTTTTATTCATAGAGGTTCGCACAGCAATTGATCAAATGCTAGCGACAGATTTGACAACAATCTTTGACTTCAAACCAGAAATTTTGGATAGAATTGTTGAAAAAGCAAGTTCAGCTCAAAGTGCTGCCGTTGCAGCAAGGGCTGCAAGGGATATGGTTCGTAGAAAATCATTGTTGACAAGCACTGTCCTACCTGGTAAATTAGCAGATTGTGCAAGGTGAGTTTTCTAAAATACATATCATGCAACAAAAGTGTTTCTGAATACAATTTGATTTGATCAAAATTTATTTTTCAGTAAGGATCCAGTTGAAAGTGAGATCTTTATTGTTGAGGGCGACAGTGCCGCTGGAAGTGCTAAACAAGGAAGAGATAGACGAACTCAGGCTATTTTACCATTGAGGGGGAAAATTTTGAACATTGAAAGGTGTGCACCAGAGAAAATTTATCAAAACACTGAATTGCAAGGATTAATATCTGCTCTAGGGTTAGGAGTCAGGGATGAAGTATTTGATTTAAAAAGCTTGCGTTATCAGCGTATTGTTATCATGACTGATGCAGATGTGGACGGTGCTCATATTCGTGTATTACTTCTAACTTTCTTTTATAGATATCAAAGGGAGCTGATTGAGAATGGATATGTGTACATTGCACAGCCACCTTTGTATAAGGTATTGGTAGGGAAAAAAGAAAGGTATTGCTTCGATGAATCTGAAAAAGAAATTGCTTTAGAGGAATTAGGCGCAACTGCAAAAGATGATAATGATAAGCCTGTAAAAAAGGCAACTATCCAGCGATTCAAGGGGTTGGGCGAAATGATGCCTCAGCAACTATGGGACACAACCATGGACCCAGAAAAGAGGATTATGCTGAAAGTGACAGTTGATGATTGCGCTCTAGCAGATCAAACTTTGGGAATGCTTATGGGAGATGCAGTAGGTCCACGAAGAGATTTCATTGTCAGTAGTGCTGAGGGGATGAGCTTTGGCGATTTGGATGTGTAAAGTTTGTCTTTTTATTTATGGTCAAACCCATTACAGACTCTCACAAAGCAAAAGATGAATGCATTTCTTTACATAGAAAGATTTTAAAATATGATATAATCTTGTGATTCTCATTACACATAAATAAATCAAACATATGAGCAACTAAACAAATCTGTAATCTTGATATTTCTATGTTTTGTATTTTCCGTGAAAAAATGAGCAGAACATGAGAGCCCCCAATAATTTGCTTTGGTATCTCTTTACGTTGCCTTCTTGTATGAACATACGGAATTAAACATATTATTATTAAAATACAATTTTTAATCCCAAACAAAGGACTCAGACATCAGCAAAATACCATCATACATCGCCGATCAAAGAGGACATAAATAACAATGCAGGATCCCAAAGAAAAAGATGAGACAATGATAGATGCAGAAACAGACGAACAAAATTCATCTGGAGAAAAAGAGCTCACCGCGGAAGAAAAACACGCAGTGTATATGAAGCAAGTTCAAAATGTACCGTTAGCTTTACCAACAGGTTGGGTTGTCCGTTACAGTCGATCTCAGCCAGATTATCAATACTTCTTTCATCAAGACACAGGGGAATGTCAGTGGGAAATGCCAGTTCAAATTCAACGTAATGCTGGAATTTCGAACCTAAAGAAAAAGACAGCCATGATAGACACTGATTCTCTTTTATCCGCTGTGATACAACAAGCTTCCAATCAAGAACATGGTTCGCGACCAATTGATCCAAAAAATACCAATCTTTACCGTGTAGACAACAAAGATGCCACAAATGAAAACGATAAAATCGCCGCAAACACATCTAACCCAATCTCTTCTACAGCACCAACACATGCTGCACCTTCAGGAATCATGAAACGTAAATCAAAGTATACCAGCAATGCCAATGCCGAAGCTCTTTCCGCCAATGTCACACCATCAAATTCTGCTCTTCGGCCTAGCAAACGTGCTCGTAAAGATCATCCTAAAGAAGTTCGTGTTTTACATATATTGAAAAAACATGCGAAATCACGTAGACCATCTAGTTGGAAAACAAAACATATTACCATTTCTAAAGATGAGGCCATAGCAGAACTACAGGAATTAATTTCGATGTTGAAGGAAGTTGAGGAAATGAATGATCCTAAAGAGTTGAGAGCGACGTTTGAAGAATTGGCTAAAACAGAAAGTGACTGTTCAAGTAGTAAACGAGGAGGAGATTTGGGATTTTTCGGAAGGAGTAAGTTTACTTTTCTTTTTTTGTAGATCAATGTTGTGTTTATATATATATTATACAAATTCTCATCACAAATGATTCCACTTTGATTACGCAATAACCTAAGAAAAAATGCAACCTGCATTTGAAAAAGCTTCTTTTGCATTAAAGATTGGTCAGCTAAGTGAAATCGTGGAAACTTCTAGTGGTGTTCACGTTATTTTGAGGCTTGGATAATAAACATTGTTGAATACTTCTTTTTTTTAAAATATAAATGGAACAATTGAACAGTTGAAATAAATAACTTCATATTACTTTTTGAGACATGGGTCAAGTCATAAAGGAGCATTTTTATTTCATGATGGCAAATGGTAATTTTAATCTTTTACTTCCTAGGAAGCTGATTTTCCTTTTGAACTCCATACACTATATATGGCCTTAATGATACCAATGATGTGCTATACAACCAAAAAATTCTTTTCATTTTAGTACTTGTAAAATCGAATGAAAAAATACCTGCGTGCATATGAAAATGGCATATTTACTTAATAATAGTTAGCTTCCTATTCCAACCTTGTCACTTAAGTATGTTCTAAGAAACAAGCAAGAGTTTTTTAAATATTTTATTCCTGCATTAAACTTGTTCGTATGATATCTTTTATACTTAGAAATATTCTGTCGGTAGATATCCTTTTACTTAGTCAAATATTTCAGATTATTACGTTTAAATAATGAACGCTTTATACAAGTGCCAGTTTCGAAATTGGAGACATACGTTGCATTCAAATTCTTCTTACTTAGCAACTGACTCCGTTTGAAACGCTATTACAGGCACACCAGCAACCTCCCTTACTGCGCAATGTCTGATGAAGAAACAGAACGCCGCCATGGCGCCATCATTGAATTCATCGGATGTTTCCCTCTTTCAGGAGATGCACCCGAAGCAATGGGTGACCTAAGCGATGGAGTTGCTTTATTCGAGGCTCTTTCAGAAATGTAAGTTGTCGTCTTTAGGAACCGTTATTTGCCCTTGGCAATGAGTTTTTATTTTTATGACAAAGGTCGACAAAGAAACATACAAGACGGCCAAGACAATCATATTTTTATTAGCGTGTGCTTCATTGATTCAACATTTGAACATTTACTTTCGTATCTTTTATTTTGGGTACCGGTCATATTTCAAATGAATAATATTTCACTAACTCTGGTTTTCAACAATATTAATTATGACTTTCTTCTTGATTACTACTTAATGTAGAGCCCCTGCATACTTTGATGCGTCCGCTATCGCACGGCAACTTGGTGACAATTGGGCACTTAAATCTTCCAATTTACGAAAACTACTCCGAAACCTTGAGACTTACTACAATGAAGACCTAGCGAAAACAGCAGACTGGTCCGCTCGATCTGCGGACATACCAACCATAGCACGGGACTCAGACCCAGACGCTCTAGAACTTTTGTTTGAGCTTGTGGCAGGAGCCGCAGTTATTTGTGAAAATAAGGGAGAATTTGTACAACGCATAATGACTATGAGTGAGGATGGACAAATGGGAATGAAAGTGGTGCTTGAGAGAAGTCTGAGTAAAATAGATGATTATGATGAAGATGGAGGAGATGAGGATGAAAGTGGAGAGGATGATGATAGTTTGAATTTTGAATCCGATGAAGAATCACTACCTCTAGAAAATAACAATGATGGAGGTGGTCTTTTTGGTGCCACGAACGGTGACTTTTCATTAAACAACTCAGAAGCTGGAGAACTGGTAAAAGAGCGTGACGATCTCAGAACTACTTTGCAAGATGTTAGAAGGGAACTTGCGTTGACAAAATCTCAAACTGGATTACGTGTGGAAGAGTTGGAGGCATCAGAGAAAAAGCTTCGAGCGCTTGTAGAAGATCTTCAGGATAGACTTAGCTTGAGACAAGAAGAATTAAATAAAGCCGAAAAAGAGCTCAAGCAAGCTAAACGTTCACTTGACGATGCAGAAGCAAGCACAAGTAGTCTATCAGAAAAAAATGCTCTTTTGGCAGATGACTTAGAGATTGCTCAAGCCAAAGCAGAACAGTTACGTAAAGCTGAGGCAACAGTTGCTGCGTACAGGAAAAAACTTGAAGGGGCTGGTACAATGAGTCTGCAGATGGCTGATTTAGAGGATCAGGCTTCGGACTACCTTAGACAAATTATGAGCTTGGAAAATGACGTAAAAGCAATGCCTGGCTTACAAAAGAAAATTAGTGATTTGAATGAAACTGTTGCTAAGATTTCGAAAGAAAAGGTAGATCTTGATGTTGATTTGAAAGAAAAGGAATCTGAAGTTCAAAAGTTAATGGGAGATTTAGGGAATGCCATGAAGGAGAAGGAAATGTATAAGGAAGAGCTCTCAACACTGAGAGATTCACAAGATATGCCCGTAGAAGATCTTGGAATTCCAAATGAAAATTCGTTTACCAGTGCCAAAAGTGTATCACAAAATAGGGAAAAGTTGATGAGACTGGAAATTGAAAATGAAAGGCAAAAGAAACAAATTGCCAAACTTGAAGAAGCAGCAGCCAAAAATGTTGGCGGAGGAGGAGGCGCTTCATCAAGTGAAGTTAAAAATCTCAAGACTAATATCAGCCGTTTGAAGGCTGAGAAAGAAAAGTTGGCGCGTGATAAAGAGAAACTTGAGTCATACACTAAAAAGACTCTTGCAAAATTCCAAGAAAAATATTTGGTTGCGTTACAAGAATGTAAGGCGAAGCTTAAAGAAAAGCATGATAAGATTGAAGCATTGGAAATGAGAAACGCTGCGGAAAAAAATGCACAAAAGAGAGAGGAACGTTTGTTATCGTCAACTATATATGAACTTGGTTTAGCAATTATGCAAAACCGTTTGAAGGAGAGGTAATCATTCATATAAGTACACTTGTTCAACCATGTATTTATTTGATAGTTGAAGGGATAATTTAGTATACTAAGAATGAAATGAGGTGTGGGAAGTGTGTTTAAAAAAGTAATGAAACTAACTGGATGAATTTTTTCCGTGCCAAAGATTTTCAATTCCTTGCAAATTATTTATCAAGAACTAATGCGTTTATACAGCTGTATTTCCCTATCCCATCCTTTCTTTTTTCCTTCTTTTGCCAAACCTTTCATTTCTATTTTTCTGAATCCAAAGTCACAAACTATTCTGTTTATCTCATTTTCAATATTTGCTCTCAATTCAAGGTTAGGTATTGTATCTACATCAGGTCTATTCATTTTCCGAAGTCTTTTGTTTATTTTCCTATAACTATCAGCGATTCAAAATGTAAAGTTGATAATATTCGAGACATAAGAATCCTTAGTAAAAAGGTGGAGACAAAAGATATTTTCGATCTTACCTCTTCGATGATTGTGGTTCAATCAGTATCATTTCACTTGATTCACAAGCCCTTTTTATGAAAGCTTTTAGTCCAACATCCCCAGCATGAACGTGTATCCACATGGTTGTGCTAAATATAGTTGTTAAATCAAACTTGGAATCCCCATTTTCCTGAAGTGAAAGAAATGAAGAATATTTTGATTCATGATCATTAGCATCACAAAGGTTGCAGGTTTGGAACTTAGTCTCTAAGCTTTCGCTCTCAGATGATGATGCTTTTTCGTTTGCACGTTTTATTAGCTCTTCATCAATATCTAAACCAAGGCATCTTATCAATAAGGGTAACGGTGCCCCCATGGTTTTTTCTTTTTCTGCAAATAAAGATAATATTCTTTCTGCTACTCCTATCGTCATATCTCCTTCATTGCATCCTAAATCACAATATCTAAATATCTTTCCTGCATTCTTGTCGATAGTTGTTTCTTTTGATTCAACTTTTCGTTTTTTCATAGATGGCCCCAAAGTATTTTTAATTTCGTGATCTTGATCATAAGAACTGTCTCTATTGATAAAATGATCTAAAGCATAGCTATAAACATTTTCTGTTGCCAACTCATCCAATCGAAAGTTCGGGGGGTGAAAAGCGTAATAGTTATGAAAATTTCCTAGGCGATGTCCCTTTTCTATGGAAGATACTTTCATGGCATTTCCAACTGAATTGCTTTCATTTTTCACTTTATTGTCTATTCCTTTTGTCGCTCTAGTTTCTTCGGTATCGCACATGATATTCTATGTTACTTTGGGCCTTGTTTTGAATCAATTGAACCAATTGTGGATGGATGGACGAAACGAAAATGAAAACGCGAATACGTCGAATATTCATTAATTAAAATAATTAAAATAAAATATATTGTGAGGAGGAAGGATTTCCGAAAAAGGCAAGGAAAGATCATCAAGTTCAGGTTTCTAGAAAGATATGGGAAGTTGTAGACCATGGTCACATAAGATAAAGAATTCTTTCCTTCGTTACCAGTTTCTCATCATCACAGCAGGTATCACATTTATTATATTTCAATTTGCTTTGAATTGGACACTCATAAACAGATTAGATGACATCCATGCCACACCCACAAGATCTATAAAAATATTCCCAACGAAAGCTATTGATTTCGAAAAAGAGCTGTCATTGATCATTGACGATACAGTTTTACAAAATGAGAAACGAGCATTCGTATGTATAACTGGTCAACTGGGACGATTAGAACTTGAAAACAAAGTGAATACTATTTTCAAGCCAATGCTAGATGGTGGATATGAATTAGATTTACATTTTATTCTTGGAACCGGTGCCATGAAGTTCACACAACTTGCTGTAAAGAAGGATCATCCGGCAGTACATTCAAACATTTTCAGTGCATTCAACAATGAAGACGAAATAAAGCAATTCTTGGAACGCTATAGTATCTACAATGTGAATATAAACTCCTTAGAACAAATGGAATCGCCACCTATAAATTCAGATTACCTTTTGGCAGTTTTAAAAGACTATCATAATAAAGATCGAGAAAATTTGGAAGTTATTAATAGAATTATAGGTAATGCAAGAATGTTTGAAACATATCGCCATTGTTGGGATGGAGCAGTCCATAGAGGTGAAGAATATAGTGTGCATTTACGGATACGTGAGGATGTTGGTCTTGAGAAAAAAATAAAATTGGAAATTATTGACAATATTGGCAAGAACAAAGTCATCACATCTGATTGTCGCACATGGAATGGAATGAACGATCGATTTGCCATTGTTTCCCCAAATATTGCACAGATTTATTACCAATCCCCTTATCAAAAACAGATAGATGGAAGTGCTTTGACTTCAGTGAGGAATTCAGAAACATACTTTAAGTATATCTACAGTTCTTCTGGCATAAAAGTCGTTTCAACGAAATTGTTGAGAGGAGTAAGGAAGCTTTACATAAATGCTAAGGGGGAAAGTAAATTTTATGAAGAAGAGCCCATTTGTCCAATGGATGAAAAGTAGCCACATGAAGAAAATGTGCGACTTGAATGGATCCATATGTTAAATAATTCATCAAAATTTATAACTGTGTACCTTGCACTTTCTCAAAGACTATTTTTATTTTTCAAGCAAGATTAGATGAGTTTCTCTAGAGAGTATGAGCGAAAGAGATTCTATTCTAAGTATATTTTATTATTCTAGAATTTAAGAAAAGGAAACTTAATTTTTAAGTTCAGTCTACTATACCTTGTATAGTTTTTCTGATTCTCTAGCTAGAGAACTAGAGAATGAGGTCAAACTAATGAACGATGCCATCAAAACAAATAAAAGTTCCAGACTTTCTACAAATCATAACCCTAATTGATCGTTTTTATTGTTCTTAATTTTGAATTGATTGGGCATGCTTGACTTGCAATAAATAGAATGAGATTTTGTATTTTCATGTGATTAGAAGAGAAAAATAAAATTACTTACATAAATAGACTGCTATAGTGATATAAATGATAATTACGCGGCAAAACAATTCCCATAGGAAGCTATATAGGTTTTACCCTAAACTCTTTTTTGACTCATAGTATTTAGAGATAAGCTTTTGAAAATGCATGTTTCGAACTATATTACTTACCGTTATTTACATATTATTTAAGAAAGAGTTACTTTCCATTTAAGCCTTTCTTAGGTAGTTTAGTCATCTTTGCTCCGAATTCATTTCGAAACAGGATATCATCGGGAATCATCATTTACCTAAAGAATAAAGAACTATGTCGCAAGCAACATGTACATCAGAATATTGTAATGCAGGATGGTCAGAAGTCCTAACACACATGTCTCCTTATGGATACGCTAATTTTGGAATCGCATTTGGTCTAGGCCTCTCGGTTGTTGGAGCTGCTTGGGGAATTTGGCTCACAGGATCATCCTTAGTCGGTGCAGCCGTTAAAGCACCTCGTATTCGTAGTAAAAATTTAATCAGGTACGTAAATTGTTACTGCAAATGTACGGGTTAACATCAACATGATCATCCAAAGCTAACATACTTTTACACAACTTGACCAACTGCGCAATGATCTTCTGTAACTTTGAACAGTGTTATTTTTTGCGAAGCTACTGCGATTTATGGTGTTATTATGGCTATCATTCTGGCGAATAAAGTTAAGAAACCCGATGAGCCAACAGACATGTTTGGATATGACTGGGATTGGTATGGATATTATTATGCCGGATACGGGATGTTCTCATCTGGCCTTTCTGTTGGATTGACAAATATTGCTTCTGGAGTTTCGGTAGGAATTGCCGGATCAAGTTGTGCAATTGGTGATGCGCAAGATCCTTCTCTATTTGTAAAGGTCCTCATCGTTGAAATTTTTGCTTCTGCCCTTGGAATTTTTGGTATTATCGTTGGAATCATTCAAAGTAACTCATGCACTTTCCCTATTACTGCATTGGAATAAACTGTGCGATGGAAATGCTTATAGCTTTTTATCTGAATCCATACGATCTATCAAGTAGCATACGAATTATGTACTCTTACTGATATAATATGGAATAAACAAAGAATATGATAACAAAAGACGAAATATGTATGTTGCACTCATAAGTCTCTTCGAATCTATTTTATAACTCAAATAAAATTCAAACTTTATTAAGAGAATTTTTTTCATTTTTTGTTTGGGAAAGTTATGAAGGAGTTTTTTGCCTTGAGAAAATAAACTTGGTGTTATATATCTGAAGGAACCTCTCTAGGGGGTGTGAAGCGGTTTTATAAATAACTATAAATTTAAATATTGAGGTTGAAAACACTGATGTTCTATTTCTTCTCATGCAAAGACAACACATAACATGGACAAGCATATCATTTTCTATTCAAAATACATGAATGATTTAAGAAGAAAGAATAGTCTAGCTGCGTCGTAAATAAAATTGATATGAGATTTTATAATCTAACAAGGAATTAATACTACATTAAATCGGTACCAAATGGCTTTATATATGGTGAACTATGTACAATCGCAGCACCTGCAATTAAGCGAAGGAACGTTGAATGCACAATCAACATGCACTCCGATATTCATCAAATCATAAGTGCCTTCAAAATCTTCTTCCTCAGAAGTGGAAACATTTTTGATTTCGTCTCTACACAAAAAATCAATATCTCCTGTAAGCTTGTTATTGTCTTCGAGAGAAATTGCATTCAAATGATGCAAAGAGGTTAGTTGCGATGGAACTGTTCCTACGAGTTCATTATGAGACAAATCGAGTTGAACCAAAGAAGTTGCCTTGCCTAGCTCACTCGGAATCGGATTGCTGATGCTATTCTTGCTGAGAAACAACACTTCTAAGCTTTGAAGGTTGCCTATCTCTGTCGGTATTTCTCCTGTAATCAGGTTTTCCCGTATATCTATTGTTTTCAAATGCTCGAGCTTTGCTAGTTCCTTTGGTATAGAACCGTGAATCGCGCTACGATATATAACAACGTGTGTTAGGGATCGAAGAACGCTTATTTCTTTTGGAATTGTACCTCCCCCAAAATGAGTAGTTTTTTGATTTTGAATCACAACACCAATAACTGTTCCATCTTCACTGCAAACCATGTGGGGTAAAGTGCATAATTCCGCAAAAGGTGGAGCTGAGGAAGGACGTACATGTCCATAATGGTTGAGACCATGGGCTGAAAAAGAAGCGGAAATCACAATACCCGCATATCTTTCGATTATTTTCTCAGTGTCATTTACGTCAATAATTGACGAATCAATGAGTCGCTGCATATTTATGGCGAAGAGATCTAAAGCTAGGGACTGTGTAGATAAAGGATCGTCTAGTAAATTCGTATCAGATACATTTCGGACTACTTCTCTCAGGTAAGCACGATAATTCAATTCTGTTTGTGTAGATAATGTAAATGGATGCACTGCCACTTTCGAACGATTAAACCACAAACAAATGAAAATTATCGTTGCTATTTGAACAGTTGCAAAAACACGCAGTATTGTAGAAGAAAAATGGCTTCTAATAGGTACAATTACACCGTCAATGACAATCTCTTCACCTACGACGATATCCTCTCCTAAATCTTCTGAACAAATTTCGACAACTGAAGCATAGGAAGGATACTCGTCCTGCTGCTGGGGTTCAGTCTGAACATTGTCGTGGACATCCTGACTTACTATATTTTCTGGCTGGAGTTCAGTTTGAACACTGTTGCGTACATCCTGACTTACTATATTTTCTGGTTTTAGTCCTTCGCTACTCATCTTGATTCAATGATTTACTTACTCGAGATGAATTTTAAAAGCATAGGGATTTATTTCATAACGAAACACCTGAGCCCTGTAAAATAAATAAAAAATTGACAAAAGAATATCTGCAGTCATTAATTACGGAATTCTCATCTTTTTATTTATTAACTAAATAAATAATAGATGTCAACAAACAGAAAGTGTATTTCTATCATCAATATGCTAAATTCGTATGGGAATCAATATAAGTAGGTATTTTAAATATTATCAAGCTAATTAATCTGTTAGTCTGCTACCAACTATCATAAGCAGTAGCTTAATAACTAGCACGGTCTTATCTCTTTTTACACAATGCAAGCATGTAAGATTTAAGTATCTACCTAAATACCGTAACTAAGTAACAAAAACACTTAGGCTCATTCATCTCGTAAAACATTATTGGTAATCTCTACAGAATTCATACCAGGAAAGAAGTTTATTCAATGCGTAGCAACACATGAAAGTGCCTAAGTAATGTAAATAAAGTAGAGAAATGAAAGCGGGTGTACGTAAGAGATATAATCATTAGAGAAATAAAAATAGCCATATTCATATATGGTAGATAGAAGAAGATAGAAAGAAGAAAGCAAAAATAGTAAGTTAAGTTAAGTTAAGGTATGTTATATTTTTACGTGTCACACTAGGCTACATACTGTGATGAGCTCCTTTTAATCGTCAACCCGATGACGTATGGAATTTGTTGTACTGTTTAAACAAATGTTTTTTTTCTTTCGATTTTTGTTTGAATGTGGGGGGGAGGTTTTGAAATTTTCGTTTGTTTTTTTTT
>Ga0209092_10000524_pt1 | contig 37932 bp, 33 predicted proteins | sample FraStrMetagenome_FD_187446 | JGI IMG/M metagenome (GOLD analysis project Ga0209092, IMG submission 187446) | Marine eukaryotic phytoplankton communities from Arctic Ocean - Fram Strait ARC3M Metagenome (SPAdes) (version 2) | ecosystem: Environmental > Aquatic > Marine > Oceanic | place: Fram...
TAAAGAACTCTGCGTCGCGATCATTTTCGCTGGCGGCGTAATCGTCTTCCTGCTCCCGAGTGCATGCCTCTGGGCACCTGCGGGTGCATTGGCGCTACTGTGCTTGATCAATTGCTTAATGATCGGAGCGAAAGAGCAGCGCATCGACACCGCTCTGCAAGTGCAATCACTGTCGCGACTGCCCTCATCGCTCATCCACGCTCTAGAGATCAGCTGCGCCCTTTCTCTGTGCTTGCTGAATCAAATGTGGACTCTGCCAATCGGCCTATCGCTTGGGGCGCTGCTGATTATTCACGCCTACCAGAAGCGACTGTGCGTTGAGACTTTTCGCGTGCTAACGGACAGCGCCTTACTCATCGGCCCAAGCATTGCGTTATGCCTCTATTTCTAACTCGTCGATGCAACTAGACGGTCACGATCCACGCAATTAATACGGATTAAAAAACAGCCGCAGCGAAAGTCGCGCGTAGACGACAGCCAGAGGCGCACGCCGCCCGGACGGCCCAAAATCACGGCACTAGAACGCAGGTGCCAACGCCAATCGAAATCCGATCGCATTACTCTTCGTGTCGCCGCGAACCTCATCGCGCGCGGCGCTACGCACTCGAACTGCAAAATCCTCCCAGCTGCCTCCACGGACGACCACACGGCGCCCTTTATCTCGCGGACGTGGATCCACTAACGAACCACCATCAAGACGACCATTATAGCGATCCAAGGTCCACTCGGCTAGATTGCCGTGCGTATCGTGTAGCCTAAAATTATTTGGTGAATATGACCCCACCGGCAAGGTGCCGTAATGATCCGAATCACTTACCTGATGCTCGACATCGACTGGATAGACTCCACTAAAATTACCATTCGATACATCCGCCCGATCACCAAAGGCAAACGGCGTTGCGGAACCCGAGCGAGCCGCATATTCCCACTCTGCTTCTGTCGGCAATCGATACACATAGCCATCCGGCAAGCGCCCAGCCTCTCTTTCGATATTCGTCAAAACTTGGCAATAGAGCCTAACGTCTTCCCATGAAACGTTGTCTACCGGCAAGCTCGCACGAGTCACCGACGAAGGATTTTGATCCATAAGCGCGGAATACTGCGCCTGAGTCACCTCATATTTCCCAATCCAGAAGCCCTGATTAAAACGAACCGTGGTCTGTGGCCCCTCATTCGGCAAGCGCCCTACTTCCTGAATCGGACTGCCCATTAAGAATTGCCCCGCCTCAATCCAACAGAGCTTCAACGCTAAATAAGGCATCGTCCACTCGGCCCCCAACTCCGGCCCCGGTATTTGCACTGGCTCAACCTTCCATGTAATGCGTTCATTGGGCTTCAACTCAAAGCGTCGCACCATCGTAAGATAATCCTTAATCCGTAGTTCGACCTCAACTCGTTGATTCGCTGCCACAGAAACAACACCATCCAAGTCATCGACATCGACTCCAGCCACCCGCACTTCAACTTCCAGCTCCGGCGGCATCACCAACTCGACCTGACCGGGTAATGGCTGCATGATATAAGTCAGCGTCTGCCCCACTCGATCCCCGACCTTCAGAGTTTGCAATGCTGACACATATCGCGGATGCAATAGGCGCACCGTATGAGTGCCCTCCAGCACTGCTTTCAGTGCCTCTGAATCATATGCGAGTCGCTGCCCATCTAGCTCCACTGCCAAGTCACCCATCAATACGGAGACCGCACTGTTCGGGACACCTGCAAAAGTAACCGCAAAATCAAGCTCCGCCGATCGACCGATCAACGCACCAAAATCAACCACTTCATGCTCGCCGGACTCCACATTAACACGACGACTAACGGACCGATAGCCTTGCGACTGCACGGCCACAATATAGTTCCCACTGCCCTCGGATGCATCGATTGTTACAGGTGAACGTCCCACATAGATACTATTTAGCAAGACACGAGCTCCCGAGGGCTGCGTCCGCACAGTCACACTCGAAGGCATCTCTACCAACACGACCTGCACCAGTTCACCACTTAGATCTTCTAAGGTCGCGGGCAAGTATCCCACTTTCCGAACAACAATACGATCAAGCTCGTCGAAGACCCCCCGCTTTAAATTAAACTGCCCGTCAACATCCGTCGCGCCGAGTTCAACTTCTAGATTTTGTTCATTCAGCAGGGCAATTGTCGCTCCGGGTTCAGTCTGAATCTGCAGGCCCTGCAACGCTGACTGCAACTCAATATTAATTCTAGGCAAGGCAAGATTGCCGACAGACACTGGCAACTGCTGCTCTAAATACTGCGGAGCAGTAATACGCAGATCATAATCCCCAGCCTGCACAACCAAATCGAGCCCATCCGCTCTCGTTTTAAAGACCGCATCGATACCAACAAATCGGACCTGCGCCCCCACCGGCGTCACATTGAGTCGTAAATTCGGCGATTCACCATCCGCCGCCACGGACACCACTTGCATGATTTCTAAGGGCTCGGAAAATATTGAATGCACGAAAGATGCGACCAAGCCCGTCAAACTCAAACCAACCAAACCAATCATCGCGAGGCGATAGATTCGAGTCGCTAGCTTGCCACGCGCCACGATTCTCTTTGGCACGGGAACGCGATCAATCTGTCGTTGAATCAAGCCAGCGCGTTCAGGCTCCAGTTCGTCCGCGGTTTCCTTTAGAGCTAGAAGTGCACTTCTGCAGGATTGATACCGCTCATCACGGTGTCGCTTAAGCGCGGTCTCTACCAGCGCATCCCAAACTTCCGGCAGCTTATCCACGATAGTTGACGGAGCTTTATAATTAGACAGATCCGCCTTCAGTCCTGTCAAAAGCCAATACCCGATATAACCCGAAGCAAAAACATCGACTCGCGCATCTTCAGCAATCCCTTGGCGATATTCAGGACTCATCACATCAAACGAATTGAGTCGCTCGGGAGCCACATTCGTACCAAGCGGACAGACCGATGCTGAAACGATCGAGTCAAACAACTCGCTGCCCAAAGTCGCTTTCACCCCCAAGCCGAGCACCTGAATCGAGCCGTCGCTCTGCATAAAGATGAGGTTCGTATCCAGATCACGATGATCCACACCTTGCGCATGCGCGTAGCCCAAAAGACCCAGCAGCAAAGCCAGGATACGTCCCGCATCCTCCGCATCGATCCCCACCTCTCCCGGCTTGGCATGTTCAGCGAAATATTGGCTTAAGCTTTGCCCCTTGACTGCATCCATAAAAATGCAATGCCGCTGATTCATCACCACACAATCCTGAATCCGTGGAATGCCTTCATGATTAATCTCCTTAAGGGCGGCCTGTAAGCGCTCAAAACGCTTCAAGCACTTCGGATCCTCAATAGTTCGCGGGTGAAACACACAAAGCGTCACATCACGCAAATCACGCACATGCTGCATATGGTAGTAATTCGCCAACAAGCCCGGACTAATACACTTGACGACACGGAAATTCCCAAAGCTTTCCCCAGGCTTAAGTATGTCGGACCTCAATCGCTTCTTGCTTGAATCAGGCGAAGCCGATTCGGACTGCGTATCCCCTTTATCCATTCTGAATAATCAAGCGTTTGCAAAAAAATCTTGGACCGACTGTACGATCGTCTCAACGGCAGCGAGCTTGCCAGCCCCCTCATAACCACAAGCGAGCATGCCACTCTGCGGTTCAATAAAATGATAGCCGCGCGAACGGAGCGTCTTGATATTCTCCTGTGTCGCCGCATGTGCCAACATCTTACCATTCATCGCAGGGGCCAGCATCACTGGTGCAGGCGTCGCCAAATGAATCGACGAGAGCAGGTCTGGCGCGAGTCCGTGCGCAAATAATGCAAGGCAATGTGCCGTCGCCGGAGCCACCAGAAAAAGGTCTGCCCGATCCGCTAACTCAATGTGCCCGGGTTGCCAGCCCTCACCCTCCTTCCACAGGTCCGATACCACCGGATTACGCGAAAGCACTTGCAAAGTCAGCGGCTGTATAAATCGACAGGCCTCTGTGGTCATCACCGGATACACCTGCGCGCCCGCTTCAGTCAGGCGACTAGTGATATCGGCAGCCTTGTAGGCTGCAATCGATCCCGTAATGCCCAAAATAATAGTGCGCCCTTTTAAGTCTAAATTAATCTCTGCCACAGTCATTAAATTTGAGAGGAATACAGTCCACAAACAAGCTTCAAGTAATACACCCTCGACCCCGCTTGATGCAAGCACGCGCTTGACAGTGCGTAAATCCAATGAATGCTCAAATTGATGGACGTTTTATTCGTAGAGGCAATACGCCTAACAGGAGCACTACAACTGCTCCCCTTGGGGACATAAAGTAACACGTTTGCGGGCTTGATGCCCGTACATAATAGTCAAGCGAGCCAACACTCTCAGCGCGACACAGTGACGCACCGCACAAGACCGCGTCTCGAAACCCGAAATAAACACTCCAGTAGCGAACCCATTTCCAGCATGCAAACAGGCACCATCACCAAGTACCGGCCCTTTCAGCAAATTAATTTGCCCGACCGCACATGGCCGGACAAGACGATCACCACCGCCCCGATCTGGGCAAGTGTTGATTTGCGCGACGGCAATCAAGCCCTCGCGATACCGATGAACGTAGACGAGAAAGTCGAATTCTTCGAATTACTGGTCGCCACTGGATTTAAAGAAATTGAGGTCGGCTTTCCCTCCGCCAGCGATACTGAGTTCAACTTTATCCGCCGCTTAGTCAAAGAAGACCGCATCCCCGCGGACGTAACCTTGCAGGTGCTGGTGCAAGCGCGTGAACATTTGATCCGCCGCACCTTCGAAAGTTTGCAAGGCGTGCCCAAAGCCATCGTGCACTTGTATAACTCGACCTCGCCGCTGCAGCGCCGCGTCACTTTCAACAAGAGCAAAGAAGAGATCAAACAGATCGCCACCGAAGGCACGCGATTGATCAAGAGTCTCGTTTCCTCTCTACCAGGCACCAAAGTTCGCCTACAGTATTCCCCTGAGAGTTTCTCTGATACCGAAGTCGATTATGCCTTGGAAATTTGCGAAGCCGTGATCGACGTCTGGCAACCGACCGCCGCGAACAAAATCATCCTGAATCTCCCCGCCACTGTTGAAATGGCCACGCCGAATGTGCACGCCGACCAAATAGAATGGTTCTGCCGCAACTTGAGAGCGCGCAGTACAGCAATCATCTCCTTACACACGCATAATGACCGCGGCACTGGGGTCGCCGCCACCGAACTCGGCTTAATGGCCGGCGCGGATCGCGTCGAAGGCACGCTGTTCGGCAACGGCGAGCGCACTGGTAATCTCGACATCGTAACCGTTGCGTTGAACCTCTACACGCAAGGCGTCGACCCCGAGCTCGACTTCAGTCATTTAGAGCACACGCGCGCGACATATGAGCGTGTCACGCGTATGCATGTACCCGACCGCCACCCTTACGCTGGGGACTTGGTCTTCACCGCATTTTCTGGCTCGCATCAGGATGCGATCAAGAAAGGCATGGATTTGCGCCAAAAGGATGGCGTACCCGGCGCACACTGGCAAGTCCCCTACTTGTTAATCGACCCAGCCGACCTAGGCCGCGACTACGAGGCAATCATCCGCATCAACAGCCAAAGCGGTAAAGGCGGCGTCGCATATATTTTATCTCGTGAGTTCGGACTCGATTTACCGAAGGTCATGCATCCCGAAGTCGGACTCGTGATTAATAACGCCGCCGATCAAGACAACCGCGAATTAAAATCTGCCGAAGTGCACGAAATCTTTCAACGCGAATACGTGAATTTAAGTAGCCCGCTTGAGTTGCTCTCGATTCAGCGTGAAGATTTCTTCGCCGCTGGTGAGGTCAGCATCGACGCTCAAATCAACTTTAACGGTAAGCTGCTCACGATCTCTGGTCGCGGCAACGGCCCGATCAGCGCGTTCGTCAAGGCACTTGAGAGCCAGGGCTGGAAGCATTTTACGCTCCTTGACTATCGCCAGCACTCGATCGGCAGTGGCTCGACAACAGATGCCGCGGCCTACATCCAAATTCAACACGACAGCGGCTCGATTTGCTACGGTTGCGGGATCAACGCGAATATCGAACTCGCTGGCTTACACGCGCTGGTAAGCGCGTTTAATCGTGCCCATGCAGCACATCCAAAATCACCTCTCGGATAGTCGCGGCGTCTAGGCTGCCCTCGATCAGGCGCTGCATCCCTACCAGTTTACAGCGCTCCTTCGAGACCGTTTGCCCGACTGGAGACACCCCCAGTAATACTGGCGAAGACTTTAATCCAGATGCGGCACAAATCTGTCTGGATAATTCGAGACCCGCGGCCTCTTTTCCCAGTCCGATAAACACCACACTGTAGCGCCGGCGCTGAAAGGCATCGGCACTTAAGTCATAACTTGGAGCGTGGTGCGGCGCGTAGCCCAACTGGCGACAGGCAAGTAACAGCTGCTCCACCTCGTCAGGATCTCCGACCACCAAAATATCGCAGGGGTGCTGTTCGGCGATATGCCCCACCACCTCAACTAGACGAGCTGGCGGAGGGGGCATTTTAGCGACATCCTCGATCAACTTGGTACGCACCACAAAACCAAACACAGACCCCTCGCCCTCGCGACTTTCCAGCCAAATTCGTCCTCCCATCGCATGCACCAAGCGCTTGCAGATCGCCAACCCGAGACCGGTGCCGCCATACTTACGAGTCGTCGAAGCATCCACTTGGCTAAACGCCTCAAACAACAAATGTTGCCGATCTTTCGGAATGCCAATTCCGCTATCACTCACTAATACCTCAAGATAGTCGTGATCGAGTTGATCGAGATATCCGATCCGCTCGAAGGCATCGGGACGACGCTCCACAGGCAATTCACTTAACTGAATAGGACGCACGGCGATGTTAACTTCGCCCTGATCGGTAAACTTCAGTGCGTTTGCCAGCAAATTCTGCACGACCTGCCGCAATCGTTCCATGTCACCCAGCGCAAACTCTGTGAGTGCCGGATCTAAACTCAGCCGAAGCGCGACATTGCGCTCGGCAGCTCGAATCTTAAAGAGCTTTACACAATTCTTAAAGCACAGATCCAACGGAAATTCCTGCATCTCCAAATCCAAACGTCCAGCTTCAATCTTCGAGAAATCTAAGATGTCATTCACCATAAAGAGCAGACTCTTACCGCTCGTGTAGATCGTCTGCGACAGGTCCAGTTGCTCCTCGTTCAAATCACTCTCGATCAAGAAGTTCGACAAGCCAATAATTGCATTCAAAGGCGTGCGAATCTCATGAGAGATCGTCGCGATGAAATGCCCCTTTGCCCGATTACCCGACTCAGCACGATCCTTTGCCTGCTTCAGATCGATCTCAATACGCTTACGAGCAGAGATATCCTGCATCGTCCCCATGATTCGAGTCGCACGGCCGAACGCATCACGGTCTTGCACCACGACGCGATCTTGCACCCAGATGGATTCAGCGGCGCCCTTAAAGATACGGTAATCGACCTCCAGTAGCTCCGATCCATCATCAATGAAGCTCACATACGCCGCCAACACTCGATCACGATCATCCGGATGAATACGCCCCTGCCATTCCTTTTTATGATCCTGCACATCCACCGAGTCCAATTCCAGAATACGGGACCAATTTACATCACGAAAGATCTCACCACTGGCAAGATCCTGTTCCCAGAAGCCCATCTCCACAGTATCCAGCGCCATGCGCAAGCGATGCTCACTCAGCCGAATCTGCTCCTCATAGAGGCGCAGTGCCGTCTCATCAACCAGTAACGATAAGGTACCCTCCCCCTCAGACTCATCAATATAGACTTTTAAAGTTAACAAAGTCATCGAGCTCGACCGTCCAGTACTATCGATCAAATCAACATGCTGGTAACGTATCGTACCATCATCCGAACTAAACAGGGCCTCCCGGTCTGCCTCCCACTGCTCGCCGAGCTCAACTGGGGCAGCCTGCAATTCTGAACTCATAATCTCGGGTACGCTCATCGGAGAGAAACTCGCCCAGCGCTCATTGATAAAGACAGTGCGACCATCGCGCGATCGCACCCAAACACCGATCGGCAGTGCATCCAACACCCGATGCATTAAATGCTCACGCTCGTCCGCCAGATCGACTGTGCGTAAATGATAGCCCACAACAATCGCACAGAAAAACGTAATCGAAATGATTAGAACCAACACCCCAACCGCAAACAACAGATGCTCACCGAAAGGACCCTGCGCAAAGGCACCGACCTCAAACAACCACGCATAAGCGACGACCAACACCAACAACGCTGCGATCGCCAGCGCCCCTGTCATTTGGTAGCGCAGTCCCGCGCCAACCGCAAGGGCCATGACAAAAGGCAAAAAGAGTAGCTCCAGCACCCCACCATCACCAATCGAATGCAAGGTTAAGATCAGAAAGACAACAAACACAGCCAAGCTGATTGACAACTCGACATAACTCCAACAACGAGTATTTATTTGACCCCAAAAAATCGATTCTGGCAGCTTTATTCGCTTCATTCTATTCGCTGATCTTGACAATGTTACCCGAAAATAAAGCATTCAAGATAAGCAAATATTTCGCAAGCCTTTAGCGACACGATCACTCTTCGTAAAATCCTATTTGCTCAGCTATTCGGCTATCAGGGCCAGACTCAGACGTCCCCACTTTCGGCTAAATTCTAATGACTATGAAATTCTCTAAATACCACGCACTCGGAAACGACTATCTCGTCCTCGACCCTAAAGACGCCAGTGAACTGCCGAACCAAACAGACACTGTGCGCATTTGCCACCGCAACTTCGGCCTCGGCTCGGATGGCATCCTCTACGGGCCACTTGCCAGCGACACAGCCGACTTCGGCCTGCGGATCATGAATCCAGACGGTAGCGAAGCCGAAAAGAGCGGCAACGGACTGCGAATCTTCGCCCGCTACCTCTACGATATTGGCAAAGTGCGTAATGACGCCTTCACCGTTGATACACTCGGTGGCATCGTCACCTGTAAGATCAGCGACGGTGCCGTGTCAATTACGGTTGATATGGGGAAAGTACGCTTCGCGATGGACCACATACCCGTCGATGGCCCCGAACAAGCGGACCACGACATCGGCCAGCAACTGAGCATCAACGGCACCGACTACACCGTTTATCTAGCCGACATCGGCAATCCTCACTGCGTTGTGCCACTGACCGAGATCTCCGAGAAACTCGCCTGCACAGACGGCGCGGCAATCGAAGTCGATCCGAGCTTCCCGAACCGCACCAACGTGCAGTTCCTCAAAATCCTCGATCGCAACAATATTCAGATCGAAATATGGGAGCGCGGCGCAGGCTACACCCTCGCATCGGGCTCCAGCAGCAGTGCCTCCGCAGCGGTGGCTCACCGAATTGGCCTCTGCGATCGTGCGATCACCGTGCACATGCCCGGCGGCAAGATCGCGATTGAAATCGGCGACGACTACGCAGTGCGTATGACAGGCCCAGCCACCCGCGTGGCTGACATGGAATTCGACCTCGAAGCCCTCGATTTCAGCGACAAAGACTAATTCCTCTCAGCCCTCAAGTCTCAGCTCTCAGCCCTCAAGTCTCCCCTCTCAGCCCTCAAGTCTCAGCTCTCAGCCCTCAGCCCTCAAGTCTCCCCTCTCAGCCCTCAAAGGCCACCTACACTGTGGGCTTTTTCGGTTACCGATTAATCTCACCGGAGGGCACTTGATTTTTGCAAAAATGCCATTAGCGTCCCGCTTTCAATTTTAAACCAATCCAAGACATATTATGAGCACACACACACCCGAACGCCACGAATTCCAAGCGGAGGTCAAACAAGTCCTCGATATCGTGGTGCACTCCCTCTACACGGATAAGGAAATCTTCGTCCGTGAGCTAATCTCGAACGCCTCTGATGCCACCGAGAAGCTGCGCCACACGCAACTTTCAGAGAAAGACATCTTCGATGCGGATCTGGATCTAGAGATCCAAGTCACCTCCGACGAAGAAGCTGGCACGATCACGATCCAGGACTTTGGTATCGGCATGACGCACGGCGAGCTCATCGAGAACCTCGGTACTATCGCACACTCCGGCTCCAAAGCCTTCCTTAACGCCCTCAAAGCAGGCGGCGAGCGCAACGAAAACTTGATCGGCCAGTTCGGCGTGGGCTTCTACTCGGTATTCATGGTCGCCGATTCCGTCAAGGTCTACACCCGCACCTGGCAACTCGAAGGCGACTGCCTCTGCTGGTCCAGCAACGGCGATGGCGCTTACGAGATCGAGCAAGTCGAAGGTGAGCGCCGCGGCACACGTATCGTCTTCACCCTCAAGGATGAGTATAAAGAGTTTGCCCAAAAGGATAAACTCGAAGGCATCATCAAACGCTACTCCAGCTTCGTGCAGTTCCCGATCAAGGTCGATGGTGACGAGTTTAAGACCGTCCAAGCGCTCTGGCTCAAAGGCAAAAGCGACATCACTGACGAGGAATACAAAGAGTTCTACAAATTCCAGGCCAACGCCTTTGACGATCCACGCTTCTGGCTGCACTTCGCTGCCGACGCACCGATCTCGATCAATACCCTGCTCTTCGCTCCTACTGAAAATCAAGAAGGCTTCGGCTTTGGTCGTATGGAACCAGGCGTCGCACTCTATTGCCGCAAAGTCCTGATCGACAGTGAACCGAAGAACCTGCTTCCCGATTGGCTCCGCTTCCTACGTGGCGTCGTCGATAGTGCCGACTTGCCGCTCAACATCTCCCGTGAGTCGATGCAAGACAGCGCGTTGATTCAGAAGCTCAACAAGGTCATCACCAAGCGCTTCCTCAAGACACTCGAAGAAAAAGCCAAGAAAGAGCCCGAAGTGTACAACGATTTCTGGAAGTCCTTCGGCGTCTTCCTCAAAGAAGGTGTCACCACCGACTTCACACACCGCGACCAGCTGCTTAGACTGTTACGCTACGAATCTTCCTACAGCGAAGAAGGCAGCAACACCAGCCTCGCCGACTACCTCTCACGCGCACCCGAAGGCCAAAAGGAGATTTATTACCTTTCCGGCGCCAGCCGCAGTGCAATCGAGACGGGACCCTACTTCGAAGCCTTTAAGGCGCGTAATGTCGAAGTGCTCTACCTCTATGAGCCGATTGACGAGTTCGTAATGAACCACGCCCGCGCCTTTGAAGAGAAGAGCTTCATCTCCGCCGACGCCGACGGTATCGACCTCGAAGCCATTGCGCCAGAGACAGACACCGACAAGGAAGAAGCCTTGGCAACCGACGCGGTCGAAGGGCTTTGCGCATTCATCAAAGAAAAGCTCGGCAACGACGTCAGCGAAGTCGCAGCCAGCGACCGCCTCGTGGGTAGCCCCGCGATGATCGTCAACGGCGACAAGATGATGACTGCTCAGATGCGCAAGATGATGAAGGCCATGCAGCAACAGCAAGGCGACGATGCCAGCGCGATGGGTGCAGAGCCTCCCGTCAAACTGCAAATCAACCCACGCCACGCACTGGTGAAAAACCTCGCCGAGCTGCGCGGCTCCAACGAAGAACTCGCGGTTTTGATCAGCGAGCAACTGCTCGACAATGCACGCGTCGCAGCGGGACTCCTCGAAGATCCGTCCGCCATGATTCAGCGTAACTATAAGATTCTCGAGCAACTCAGCTCGAAATAAAATGTTTTGATGCGCCCCTGCCGCAGATCTAGTCACTGCGCAGGGCAATTGATTCTGACGTGTGCGACCCGCCCTCGTCACTGGTTGCCGTGGGCGAGTCGCCCACAGTCGCGCACGAATTGATCTCAATGCCATTATTAGAGGGCCTCTACCGCTCACTGCCTGAATCACAAGGTGTGATACAGGCGTGTTGCAATGGAGTGAGGGCGACCCGCCCTCGTCACTGGTTGCCGTGGGCGAGTCGCCCACACGCCTTAACTGTTGATGATCGCAAAGCGCATAGCTTAAAAATCCGCGTGTGCAGTGGCATTGAGATTTATCCCGCGATCTCGTGACTCATCTTAAGTGCGCCATATCTACGCATACAAAAAACGCCGCCTTCCAGCTGAAAGGCGGCGTTTTTGTAAATACTAGACAGATTGTCGATTAATCGCGGTAGCCGGGAATTTGACCAGACTTGTATTGGTCCATCAACATTCCTTCACTGTGAGCGTCATGAGAATCGCCCATGTCCGCTGCTGCCTTTGTGTGCGCTGCGCCTTCTTCGTCCGCCGCTGGCAACGTCTCATCGGTGGAAGTACAAGCAGTCAAAAAGAAAGCAGCACCAAGAAGCGCGAGGAGTTTTATAAATTTCATAATTTTGAATATTGGTTGCGGGTTCAATAACCAGTTTATGATTTTCCATGAGAATGCAAACACGGTGAAGTAGTTTTATTTAAAATCGTTAACCCCTTAATTGGCGCGTATGGTAGGCCGCTGACGGGCTTGCTTTAAGGGCCAAAGTGACCAATTTGACTAGGGAGCTGATCCACTCCAATCATGTCTAAACAAACAACAGCGGCGTTGGTATTTCCTTACTTTAATCGTGAGCTGAGTTGGTTGGCGTTTAATCAACGCGTGCTCGACCAGGCGACATCCCTCGAGTATCCGCTACTGGAGCGGATGAAGTTTCTCGCATTCGTCAGCTCCAATCTCGACGAATTCTTTGAAATCCGTGTTTCCGGGCTGATTCAGCAAGTCACCTCTGGGATTAACGAAGCCGGACCCGATGGTCTCGGCCCCAAAGAGCTACTTCAACGCATTCAGCAGATCGTCAGACGCTTGGTAGTCGACCAAACGACATGCTGGGAGAATCAGCTCGTGCCCGCTCTAGCAGAGAATGGCATTCTATTCTGTGGATATGACGAACTGACACGCAACGAGAAGCGCTGGCTGAGGCAATACTTCGAAGAACAGATCTTCCCGGTGCTGACCCCTCTCGCCATCGACCCCGCACACCCCTTCCCTCAACTCACTAACAAAGCGCTGTATATACTCGCATCCATCGATGATCCTCAGACGCGTATCATTGAAAGTATGATGGCGATCATTCCAGTGCCACGCATCTTACCACGCACCGTTAAGATAGGCGTGCCACGCAGAGGTGACCCTGAGGTGTATATCTTCCTCAGTGATATCGTGCAGCACTACGTCAAGCACCTCTTCCCCGGTTACCGAGTTCGCTCAGCGGCGCCGTTTCGCATCACACGCAATAGCGATCTGTATATTAACGAAGAAGAAGTCGTAAACCTGCTGAGTAAAATCGAAGAGGAGTTGATGAATCTGCAAAAAGGCGCCGCCGTGCGTCTAGAAATCGCCCAAGGTGCCGATCCGATTCTGCTCAAACAACTGCTGCAAGCACTCGATATTCAATCAGACAATGTCTACACGATCCCTGGCCCGATCAATCCGCTCCGCCTGATGAGCACCTATGATTTAATCGATCGTCCTGATTTAAAATTTCCGCCACACATCCCACACATTCCAGCGCTATTGGAAACGCCAGAGAAAATCTTCGAGCACATCAGCAAACAAGACATCCTGCTACATCATCCCTACGACAGCTTCCAACCTTTCATTGATTTCCTCAATCAGGCCGCGCGCGACCCACAAGTCTTTGCAATTAAACAAACGCTCTACCGGACCTCCGGCGACTCACCCATCGTCGAGGCGCTGATGGAGGCCTCGCGTCGCGGCAAGCAAGTCACGGTACTGATTGAGATCAAGGCGCGCTTCGACGAAGCCAATAACATTCAGTGGGCGCGACAGCTCGAAGACGTCGGCGTGCATGTGGTTTACGGACTGGTCGGCCTCAAAACTCACTGTAAAGCATGCATGATAGTGCGCCGCGAACACCACGGCCTGAAACGCTATGTTCACCTCGGCACTGGCAACTACAACCCCAAGACCGCTCGCCTGTATACCGACTTGAGCCTGTTTACCGCCGTTCCCGCGATCACCGCAGAAGTGGCCGGCCTGTTTAACACGCTGACTGGATTTTCACTCAGCCCCGTATTCAAGAAGCTACACGTGGCGCCCTTCACGCTGCATTCTAAAATCCAAAAGCACATCAAGACGGAGACTCGCAATGCGCGGGCAGGCAGACCCGCCCGTATTATCGTTCAGACTAATAGCCTCGCCGACAAACAGACGATCGATCATCTCTACCAAGCCTCCCAAGCCGGCGTAAAAATCGACCTCATTGTGCGTGGCATCTGTAATCTAGTGCCTCAGGTCAAAGGCGTCAGCGACCACATCCAGGTACGCAGCATTCTGGGTCGCTATTTAGAGCATAGTCGCATCTTTTATTTCGAAAATAACGGCGGTGCGCAGCCGCGCATCTTAGCTGGCAGTGCCGACTGGATGCCGCGTAATTTTTTTCGCCGTATTGAGGCCGTCTTCCCAGTGCAAGCTCAAGAACATCGCCAACGCCTAATCTACATACTGGAGACCTACCTCAAAGACAGTAAAAACGCACGCATCCTGCACAGCAACGGCAGCTACCACAGACCTCGAAACACGACCAGCAGCAGGCCCTTTTCGGCTCAAGAAACCTTCGCAGCAGACAGTAACACCACACGATTCCCGTTTCTGCCACCACTACTAGCGGAATCGATCACACCACCGCATTCGACCAAAAAAATCAACAGACCCATAAGCTAGTGGCTCCTCACGCTCACCGCACGACTCGCGCCACCTGCTAATTTCTAATTCTCCTCGCTGTGCCCAAAAAACCAACAACCAAGCGCGCCTCCAAATCCAGCAGGCGAAAGACACAACAACAAGCCCATTGGGCCACGCATTGGCTGACGCGAATCATCGCAGTGTTCATCACTGCGGCGGTCGTCAGCCACTACTGGCCACAGCTACGTAGCCTCACCGACGTCAGCAAGTATTCATCCGCACGCGCTATCAACGGCACTGTCGAACTACAGATCGCCCTCGCTCGCGAAGGATTCTCCCCCGGCTCCATCGATGGTGCCTCCGGTTCGCAGACCCGAGCCGCCCTACTCGCCTATCAAACCAGCCACGGCTTACCAGGCTCTGGCGTATTCGATGCCGACACCGCGCAATTCCTACAGATTCAAGAGCCGGTCTTCACCGCACGTCGACTCCGCGCAGAGGATATCGCCGCAGTCGGCCCCAAGCCGCAAAGCTGGCGCGCCCGCGGCGAGCTCGACCGAATGCGCTACAACTCGCTAGTGGAAATGGTTGCCGAGCAGGCCCAATGCGACCCCGACTTCATCACTGACCTCAACCCCGGCATCAGCTGGCATCAACTGGCTACCGGCGACAGCGTCCGCATCCCCAACGTGCCACCCTTCCGCGTCCAACCAGCAGCTGCCTACGTTCAGATCACACTCGCCAAGCGTACACTGCGCGTTTTCAGCGCCGACCATCGCCTGCTTTTCCATTGCCCAGTCAGCATTGCACGCCGGGTTGACAAGCGCCCCAGCGGCGAGCTCCGCGTCAAGGTGCGCGTCGATCAGCCCAACTATACCTTCAACCCCGCCATCCTCAGCAGTACCGCGCAGCGCGAAGGCATCACCCAAAAATTCATCATTCAGCCGGGCCCCAACAATCCAGTCGGCACCGTTTGGATCGGTCTAAATCTGCCCAGCTATGGCATCCACGGCACCCCCGAACCCGAGAAAGTCGGCCGCACCGAATCCAGCGGCTGCTTTCGCCTGGCCAACTGGAATGCCCAAACTTTACTCGATGCCGTGCACCTCGATATGCCGATCTACATCGAACCGTAGGCTAGTGTTGATACCTAATATGCTCGGCCTCTTTCAGCTTGAGCTTATCGATGCTGCATATCGCTAGCCAGTCGTACGTAGGCCAGCAGCGATCGCATTGACGACGCGCAACAGATTGTCGGTGGTCGTGGAGTCGAGCTGGTCGCTGGCCCGGGCCTGTTGCAGCAGATCGATTTGCTTTTTATGCAAGGCGGCAAGCGGCACGTCCCTTTCAGTCAGCGTCTTGTAGAAGCGCGGGCGACGTTCAGGCAGTGATCGAGTAAACAACTTATCCAAGTGTTGCACGGTTCGTGTGCGCTCGTCGATAATCTGGCCGAGGATCCGTTCGCGCAAAGCCACGTCTGTTACCAGGTCGGCATAGGTACGCATCCATTTCTCATCGGAACTACTAATACTACTTTCGACATTATAGAACACGTAGCGTAAAAACGGTGTGGCTTGTAGATTGTCTCGCAGCGCTAGGTAAGCTTCCGGCGCTTCAGCTTCGAGCGCATCCAAGGCACTGCCGACACCATACCAGCCGGGGACGTAGAAGCGGGATTGATTCCAGCTAAATACCCAAGGAATCGCGCGTAAGTCTTCGATGCTGGTCTTGCCAGTGCGACGTGATGGGCGCGAGCCGATACGGCTTTGCTCAATGGCGTCAATCGGTGTGGCTTGTCGGTAAAAATCAATAAAGCCTGGGGCTTCCAGCAACTCGCGATAGGCAACCCTGGAGCGCTTCGCCAAGGTCTCCATAGCGTCATCAATCACTTTGTTGGTGGTTTGCTTCGCTGCGAGCAATTGCGCCCCGAGGCTTCCAGCGAGCAGCCATTCCAGGTTGGCAGTAGCAGTGGCTGGAGTGTTGTATTTCTGTGCGATTACTTCGCCTTGTTCAGTCACTCGGATACCACCATCGAGGGAGCCCTCGGGCAACGCTTCAAGGAAACGGTGTGTTGGGCCAGCGCCGCGCCCGACAGTACCGCCACGACCGTGGAAAAACGCGATCTTGACACCGTGATCTTCGCCGACGTCAAACAGCTTACTCTGAGCGCTTTTTAAGATCCATTGGCTGGCGAGGATGCCGGTGTCCTTATTACTATCGCTATAGCCGAGCATGATGATGAAGCGTGGCTTGGTATCTGCATCGCCAATACGTAGGCTATGACGCGTGCAAGGGTGCGAGAGGAATGCATCTGAAATACCAGGTGCGCGTTCGAGGTCTTCGTACGTTTCGTAAAGTGGTACCACCGGCAGCATACAGCGGAGTTGACCCTCTTCTTGGTAAGTAAGCCCGACTTCTTTCGCGAGTACGTAAACTGTCAAGAGGTCGACCAGGTTACGCGTCATACTGACGATCAGTGCACCCACTCCAGCAGGACCATGTTGACGAATGTGCTGAGCGACGACTGCCAGGGTGTCACGTGCTTCAGTCGCTTCCTTCGGTAGCGACATCGAGGCGTGCGTCAGTGGCCGCGGAGTCGAGAGTTCATGATTGAGAAAGGCGATTTTATCGGCCTCTGACCATGTGCTAAAATTCTTGGCGTCATCGACACCGGCCGCAGCCATCATTTGGCTGAGTGCGTTTTCATAGAACTCGCTGTTCTGGCGAATATCGATCCGCGCGAGGTGTAAGCCAATACTGTCGAGCAACCGCAGCAAAGGGCGCACACAGCTGTTGGCGCTACGTGTCGCGCTGGCTTCGTTCAACCATGCGGAGAGTTGATTCAGATGATCGCGCAACGCTTGTTCGGTCAGCGTGTCGATCTGTTCAGAGAGCAGCGTCACATAACTGTGCCACGGTTCTTGCGTGCGAGCATCGCCGCCCCAGGCCTTAAGCTGTTTTAACAAGGGCTTTGGCACTTCGCTACGCACCTCTGAGAAGGTCAGCCTCTGCGCGAGCTCTTGCAGCCGAGTACGAATAATCTGCACTGCGGTGCTGCGCATCGTTTCGAAGGTCGCGGCAGTCACTTCGGCAGTGACCAGCGGGTGGCCATCGCGATCACCTCCGACCCATGAGCCAAATTGCAGATGTGGCAGTTCTTCAAGCTGCAGTGGCGCTTCTTCAGGCCATGTCTCGCGCCAAGCGTATTCGAGATTTTCGTCGAGACGATTGAATACCGAGGGGAAGACTTCGCGTAGATAGTAGAGTAGATTCTCGAGCTCGTCTTTGACCTGCGGCTTGTGCATGTAAATCTCGCCAGTCAGCCAGAGCCGCTCAATGATGGCGCGTACTTGGTTGGCATTTTGTTCGGCTTCACGCGGCGTGCGTTCGCCTTCGCGATGGCGCAGCAGGCGCACGATTTCGCGGTGAATCCCGAGCACCGACCAGCGCTTCGCTTCGGTCGGATGTTTGGTAAAGACAGGCTCAACCCACAGCTCGCTGATTTGTTTACGCACCGTTGCTGGTTGGATACGGGCGTCTTTGAGGCGACTCAAATAGTGCCCCCAATGCCCTGGCTCACAGGCGACACCGAGCGTGGCTTCGCGCGTGCGGCGCATACTGTTGGCGACATGCTCTTCTGCCAGGTTGAGAAGCTGAAAATAAAAGGAAACCGCTTGCACACAGGCATCGTCCAAATGATCGGGAGAGACCTGTTTGAGTCGGCCTTTGATTAGACCAGCAGCCCGCTCCTGGCCCATGGATTGCAGGACATCCACGAATGCATCGACCAGAAAAGTGTGTTCAGCTTCGACCTGATTGAGGCCCTGTTCGACAAGCTTTAGGAATTTTTGATTGGTCGTTTTTTTCATGAATAAGTCTTGGCTGCGCATATTAGGCATCTTGATCAAACGATGCGGGTTGGCATTGGGCATAAGCATTAATTGATCCAGTCGGTCTCCCGCATCAATTAATGCAGTAGTTTGATATTAAAATAGACCAGAATGCCCAGAACCAAATTTAATCAGGCAGCGATTTCTAGGCGGTGGTGACATGCTAGGCTAGACCCGCAGCCACTGAGAGTCGGCAGCGCCGGAAAGCGCTGACCTAGCCTAGCCCTGCTTCGAGAGCTTATTCGACTTCTTCTTCAGCCCTTTAATCAGCTTCTTGACCTTCTTGCGTTGGTCTTCGCGGACGATGTAGCCGATGCACTTATCCGCTCCGCAGCCGCAGGGGTGATCCAAAAAATGCTCCATGTCATAGCCGTAATCATATACCAGTTCTTCACCCTGTTTGATGCCTTTACGTGCGACGACCCAGATCTCCCCATCGCAGTTCAACGCTTCGCAATTCCCATCACAGGAGTGGTTCATGTAACGCGCGGGATTCTCACCCAAACGCCCATCGAGGTCCCAATCGTCATCCAGCTCGAAGATATACACCAAGCCCTCGCCAGTGGTGCGCGCTTGCTCCTCCCAATCTAGGGCACGGCGATTGGACTCTTCTTTGGAGATCTTCTCTCCGACGTATTGAATAATTCCGGCGCCTGCTTCGATATCACACGTGGCAAACAGGCCGCGTTGATGGATCGAGGATTGGTCAACTTTACAGAGCGCTTGGTCTGACATGGAAATAATGAATCCTTGATTTATAAAATTGAAAACTTACTCGGCTTTGAGCCCACGACTCATCAATGCCTGCAATGCAGACAACGGCTCTTGCCCGCCATATAGGATGGCGTGGATCTGTGAAAGGATCGGGGCATCCATGCCCTTCTCCTCGCAGAGCCGCTTCATACACTCGGTGGCACGATAGCCTTCGACCACGGATTTTTGACTGCTGACGATGGACTCAGGCGTCTCGCCCTGCCCGACGCGTTCGCCAAAGGTGCGGTTACGGCTCCAACTACCGGAGCAGGTCGCCACCAAATCGCCAAAGCCGCTCAAGCCATAGAAGGTTTCCTTCTGACCGCCGAGTAATTGCCCAAGCCGCACCAGCTCATTGAGGCTGCGCGTAAGCAGCGCTGCCTTAGCATTGTCGCCGAGCTGCAAACCGTCACACATGCCTGAGGCGATGGCATAGACATTCTTCAGTGTGCCACCCAACTCGGTGCCGCGCACATCGTTCGACAGATACGCGCGCAGCGAGGCATTGCTAAAGGCTTGTTGATACGACTCCGCAGCCGCGAAGTCTGCGTCCACTGCCAGCGTCACCGCCGTCGGATTACCCGCAGCGACCTCACCTGCAAAAGTCGGGCCAGACAAAGCGCCGCATGCCACCTCAGGGAAGATCTCATTCACAATTTCGGACGGCGTCTTAAAGCTGTCGAGTTCGAGGCCCTTGCACATCACGAGGAACAACTTCAGCTGCCAGGCGACATCGCTGGCCGCACGCACACGCAGGCACAAGTCGCGCAGCGCCTTGGAGGGACAGGCGAGAAAGACCACCTCCGCCTCCATCAACACCGGCGAGAGCTCGCAACCAATTTGAATCGAATGCGGCAGCTTATAGCCCGGCAGGTAGTCCGTATTTTCACGCGTCGAGGCGATCGCCAAAGCGTGCTCCATACGGCGAGGGACTAAGGTCACGGAATGTCCGCAACGATCTAAATGCAAGGCCATGGCAGTGCCCCAGGCACCGGCTCCGAGAATACAACAGTTCATAGGTAGGAAAAATTTAAAATTAAGACGTAGCGCGGAAAGGGTGAATCGAAACGGTGGTGCCCCGAAGGGCGAACTGCAGCCGGTGCCCGGTAAGGCGATGAAGAAAAATGGATCAATGCCGACTTCGGCAGCTTGCGGATATTATTACGATGGGAATTTCCCGTTTTTGACGTCTTCGGTATATTCCGCGAAGGCGCCTTTCACCTGCTCACCCAGCTGTGCATACTGCTTCACAAACGAAGGCACATAACCGGTGGTCATACCCAGCAGGTCATTGGCCACTAAAATCTGCCCATCACAATGCGGGCCACTACCGATACCGATCAGTGGCACGGTCAGCGCCTGTGCAATCGCGCCTGCCACGGCGCCATCGACCATCTCACAGATCACTGCGAAGCAGCCGACCTGCTCCAGTGCCAAGGCATCGTCCACCAACATGACCTTCTCCGCCTCACTGCGACCAAACTTACGATAGCCGCCGAGTTGGTGAAACTGCTGCGGCAGTAAGCCAATATGAGCCAGCACTGGAATGCCCGCGCGCGTCAGACGCTCGATCGTGGGCGCCATCGCTGCGCCGCCTTCGATCTTGATCGCCTCAGCGCCGGCCTCTTGCATCAAACGACAGCATGCGCTCAACAGCTCGGCGAAGTCGCCATGCGCGACCGCGAACGGAATGTCGGCGACCACCAGTGCCTTCGGCTGGGCACGCGCCACCGCCGCGGTGTGGTGCAGCATCATGTCGAGCGTCACCGGAATCGTGGTCTCGAAGCCCAATTGTGTGGTGCCAACGGAGTCGCCGACTAGAATCAGGTCGACACCCGCCTCGTCCGCATAGCGAGCGATGATCGCATCGTATGCGGTGACAGCGACAATCGGCCGTTCACCCTTAAGAAGGGAAATAGTTTGTGTAGAAATTCTCACGATTAAGGAATTTGCATTGATTAAAAAAGTTCAGCAGCCACAAATCATGGTCAACTTCGCAGTTTAGACAATCATTTGTCGTCGCAGAGGTTATCACCACAAAGTATCGTAAATACCAGCTGAATTGACCGCCGCCTCGCAATGATCCACCTTTATTACAAGTGGCGCTACCGCCGCTCCCAATATGTCGGGGCCTTCACGCTGCCCAAGCAGACCAGCCACGGACACGCGTTTCGCGGCAACTTCGGTAGCTATCTAGCGCAACCATCGGTCAGAGGTCGCAACTTCTCACATTTCGACCTGCCCCGACAACGCAGACGCTGGATGCGGATCGTATTTACACTGGGGCTGGTGCTCACCCTGGGCTGGTTGATCTACGAGAGTGCCGCCGCAATGGCGATTTTTCGCTAGAGTCGAGCGTGGCGAAGCGCCCGACCTGCCTGGCGACGTCGCTGATTGCCGGATTGAAGGCACATTCAAGCCCTGCGCATGATCAATGAGTGCTCGAATAGAACCTGGCTCGTAATCGACCTAGCTGAGCCGCGTCGAGTTCCCCTCATTCAGAAAGAAACACGCCTAGCGACAGAGCCGCAAGCCAAGCGAGGCACACAAAAGAGGCGCAATTCAGCGAGTTGCGCCTCTTGAAACAGAGTCAATCGACAATGATTAATAGGTTCATCGTCGATTAGCGCGAAAGGCATAGATGGACGGTGGCTTTGCTTCTGGCTCTTGGGAGGGACGACCTCCGTGTCGTCCGGTACCGATGCGGCTGAGGCTGACATGACTAACAGCCCATAAGAAACCTTAGAATTTCATGTTATTTCTAAACTGCTGGCGGTCGACACGGAGGTCGACCCTCCCCAACAGAATAGCCCAACCCCCACAGGATCGCGGGATAAACCCGCTCGCTACAGGATCGCGGGATAAACCCGCTCGCTACAGGATTTGCTTCTGGCTCTTGGGAGGGACGACCTCCGTGTCGTCCGGTACCGATGCGGCTGAGGCTGACATGACTAACAGCCCATAAGAAACCTTAGAATTTCATGTTATTTCTAAACTGCTGGCGGTCGACACGGAGGTCGACCCTCCCCAACAGAATAGCCCAACCCCCACAGAATCGCGGGATCAACCCGCTGGCTTCAGAATCGCGGGATAAACCCGCTCGCTACAGGATCGCGGGATAAACCCGCTCGCTACAGGATTTGCTTCTGGCTCTTGGGAGAGACGACCTCTGTGTCGTCCGGTACCGATGCGGCTGACATGATTAACAGCCCATAAGGAGTCTTAGAATTTCATGTTATTTCTAAACTGCTGGCGGTCGACACGGAGGTCGACCCTCCCCAACAGAATAGCCCAACTCTCACAGAATCGCGGCATCAAGCCGCTGGCTACAGGATCGCGGGATAAACCCGCTCGCTACAGTATTTGCTTCTGGCTCTTGGGAGGGACGACCTCCGTGTCGTCCGGTACCGATGCGGATGCGGCTGACATGATTAACAGCCCATAAGGAGTCTTAGATTTTCATGTTATTTCTAAACTGCTGGCGGTCGACACGGAGGTCGACCCTCCCCAACAGAATAGCCGCCACATTAGGCTCAGAGTGGTATTTCCCTGGGAAATGACGATCAACCGATGATTAGCCCCAAGGGTGGGCAGGACCGGCATTGAGTCACAACCCGAGCGTGCGCCACCGCGAGAAGATGATTACTTGAACCAACGAGCCTTCGATGCCTTAGGCCCATCGATGGCTGTATTAATTTTACTCTTATACTCTTTAGAAATCTCCTGCGCGCGCTTCGCTTCGATCGAATGGATTAGCTCCAGCTCATCGGCGGGCACTTCATAGCCTGGAATTTGCGCCGGCGTTAACTGCATGACTTCCAACTGCCGTGGATCAATCACGTCCGCGTAGGTGCTGCCATCCGGATTCAGCGTTTTAGCGGTGAGGAAGATGATCAGATTGGTCGAAGCCTCGCTAGACACATCACTGCGAAATAGTTGACCTAAAAAAGGCAGATCCCCCAAAAACGGAATTTTTGACTCATCATTGTCCTCAGTCTCCGCAGTCAAACCACCCAGTGCAATCGTATAGCCATCCTTAATTGTCACCTGAGTCTTCGCATCACGTTTTTTGAATATCCGATCTTCCAGAATGGCTCCGCCCACATTGGTTGGCACAACGTCACCGAGCGCACTCACGACCGGGTGTACATCCAGCGTGATCATACCGGCTGCATTCACGGAAGGCGTCACATCTAATTCGATCCCAACAAACCGATAGTCAATTTCACCAGTTTCCAATTGCCCTGTCTCATCGTTGACCGAGAACTCACGAATCGGATAATCTTCGCCGACCTGAAAAACCGCTTGTTGATTATTCATCACTACCACAGTCGGATTGGAGACCAGCTTCGAACGGTTTTCAGTTTGAATCGCAGTCAAGGTCGCAGCGAACTGCGAACTGGAAAAGACCGCAACCAAGCCACCGGAGGCGCCACCTGCAGCGATGTTAGCCAGACCATTGGCGTAAGAATCCTCACCAGCAAACACGCTACCATTGGGAGTACCTCGAGTCACTTCGATATCATACGGCTGAGGGCTAAAGCCTGGGTTACCCGAGCCCGCACCACTGCCACCGAGCAGATCGCTGGCATTTTCATTTAAATAAGCCCAATCGACACCGATATCCGACAAATCGCCATTCGAGACTTCGATGAATTTCGATTCAATCATTACCTGATCGGTCGCACGGTCCAAAGTATCAATCACCTCTTGGATCCGATTCATCCGCGAGGGGCGCTCGGTAATCACCAGTGCATTGCTGCGAACGTCGACCTGAATCTTACCCCCATTAGCGGTATCGATCAATGGTGAGATCGAGCCTTGAATATCATCGGCTCGAGCGTAGTTGAGAATAAAGACACGGGTATCCACTGGCTCGGTAGTCAGCTCTGCAATACTCTTAATCCGAATGATATTACGATCCTCAACATAGGTGAAACCCAATGGCTCTAACGCGACCTCAAACACTTGGCGCCAGGTAATATTGCGAAGCTTAACAGAGGTACGTCCTTGTAAGGTATCAGGAATCACCAAATTTAAATCAAACAAGTCGGCCACATTGCGCAGAATAATACGTACTTCCTCGTCTGGGAAATCAACCGAAATGGTCTCTTCTGCAGCCATCGCCACCGAACCAGCGCCCGATGTTTCCTGACCAGGCAACTCCAGCAGCACTTCGGAATCGCTCGGCAGTGCGGTGCTCGCCACCGCAAGGACCTCAGCTGCCTGCACATCCACGACGACACCTGCAGTCGGCGTATCTAGAATCTCAACGACTTCGCCAACACCATCTAACCCCGCTTCAGGCTCGGCCAGCACAGTTGACGGCTGCGGCGCAGCTGCTTCGTCGGCCCTGACTGCTGCAATATCTCCGAAGCCGCTCAGTGCGGCCGCAGCCACGGGGTCGGGTGCCTCGACCGTATCAACTGGCGAAGTTGCAGCATCTACTAGCGACGTGCTTGCGCCATCGGTCAGCTCTGGAGCTAAGGCGTTTGCCGCTTGCGCGCGGCTCGATTCGATCGGCTCGGCCACATCCTCGATGATTACCACATCGGATAAATCGATGTCGCTGGGCGAGGGATCTACCGGCACCACTTGCGCCCACAGGACGATTGGTGCAAGGAGCATTAAAGAGATAAGGTTGTGCTTTTTCATAGGGCAGGAGGATTGAGTGAACGAGATGAGCTAAAATTTATTGCTATAATATGAATCAAATGAAGTCGTGAATTACTGAGTGGAATCTTTGGTCACACCAGCAGACATGCTGGATGAAGCGTCGAAGGGCAGCGTCAAACTGGCATCGCCCATTTTCAAGGTGTAACCAGCGGAATTGACATCCATCAGGGTGACGGTGAATGACTGCCCCGCGACCTGCGGTATTTTTGCGGGGAAACTGGCGCCGGACTTAAGCATGCCACCGCCCTGGAGCTGAAGATAATGCGTAGTGCCGCGAGCCAGCGTGCCGCTCACTTGCTTCGCCAAATTGAGCCCGATCACTTTAAGAATCGAGACATCGTCATACACCACGGAAGGATCGATAATACCGAGCTCCTGCTTGGCCTCGCGAGGGACAAATGCAACCACCTCTTTAAAGGCATATGGATTGTCGAGCGTTTCGATGGTGGCACCAAATCCTTCATTCGCTTGATTCAAATGAGACTCCGCAACAGCCAAGACGCACTCACGCATCTCATAAGACAGCATACGGTCCTTACGCCCCGAAAGCTTAATTTCTGGAGTCGCGGCAAATGCATAGGCTCCGAGCAAGAGTTCGGCAGACAGCAACAGAAAGCATGTTTTTTTCATAACGTTTTTCATTTAATCCTTTTCAGCAAGCACGACGACATGCAACTTCGCCAACAGAGCCTCGGGCGCCGCCCGTTGAGCCGTCGCGGCTTGTACCTCAAAATTAGCAATACGCATCAGCGCGTCCACCTGCTGGATTTCATACATAAAGCCAAGGATTTCCTGAAAAGTCCCCCCCACTCTGATCTCGTAAACAATCCCAGAATACAGCGACAGCTCATTTGGCCCGCCTTTAATCAGCGCCGGTTCTTCGATCGTCAACTGACTCACATCCGCAATAATAATATCGAGCTTATCCTCAAACGAATAAAAGAAATTAGTATTAATCGAGCGCTCATTTCGATTGAATAAACGCTCATCAATCGCAGCCACATAGCCCTGCAAAGACTCCACGTCTTGCTCTAGATTTCTCGAGTCTATAACGTTATCGTTAACCGTCCGAATCTGAGCGATCAGCTCGGTCTCCCGCAGCGACAACTCGGCGACCAAATCCCCGCGCATAAAGACGACTACCGCACAACCGATAAACACCAAAGCACTGATAACCGCTACAGGGTATTCCTTCAATTTATCAATGATTAGATTCATCCCTCACCTCCTTTGTTTGGAGTGCTACTGGGTGCTGGCGTCAATGAGATCGAAACTCGAAAAGGCGTAATCCCGGTCTTCGCGTTGCGCTGCTGCATACTTTCATCAACAACAACTTCAAACCCACCAGGACTGAGTGATGACGATGCTTGCAACGTTGCTTTAAATTGAGTCAAGGCCATCAATCCGCGGGTATCTCCGGTAATATTAATTTCGTATGTCATCTGCGCCTCTGCCGAGTCTTTTCCCTTCTGCTTGATGATCGCGCTCGAGAGCATGACGCGCGAAAAGATCAAACCCGCGGGTTTGAGTCGCGCAAGCTCGGCCAGCAGTTCATGCGCCGCAAAGGGCGCACGGAAAAAATCCTGTAACTCCACCACGCTCTGAGCAGACTCGCGAAAGCGCTCACTTGCCTGCAAATTTTGATTATTATTCGCCTCAGTCTCGCCGATGCTTTGCTGCATGCTAGCAATCGCACGGTTTAACGAAAAAGCCCGATACTCACGTTGCAACACGGTGAATGCGGCGATTAACGCCAGCGCGACGGCAATGGCATTAATGATAAAATCAGTCCGGACGACCTTAATATCAGGCAGCGTCGACTGAATTTTAAAGTCCGGACGCCAATATGGCTGTATATCGCGTTGTCTACTCATCCGACAACTTCCTCCCTTAAGTGAAATTCTCCCATAAGACTAAAGACACCGAGCCACCGAGACCCCAGATTCGCCACCTCAACTTCATCTGCCAACTTCACATTGAGACTCTCCAACCAGCCCTCAATATTCGGCTGCATAATCTCGACTCCCAAAGAGTCTGATACGGTTTTAGCGATCCAACTTAGGTTTTGCGGCAATACACTCAGGAACACACGATCAATCGTCAGTCCGGTCTGCACTTCATAAAAGCCCGAAGTCGCCTGTAGCTCCTTGATCAAGCGGCGCAACAACTTCGGTCCCATTTCGGCAAAGTCGAAGGTGTTGGAGTAAAATAGTTTTTTAGCGGATGCCTCATCCTTAAGTCCTAACTCGCGTTGCAGGAGAGGATAAATACTATCCAAGCCGAACGGAAATGGACGCGCCACTTCGACCTGACCACGATTTAAAATAAATACATTGGCAGACTGCGAAGTGAGCTCCACGCATAAAATTGGCGCATTCAGTTGATTAAACCGCGCATAATCACACACGCCCCCTAGCGTGGTGGCAGTCGACAGCTCCAAGCGCTCCGGATAAATCCCATACGATAACAATTGATCCTGTGCCTGTTGAAATGCCGCCGATGGCCCTCCGCAAAAAACAAGTTGCTTGGTGAGGCCCTTGGTAAAGTCAAAGTCTGAGCCATTCCGAGCGTCTAAGATCGAAACACTATTCACGGACGGATCGACATTGAACTCGGACTGAAGCACCTCCGATAAAAAACTCGGATCTTTCGCCTTGTTCGACGATTCAGCTTCGTAATAGCGCAGAAACCGCCCCTTTGGATAAACGCCACAACGCGAAACAAAATAACTCGCGCCTTTAAAGTCGACGAACTGCTCTAAAAACGCGCGCACATCCTCAGCACCACAGTCGGCCGTAATTCGAAATTCGGCAACTTCCTCAACCACGATCGGCAGCTTATAGCCTGAAGTCCTCACCGCAAGGATTGAGAATTCAGAGATATCAATAAAGAGACCTTTAGACTTTGGCTTAAACATTCGGCAGATAAGAGAAGGAATCAGGGTATATCACTAAGCGAAACTCAGTCGCGCTCAGCTTCGTCGGGCAAGTACAAACTCCATTACATCCTCGCAAGCGTATCGTTTAAAAAGATATTTACAATATAGTAAGCATTTTTTTACACGATTAAATATTCCCCGCACAGCATTGAGTAGCTAAATCCGCGTATCTACTGCACATAAAAGTACTGTTTTAACCACTTACATCAGCCTCGAGAATACAATGACGCAGCACCCAATTAGGTTCGGCGAAAACTGGCAGTTTTTGCCGGCCGAATGCCGCTGCGATAAAATTAAAAAACCGCGGCCGACTTAGGCGCGCGTTCGACAACCAGGCGCAATCACTCATGTACACGTCCAACATGCATGCCAATGCCTGAAGGACCATACCGATGCTCGAAATAGGGCACAGACCAGGTGCGACTCATTGGAAACACGGAAAGAGGCACCCAAGCACGTCCCGTCCCAAGAAGTGCGACCCATGCACACAAAAGCGGCTCCCTGTAACAGAGAGCCGCTTGAAAAAATAATGATCGAGTGAATCACTCGAACCTCGTCAAACGAATTACCAAGCCTTCTTCTTATGGCGATTGGACTTCAGACGCTTACGACGTTTGTGGTTGTTCATCTTGAGACGACGCTTCTTTTTTAGGTTACCCATGGAAATATTTGTGCTGTGTGATTTTAGAAAAAGGCTAAAAAGTCGAAGAAATGGACTGGTGTAAAGCGTTTTCTGAGATTTCGAGAATTCCCGAGCTAGGCTTCAGTGGCCTCCGCTTCGGGGAGGGCCAGCTGCATGCGCTGCAGCATGACTCGAAAATGACGCGGCAACTCGGCTCGCAGTGTAACCGCAGCAACTCCTTCGCTGGATGCCGGCAAGATGACTTCACGCAAATGCAGCGCCAATCCATCCAAAACAGGGAATTTAATCCCCGATGTGCGCTTATTTGGAAGAAGCTCGCTCAGCAGTGGCGCTTCCGGCCCATCGTAGAGCACATCGCCCATCACGGGCAATTCCTGCACCGCCGCATGCACGCGCACTTGATGCGGGCGCAGAAACGACGTTGTCGCCTGCCACAAGGCCCAGCCTAAGCTCGATTCGGACAACAACTTAAACTCAGTCGTCGACTTCTTACCCTTTGCGGTGGAAGGAATCATTTTCGGCTTGGTATTGTGCGGCAGCAACGGCGCATTTGCCACGACCTCCTTCGCGCCGCCCGCAGCCCTCGCCTTGGTGACAAAGAAAAAGCGGTAACGCAGTTCGGCAGAGCCCACCAAGTTCTTTAGCTCAGTCAGGCTGTCACGATTTTTGGCAAATAGCGCCACCCCTGAAATCGCAGGATCGAGATAATACGCTGAGCCAAACAGGGTCGCTCCGCGCTTCACGAGCTCTGGCTTTTCAGCTTGGAGCTGCTTATTTAGCGCCGCATCCATGTCCGGCACGCCCGCATCCCAAGGATGCTCACGCATCCCGACTCCAATCGGCTTCTCAACTGCGATCCAGCCATCCGACTCGCCAATGACAGGCATACGAAAGGGAGTATCTGCCAACATGCCGGGAGGAAATCCGATCGAATTTTGCTTACGTGCCTGACTCATAATACTGATTGACCTAGAGATACAAAATACCCCCGGATCGACAAGCAATCCGAGGGCATATTAGAAAAAGTAGAAAAAACTACGCAGCAATCAACGCAGCACAACGTGCTTTGTGGCGTGCAATCTTATTGTGGTGTACTAGGCCACCCTTACCAGCCTTATCAAGAGCGGAGATGTATTCCTTCGAAACTGCAACAAGGGCGTCCTTGTCTTTCGCTTCAACAGCGGATTGAATCTTCTTGGCAAGCGTCTTGAGGCGAGTCTTCACCTGACGATTACGAAGTGTGCGAGTCTCCGTTTTACGGATATATTTAAGTGCTGATTTAGTGTTAGCCATGTCTATAAAAAAGTTAAGAGGCGGGAAAGTGCGTGCTAGAAAAAGAACTGTCAAGTGAGAAAAGCTCAGAAAACGGCTCATGGTTTAATTATACCTGCATGGTATGATAGAACTGGCCGTCTCGCGCCACACCGACGCTCAATAACACCAGCTGCCACAACGCAGGGCCCCCCGGAGTACCCAAGGGCATCATAACGCTGCCGCGCTCCCAATAGAAAGAACTGCCACAGCCCTCCCATCGCAGGTCTCAGCCCTCAAGCCTCAGCCCCCAGCCTTCAGCCATCAAGCCTCAGCCCTCAGCCCTAAAGCCTCAAGCCTCAGGTCTCTTTCCCTCAGCTCTCTTTCCATCAAGCCTCAGCCCTCAAGCCTCAGGTCTCTTTCCCTCAGCCCTCAGCCCTCAGCCCTCAGGTCTCTTTCCCTCAGCTCTCAGCTCGCTTTCAAAAAGGTGTCGACCTCGGCGTGCTGTAAGCCGGATTTTGTCCGCCTCCCGCCGAAGCGTTTGGCTGTGCGTTCATTTATCTACCCCACCGAAGTGGAGTTCCCGCCGAAGCGAGATGCGACATACCCGGAATCATAGACGGGCCGCCAGATTCCCTATTTTGCCTTGCACCGGAATGGGTTTATCTAGCCTCCATTGTTACCTTTGGAGCGGTGAGCTCTTACCTCCCCTTTTCACCCTTACCTCAGGCAAGCCCGAGGCGGTTATTTTCTGTGACACTATCCGTCACGCTCGGTTGCCCTCACGCGCCCCCGCTTTCACAGGGATTCCTGCCCTACGGTGTCCGGACTTTCCTCTCATCCCCGAAGGAACAAGCGAACGCCCACACGCCGAGGTCGACGGAGGCAACTTGCCCTGCCCATCGCGTAAGCGCAAGCGGCAAGTTCACATTACGCTCAACCCATACATGAATTAGTCGCCACACAAATGCCACATTTGACACGAAAGCTTAACAGTAAAGGTCTTTTCATCTCAAAATTTGATGTTACACCCTGTGAGCATAATCCACTTATGAAGACATCATTTTTACTCGCACTCGCGCTAGGTTCCCAATGGGCGGCCTTTTCGCTCCACGCACAAGACTCGTTGCAAGACACTCGCAATGTCCTCGGCCAATGGGTCGAGACGCGGCAAATCACTTCTAAAGAGAGAAGCGACTGGCAAGTCGAAAAGTCCATCTTACAAGACACACAGTCCCTATTAACGAATGAGCTAACACGGCTAGAGGAGACCCTAGCGACACTTCAGTCATCCGCCACTGCCGCAGATGAAGAGCGCAGCACGCTGACCGAAGAGAAGGAGCAATTCTCCGCGGCCTCGCATGTCGTCGAATCGACCATCGGCGCACTCGAAGTGCAGATGAAGGAAATTATCAAGACACTGCCCGAGCCCTTAGTGAATAAGATCAAACCACTGATTCGCCGCCTACCGGAAGACCCTGACAGCAACACTCTCTCGCTCGGTGAGCGCGTGCAAAACATCGTTGGCATTCTCAGTCAGGCAGACAAATTTAACACCACCATCACCGCCGTCAGCGACTCGCGCGAAATCACCGAAAACAAAATCGTCGAGGTGCGCACGCTCTATTGGGGACTCGCAATGGCATACTTCGTAGATTCCAGCGGCGAATACGCTGGAATCGGTTTTCCAGGCAAAGACGGATGGGAATGGCCACAAATCGAAGGCTCTGGCCCATCAATCCAACAACTCCTCGGCGTCTATGAAGGCAACGAGGACATCCAATTCGTCGAAGTCCCGGCACGTATCAACTAGCACCCCCTACCTGCAATACCATGCAAGCATCCGCTAAAACACTCTTCGCCGTCACCTTAGTCGCCCTCGCGCTTCCATTCTGCGGTGCACAGGCTCAAACCTTTCAAGCCGCCAGCGAACAAGCAGGCGTTGAGCTAAAATCAGCACTCACAGAACTGACCAAGACGCGCGAAACAATCGCGATGGATAAGATTCCATTGATTCGCGCAGTCTCCGGACTCGAAGATGAGGTGCGCCAACAAACTGCAGAGCTCGATCGCCTGCGACGCCTGCGTGACAACAGTGACCTTGGGCTCAACCGCCTGCGTGAACAAGTCGAAGCCATCAAAGCGCAGAACGAATACGCAGCCGGCCTGCTCGACGAATTTGTGCGCTCCTTCGAAACACGTATCAATTACAGCGAAACGCAGCTCTACGCCGCTCCAGCCGAAGAGGCACGCCTCGCACTCGACGACTCTGACATGAGCCAGGCAGACCGCTTCCAGAAGCAAATCGAAGTCATCGGCGTCGCCCTCGACCGCCTCGGCGAGCTAACCGGCGGCTACAGCTTCGAAGGCCAAGCCCTTGCACCATCCGGCGATATCGAAAACGGTACTTTCGCGGTGTTCGGCCCGACCGTTTACTTCGCGTCCAATCAATCCGAGCTCACTGGCGTCACCTTCAACAAGCTCAACGCAGCCGAAGCCGCCATCGCCATCCCCGGCGAAACATTCGGCGCAGGCATTCGTAAATTCATCGAAACCAAAGAAGGCACCATCCCCGTCGACGCCACTCTAGGCAAAGCGTTGAAGATGGTCGAAGGCAACGATTCTATAATGGAGCACCTAGCTAAAGGTGGCAGCGTCGGCGTCGTCATCCTCGGGCTAGGCCTGATCTGCCTGATAATCGGAGCCTTCAAGGTGATCGAAGTCACCAGCTTCAAAACCCCCGCCCCCGAGAATGTCCAGCAAGTGCTCGCTCAAATCGAAAAGGGCGATCGAGCCGAAGCCAGCAAAATCGCCGGCTCAATGCAAGGTGCAGGCGGCGCACTGGTTCAAGCCGGCGTCGAACACGCCGATGAGAAGCGCGGCACATTGGAAGAAATTCTCTACGAGAGAATCCTCGCCGTACGCCCTCGCTTGGAGCGCTTCCTACCCTTCATCGCACTCACCGCAGCGGCGGCTCCCTTGCTAGGTCTTCTGGGAACGGTCACCGGCATGATCAAGACCTTCAACCTCATCACTATTTTCGGCACTGGCGACGCGAAGAGCCTCTCTTCCGGCATTTCCGAAGCACTCGTCACCACTGAACTCGGCCTCGTCGTTGCGATTCCGGCACTCATCCTGCACGGCCTACTCTCACGCATGGCCCGCCAAAAGCTCGGCGAAATGGAACAGACCGCAGTCGGGTTCATTAACGGTGTCATTGGCTCGCGCCACAAAGGTTAAACGCCAACCACAACGCATCCAATAACATGTCGGAACAAACCATAGACTTGCTGAAAAAGATCATAGGCATCTGGGTCAGCGGCGGATGGGTCATGGTGCCCTTGGCACTCCTCGCTGTTCTCATTTATACGATCGGCATTCAACTCTTGGTATTCCTGTGTAAGGGTAACATCCAACTTGGGCATGAAAGCGAGTGGCTGGAATGGGTCAACGATCCCACAAAAGCCAAAGGTCGCGCGGGTGAAATCATCCGCTACACACAGGAAAATGCCACTGCCGCCAAACACGTGCGCAACCGCTTCGAGGAAGTGCGTCAATCGATTGTCCACAATATCGACCGCCGCTTAATCTTTCTCAATACACTGGTCGCGACCGCCCCACTGATGGGACTACTCGGCACGGTGATCGGGATGCTCGGCACCTTCGCAGCAATCTCCAACGGCGGTGGCACCGAAACCGCGGGCATGGTTGCAGCAGGTATTTCCGAAGCGCTGATCACCACACAAACCGGCCTCTTCATCGCCCTTCCCGGCATCTTTCTAACACTGATCATTCGCCGCCGTAAACACGCCGTCGAAGCTGCACTCGCTCGAATTGAGTCCATCAGCCTCACAAAGCTTAAACTGGATTAGACTAAAAAACGACCCTTCCACGTTCCAACCTTTCCACCTTTTTAAATAATGCGCCGCAACCTAGCATACGATGACCGCGATGATGTCGAGATCAACCTCTCGCCAATGATCGACATGGTCTTTATTCTCCTTATTTTCTTCATCGTCACCACTGTTTTCGTCGAAGAGACAGGCGTCGAGGTCAACAAGCCCGAAGCCGCTGCCGCCGTGCAGCTAGAAAAGAACAGCATTCTAATCGCTGTCAGCAAAGACAACAAAGTCATCTACGGTGGCCGCGACATTGGCATCAGCGGCGTATCACCAATCGTCAAGCGCCTCACACTACAGGAAGACATCCCCGTCATCATTCAAGCCGACGAAGGCGCGAGCCATGGCGTCTTTGCAAAGGTCTACGGGGAGGCGAAGCTTGCCGGCGCGAAATCGATCAACTTTTCCACTAAGCGTTAGCACCTCTCCCACCAGACACCAATGTCCAAGCTATATAAAGCACCGACCGGGAAAGGCTCACTCACCACGGGAACCATCATGGGGCTCGCCGTCAGTGGACTGCTGTTTTTGGCGATTCCACTCACGCAGATCTTTACGGAGTATGAAAAAGCTCCCCAGGAAATCGAAGCACTAGAGATGGCGATGCCACCTCCGCCACCACCACTGGATGAACCACCCCCGCCGCCCGAACCTGAAGAAGAGGAGCCTCCCCCTGAGCTCGAAACGCCACCACCACCGATATCTCTAGATCAGTTAGACATGGTACTCAACCCTGGCACTGGTGCTGTCGGCAACGGCGACTTCGCCCTTCCCACTCTTGATATCGGCGCCCAGGACCTCGGCAGCCTCGATATCTTTGAACTAGGCGACGTCGATTCAGCACCCACTCCGCGCTCAAAAATCGAATTCAGCTATCCTGCCTCCGCCAAGCGCAAGGGCATCACCGGCGTCGTTAAAATTGAGTATATCGTGAACGAGAAAGGCCGAGTCGAGCAAGTCAGTATTATCGAATCTCCCAATAAGATTCTATCCGATGCCACCAGCGACGTCATCAGTCGCGCGCGCTTCGATCCCGCCGCCAAAGATGGTCGACCAGTCAAGGTACGCATGCGCGCAGCCATCCCCTACAAATAATTCATTTCACAAATGCAAACAGACACTTTCAATTATACGACCATGCGCACACGCATCCAACAACTCATCCTCGGTGCGACACTCGCCGCCTGCACTTTAAACGCACAGTCCAGCACTAGTACCATTGCCAGTGACATGTGGAACGATCCTGCCTTCATCAAAACCTTCACTGGCAGCTACGGATTTCTAGCTGGCTATGAGCCACAGATCTCAGACGATGAGAAAGAAGCACTGCGTGGTTTGATCGACCTAATTAAAGCCAGCCCCAAGGTCGCGATCCAACAGCTACAGCCACAAATTAAAGAAAGTAGCAGCGCCGCCTTCGACTTCGTCCTCGCGAATCTCTACTTCCAAGACGGCAATTTGCCCAAAGCTGAAGAATACTACAGCAATGCCATTCGCAAGCATCCAGATTTCCGCCGTGCTTACAAAAACCTTGGTCTCGTGCAAGTGCAGGACGGCAATTTCGATGATGCTATCAAAACCATATCCATATCCCTGGAACTCGGCGAAGTCGACGGCCGCGCTTACGGCCTGCTCGGCTACGGCTATCTCACACAGCAACGCTACTACCCGGCCGAGGCGGCCTACCGCCAAGCGATTCTCATGCAGCCCGAAGTTACCGACTGGAAAGTCGGTCTCGCCCGCTGCCTACTAGAGACACAGCGCTACGCCGACGCGATCGCCCTATTCGACACACTCATTAAAGACGCACCAGACAACACTGATTATTGGCTAATGCAAGGCAATGCCTACCTCGGCAAAGGCGACTCACTCCTCGCCGCCAAGAACATCGAAGTCGTGCGCCTCATGGGCAAAGCAGACCTCACCACCCTCACCCTGCTCGGTGATATCTATATGAACAACGACGCACCAGAGCTGGCACTTGAAGCTTACCAAGCATCACTGGCAAGTGCAGGCAAGGAAGACAGCAAAGCACTTCTACGCGCAGCCGAACTACTCACACGCTCAGGCAACTATGAACTAGCGCTGACCATGATCAGCGATACGCGCCAACACTTTGGCAGCGAACTATCAGAGGTAAACGACTTTAAGCTACTCACACTTGAAGCCAAAATCGCCCGTGCTCAAGGCGATGACGCGAAAGCAGTCGCAGCCCTAAACCGAATTGTCGAGCACGACGCACTCAACGGCGAGGCCATCATCGAACTGGCCAACTACTATGCCGATCAAGACGATCTAGCCAAAGCGATCAATCGCTACGAGCAAGCCGCGAAAATTGAAGCTTACGAACGCCAAGCTCTCGTCGCGCACGCCCAAGCACTGGTGCGTAAAAACAATTACAAAGACGCGTTACCCCTACTGCGCCGCGCCTTACAGCTCAAGTCCGACAACAACCTCGAGGACTACGCACAACGCGTCGAGCGAGCAGCCCGCAATCAAAGCTAATCACCATTCAATGACGGATAACGAACAGCTCAACATTCAGTTCAACCGTATTCGCGAAGAGTACGTAGATCAATTCGACGAGGAACTCGAAATGGAGGTTGGCGAAGCAGATGAAATGGGCGAATCGCATACTAGCGAATTTCGCCGGCGCTATTTCAAAGAGCTCTACCGACTGCAAGTCGAACTCGTCAAACTGCAAGACTGGGTCGTCGAATCAGGACACAAGCTCGTCGTCCTCTTCGAAGGGCGCGACTCCGCCGGAAAAGGTGGCGTCATCAAACGCATCACCCAGCGCCTGAACCCCCGCGTTTGCCGAGTCGCTGCGCTATCCACACCCAACACCCGAGAGCGCAGCCAATGGTATTTCCAGCGCTACGCAAAACACCTCCCGGCCGCAGGCGAAATCGTGCTATTTGATCGGAGCTGGTATAACCGGGAAGGTGTCGAGCGCGTCATGGGCTTCTGCACCGATGAAGAGTATCAAGAGTTCTTCCGCTCCGTCCCCGAGTTTGAGAAAATGCTCACCCGTTCTAGTATTTAAGTCATCAAATATTGGTTCTCGATCAGTGACGAAGAACAAGAGTTTCGCTTCAGTTGTCGCAATCACGATCCACTCAAACAATGGAAGCTGAGCCCGATGGACCTCGAGGCTCGCAAGCGCTGGGAAGATTACACCAAAGCCAAAGAAGCGATGTTAAAAAGAACTCACATCCCTGAGGCGCAATGGCGAGTCGTGCCCGCAGATGACAAAAAAAGCACGCCTGAACTGTATCTCCCACCTACTCAGCCAAGTGCCTTACCAGCAGGTCGAGCGCGACCTACTTGAACTGCCAACACGAGTGCACCATGATGACTATCAACGCACACCGACCCCAGAGAGCATCATCGTACCTCAGCTCTTTTGAGCGACACGGCAGGCAGTGGAGTGCCACGAAAATGAAGTCACACTCCGCACACATTCAACGCCAATTTGCAATGCTTGACGCACAAATTTAACTAACGTCACCTGCATGTTCATTGTTTAATCGACCGCCCTCATGTAAAGTAAGGGCATGATCAAAAGACCACTACTACTCATGCTCCTCCTCGCCAGCACGATGGTGCTCACTTATCAGGCAAGCGCCACCGAGAGTCCCGAATTACGAGAACTCATTAAAGCGCACGTTGACGCAATGGGCGGCTGGAAGAATTGGGATGCGGTCGAGAGCATTCGACTGACCGGCAACATTGAGCGAGATGGCCAGACCATCGAATTCTGTATCGTAAAGAAACGCCCTCAACAAATACGTGCAACCATCACGATCCCCATCCCCGGCAGCGACAAAGAAGCCATGCAAATGATCAGAGCGCATAATGGCAAACAAGCTTGGGCTGCAACAAGACGCGCAGGAGCGCAGGAACTCAAACAGCAGAAAATCACAGGCCAAGCAGCAGCAGATCTATTAGCAGAAGCAACCGTGCTCCCCAGCCTAATTCATCTATGGCGATCAGGAGCAACGCTCGACCGTCGCCCCAATTCAACCGAGGCAGGCCAAGAACACATCGTCATCCAGGCCACCCCCGAAAAGTCAGACTCAGTCTATATATTTTACCTCACTAGCGTCCAGTTAAAGGTCATTGAAAATCAATTGCTTAGAAATCTTACACTCCTCGCTAACCGCCTTAAAGTCTCCAAGTAGCTGATTAAAAGTAACTTTCTGAAATACGTTCACGCTCAAAATTTGTAGTATTCTACTGAGACTTTCATCCATTCCATGAACCTTATTGAGACAGGCCACCATCAGGTAAACGCAGATTGCAATCCAGA
>Ga0209092_10000525_pt1 | contig 37919 bp, 20 predicted proteins | sample FraStrMetagenome_FD_187446 | JGI IMG/M metagenome (GOLD analysis project Ga0209092, IMG submission 187446) | Marine eukaryotic phytoplankton communities from Arctic Ocean - Fram Strait ARC3M Metagenome (SPAdes) (version 2) | ecosystem: Environmental > Aquatic > Marine > Oceanic | place: Fram...
TCTAAAAATGTGACAAAAAAATGTTTGTTTTATCACGTTCGGGCTTTTGCTTTTTATTGCCATTCGAACTTCAAACTATACGAATGTCTGCAGTTAAATTATTTACATTTATGTACTGCATACTGTCAAACTAAAAAAATATCCACCTTTACGTCACTAATTAGATAAATTTTAGGCCTTTAATTTGTAATCATTGGATAATTATTTAATTTCTTAGCATTAATTTGTTACATTAATTCCGGAGATGCAGTACATAATATGATGCAATTACCGTTGTTCCACTAAATTAAGTTTCATTCTTTATGTGCATTGCTCCAGATAGACCTTAAATAGAACTATTAATTATATCCTGATTAATTCAACTTCTTATTTTTTATGAGGATTATTCAGCGATCGAATCTATTGGGTTACTTTTACTCGTATTTTTTTTGCTTCCAACTCTATCATGGATAAATAGCCTTGTTCTTACATAACAAGTACGTATATTGCGAAAATATCCAACATCATTTAACCACTGTACATAGAATACTATAAAATAATCAGAAATATTTGTCCTATCACAAGCGCAGGTTCTGAAAGTATTCCGTGAGATGTATCTTGCAGTTTTTAGTAGTTAAATATCTTTGTCGTATCAAAAATTTGTTTCTAACTAATTCAGTGCTATTTCTGCTTTCTTGATTTGGTTATGAAATAAAATAGACGTAGGAATGATCCTAGGTGGGTTCCGAACATGAACAAAAATGTCGAACAGACCTCCTGCCTAAAGTGTGTTGATGGATTAACTGGGGCCTGCAATTAAATGTTGAGGAGATCAGACACAAATATTCATTCAAGGAAAGCTTAAAAGCATTGAAATCCATTACATGTGCAAGCTTATGAAAGTGAATCTCAGTTGATGATGAAACAAAAGCTGAATTGATTACATGTCAATATTTGAAATCATAGACTTGAAAGGCGAATCTAACAGAAAAATGCATAGAATTAATTTCTTCCTTGTGTGTATTTTTTGTGTTGTTTATGCTGTTAGAGCAGTGCTTCATAAACAGCTAGATAAGATAAATCACGGTGCTCTATTTGGTGCAAAACTTAGCTTAAATAATGTTCATAAAATCAGTCTCAATATCAATTTGCCCATCTTTGATACAACAAAGCTCACGAAAGAAAGAAGGAAGATAACCCCCCTCCCCCAAATATTAAATTATTTTGGGCGTAGTCGATATTTGTTAAGTCGGCTTACTAAGCACACTACAACAAAAAGCGCTCAGAAGAAATACATGATAAAATCTGGTGAGTTTGTTTGTTTGAACTTGTCTTTGACCAACTTGAAGGATTCACATATGCAATACTACTAACACTATCATTTTATCTATGAAATACTCCATCTCCATTCTTCAAAGACGCATCAGATTCAAGTACTGTGCCTAGTCCAATAACTACAACAGAACCTTTTCAACTAGAGATGATGTCGTCAAACTATTTGATCGGATCGTCTAGTCTGTCCAGGGGCCTTACGGATAGAATGTTACTGTATCCGCCAACAACTCCGGGCGGAGATGGTAAGTGGAGCTACTGTTACATATTTAGAACGTCGCTCTTTTTCTCACACTATAAGCGCATGTATTTCCTGCGTTCAAGATAATCTAACTTCAGTAGTTCTTCTCGGTATGTGATGATTGCTCGAAATGGCTGTAATGACGACTTTATTTCTAAAACTTTTTTGTCTTGATCTTTATTTTTCAACTATCCTCTCAGGCATTCAAATCAACCAAACTCTAAAGCTCCCAAATTTCCAAATATTTCTTGTCTTCAATTCCTCAGCGGTTAATTATAATGAATTCCTTGAAGTTACAGGGTACCATATGTCAACAGTCTTCGAAAATGAGACGCCCAAGGACGTTTCATTTGAGAATCTAAGCCTAACTTTCTCATCGAATAGCATTTTGCAAAATCTTACTGAATCAAATGAAATAATCTTTGATTTCGCTGGAGACGCCCATTTTACATCTAACAATATCATTAATGAAACTCTTGTCGAAGAACTTATGGAGTTTTCATTTGATGAAGACAACATAATAGAATATATGGAATTGCTACGAAACTCAGATATTTTAGTTACTGACCTCCATGCAAAGATGTCAAATGAATCAACAAACATTGGAGGTTTTATGTCACCGAATGCTATTGAGGTCACGTCCGAGCATGTCCTCTTTTTCATCTCTATAGCCATATGTGTAATAATCCTGATGTTGTTTTCCACAGCTTTGATATTTCAGGAGCGGATAGTAGATTATTTCGGATCTGATCTATATTCATTGTCAGATTCCGAGACAGAGAGACCAGTTTCAGTTGTAAAATATGAAAATCGCAAGCGATGCTTCTTGCAAAGATATTGCTTGCTATTTCAAAAAATCGAAAAAGAAGATGATATGTCTGCAATTTCAATAGATATCTGTGACACCAGAGTTAGGGACGTGTCCACAATTAGTATTGGCTCAGAAACTAAAGATGAAGAAAATCTGTGACATTACGTCTTTATGTTTAGGGTAAAAATTGAAATGGAAAGTATCAAGTGGCACAGACACACAGAAGTTATTTTTTTTGTCACAATTAACGAGAAAAACATAATGTTAAACATTATTTGTAAAAAAAATGATTTACATGAACATAGTCCCCTGTGCCCCTTCTTTTTCTACATCTTGATTTGCCATTTCTGATAGCCAAGCATCTCTACTATCGTTTCTACGAACAGTTTTTAACTTACTTCTCCACAAGGGTTTCTTACTGGGCTTTGGTTCATCAAAAGGTATTGGACTAACTGGTGATGATTCAACTTCATTTTGATCTGTTTCATTATAGATTCGACGAGTGCTTTGGTCAGATGAGTATGGATCAGTAAATCCTTGATTATTAGGATGAAATTGTGCTGGTGAGGGATTGTCAGAGTTGATGATTTGGTCTCTCATAGTTTCTGTTTGAATTGGATTGGATGTTTCAGGTGTGTCATTCTGGTCTCTGATAAATTCAAAGTGTTCTTGTTGATTAGGTTGAAACTGAATGTATGATTGTTCCATTGGTTTGATACCCATTATCAACTTTTGCCTAAATTCATTGTAATTTTCAGGTAGGTCAAAACTAGCACCATAAAGATCAGAGGAATCGGTAAAATCCTCATCCTCGCTAAAGGAAACTTTTTTCGAACTCTCAAGATATTTCGTTTTGTCAGACATGGAACTACTGGTGCCAGAAGTTTTGCCATAAATGTGACGGTCGGGTGAATCAAACTTTTTTTCACTTTGTACGCTTTGAACCTCTGACAACTTTCCTTGTGACGAAAGTGTGTCTTCACCTACGAAGTTTTCATAAGTGTAACTATTATTAGATCTGTGCTTTTGAAAGGCTGCTACGGATAATACTAGAAATGTCACAACGGTAGTTATTGCCAATCCCCACACCACATAAACAGATTCCATCGCGTTGAAGGTTGTATTCTTTGAGCTAGCGGAATCTACACCTTGTGCTTCACCTACTTCTCCAGATTTATCATCATTCAACAAAGTGGTACCATCTTCTTCGTTGGGTTCTTGGGTAGATTGCACAGATTGAGCTTCTTTTAGTTGCACAAAAGTACTGAGAACTATAATATTGGCATCTTTCAATGAACTTTCGTATTCTGCTAGACGATCACCTGTAAAAGCTTCAAAGATTCCATTTTTTAAGACATTCGCTTCAATTTCTATGTCTGGGCTAAACGATGCTTGTCCTTCAAACATGAATATATTTCGTTCCCTAAGCCGCCTAGAATTCAAATCCGTACTATCTGGAGATAATTGAAGCTGAGCATCTTTGAAACTTAATGATTCAGGAATCGTTTGATCAAAAACATTTGTCACATGCATTGAAGTTATTTCCACAAATTTATTCAAGTCTATTATCGGAGATTCCGTGGAAAGCATCATCATAAATATAGGTAGAGAAATAGATTGAAAAGGTTTTGATGATGTGGGAACTGAAACTTCGCCTGAAATGACATCCACAGTATGATCGATTGTTTCTCTTTGCGAAAATCTAGATGGTGAGTTTGTAACAACTGGAATTTTGGTTGGATTTGAAGAAGGAAGAATGGAAGGTGATTTTGTTGGTGTAGATGTAGGAGAGATAGTAGGGGATGATGTTGGTGATGATGAGGGTGAACTAGAAGGAGAGACTGATGGGAATTTATTTGGAAATGAGGAAGGTGAGCTTATTGAAAACAGTGTGGGTTCTAAGGAGGTGGATGGTATATTTGATAACATAAGGCTTGGAGATGTTGTAGTAGATGGACTCATTGATATGACATTAGATGGCATCATTGTCGGTGTCATTGTTGTCACTGTTGTTACAATTTTGTCCAAAACATGACGCACATGAGAAAAAAATGATAAATCACATATTTCTTTTTTTAACGATAAGGTTTGCGACAAACTTACCAGCATTCTTCTTGTCTTTGTTGTCTTTGTTATCTTTGTCGTTTTTATTATCTTTATTTTTTTCCTTTTTCTCTTTCATCTTAACGTTTTTATCTTTTTGCAAGATTCGCCCTGTGTCTGCTCGTACGATCATCCTCGTCCTGCGAAGTCCTCTGATTGGTTTATGAACGTTTGGAATGTCTACATTGGTCACTCTATTTTCTTTTGCATTTATTCGAAATACTGCAGTATGAAAACAGCATATTAGGAGAATAACTTTGAAACACATCTGTCCTATCCTTGGGAAACTGTTTTGCATGTTCGGTAAGATAGATATATTGTTTCTAAAAACTACAAGTGAATGACAGAGATTGAGGTTTAGTCAAGAATCACACTAAAAATCTGGAAGAATAGAAGCAGCAAAAAATGAGCTACTTAGCGGGAAAAAAATACAATGAAATATTTAAATACATATTTTTGGCTACATTTCTAAGTATAATTTCTATATAAACACTTTCAAATAGTTAAGATTTAGAAACACATCTGAACAGATAATTCAGATTGAATATTCATTTACAATGCTTCCAATGCAATACTTAATCGAAAAGAAACATCAACGTATAATAGATACGATCCAAAATGATATCTGTGACCATTTATAATTACTTTTAAGAAATATTAATGTGATTCTTACTAGATAAGTATCGCAAAACTCATCTGAAATACAAGCAAGTCTTACGAAGAGAGCTCTTATAATAATCCTTCGTACGACAGATAAGATTAGTCATAAGGTGCATTATAGTGCTTGTTGATTTGATCTGGATGTTGTCTCCTGGTCTTAATCAAATGACGCAGAAACATGTAAATTCATTTCCATTCACTTTTGAAACATTGCGTTCTTGTGACTCCGGTTTAACTTCAGAAATAAATCATATTCGAGAAGCGCGACTTCACTTCTTTGGGATAATATGCTCCTATGAATTAAATCCTAATTTCTGAAAAAAGGTCAAAAAGCATGAAAAATAAAATTGCTGTGTATTCCCCACAAAACTTATGTTATAATGTGAGGATTCCTGAATAGTATTGAACATGACTATTGTTGGAAAAATAAAACAAAAATATTTGGCTATGCGACCATATTTGTGTGATGAGACTTCCTCATGTTTGTAAACAAGAAACGAAGAGTAGCACTACCCTTAAAACGATTCTTTAGCTTGAAGAATGGAAATTAAATCTTTCAGTCGAAACCTCAGGTTCTCCATAAGATGAAAAAAATTAAATTACTAAATTAAAACAAAAGTTATGAAATTAAAGTTTTCAAGAAATACTACTATTGGAAAAAATTTTGGTGGTAATCATCTCCAGCCAAATATTCATCACTCCAGGCCATATGATCTAGTAAAAAGTGTGATTAGGGATTGAATTGTGGTCGAAATTAACTACACATCTAAGAGCAAGATGTCACAAGCAATAATCTACACTAGGCAATGGCCACGAAAAAAGTATGACGACCATGCGTAAAACAGTAAAGGAAGCAAAATCGCAGATACATTTGAGTTCTTAAAACGTATTAACTTATATCCCCCCAATTCTGCAGAGACTTATTCATAGTAAGATTTTTTATTTTCCCAATATTACTACTATAGAAAACAACGATTTAGCACAAAAAGTTAGTGGAAAAAAAAACAAGCGGAGCAAAAGTAAAAAAACATCGCGAAATGACTTACGATTGTATAGAACAAATGCTCTTTGTCCTTATTATTGACGGCTTTCTTATATGCCGCATCAAAATCTTTGGGGAGGACAACGTAACGATTCTCTCTCACAGCTTGTAAACCAGCCTCTGCACAAATGGCACTAACATCTGCACAACTTACTTTCTCTGATCGGTTTACATAATCTTCCAAGTCCAAGTCATCACTTAGATTCATTTTATTCGTAGCAGCTTGGAAAACTAGACGTTTTTGCCTTCTATCTGGGTTAGGGAACTCAATCTTTCGGTCTAGACGACCAGGACGTAGCAATGCAGGATCAAGCGTATCCGCACGGTTAGTCGCCATGATAACCTTGACATTGGTTGATTGGTCAAAACCGTCCATTTGATTCAAAAGTTCCAAGAGAATACGTTGTACCTCTCTATCAGCACCTGTTTGGGCATCGAAACGCTTTGTGGCGATGGCATCAATTTCATCTATAAATACTACACAAGGAGAATTTTCGCGAGCAAGACGGAATACATCTCTAACCATACGAGGTCCTTCTCCTAGGTATTTTTGAACAAATTCAGATCCCACCATGGAGATGAATGTGGCGGAGGTTGAGTTGGCCACAGCTTTTGCCATCATTGTTTTTCCAGTACCAGGAGGACCATAAAGTAGAACTCCTCTGGGGGGATCGATTCCAATTTGCTGGTAGAGATGATGCTGTAAAAGTGGCAACTCAATAGCTTCTCGCACCTCCTGCTTTTGTATATCCATACCTCCAATGTCTTTGTAGGTTACGCTAGGTTTCTCCGTCATTAGCTGAACAGTAGAATCACTTTCAGGAGGTAATATATCCACCACCGAATGAGAATGCCTATGTAGCGCAATGGAAGTATTTGGTTTCAATTTTTCTCTATCAAGGGTACTTAATATACGCACATAGTAATTACTTCCAGCTGTGCTACCAACAATACCATAGTTGGCATCAATCATCTCATTGAATTGTCCAATAACAAGAGGAACAGATTGAATACGTCGGATTTCTTCTTTTGCACGAAGAAGTTCTCTTTGAAGATGACGCATTTCATCTTTCAAGTATTCTTCTTGAAGATTGATAAATTCGAGTTGACGCTCAAGAGATTTCATGTCATGGTAGAGATCTGATTCTGTTGGAGTTTGTGTAATGGTTTTGGTTTCACTGGTTGTGATCGGAACGACTTCCATCTGCATAGTTCAAGAGCAAGTATTGAGAAATGAAAAAGAAGAACAGAATAGTAGATAAGAAACCGGTGAGAATGCGTGTTGGGCAGGAGTTTGGACAAATCACATTACTCATAATGATCGGTGGAATACATAGCGATGTGTTTGCATACTTACATCACCAATTCCATTTGTAGCGGGAAGGACATCAACTGCTGCCATCTTTGTAGGAAAAAGTCTTGACAAAATTTAGTTGGACAAGAAAAAGTTGTAATATCTCTGGTATTAAAATTGCAGTCGTTTATCAGTCGCAAACCGTCTTCTTAAAACAAAGGTGATTTGCTCTCGATTTGTTTCAGCTTTATCGGAAGGAACCGAACAGAGCCGTTTAGAAGCAATTTTCTTCCTATGCTTTACAGCAAAATATACTACCTCCACATGATGTCATAACTAATACGATATTGCTTAAAAATTACAGAAAAGGCCTTTTATATATTTTTAATTTTTCAATTTACGTCACGTAATTTTGATCAACCGTATCGGCTTTTTCGATCACACTTTTAGAAAAGGCAGAGAAAAACTACAAACTAAATGAAATAACCCTATTCTTACATTATTTTACGAGCGCAAAATTACTTTTGCAATCTAATGATGGTGCATTCTTTGATATTACATCACAAAAAATGAATGCAGATAAGATATCTTTTTATGGCATTACATGAAGTCCCATTATTTGTCTTGATTCGCGACTTCTGAATCCATAATGATATATTTGCTTCGCCTCCTGTAGGAGCTACACTTCTTCGTTTAAGTTTAGAGAGTCAGATGCCGATCTTGATTCATGGCAAATATGACTTGGTTTTCTTGGAGGAGGGAGCTGTTTTGATATATGAAGGATATGTGTAATTTCGTTATCAGGACTAGCATCAGAGTAGGGAGCAGATTTACGGTAAAGAAAGTATCGCAAAGTTAAAAAAAATCAAATGCATCTTCATACCAATTTATACATATAATTGCAATATTGAAACTTACTTTGACAAAGGATATGAACACGAAAATTCAATGTATTCTGCCCCACATTTATTGTATAAACGGTTGACTGAGCATGCACATCTCCCATTTGCCACGTGTGCAAAGTCGTGGCATGGCTTTCCAGCCCTTATCCCCGCACTACTATCAGTTCGCTTCCCCTGCAGTATTTTTAACTCCTTTCCTTCTGCATCCATTTGTGTATATTTTGTCATTTTAGTCCATGCCTCATTCACGGACACTATCAGGAAAGGCGGTTTGGCAAGAGTGATTACCCGTGGTTCTTCAGCTATGGGGACAAGCGCCATATCAAGGCTATTTGGTATTATTTGGGCTGTCCCTTCGCGGCCACTTGCTCTTTCTAATTGTTGCATGAAGCCCATGGCATCATATATCATTTCCAGATCAAGAAGTTTGTTTCTACTTGAGAAGCTAGCCCTCAGCATTCCTGACATAATGCATTCAGCTAATGCACCACACAAGACTGCTTCTTGAGATCGTAAAACAAATGGACACATTAACACGTCGTCAGTAATTAACATATCATCTTCATTCACATGGAATTGTGCCTTTATTTGATGGACCGATCTGGTGGACGAACTGGAAGTATCAGTACCCGCGACAGGGGAAATCAACGGTGCTACAGCAGACATGATGGGTGCTTCGCTTCCCAAACCTATTTTATTTTGAACCTTTCCATGTAAAAGTCCACCGTTAGGTTTGGATATTGGTATCACTTGTTTTCTTTTGCTAGAAAGAACAGGCTTGGGAGTCGGCCCACTACTATTTATTGATTTTTCAGGGGTGGTTTTGTTCATGAGGGGCTTTTTTCCTAGTCCAAGAAATGGCGGTAATGGTGTGACAGGACTGACTTTTAAACGGTCATTCACATTCTTAAGTATTTGAGATTTTGTGACTAAGGCAGTAGTTACTGGTCGAATATTGTGAGAAATTCCTCCCTTTTTCGCAATGTTTGGTGGAAGGCGAGTTGTCTTTGCATTTTGAGATGTTTCTATGCTGCTCTCGTTCGGTTGATTTGTGGACGAAGATTCGGTTTGTGTTAAACTTGCATTCTCAGTTTTGCTGACATCTTTATTTTTTGCTCTAGTTGTAGTTATTGCTGGTTGTTTATTCTCTTCATCCGTTGAGGAGGAATCTGTACAATTGCTTGAATTCTGGGACCCTTTAATATCATTTGTGGATTCACTTCCACCACAACTCTCACCAGATAACATTGGATCAGGTAAAGAAGGTGCATTGTATATATGATACTCGTTTGAAGTGTTATTACTAGTCTCATTCCTATACTCGCTACCACTACTTCCCGAGCTAACTTTGTTTGCTTTACTTGTTGGATTCCCAACAGAGAGCATTTGCTTTGATATAGTTTTTGCTTTACCATTATTTCGAACAGACGATCCCATCTTCCGATGATGATTTAGATCTTCCTCATTCCCACTTACATTTCCATTAGATGAGCCTGAAGAAGATGAAAGGCTAGATACAGCATGCTGTTGGATCCCATTTTGTCCCATAACCGTTAATGGTGTGTTATCTTGTCTGCTCAGAAATTCCTCTCGTTTGATGTGCATCCATCGTTCACTCCTAGAACCTATACCTTCAATCATGACAGACATGCTTGCTGATTCAGTTATCATACCATCTATGCCCCTTGTCTTTCTACATTCATTTTCTATTTCATATCTGGGAAAAGAGCGGTATGGTGTTATGGGTTGCTTTAACCAGAAATCATCCTCCATTAAAGTACTCCAATTCCTTTCGTCACCTTCAAAGTTTGCCAAATATTTTAGAAACGTCCGCATAACAGACTTTCGAACTGCCTGAACTTCTGAAAGATGCTGAATAGCAACTCTGTTTTTCTTTGTTTCCTCTGTTCGTTCTGCATGTAAACCCTCGACAAGCTCTTTCAGTTTATTTACGTACGCTTTTTTGCGCAATCTTGTTGATCTAGCATGCTCTCGGTTCCGGTCTCTATTGATTTTTGCTTTTTCTTCAGAGGAAAGTTCCGTCGCTAAACCATCTTTATTTTTGATTAGATCTGAATTTAATTCGGATGATTTTGTTTTCATTGTGGTATGTGCATTTCCTCCCTTTGGTTTCAATGGTGCCGCTTCGGCAGCTGCAGCAGCTGCGGCGATTTGAACTTGTAGCGCAGTACTTGCTTGAGGATGTATGCTTGGAATTGTCACACCACCTAAAGTAGTAGTTTGGGTTGGACCGGGGGCAGCGGCCAATGCAGATGTAGCAGCAGCTGCCACCGAAGAAATACGACGCTGTCGTTTAGGCGATCTTCCTCCATCTCCTGTCAAAGAACCTCCTTTTTTTCCATTAGCTTTTCCTCGACTAATACCAACACCTGGCACAATCACCCCAGAAGCGGCAGTTGACTGCATGGTAGCTGTCACTGCTTTCAAATCCGTGGATGTATTGGCTGCAGCATTAGCTGCATTGAAATGTGTATTAGTTGATGGATTGCTATTGTAAGATGATGCGATGGACGGAGTTATTGTTCCTCCGTGATTTGGGACAAACTCTAGAAAAGGGTGAATCATTCCAGGTCGAGGCGAAAGGGCGCTTGCTGATCCAGAGTCCTGTGGTAGATTTTGTGCAGCGAAAATCCCATTATTATTCTGAAACATTTGTGGAGTCATAATTCCTGTTCCAATACCTCCATAAACTGGATTTTGAGGTAGAGAAGATAAAGTTGATCCACTTGAATTACTGTCTTGAGTATTTCCTGTTGGATTTGGATTTGTGTTGGAACTTTGATCCATCTTATTCTGTTGTCGATTCTCCATTTTGAAAATCCTTTAGGCTATTTTTTCCTGTCTTAGCGTTCAGTATGGCGAGGAAGAAATCAAGATTGGAATGGTTGGTTTCTGCTTTAAGTAAAATTATCATTCAGCTATGGCCTACGTTAATTTTAGAGAATATTGTGATGTGCTTGATTATATTCATTTCACAGATGACGGTCAAAGAAACAACATTTTTCTTCGAATCGCAATTATTTAGACATACGTCATTTGATGTGCTCTTGCGTCTGGAGCATGAAAACACCGTGGACTTAAGTATTATAATCAATTACCGTTAAAGAGTTCAGTTCACGAAACATATGCAGAAAAAGATTCTGGTTATCTCCATAGACGACGAAGTTGGAAAAATACATAGGACATCTTTTCACCTAGTGGTGTCAACTAAGAAAGGACAAGAAACCCACGTAACATCCTGAAGAATGATCAATCATGTATTTTTCAGAAGGACTTCACATCCATTATTCGATGATTTTTACAAAGGAAACAATCAAATATCAAGTAGTTTATCAAGTATGCCAGTCGTGAGAGCTCAAACATATGTTCATCTTGATGACAAATCAATAGCAAAAATTGTCTATAGTTTTTTGTAGCAGATTTTGCCCCATAATGCAAAATATTCGATATATCAATGATCTTACCTAGGGAACTTTTCCTTTAATGTAATTTCTCTTACACAGTCAACCACGCATCACAACTAAATGTTGTGTCCTGGATCCAATTCAGCTTTTGGTGGTTTATTTTAGTGAGATTGGTATGAAATGTCTGATTTACCAATGTTTGTTGTAGATGTCTCTGGGTGATATAACTCCAATCATGTATGCCGCTATCGTTTTTTCGCCATGAATTTTAGGGACTATCAAAAAATTTAGTAAAAAAGGCTAACAACTACATATTAAAACTGCAAACTTAGCCGCACGTGCTCAGATATACTTGTACGTGAATATCTTGGCAAAATCAATTATGAATCTTCTGAAAATGGGTATCCTATAGTTTTTATGCATTGACATAAATATGTATGTACTAAGCATCAAAATTTGTATGTACTTCCGTATGAGAACATTTTAGAAAGTGCCTGATGTTTTTCTTATTTAGGAAATGCAGTGGAACATATTTCATTCGGTGTTCTCTCTCTGTCTGTCTCTCTACATAGCTCTCCAGGTATAGAGAGAGGGAGCCATGTCTCTCTCGAGAGAGATGCTTGCTGATTCCGGATTATTTACTAACTTTTTGTTGTCGTCGTGGAAATACGATAAAGTATACTGGATCTATTTTACTTCTTGATCTACTAAGTGGGCATAATTAATACGCAATGTCAGTTTAATTGACGTTGCCCATCGTCATCTGATTACAATTTGCATCACCAGCAAAAATAAAGGTATACCGTAGCTAGCATCATAATTGCACCGATTTTTAATTGCATTTCGACCCCTCCACACGAGATTTCTGCATTTTGCATTCTCACCTTACAAAGTAACTGAAATTATCGAAATTTTCAGTATATTTTATTTAAGCAAAATTCAAAAATGAGATCTAAATAAAACGAGTAGGTTCTTGCCTTCGTTTTGTGAATGACCTAAGTAAATTTTACTATGTTCTAAGTATATTAAACATATAGGGATGTCCCTGCGTATTTCTCACAAAAAATAGGCATACGATAGGTATAGGTAACAATTTTTTGGAGGTGCGCCATGAAATTTTTGCAAAAAATTCGATGAAATTGTTATCATTATGACGTAAAGTATAGTTTTCTGCTGTATGAATATAGATAGAATTTAGACACTAAAGCGCAAATTTATGTTTATTCACAACATGGCTACATTCCATCGCTTGATGACAGGTCACTACAACAAACTTCTTCCTTTACGTTAATTTATTGCATTATGGCGCTACATCCAATAGAAAGGCAATGAGGTCAGGTGATGATTTGTTTTTTCAAGAAAAAAAGTTTTTCTTTGGTTTGATGACAACAGAAGTAATAGTTTGAGAAACTTGTTAAATCAAAAAAGTGAAAACAATAGCAACATGTAGGACTCCGAAAAAGAAGAGTACATATTTAGCCTCAGATTTCGTGCTGGAATCTCTTTCTTAAAGTTTCTAATGTTGTAGGATGATGGGCTGTCTCCATGAATAACGAATGTCGACTCCTCCACCCCTGAGTGAAAACATTTGATTCTTCCATGTGCACTTTGTTGGTCTCAATAATTTTATCGAAATTATTTTGGACCGGTCCAAAAATAATTCCACCTTCTCCTCTCCCATTGTTCATTTCTGATCCAAAAGTTGATAATTCTTCTACAGTTACAGCTTCACTTCCATTCTCTATTACATCTGATCCAGATAATTGTACGAGACCTCGTCTAACAACACTTAAGCCTGTGAGGCTGTTACTGGAGATCATACAATCGTTTATGATAGCACTAGCTGTTTCAACATACACACCTGAGTGCCCGGGAGGTACAGTCTGGCTCTGATCTGATTCGTTTGTATCTACAATATTTGAATCAATGCTATCTTCGTCACTACTCCAACTTTCCTCTTCTTCTTCCAAGAGATGTAATCTTCTCCTTCGTCTACATAATAATCTATCACTTCCAAAGCCATTCTCAACAACATTACTCTTATAAATCGACGCGGCAGTGCCTTGGTCTCCAATATATAACCCAGTGGCTGCACAGTCATGTATCACACTGTGGGTTAATATCAAATTACCGCCACCAGACACAACTACTCCACGTCCCGAATCTGATTGGAGTGAACACTGATTAAGATGTACCCTTGCAGAATCATCACATAGAACGACACAATTTCCGTTCCATATATCAATCCCTGGCGAGCAATGTAATGTTTGAAGATGAGATATTGTAATATTTGACGTTCCTCCTGAAACAAAGAAGCAAGGCTGGTTGATTTGGTGGAAGCACCCACTGTTGGCTTCACTTGATAGCTTATCATGATATACTACAGCAGCACCGATTTCAGGAAATGCCGCTCTGATAGTAATTTGTTTGTGCATACAATGAATACTTTCAAAGTAAATACCTGGAAGAATCGTAATAGTCCCTCCAGATGGACAATTTTCGACAGCTTCTTGAATTGTAGCAATATCTGTAGGAACGCATGGATTATGATAATAGAATTCTCGATAGATATTTCGTTTCATCATGGTAATATCTTTTACAGATCGCAATGACGTTTTCTCGTTCAAGCTTTTTCGACGAATGCTGGATAAGATGGGGGACATTTCCCATGTAGAGGAAGGAAAAGCCTGAGTCGTATTGTTTGAAAAATCTTGTTGTGGTTCTGTTTCATTAAGAGCTCTTTTGCAAGCTTGAACAGCAGTGTGAAAGTTTGAATTTGTCAAAATCTTTCCTGTACTAAGACATAGCTCTCTCCATAAATTTTCTGAGCCTACTGCCTTTCTATGGTTCAGTGAGAAGTTTTTGAGAATGAAGAAACGAATTAGAAAATATAATAATAACAAACTGCCGGTATTCATGTTGCTACAATATTCAAACCTCTCAAACTTACTCGAAAGATCGACTAACTCGTCGTACCATAGAATCTAATTCAGATGCCTTTATGTAAGAGAATATATTGTCAACTAATACTTCTGGAAGGAGTAAAATAAAGTCAGTAGGGTGTGTGTCACTAAGCTTTGCTTGAATGTTTTGTTGAGAAGACGAAGGAGGGACTGCTTGAGGTATATTGTCCTTATCCTCATAACTACCACAATCTACTGGTAAGGGTTTCGTTTGACGATAAAGGTTTGCAATGATCTCCATATTAAGAATAAGGGTACAAATAATAACTCTGATGGGTATGATGACAAAAGTATTTTGAAAACAGACTTCAAAATAACAATTATGAATGTTTTGGAGGAGAGAGTAACACATCGAATACAATTTCGAATTGAGTTTTGAAACAGATACTTTTAATTATTGATTTATTATATTCCATCGATTTTTTTTAATGCAAAAGACCCGCCAAAATTGAAGCATCCAAAATAATTATTTGTACGCTGAACTTTTGCCGCCAGAAAACTAATATTAGGGAATCTTTATGATATTCCAAAATTATTGCATTCCATTTATTTTGGTAAAGACCCCTCAGGGCTTATTCCACTCTCAGACATCTTTCCAATTAAAAAAGAAATAGCCGAGACAGAATTGAGATCGTATGGACATCTATACAGTCGACCAACGGACAAGATGGCAAAGTTTTGGAAGTGAGAAAGAAGAAAGATAAACGAAATCATGAATTCAAAATAGAATATATATAATTTTCACGTACCTCCACGAGCCTCCGTGAGCTGCATTTTCAACAAATAAACACATAGGATGCTCCAACTTGTCATATGATTGGGCTGTACTTTCTGAAAAATTGACGTCCCAAAGCATCAAGGCAGCCATCAATGTGCTAGCAGGTGCCACATCAAATGCAACTAGGGGAGGGAAGCTCTGCATTCCCTCTAAGAATGTTGATACAGTTGAATGGGAAACCATAGAATCTGTGCGTGAGGGAGGTCCATGATTGGCGGATACTGTATGGCCTTTTGAATGTGCCAACATGGCTCGCCATTGTTGTGATGTTTTTGCAAGTGCGTAGTTAGGTCCTTGAAAGTCAGCAAGTCCATTAAAGAGAAAATAATTTGGTAGAGTGTGGATGTTCTTTGTTTCTGGGCCGTTCAACACGAAGGAAAGTGGTCTTTGCCAAAATGGTATATTAGTGGCATTTTTTACTTTACCATCTTCTAACGCAGATGCGGGAGCAAGATGAGCAGTTGCAGGGGAAACTAAGTAGCTCAATGCGGTATCTTTTCGTTTTTCACAGACATATTCACAAATGAGGTCTGACCCAACAGATGCTCGTACATTTTTCTCTCCGTCTAAGTATGTCATACAACATAAAACAAGCTGCTTGTTGGGAAAGAGTTTGACAACCCAGTCAGCAAGCTCAGGTGCGTCTTGGATTAAGTCTGCTCCAATTACTACACCACCATCCGCATCTTTACGAGAAGGAAAGGAGGCGTTGACAGAATCTGGTGATTCTTTCTTTACTCTTTCGATCAAGGCTTGAATTTTTGTTCCTGGTCTTGATATAGCAGCTATTGTGGCACCCTTTATTTTCATTAACGTTGACATTGGACCAAGCGCAGATGTAGCTCCCAACAGTACAAAAACTTTATCATTTACTAGAGATGATATGCCATCTGCATCAGCAATAGATGACATAGAGACTGCACATGATGGTTCAATACAACCATAGTTCGCCCAGGCATTCATTTGAGCTTTAATTTCTTCTCCTGTTAAAAATCGACCAACATCACTAGGAGTTTTTCGTGGTGCTCCTAGTTCATATTTCTCTAAGGACGAAGTCCCGGATCCCGTGACTGAGACGGTTTCGAAGGACATATTATCATTGGTTGTGCCCGATGCGCCAGAAAGTAGAACAGCGTCCTTCGCACTTGAAACTTGACCGTCACGTTCTATGGTCATTAAAGAATTCAATTCATCCAAACCACGCTTCGACATTTCAATGGCTGCTGCTGGTGGAGAAGAAGCCATTAGAGATGCGTGGTCTACCAACAACGGAATATATCCATGTCTCCAACTTTTATTTGGCATTTGTTCGATTTTGTTACTAAGTGTCAAGGCTTCGTTCACTAGGCTTGGATCAAGACTTGAGTGGTAGTCGGCTGTTTCATCGGTAAGGGCAGTCAAAGATGAAATCCAAACTTTCTTTCCGGACGTTGTGGTGGAAACTTTTCCCGTTTTGGGATCCACCGGCCATTCAATTCCTCCAACCATTTTCCTACTTTTTCGAATCTGCTATGATTAATTAATGAACAATGGGTTGTCGGAAACCACCAACGTACGAGGAAGAATAGTATTTTCTACGTATTGTTCATTACAGTGGATTCAAATTATGTTCGAATGTGAAAGAATTGTTTTCAGCTGGAACAAGAAACTCGAGTTGGTTCTTGAATTCAAATATCTTCTCCTTCACATTATAAGACTTATTACTATAAGAGAACATCAATGTTGCGTCCACATTTCATTGTTCGTAAAATATACCCTATTACGAATAAATATATTTCATTGTAATAAGTATAAATGTTCTTAATCCTAAATTAAAATACAATCAAGGTTTTTTAACATTATTAATACAAGGTTGACTTACAATTTGTAACGGAACGTCATTGCCAAAGAAGAAACATAAAATAATCAACAGAGAAGAAGATATTATGTGTTTACAGCAGATGGATTACTTGACACAGACCCACTTTTGAATTTTCTCATAACAAATTCACCTTTACTAAACCCTATATTTTCCAAGAATTCCTTGAATCCAGCTTCAATCAAAAGATCCTTCATATCATCATACTTAGCATATTGATCCGATGATTTTTCAACAAGTACATCTCTATCCAACTCCACTCCTGCTCTTCCACCACTTAACAATCGAACTCGTAAATTTTTGTCCATTCCCAAACCTAAAACATCCCTCACAAATGTTTCACCTTTTTCCACCATTTGCAAGTGTTTCTCCGTGGCTTCCACACCCATTGCCAGCCTAGATCTTAAACAAGGAGATGCTGCATAATTCCAATTGGGCAAACCAAGATGTTTTGCTGCTATTCGAACTTGAGCTTTGGTAATAGATTTCAATGGTGATCGAACATGGAAATTATCAGCCGCTATTAGACCTAGGCGGGTTGGATCAGTTGTATCATCTTTATTCGTCCCATTAAACAATATAACACTAGGTGAAGGTGATACGGTGGATTTGGTATTTTTGGAGGTTACTAATGCATGCTCTGCGACAGATTGCAACGTTGAATAAAGTTGGTTTTTACAAGCTAAACAAGCTTGGCCGTTATTTTCAATGTACATAGGATCTGCTCCTTCTTTGGTGGGCACTTCGTTGAGTTGGATACCAATGATATCATTAGCTACATGTCGTGCAAGATCAATTTGTGAAGAAGGAACAGCTGGAGAAACTCCTAACACAGCAACAGTATTGCCAGATGGCTTTGAAACGGAGGAAGATGATGTGAACACATTTTGGACCAAGGCTGCAACGAGAGAAGAATCAATACCTCCAGAAAATGCGACTATGTTTGATCCGTCTAAGTCTAACATAGATGAAGTTGTTTCCAAAAGATTATCAACTAGAGATGTGGCATCTGAGTCTTTTGATAATGATGGTATTGGAATTTGAAACTGCTCTCCATCGGCTTTTATTGTTTCATGACTCTTTGTTACGGTTACCTCTGACAAGCTTGACAGTGACTGAGCGATCAAAGATTTGTAGAACTTTGGTCGTGATGATATTGTTCTCCCCAACATTGTCATTGTAAAAGTAGCGCACTTAAAAGTAAATGCTTTACCAATTGAAGAATACAATAGACTTCCAATATGGTGTAGTGAATTCTTTATTCCACTTTTTCTCAGATAGGACATTTAGATGACATCATAGGCTCATATGAATATTGTGGAAAATTAGGCGTTCTACCAGCTCACTCCCAGCACTGTGCAGAAGTAAGCTTAGTTACGAGGAGAAACGTCATCAAGTCTACTCCTCTATCATTGAAAAATTCGAATAAAATAAGATTCTTAATGAAATGAAAATGCTCCGAAAAGAATGACGATGTGCTTGGATTTTGTTAGTTATAGTTAGTTTTAATGGGTACATTCCTCAGAGGTGAAGGGTACTGTATACAGGGTACAATATACAATATGCAATTCGATCGGAAATTTATTTTTTCGATTTCATCAACCTCCGGCCGTTGATTGAATGGTGGGTAGCGGAGTCTATGTACGTGAGTACAGGTTGCTGTAGGGATATTTTATGACATCGCAAGATCTCTTGATTTTCAGACAACAACCACTCAAAACTTTATCATAGAAGAGAATAAAATAATATGTCTGAAAAAGCATTTCCCCTCGCCGACGCTCAATTGACCATTGCGCTACTTGACTTAGTTCAAAATGCAACAAACTACAAGCAAACTAAGAAAGGAGCCAATGAAGCCACAAAGACTCTTAATCGTGGTATCAGTGAAATGATCATTATGGCTGCTGATGCCGAACCTATTGAGATTCTTCTTCATCTACCTCTTCTTTGCGAAGACAAGAATGTTCCGTATGTGTTTGTACCAAGGTATGTGTTTTGGCATAAGTCTTAAAAAAAATACTATTTGATCTATTCCTGTATCTGATTTTTATGTTATTATTTTCTGATGCAATGAAATACCTTCCAGTAAAATTTCCTTGGGACGTGCTTGTGGTGTATCCCGCCCGGTAATTGCCTGTTCCATTACAACAAATGAGTCTTCTCAACTTAAAAGCTCTATCGAAGGAATGAAGATTAAGATTGAGACTCTTTTGATATAAAGCATTCTCCATATTCGGAGAGAAAATATGTGGATCATTATTTCTTAATTTTGATTCCAAAACGTTGTGGAGGTGGGACGAGAATAAGCAAGAAAAATGGATAGATGGAACAATCTTTTTTTTTGCTTTTTCGGGGATGACTGAATTTATATTTTACATTTATTTGGAGAATGTGATTGGATGTTGAAAACAAATGCAGTTCTTTCTTCAAAGGAATGGGTTGATGAATCTCAGTGATCGTTTCTCTAGTACAAGTATATTCATTTCTTTTCATGTATATTTATTATGAGAAGGAATGGAAACATTTGAATAGAGTGCATGAGGGAGGAGACGTCTAAACTTAAAGTTTTATTTTAATGCTATTAAAGTTTAATTATCTTACTGAAATGTTTCAAGAGTAATTATAATCATGACAATGTACTCGTACTTAGAATTTAGCTTTCACCTGAAATTCAGAGAGCAAAATGTTCGTGTCATTCAATGAGAGAAGTGACATGTGTTGTGGTGGTTGTTAGTTTATTGCCTTGTTGTGAGGAGAGCTCTCCATTTGTTTGGTTTTTTATTGTGGCCTCTAATCTATTCATTAACAGCAGTGATCGCGCTTCCAGTACTTCTATACGTGACATAATATCTGTAGAAGTTCTTGAAATGCACCTCTTCCTTATATTGGAAGGTATATTTGCCAATAGGCACGTAAAGTCAAGTATAAATGTACTATACCTCTGGACCACCAATATTTAAAATTCCAACCAAAGAACAAAATTTGTACATAAAAATAGAAATATTCGCCATCATTTCTTAAAAAAACTACATCAATAATCCACAATGGTCAAAAAAAAGGGCAAATCCAGTAGAACTTCTTTAAAAGATAAGTACAAGATTCAACGGAGAGTCGTTGAATCAGGCCGAAAAGCTAGGAGACAGGCCAAACGTGATGCAAAAGCCGGCATTGTCCGACATGGCCATAAAAGCAAAAAAGATCCAGGAATTCCAAACTCTTGGCCATTCAAAAACGAGCTATTGAATGAAATTGGACAGGCTCGAGATCGAGCACAGCAGATGGCGTTAGAGAAAAAGAAAACCAAAAAGGAGAAAACAGGAAAAACTCTGGAAGACTTAATGGGGCACGTAGCACAAAGTCAAGCCGATTTTGCCATGAAGCAACAATCGTCATTGAATAACACTGGAATGACTGAATCGACAGGAAAAAGTTATACTGCAGAATCTCAATCTCATGGACAGCCCTCTCGACGTGCCTACCTTCGTGAATGTAAAAAAGTTCTTGATTCCTCAGATGTTATTCTGCAAGTGCTGGATGCACGAGATCCCATGGGAACCAGAGTGAGCAAATTAATGGAGGAGATGATACTTTCTCGGGCAGATAAACGAATGGTACTTGTTATGAATAAAGTAGATTTGATTCCCAAAACAGCTGTGTCAGGTTGGTTGACTTGTTTACGTAGATCTCATCCAACCATCGCCGTGAAAGCAGGAAAGAATAATGGTGGTCAAGCAAAGGGCGATGGAGCTTTGCTAAACTCCAGTAGTGCTGTGGGTATGGAAGGAATTTTGCAGCTGTTAAAAAATTATGCCAGAAATCATGGTTCGAAAGCAAAAGGAAGCATTACAGTGGGTGTTATTGGATATCCTAATGTTGGAAAGAGCAGCATCATTAATAGCTTGAAACGTGCTAGAGCTGTTGGAGTGAGTGCCAGACCAGGTTTTACAACTTGTTCTCAAGAGGTAGTTCTTGACAAAAACATCCGATTAATGGACTGTCCTGGAGTGGTATTTGATGACGCTCAAGACGAGGATAAAGGATCCGTGTTATTGAGAAATTGTGTGGATGTAGATACCATCGAAGATCCCATCCCAGTAATGCAGGAATTAGTCAAGAGATGTACAAGAGCAAGTCTCATGATGACCTATGCTATACCAGCTTTTCCAGAACATAACGCAGAGATATTTTTGTCAATGGTAGCTAAGAAACTTGGCAAAGTAAAGAAAGGAGGTATTCCAGATAAAGTTATGGCAGCTCGAGTTGTGTTGAGAGATTGGAATAGTGGAAAAATTGCTTATTACACACCTCCACCCAGTGTTGAGGAACAAACTGCCATGGCAGAAGGTGACGGTACTACAGTTTCGAAGGATGCAACTGTTGTTACTCAGTTCGGAAAAGAATTTGATGTAGAACTTATGAAAAGCCTTGACGATGAACGAGACGAGATGGATTTTGTGGAGCTGAATCCAGCTGAAATAAACAAAGGATCTCAAAAAACTGCTGAATTCTTCACTATGGAGGACGATGACATTGATTCTAGTGACAATGATATGGAAACTGAAGAAGTGGGAGGAGCTGCTGCTGTTAAGAATGCTACCATGGAAGATGCTGATGACTTTGATTTTGATGCCATGTAATCTAGTCCATGAACAATATAACAAAATATTACTACTATCAATAATCTCGAATACATTCATACTTGTGAGATCACATTTTGATTCAAAATGTTATATCAAGTAATCACTCTTACCAATGCATCTTAAAAATGCTTTGATTTAATTTGAGCTCGAATAATGTTTCACTCGCAATTCCATCATGATTTGAATGCCATATCTGAACACATGAGATAAAAATCAATCAATCTTAAATGAAGCTATTCTTATTTTAACATATAAAAATTGTCTCTAATATTTCCGATTTCATTTCAATTCATCACAACTAAAACATACATGTCCTTATCAAAATATATACCATGTTGTGAATGTCAAATGAAGGCACAAAATCGTAATTATTTTTCAGATTTTTGGTAAACATGGCATTCATCAATGTCATACAATATTCTCTTCTTTTTCTTTTTCGATCAATTTTCCATAAATTAGAATTGAATTCATCAATAATAATTGGAATAAAATCACATTGATGAAATTACAAAGGTGGATGCAGTCAACAAACAACAATTGAATCAAGTTTTGCAAAGCATGGATGTAAGTGATAAGCCACATGTCTCATCCATCTTTCGATCTAAGATCAACTTCGTTGTGGGATCGATTGTTCATTCAAGTTCTTTTGTTTTTGAATCGTCGTGAGTCACTTTGATGAGCAAAAACATTGAGAAAGAGATTTTCAATCGTACGTCATTTTGATACATAAAAAATGTGTCTCGATCACGAATAAATAGGGATCCCACTTCACTAATTATTTAAAAAATAAAAGCCTGGACTAAGATACGTTTGGCGGGAATTGCTACTTAATTAGATGCATTCAATTGACCAATACATTTCTTACCTACTGGAAATTCCTTGTGAGAAATCCATTATCAACTCATTTTTGTAAGAAGTTGTTGTTGATCAACTAAGAGAACGTATCTATCATGGGTTGTTCACCAGCGACATCTTTTGCTTGGACAGGATTCATCCTTTTCAATATTGGACTAGGGGTAAGCTCAACAAATCTCCATGCTTCATTTTTTTATCCACTTCTTTTCTTTTCCAACGTCGATTCTACCATTTTAACAATATCACGATTCAATTTTGACAGACTTTGACTATCTGGGGGGTGTTATCAAATTGGATTTTAGGCCTTTCGATATGCTGTGCATATGCACTTCTCCTCTTTATCCTTTCGTACTGGTCAGAAAAGAAAAATCTAAGCTATGGTGCTCAAGAAGATGAAAAAAAAATAGATTTTAAACTCTTTGTACATCTACTATATGCATTGGCTGTACTTACAATGTCTGTTGCGGGTCTTATTCTTGCTCTCAATGTGATTAATTGTGCTCCTATATATACATTCCGTGATATTGAGAACAGCGGATGGGAAATTGACATGTCTACGATACCAAAAGATGTACAATCATGGGCCAAAAATTATGATTTCAAAGGATTTGTCGAAACAACTTTTAAATATTTCCCAGCATCTGGAGTTTCTTTGTTCAGAGGAAATGATGGGATGTCTGAAGTTGGTTTTCCTGGATACACAAGTCATAAACTATGGCAGTCTGTAGAAGGCAAGCAACCAACTTTCGTTGATGATATGTACGATCCTTTTTGGTTTGTATCAGATGAAATGTCTAATACTACCTGCTTCATTGCTTCCAAACGTTTAAGTATTGAACAAAAAGAGATGTGGGTTGAAACGGAATATGTAAGAAGAGTTGTATGTACTAATGATGGACTAGACCTTCGAATCATTGAAGAGAAAGTCATCCGAGATCCAAAAAATTTGTTTTGGAATAATGGCACACTTTGGGTAGTAGGAAAATCAGTTCAAAAACAAGACGATTGGGGAAACATCATATTTTCAGTGAATCCTGGCTCATTAGAAGTACAAAATCATAGTAGGAAAAAAGAAAATGCTCCCCCTCAAGAGACGTCATGTGACAATGATAATTTTAGACGCAAGAGCGCTATTGCAACTCTCTTTCTCAGTTCCCTGCCATTAGCTGCGATATCTCTAGTCTTGTGGGTGAAAAAGGGAATTCCAACTCTCCCCATTACTACCTATGTCGGAGTTTCAGCATCAGTAGTTTGTCTTTATGTTATGGCTGAATTTTTTGAAGATGGCATTAGTGATTCTTTCTATATATGGTGGTTTGGTGTCACAAGTGCAATTTGGGTGCTTAGCTTATTTTTCCTTTCTCTTGTGAAGAAAATCAAAAGAGATACACTAGTGTGGAGTCTGAATTTTTCATCAATTGTTCTCCTCATAAATGCAGCTGCAATATTTGGAATTTTTCGATTCCGATTAGGAGACGAATGGTGGCGTTGGGTATTGATTAATATGTTCGTATTCATACCGCTTATAATGATCGGTGTAATATGTGCTAGTGCTGTTGTTGTATTAACCGGAACAGCGGGACTGTTCATGGATGTATACAAAATTTCTGATACATTTTCAAAAATGAATGACTACAATAATACAATTCCTATTTATTTTGGAGTTTTTGCGGTGTCAGGGATCACGCTTGGAGTTGTTGGATGGCTCGTGAATAAAAATCAATATGATATTCAACTTCGTGTTTCTATGTTCGCTACAAAATACTTTGGTTCATTCATACAAAGTGAACAAGTGCAAGAGGATGATGACGATATTCCTGTTGAAGTTGGAATTGTAAAGAGCCAAGAAGACGGAGTCTGATTGCTGGACAATTAAGTCACTTTAAATCGAGAAAATAGTAGATATATATTTATTTCATAAGTTTCAAGGTTTAAAAACGTGCTAGCGCACTTTAATATTTTTAAATCATAGAATCAATCGTTTTTTATTCGAAGACAGATTAGATGAAAAGGAAAGGGTAAATGAACATGTAAATTCTTTTTTCACAAAAGATGTATTCACAACTAATTTTTTCATTCCAAAATAATTCTTTGTTATTGATGGGACTCAATTTTCACAGTAAGTGAAAAGCGTACTGCTGATATTAGGTAAGATTTCAAACCATGGAGACATAATTCACAAAAATACCCCTGCAACACGTGACACTTCAAAACTAGACAACAATGGAGGACGAGGCTGAGTATACCAGATCTTCAGAGATTCAAGAGGTCCATGTAGCAAGAGGATTAGTGGATAAAGGAGAAAGGTATGTGAAGCCTAAAAGAATCAATGTGTCTTTGTCTTTTTAGCTGTCGTTTAGGGTGCTGACATCATGTTACATAATTTTAAACAATTTCGAAGCAAGAACGAACTTCCTTTAGAATTGCAATGTGAAGAAATTGATTTAAATGATCAAAGAATAGATCCTGTAAGTATCCATTCTTTGGTCTTAGCTATTCTCTCAAGCATGTATCTAATCTTTAATAACCAACTGCTTTCTCATCTGTGTAGCTTGAACGTACAGTCCGGAAGCTAATGCCTATACCACGGAAATATTATTGGGATGCAGAAAATTATAACATCTCAGCAAAAACAAAATTATGGCATAACTCAGTTTATGCGCTTGGAAGAATGACCCACTTTGCAGAATCTGTGGGAGAAGTTGTAGCACAAGTGCTGGGTTTGAATCAGTCTAGGTATGAGTATGTAACAAGCACCATGACAGAAGAAGAGTGGGAAGAAGCCAGACAGATAAGCGAGACCAAAAGATTGAAGAGAGAAAGAAAAAGAAAAGACATGCAGAGGAAGAAAGATCAATGTGATGCTTTGGATGACGCAGGTATATCGCATGATGCTTTATAAAAGACAGCCCTTCATTGAAATCTTCACGATTCAATTTTGAAATCTGTACGATTCAAAGTGATAGATATTGAAGGACGAACTCATTTTTGTTTCTTTTCTGTAATCTTTAAAGTTTGGGGCACAAGCTTTGATAATACTTAGTTAATTGCTCTTTCCAATATATTTTGAGCATTTTAGCTGATATCTTTCAAGTTGAAACTTTACTACGATTGAGATTACAATAATATATTTTTAAAAAATTTGTTATCTTAATTCTTGATTGACCAGCAATCAATATTTTGAAAGTCAAGTGACCCCAATAGACCTAAATCTCATTTGCCTACATATCCTCAGTCTCATGTCATAAATCTCACATATTTTGAACCAACAGTATCCAAATTTTAAGCCTATAAATGATGTCAACGGCTTGATAAAGCTAGTTTATAGCTTTGATAATTTTTTTTTGTATACACGATGTGATTTATTGATCTCTTTTTACCAATGATGGGATATTTATACATGAGACATATATCGTCTATTGTAAGACTAAAAAATAGTTTGAAAAAAATAATATATAGCTTCCATCTATAATATTATCTACCACTTCTCAATGATCCGATTTTTGGGCTGATACCTGGTTTTTCCGATGATAATTTTCTGCATCTATTCATAGATTGTGTATTCATTTTTGGTTGTGGTTTTTGCGTATACTTGAAAGTCAGTATTGATTTGTTTGCCTTATATTCCATCAAACTTTTGGCCTTTTTTTCTCGTGAATGAGCCAGGAAGAACCTCGGTAGTATCATTATTCTGGCTAATAGCTTCAGCTAATGCCTCTTGATCTTGTCTCTTGCGCATCATTTTTGATACCATATCGAATTTGCCGCGTAATTTAGTATTGGCTTCACATTCATTTCTCAAATCGTCGCACCTTTGTCTTAGGGCTTTACGGGCTGATCCTAAATCAAATACATTACTCAGATCTTCTTCGCCTTCATACACTTTTTGCAACTCATGACGCATATATCTATGAAAATCTTCAACGAAAGGCATTAGGAAAAAACAGTTATATTTTGTCGTTACAGAGCGACCAAAAGCCTCCCTCCACTGTGAGACAATGTGTTGGACGAGTCCACTGACAAGAATTGTAGTCCGATTTGCATCTCGAGAGCATGCAGCCTCTTCCATGAGTTGTAGTAAATTGTAGTAATCTCTATCTCGGGAATCATCGTCAACTAAACTCAATTGTGACTCTATTGTTGCGTCGTCATTTTTTCTTGCTGTCGAAGTAGAGTCTCCACCTCGAGAAGCTGCAGCAGCAGCTTCTACAGCTACTTGATAGACTCCAACAAAATCAGTATGCTCAGGCAAAGATCGTCGCAGGGCACCACTACTTCGTTCGTGTAGATCCCATGTCACAAAACGAGTGAGAGCTGCGAGATCATCATGACATCGCGACATAGCCTGGGACGAGATTATAGTTAGTATAAAATTGTTAGAATCAAAAACAAATCATTATATTTTTTGAATGACAACGTAAGACGTACCGAATCCGAGCACTTTTGAACAAATCTGTCGAATATTGTTTTAATCAGCTGTTTGAATTGAGGGTTTTGCGTGAGATCCCCATTAGTACCCATGCGACTTATATGGTCCTCTCCAATATAGCGTCCAGAGAAAGATCCCCGTTCTTGCTTATGTCTGATCATGAAGTCACCAATAGTGCTTAATTTACCCATAACATGCATCATTCTTAAACTCAGAGCCTCTAAAAGAGGATCAAACGAAGTTCTTGCCTTCTCCAACGCAATGACGCAGCTTGCTCTCAAAAAGTTCACTCCATCGTGAGTGTCGCCAACTCCGGCTGCGTTTGCTATTTCATCCTCTGTGATACTTGGGAGGCGCATGCATTTTGAGGCAAGATTGAATTCGCGTAAAACACGATGATATTGAGAACCTCCATAGAGACGATGTTCCCGATTTCCTACATGAGTCGCCACTAAATTATCCCAAGCTCTTGTTGGAACTGTCATCGGGCAACCTGGAATGTCTGTTCAAATCAAATTGTAAAGAATTTGAGACGATTAGTCCATATAGTTTTAGCAAAAGCATACTTTCACTTTCTTTGCTTACCGTGAAAAGATCCCGCAGCTAGACTTTCCTGTTCCAATGATTCCCCGAAAATATTTGCCGGAGCAGCAACACTACCTGCAATGGAATCTTTAATTGCAGCACAAAAATCATCACAAAATGCATCAGCAGAAGCTTTCAATTTGTCAATCGATAAGGCATCAAGTTCTCTTTGACATGCGCCTAATCGTTTGGAGGCCGCAGCATGTTCTGCTTGTAACAAAGGAACAATTTTTGCAACATTCTTTCTGTAGCATTCATCAACTTTCTGCTCTAAGAATGCCCTTAAGCGACTCAATCCTACTCTTGGGAGTAATTCCCTTGTAGTTACGCCACCGACTTTTTTCAAACGTTGACGAACAATAGCACGGTCAGACTCCTCACTTTCAACGCATCCCTGAACAAAGTCGTCGTCATTGTTGTACAAATAATCATCATCAAATTTACGTCCGACTCTGCCGCTTGGCACACTTGTGAAAAAAGGACCACCTAATTTTTGAGGACTTAATCCATCTACAATTTCGGCGCGGAGGAATTCTTCAACGTCTTTGGAAGTACCAAATTGAGGAACTTTTGTGTCCAATTTTGTGTTAACGATCACTGTTCTGGATAAATCTGGATCCACTTTTTGCACAATTTCCCTCGTTTTTCCATGTTTCCAATCAGGTGTATCCTCGACGCATAAAATGATATAGTCTTGACACTTCATTTTGTTGACTACCAGCCTTTCAACTTCACGAGCACTTGTGTATAGAGATCTTTGTTTTACATTTCCCGATTTGGCTCCCCTCGAAGAAGCTATGAGACCGGGGGTGTCGATCAAAATCATGTTTGGGCAATATTTGTATTCCATCCTTATTTGGATCTCTCTAGAGTCGAAACAACGAACAGAATCTTTCTCTAATTTATCATTTTCCCTACTGATGTATTCTTGAATTTCGGATAGAGATTTAGGCCTTTCCACGCCATCGTCCTCCAGGAGGAAGCATCTTGGAGAATGGCAACGGGGGTTGTATTGCATGCGTAGAGCAACAGGGCGACGCGTTTTGGTTCCGCCTCCTACAGCATTGAATTGGAATCCCATAAGAGCTTCAATCAATGCTGACTTTCCTGATGATTGATGGCCAACTACAAGCACTGCAGGCGAATCAAACGGTTTTTGAAAGTCCTTTCAAAAGAAGAAAACATATCGAAGCATAAGAATCGAGCACAAATGACCATCGTGAAGGATTGTAATCTTACCTGAGCTAGCGTGTGCAATAAGTTGTAAGCATCATAGAGTGCCCCTTTTTCATAATCATCATCGTGAGGATCTGTGAATGGATCATCTTCATCCTCGTCACTTGATGCATCTCTACCCGCATCATCCCCTTCTGAAGAAGAAAACTCGCTGTTTTCATCCGAAAATTCTTCGACATCTTGCAAGACTTTTCGAAACAAAGATTCATCGCCTTCAATATCGCCCTCATCATCCAACTCCAATGCATTAGATTCAAACATGTTCTTCTGGAAAAAGTTGTCAAGCAAGGCACGCTCCTCCTGAAGGTCGTCCTTATTCGTGGATTTGCGCTCTTTCCGTAGACCCATCGATGCATCATCTCCACCTCTAACGAATTTCGTGGGATCACTGGTGTGTCTACCGACGAAAGATCGTTTCCCAAATCCCCCTGATAACGATGATGAGGATTCACTTTGGCATTTACGAATCAGCAGCGCTATTGTTATAGTCAATGCTAGGGTTTTTACTGCTTCGAGTAACTTAGTCATGAATAAATCTAAAGGTCTTGACGCTTCAAACACTTCATAAGCAATATTTAATATGCTGTTTGTTCAGTTTTTAAATAAAATGATCAGAGATCTTTTGAATTTCGTTAATTTGATGTTTTGTACGAAATGCACTTACGTGAATGAAGAGAAGAAAATACTGGTGCTGAAACTTCCAAATCTTATTTAGAGTTCTGACACCACTAAGTAAAGATCTTCTTGGTGGAGGCTTTACAGTATGATTCTACATGTTTCACGGATGTGAAAGATCTCTAAATACGCTGAAGCAGTTGTGTCGTCGAGCAGTTTTGTTCGTAATAAAAATGATGTGTGAATTGATCTTCTGACGTAATACTTCAATAATTAGATTGAAATGATCATAATGTTTTGTTCGAATATTCTAAGTAAAATTGAAACTACATCCCGTCCATCAATAGGTGTCGATCAATAGCACTACCGGCTTTTAAGCTTTTAAAAATGTTTAATGTTGATAAATATGGTACATTCAACACAATGTTGCACACACCTTATCAATAATGACTGCTGCTGACTAACTTCACTTTTGAAGATAGAAAGCATATGTCGGTATAGTGTAATAATGTACTGTTTATTGTCTTTCTTAAACAATGTATAAATAGTATGGATAAGCCTGGTTCGTAAAATAAAGTAGGAATGAAGCAGTATTGATCTCTTCCTGCTGGTTGAGAAAGCTAGGACCAACCATTCCTATTTATTTAGTGTGCAAAATCCAGGATTTCATGCAACACATCTTTAGTTAATAAAAGTAGTTGAACCTCATGATGCAAGCTATTCCTAAATACAAGAATGATGTGGCTAATGACGCGCTCTTGTCTGTTCTTTAAAGATCAAGTTCTTGTATTTGAGAAGACTAGATAGATTCATGCCTACTATAACATTAATACTGTAATTGATGATTGGTTCGAATGATGAGAAAGCTTGAGTTTATAATTAGAGTAACTCAAATGAATATTCTGCTACGTAAAGAAGCCCACGTTTGATGGGTTTGAGAAAAGAAATTATGATGAAATACATTAAATGCATAATAAGCAAAGATGATGTGTGCTGCGTTTTTCCATTTACCAACCATTACTTCGGTGGATTAAAAACGTTGACTCTCGAAATATACTACTATTAAAAAATGTTACTTAACGAACAACATGGATGACACCCTGCAGACCAAAATTACGTCATTTGATTTTTTTCAAAATATTTCTGCAGCTGGATGCAGATGGCCTGCAGCATTGATGTTATTATGAGATTACGTGTCTCACCTCAACTTGACGTAATTGGTAATATGCAGCACGTATGAGTTTTGATTTTTCTCAAACAAACAACTAATGAGGATAAAAATACCTACAGCACTTTTCAATTGTAATTTAATTACACCAATTGAAATTATGTCATCATACGCCATCAAAGTAAAAGCACAAATCCCGATCATTGATGTGTTTTTTGCTGCAGTAGGTGCTTTTGATTCAAGTTTAGATGGAACTCAATAGATATTGCTTGCCGTAGTGGGAATTGAGAATAGGAGTACCATACCGTAGTTCATATTACATCCTGTTTCGACAGCTCCTATTGATTAGATAGATATGCTTTGCATAAATTAATGTGTAAGTTCTTTCCTGTTCCGTAAATTCCTATTTTGACGTCTCCCCGTACGTTTGTCTACCTAACTATTAAAACCTAAAGGAAAAATTACGAATAACTCAATCTGAAAATGTTCATATTGTAAACCTAGCGCACCCAAATCGAAATATTTCTTTTTAGAGCAAATGAATTTGTTTAATTTTCTTTGTTTGTGTTAACTCACAATATTGTAACGAATACATTCAAAAAGCAAAAAAATGTCCATCAAACCTTAACAAACTGAGGCAACCAATGGTTTGTTATTCACTAAATTCCAATTGTGTAGAGATAAGGCATATAAGCAGTTGGACAAGTTCCCAGAATTCATGAAGGCGAAAGAAAACTTACATTTTTACTCTTATAGTGGGGTATAATACCTCTACATTGTATGTGTAGTAATAATTTGGGACACTATGGATACGGCAATGCTCACTAACCTAAATGCTTAATGAAGACCTAGCAGAAGCAATAATTATTATCATTTCAAAGCAAATGTAATAATAGTATAATGTTGTTTATCCCATGTGTAGGATGGTGATAAGAAAGTGTTAGATATATATTGTATACTATATTGTATACTGGTATATTGCGGCATCTAGCATATGCAAGTGATAGCTTGCTTTTTGTTTAGAAAGCTCCAATGTACTTAGGATACTAAGCCAACATTTGAGATTTAATTGATTATCAATATGACACCAATTGGCAATTTTTTGGATGATTTTCTTCATTTTTGGTGAGAAAAGGCAGTTCTTCAACAATAGAATTCCCTCATAAATATTTCATCGCGATAATCAACATATTACTAGCCTATTTGACAAATTTTAATTTCCCTGAGATAAACTTCAATTAATTTTTGAGCAAGGAAAGCCTTCATTTAAGTAGATTGCTTTCGATATATTTGATTCCTAATTTCTGTCAAAACTTATCCACAACTTCTGGAAGGAAAATTTTGGACTTGGAATTTTCCCCTTTCATTGATCAACTATGAAAATAAGGTGTCTTGTATCATGTAAATGAAAAATAATCAAAATAGTATTGACATATTCATATTCATGTACCAACAAGGAAATAGAGAAAACTTTACGGGCAACCAATTGAGAAATATTTCATAAGAATTAATGAGATCATTCTATCCTTTTCATTATAAGAAGAAAAATCTGTGTATTTAATGGTTTACCTAAATATATGATAAAAAGTGAGTAGACATAAACTATTCTGTATGTTGTTGTAGTATGATATTATTTTAAGTGTATACATGACATCGTACTGCGACGGAGTTCATAATTTCACGCTCTACGGCCTATGGTTTGATGATATAATTCACGCGTGCGTAAACAGGCGACATGATGACATATGCAATGCATAATCATTAGAGCCATTAACAAGAAACACATAGGAGGCAGGAATTGTAAGCCATACTATCGGACAAAAAATAAATTTCAAATAATCAAAAAAATACGAAATAAGATCTCTTTCCCCATCTATCTCCCTGTTCAACTCCGCTAATCCATCAGATCCACCAAATCAACTACATTCCCTTCTTCCAAGTCCTGTTGAATCAACTGCCTACATCGTTCCTTCCTTCTGATCTCCCTTATGCATTTCCTCACTGACAACTCTCTTTCTCGATCACGCTGAAATCCTTCCTCAGTTAATCTTAAATACTTTGCTGCCTTTTGGCGTATTCTTTTCGAGTCATAATTCGTTTCAGTGACATGCATCAATGTTGCTTTCTCAACTGCATCTTCGACACTCAATCCTTCCGCTAGGTTCTCGACTATACTTACCATTGCCACTATGCTTCTGGAACCACATTCTACCTCGGTTTGCCTTCTACAACTAATATCAATCCATCTGCATTTCATTTTGGCATTAGAGAATATGATTTTGATTGCCTGTATCTCCTTCTCCTTCCAATCAGCGCTGCCCATCGAATCCAAAATCCAACTTCTGCATGACCTCCTTTGCTTACAAACCACCGCAACACTCCAATGTCCTTGCAAATCATTCCCTGTAAAAAGAGGAATTATGTAAGTACCATCAGGTTTGCGAAGAATGACATCAGGGGAGCGAAATGCCTCCGCTATTTTCTGCCATCCCATGTTTACATTCCAATTTTTGAGGAGTGAAGAAATGTACGAATTTGCTATGAAGACTCCTCTTGACGTCATATCCCTAATGCATTTAACTGCTCTATCCATGGTGTAACTGTACATCCATTGATTCAATCCCAGTGTGTGTGCAGTTTCCTCCCTAAGCTTATTATCCTCTCCACTCTCTTGTTGATCATCCTTTACCTCATTTTCTCGAACGGCCCTGATTGTCTTTGTCCGTTTTGTGTGTTTCTTATCGCACGATGAACTAAGCAAACGTTTGTTTATTTGCTTCGTTTGTTGTACATCGTCTTTGAGGAATTTATCTATCCGTGAATGAGTCGCTTTTATCTTGTCTATTGCACTGCTAATTCGTTCAACCGGTCCGTCCTTTCTATTTGTTAGCCTCGTGATGGCTGTTTGAATCGTTCTCAGCACAGTTTTCTGGTCATCTCGCATACCCCTGCGTTTTTGATGACTCCTTGTCTTTGGCAGGTCTTTTATTGGACTTCTCTCCTTCGGAGGTTCGGTTTGATGTGTGCTCGATATTTGTATTGAAGCTGCCGCATAATTAATGCTATTCGGATGTTCATCTAGGTATGTGACCAGATTCTGAACTGATTCCAAATTCGTACTTTCCCTGCATCTTTCTAATTCTATAACACTCTTCTTTAAGGCTGTCAAATGTCTTGAACATCTTTGGCAATGTTTCTTCTCGCTTTCTATTTCGTTTTTCTTAAAATCGAAATTCCACACTTTATAACAAGGATTGCAAGTTAAGCCCGAGCAAAATTTCCTCCTTTTCCTTACTACACTGGCTTTCCCAGTAATATCTGCAGTGACTTTTATCCTATCCTGGCTTGGATCGATGCTTTTCCGTTTTCTCTGTGTCCTATTTGATGTTGACTCTAAATTCGAACTCTGATCTTCATTGCGCTCTCGTATCTTTTCCATCTCCACTAGATTATCATTTTTCTCTGAGATATCGTCCTTAGTATTGATTGCCTTTTGAAATTCTTTTTCGTAATCCGAACTGACATTGCCTATAATTCGATGCAGACCCACTATTTTTGCGACGCCTATCTCCTTTATTTCTTTCCATCTCTCTTGATATGCTTCTACGATAGGTCTGCTCACATTCCTATCTATTTGACATTGAATCATATTATCGCTCAAATTTTTTATTTGTTCATCTAATTCCCGAGGCACAATTCCTAGAGGAATGCACATCGCTGGTGTGAGAAATTTATCCGAAGTAAAGGAGCTCTCCCTTAACGGATGAAATCCGAAGATGTATCCGAGTATCGGAATTTCACAGTCCATTAACTCCTTTTCCGAGTTGAATCCTTCTTCCTCTATCCACTTTTGACGATTCCAGTACAGATATTGTTCTGCATCCACACTGCCTTCATTTGATAACCCATGTAAGCCTTGCATCGTATTTTCAATTTCATTCAAGAAGATTGTTGCCGCCGCAGAATTTTGAGTCCTCTGAACGAATTTTATGAAGCTATATAACTTTTGTTCTAACAACATATCCATGTTTTTTCTGAATTTACTTAACTTTCTTTCCTCACAAAACAGAAGAGCGTGGTACCTATTTCCTTTTGCATTACCCGGATTTGCACACCATTGACAAGCTGATAACTTGTTAATCCATTTAGATTCACTTAACTGTGTTAGACATTTTGTTTCTTCTTCCGAAGCTGAACATAACGTTTTCATCATCCAACCTTTTCTGTACATAGTCGACTTGTATAAACTCCGCGTATGAGTGCGACTGAGGCCCCTAAATGATCTGAAGAACCCCTTAAAGGCCCTTAGTTTCTCCCAGGACATCCCCGAATGTTCAACAATTCTCCAAGGTAGGCCTTGAGTTTGTCTCTTTTTAAGTTCATGTATTCGAGCCTTTTCGAATGCAAAATGCAAACATGCTGATACGTGCTTATCTATTCCTAACCCATTAGATGTCAGAAAAAATCTCAATTTTGAAGAAGGAAGAATTATTTGCGAAGTAGGAAACTTGGATGCGAAATGGGAATGATGCATCATGTCTGCAATAATATCTGCAAAGTGATTGCAGTTCAGTAAGAAAAGATTAGGACATAACTGATCATATCTCGGCTTCTTTTTTATCAGTTTCCCATCCTTCCCAAGCTGATGCGAATCTACCTTTAAAATGGAAGTCATTTTATGTGTGTCCCAATATTCTGGTTTCCACCTGGCTTCCATCTCCCCGTTCTTTACCGCACCATTTGTCCAATCTTTACTTATTCTTAAAAACTTCTCAGTTGCATCCCATTTACACTTATACTCGCCTGCTTCTTCTGTGCTTTGATTGTTGCAAGTGAAAGCCAGCTCTATTCGTTCCGCGAGATATTTGCTTATTCCCGATGCAACACGTCTTATGTATTTCCTATCCCTTAGATCCTGTGTCGCCTGATCCCGGATATTCAACGCTGCTGTTCTCACTCCCAAGCTATCCATAATTACTATCTTAGGTAAGTGTTTACAAATTATTTCGAGGCCTAAACACAGGGCTATCCCCTCCCCATGACTAATATCTGTTGTTGTGTTACCCGATCGAAATGGAGCCTTCACCGACCTCGCCATCACCGGTAACGCTGGCCTATCCATCCATTGTTTGTCAGTCAGAGCTTCCCCTTCCCTAATATCCATGATGCATACCACCGCTGCCCCTGTTGTAGATGATTTATCCGAATGGAACGAACTTTTCGAGTGAGATCCGTCCGTGGCAACAAAAATAGGACTCTCATTTCTCATTATAGAGTCTTTAAATTGACCATTATTGTCGTTGTTTAGAATGCTAGTGGCTTCAAAATGCACTCGATCCGAACTTAACTTCCAGGCATTTTTCCCAAATTTAGCCGTGAGTTTATCCACAACGTTGATAAATCTCCAATTCTTCTTATTCATCATGTCTTCATTTACAGATTCTATTTTCTCATTTCTAATCCATTCCCAACAATTGTATAAACCTGCGATGTCTTTAAACATATTTATTTTTGCTTCCTTAAGCATCCTGTTTAATGCCTTTATCGAAGTAGGTAATTTCCACGACTCCGGAATCTGAGCATTATCCTTAACCTTGCCATCCGTGTTCAATGCTGTTCGTAAGAAAAGGTGTAATTTGCTGCCGTATGCTATCTCGAGATTTTTATCGGTCCCTGCTCCAATGGAATGATTTTTCATGGCTGTGTATCTCTCATCTCCGATAGTGCAGAATCTTTTTTGTCTATTCAAGATAGCTAACACATAATTAATAATTCCATCGTTCCTATCCCTAACATGTATCCCATATCTAGCCAATTTGCTTATTGCATTGCCCATATAATTTATGGATGCCTTTCTCGAAGGATTATTGTGCCGTATTACAAATGCTGTAGTTCTTGCCCTCATCACTTCAGAGTCTATCATGTTGCCATTTAGTCCAATTTCAATTTCCCTGGCATTTGCGACAACATCCACATCGACATAGGACCTTATTCCATAGCCTCCTTTGTTTTCTCCGATGAATAAAATGTGTTTAGCATCTGTCTGAGCTAGCCCGTGACGTTTCTTTACTAAGTTAACCAATTCATCGTCACAATCCTGCAAATCAGAAATTTTGTGGCCCATTTGCAACGGGGCATATGAATGTACCGTATTACAAAGAATATTCATACTTATTTTTTGTTGAGCCATCTCCATATTTCGGATTTTTAACGAAGCCATTCTATTTTTAACCTTCTTTAGCACATCCAAAGAGGCGAACGATGAATTTCCCTGCAAATTGCTTTTCAAACCTAGATGTTTGTGTGGTTTCGGCTGAAAAGTATCCAAAATTTTCTGTTGTCCATCGCTGTCCAACGAATGAAATTGTAATTTAATAAATACCTGTTTCAACTCCTCCTCTTGTAGGCACATTTTATGAGGTACATGTTCTATTTGCGGTCCGTCCACCGTAAAACTCCATGCAATTGATTCGATTGGTTTGATGGAAATGGCCTTATCCGCTGAAATGTTAAAGTAATGTACTTCTGATTTCGACCCCTTTCTGCCAATTTTCGTCACTAAAGAAAGATCACCCGCTTGTTGTATATAGAATTGGGTTGCTTTTATTACGTCATCTTCATTATGCGATGACGTGTACCTAGTATTATCGTCACAGTAGCCTATCCTGTCTATTCTTACCACGCCGTCCCTATCATCCGTGATGTGCATCCGATATGCATCCTTGTTACGTAACCTGGATGCCTCTTTACCTTCAACTTGATGCGTAGAAACCGATTTATCAATATCTTCCAAGATATTCAACCAAAGATCGTGTTTAAACTTGATAACCAAGTTTGCCATAGCGGGCGAATCCGGATTGCCCTGCTCAATTCCACACACAAACCGGGCGTGGGCCACCCCTTTGCCCGTCATAATTTCTACAGTTTTGGAATCCATCCCGCTGGCCTTGAGCTCCAGAAACCCTTGCTCTGGAAAGCCGTTGACCCGCATAGCCGCAAGTAA